>Ga0268242_1000140_pt1 | contig 12384 bp, 6 predicted proteins | sample BulsoiFelSFmetaG_FD_200253 | JGI IMG/M metagenome (GOLD analysis project Ga0268242, IMG submission 200253) | Bulk soil microbial communities from Mexico - San Felipe (SF) metaG (v2) (version 2) | ecosystem: Environmental > Terrestrial > Soil > Agricultural land | place: Mexico: San Luis Potosi... | reverse complement strand
ACGTCCCGTCAACGTAGCGCCCTCGTTTATGCGCGCTTCGTACTGAGAGAGCTTCGCTAGGTTCAGGAGTGCGAGCGCCCAAAGGTTATCTATTAGCGTGCGGCGGTCATGCGGCCACAGTGAATACTCAAGAGGATCAGCGTTCGCCCTGTAGCGGTCGGGAGTGCGTATCAGAGGCACGATGATCGCCCGGCTCGCCAGCACAGAATCGGGCAGGCGTATCGCTGAGAACGCGCGGGCGCAGAAGGTATTGACGTAGCGCGTACGCCAGCCGCCCCCAGGTATAGCCTCTTTGACAGGCACGGTGTTGCCGCGACGGTTTCCGGCTAGTAGAAGCGTGCGCTTATCCGGGTCTGTGCGCTTGGGGTCTGACAGGTTCTCGGCGTCGTCAAAGCAGAGAGTCGCGCCGTAGTCGGCAAGGTCGCGTAGAGATGCGTAGCTGCCGCCCGCTAAGATCAACTGCCCTAAATAGCCGAGTTCGGCGATGATGGTCAGGAGTTGTGTCTTGCCGCTCCCGCGCTCGCCATTCGGCCAAATGAAGCCTATGACCTTGAAGGCGTCAAGAAACCACGTCGCCAGAATGTAACACGCAACCATCTCGGCCATCGTGCGTTGACCGGCTAGGCTGCGGTCAAAATCAATAAAGCGGTCAACTATGTCAGCGACTTGGCCGAACACCTCGCCGGGCCTCGGCCTTTGGCCGCTCACGAAAGACTTAACACCCGGCGCGGACCATAGCTTTTCGTCGGGCGGGATTTCCGACAAATGCAGATCAAGCCCAAGTTCTAAGATGTCATAGGTGCCGCCGCCGAAGACAACACCATCGTTGCGGACAACGCATAGCCTTCTTTCATGAGTTACTAGCGGCGGGTCATGCTTAACAATATTGCCGTCCTTGTCGGCCGTTTCCGTGACGGTGGCTTTGACGTGCGGCCAGATAGTAGCGTAAGCGTATTGGCCTACTAGCGCGAGCGGCCGGCGCAGGGCAGGGGGAGCGTTGTCTAGTAGCTCGATAATAGGTTGCGCAGGCTTAGGCTGCGGTCTGGGCGCGTTAACTAAAGCCTCTAGCTCGTCAACGGTGTGCGTCAGAAGGTAGTCATCAACGCCAGTTTTGCCCTCTGTCCCGCCGGGAAGGTAAACGGCTGAAACGTGCGCGCCTTTACGCTGTAAGTGTGCCGTGAGCCGTTCTAGCGCCTTACGAACGGCCGGCTTCTGCATCACATCGGAGTCGAAAACAATCCGCACGTCACGGCTTTTGAGTGCGACATAATCCCAATCTGCGAGCCACGTTACACCGCCAAACTCATTCTTGCCCTTGAAATTCCAAACGCCGTTAAGGGAAATAGCGCAGAGGCCGCGGCTGGCGAGCGCGTCCGCCTTCTTCGCGCCTTCAGTAATCCAGAGGGGTATGTGAGGGGATTTTACTTGTTCAAGGCAGACGAGCGGGCAATCTAGGCGCACGCCCGAGCCGGCAGGAGTCTCGTACTTGATAACGCGCTGTTTGTAACTCCCGTCTGCCTCTCGCTTGCGTCTGTTTTCGATAACACGCGCGGAGTCGGGTCTGAAGCTGAAAAAGCCGTTGCTGCCGTCCGGCCCGTGACAGGGTATTAGCAATCCCGGCGTGCGCCGCTGGACGGTGGAGAATCCGAGCGGTATCAACTCCTTTTCGTCTGTAACCGTGCGATAGCCACGCGCAGCAATTACTTCGTCACTGATGCCGGACGCGTCGCGCAGCATCTTCAGGTGTCTTTCAGACAGACGCCCGTTCATTACTATCAACCCTCCCGCAGCTCAAAGCGACAGCATCCGCGTAAGTTATGCCGCATCCTTCACGCCTCTCCGCTGAACCATCGCTTCTGAGAGCAGGCGATTGATCTCGCTTTCTGGAATCAATCGGCGCGCACCTAATTTTGCTGAACTTATCTTGCCTTGCGTTACCCACGCGCGCACCGTCCAAGGCGAAATGGCTAAAATCTCAGCCGCGGCTTTTATACTTACTAGCCTATCCTCAACCATCCTAATACCTCCTAAAGAATGTGCTTGCTACAAAACACCACTACATGTATATTAAGCAACCTAAAGCTAGAATACAAACAAAAATTACTTCTAGCATAAAGACTGCCATGGAAAGACAAAATCAAACTCTAGCAAGATTTTCACCGCCGCAGTTGGAGCGGTTCCTTTCAGAACTAGCTAACCTTCGGACTGATCTAAGTGCTCTCATCCGCTTTCAAAAGAGCTTTGCTGATCTAATTCCGCCCTTAGATAAGAGTTGGTTCGACGAGGTGACTAAGGAGCGAGCATCACGATTAGCCGAGATAGAGGGTGCGCTTGAACAGTACAAAAAGGACGGAAAGGCCGAAGAATTTAGTCGAGTGTTTTTAGGGTCAGACCCATTAGAGGTAGAACTGACAAAAGAACTTATAGAACTAGGTGAGGGAGATGTAGAAGAGTTAAACGTTGAAGATACAGTTTGGGTACTGATTTTAAGGATAATGCTACGGGGTCTGTGGTCTGAGCCGGACTACAGACAAAGGGAATGGAGAGTTTTTGTCATCCGCCATCATCTCTATAGCATGGCGCAGGATGCTTTTTCTGAAAAAGGCACTCTGGCAATTTTCCACCCTGAAAAATTAATTCGCATCCCCCCGCCCATGCCTTTTGAGCAGGCACTACTTCATTTCGTTAAGAATGCTGATAGGGCGCGCTACTGTGCTAACTCAGAATGCCCCGCTCCTTATTTCTTCGTAAAGCGCAAGAATCAACGGTACTGTTCGGAGATTTGCGCTGCGCCCGCACAGCGGGAACTAAAACGGCAATGGTGGTCCGAACACGGCGAAGAGTGGCGTAAGGAGCGAGCAGTGAAAAAGACAGCTAAGAGGAAGACCGCGAGGAAGGGAATAGTAAGCAAAAAAACAGGAGCGAACAATGCCTAGGAAAGCCAAAGAACAGCGTGACGGTATCTATACGCGCCCCGACCGCGCCGGCTTTTGGATTAGCTGGACAGACGCACAAGGCCGCAGGCGCTACCGTAAGACGGACGCGCAGAACATTACGCAGGCGCGGCAGATCAGGGCCGCAGAGTTGTTGCGCGTCGAGCAAGCCCGCATCCTCGGCTTTGCCCCGCCGGGAGAAGAAACCTTTGCCGAAGTCGCAGCCCGTTACTTGCAGTATCAGAAAGCCCGGCTAACAAAGAAGGCATACGAGCGCGAACAGAGCATTGTTGACACTCACCTAAAGCCTTTCTTCAATTGCCCGCTGGCCGGCATCAGACGCCAAGACGCGCAACGCTACGTCACGCAGCGGAGCGGTAAGGCTTCACCTTATTCGATTCAGAAAGAGTTGAATGTTCTTAAGCACCTCTTACGCCTCGCCGTCGAGTGGGAGCTAATACCTTTAAACCCGGCGCAGGGCGTTAAGTCGCCGCGCGTACCAGCCGGCCGCGTGCGTTACCTACAGCCTACCGAACTTCGGTTAGTTGCTTCTGCCTGTTCGGAGTGGCTACGTCCGATTGTTGCCTTAGCTGTGCTGACGGGTATGCGGCGCGGCGAACTCTTAAGCCTGCGATGGTTAGACGTTGACTTAGCGCAGGGGCGTGTTTTGCTGCCGCAGACAAAGAATGGTGAGGGTAGAATTGTGTATTTGAATGAAGGGGCACAGGCCGTATTGTCTTCGGTACCCCGCGCGCCTGAAACCCGCATTACGGATAAGATTTTCGGCGGCATCACGCCGGGACAAGTAACGGTAGCTTTTAGAAGGGTGTGCCGTGGGTTAGGGATAGTAGATTTCAGATTTCACGATCTGAGACATACCGCAGCCTCTTGGTTGCGCATGAGTGGAGCTGACATCCACACAGTAGCGCAGCTTTTAGGCCATAAAGACCTTCGCATGGCGGCGCGCTATCAGCATCTCAGCCCTGCATTCTTGGCGGATGCTGTTGGCAAGTTGGATGTTGTGTTCGGCGACTTCTCAGGAGGGAATGGTAAGGCTCTTGTCCCTGCGGCTATGGCTCTCGCTGCTGCGATTAGCTGAGTGCATTAATGCTGGATAGCATAGTCACTTACAGCCCGATCTTCCGCCTAACGCCCGGCATCACCCGCGCCCCTATTCAATTATCATAAGAGGCAAGCTGAAGGGGCGTCGGGTGCATGCCGTTGTTAGGCGGCACCTAACTTCCAACAGAACTCAGTTGCGGGCATAACTATCAACCTTAAAAGCTGATCCAGACCTCGACTTGCCTGACAGGAGATCTCAATTTGCTGCCTGAGAAATCTTGAATCTCGAAGCTCCGAGTCACGTTTCGTGTTGCAAGAAAATCTCTGACGGCTCTCTCGACCTCTTCAGCTAGCGCGCGGTCATCTTGATTGAAGTAGCGCACACTGCTTCTGTATCTTCCCGATTTTAATTCTAATTCTGGAACGCTATAGCCCCGGCCTATGAGTTCTTGGCGAAGCTGTTCCACTAATGATTTCTGAGACTGGTTGGCATATTGTATGAAGATAACACTAGAAAGTACCTTAGCAACGAATAGTTGCTTGTCCATGCTCTCGACAGGCTGACCCGTAACGCCCGGAGGGGTGGCTGTTGGCGTTGGTGAAACTCTAGCTGTTGGAGAAGGGCTCGGCCTGACGGTGGGCGTTGCAGTCGGTACAGGCGTGCCCGAAGGCGGCGGCGTCGGCGTTACCATTGGGGGGGCAGCATCAGGGTCACTTTTCAGCAACGTGGTGGCGAGACTAAAAGCCTTCCTCTCAAGCTGCGCGGCCCTCTCGGGGTCTCTTTCACGGATGATAAGAAAAGCTACGTTGCCTTCAGTCAGCCCGTATCCCCTTTCCTCGACGATTTTCTCGGCCACCTCTACCACTAACTTATTGTCTTGTGAGCTAGACCCAACTGATCGGTGGAGGGCGATTAGCGCAATATCGCGTCTCATGCTGGAGCCCTGCTCACTAGCAAGATCTTCGATAAGTTTTTGGACGAGTTCACCCTTCTTGAGTGAATTTGAGTTGTCATCCGTTCCACACTTGACGAATAATGCAAGCAGGGCTAAGACGATCCCGGAGGCGAGTTTGCCGATAATATCTGCTTTGTCCCATCCATCCTTACGCTCTCTATTATTGCTTGGTGGGCTGTCTTGCATATCAGGTAAGGCGAAGGCAGCCGCCAGTTCCGTTCCGGTCTGGGCTGAGCCTTCCTGCTGGCTCTCGGATTTAGCAGAACTTACGCTGTTTTCTTGAGGTGCGCTGGGCCTCAGCGATTCATCATCTGCCATCTGCATTCTCCGCGGTAATAGCTTATCCAACTTAATTCATAATGTTTTGCTGAACAACAGTACCCCGCGCACCTAACCTAAATTCACCACTTGGCGCGCCTAACACACGGTACGATGTACTATTCGCCACTGACAAAGACGCCGAAGTAGGCGTCTTTGCTTTTATTCCAGACTATCAGCCGCCACAAAATACGCCTGAACGGGCGTCTAATCCAGTTCGGTTTTCCATTCTAGATTGGGGCTATTCGTTACCGGAGCGTTACCGCGAGGAGGGAAATTATATGTGAGGGAAGGGTAACTATTTGAAAAGAAATGGCGTCCCGTACGGGAGTCGAACCCGTGTCGCCGCCGTGAAAGGGCGGTGTCCTAGGCCACTAGACGAACGGGACGCAATTTTTCACCGGAAAAACGGCACCCGTTAAGTTACCGTAGCCCTTTGGACGTGTCAAACGCGCGGGGCCGACGGCCGCCCGGCCCGCAACAGTTTTGATGTCCGGCGGGGCGGAAATGTACGCCGGCGCTTGCCGGCGGCGCCCCGGCGGGGCTATTTTGGTGGCGTCTTCCCTCCCGCCCCGTCTGCTTTAACGCTGGAGCCTCAATATGAGTCTGAAAAGTTTTTGCCTCGGCCTCGCACTCCTTCCGCTCGTCTTCGCACAAGCCGCGTCCGCACAGACGACGCCGACGCCCACCCCGCAGCCCTCGCAGACCGCGGAGGAGAAGGAGGCCGCGCGCAAGGAGCTTGAGAAGAAGGCCGTCGAGATGCTCGACGGGCTCATCATCGACGCCCGCGCGCTGCGCGTCGCGGAGAACCGCGTGAGGGTGCTCACGTCGGCCGCCGACCTGCTCTGGCCGCGCGACGAGAAGCGCGCTCGCTCGCTCTTCCGCGACGTGGCGAGCTACCTGAACGAGGCGGGCGCCGCGAACAAGTCGCGCGACGAGGAGCGGCGCAGGCACGGGCAAGGGACGGTCTACACGCTGCGGCTTGAGATGCTTCGGACGGTGGCGCGGCGCGACCCGCAGCTCGCGCTCGAACTGCTGCGCGCCACGCGACAGACGCCGCCGCCCGCGCAAGGGGAAGGTGGCGCCGCGGCGCCGACGCCGCACGAGGAGCTGAGCCTCGAAATGCAGTTGGCCGGGCAGGTCACGGCGCGCGACCCGAAGCGGGCGCTGCAAATGGCGGAAGAGAGTCTCGCCAAGGGCCTGTCGTTCGAGACGGTCGAGCTGCTCGGGCGCCTTCAGGCGGCGGACGCCGAGGCCGGGCAGAAGTTCGCGGCCGACGTGGTGCGGAAGGTCCGCTCCGAGATCCTGTCGCGCGACCAGACGGCCCTCTTCGTCGCCGCCCGCATGCTCGACCTCGCGCGCGGGCGGATCGTGGTGACGGCGTTGACGCCGGGCAGGAGCCAGGAGCCCGCGCCGCGTCCGACGCTCGACCCGCAGACGACGCGCGACCTGCTCGACGTGCTCGCCGCCGCCGCGCTCAAGGAGAACGCCGACGACTACATCCTCTCCGCGGTCGCCAACGACATGCAGGAGATAGAGAAGCAGATGCCGGAGCGCGCCGCGCTCTTGAAGGAGCGGCTGGCGGCGCGCCGCAAGCGCATGAGCCCGGAGGAGCGCGAGTGGAGCCGCTACGCGCCGCTCTACCAGCAGAACTCGCCCGACGCGCTGCTCGAAGCCGCCGCGCAGGCGCCGCCACACATACGCCAGGGGCTCTACACGGGCGCCGTCTGGAAGGCCGCTGCCGCGGGCGACTTCGACCGCGCGCGCCAAATCCTCAACGACAACGTGCAGGACGCCGCGCAGCGCGCGCAGCTCACGGAATACCTCGAAGGGCTCTCGCTGCAAGCGGCGCTCGCCGCCGGCAAGGTGGACGACGCCCGGCAGCTCGTCTCTCAAATTCGCTCGAAGGAGAAGCGGGCGACGGCGCTCGCGGGGCTGGCGGTGCTGGCGGCCGTGAAGGGCAACCTGAAGGTCGCGCAGCAGCTTCTCGAAGAGGCCCGGCCGCTCGCCGGCGACACGCCGCGCAACCTCTCGCAGGTCAACCTCCACCTGCAACTCGCGCGCGCCTACTCGCTGGTGGACCCGCCGCGCGCCTTCGAGATCATCGAGGCCGTCATCGACCGCGCCAACGAGATGATCGCCGCCGCCGACGTGCTCGACGGCTTCATGCCCGGCCCCGAAATCTTCCGCAACGGCGAGCTTGTGATGCACACGGGGATGGTCGGGCTCGACGCGGTCTTCGAGATGTACGGCCGCGAGCTTGCGGCGCTGGCGCGCGCCGACTTCGACCGCGCTAATCTGGCCGCCGCGCGCTTCCAGCGCCGCGAGGTGCAGACCTTCGCCCGCCTGCTCATCGCGCAAGGCCTCCTCTCGGACCGCAAGCTCCCGGACCCGAGCCCCGAGTCCATCATGGGCGGGGGCGTCGTGACGCTCGTGCGCTGAAGATAAGAAGGGCGCCGGGTTTAATAAGGGTGTCGGGTGTCGGGGTTCAGGCGGCGGGTAAGAGGTTGTCTTACCCGCCGCCTGAACCCCGACACCCGACACCCTATTTGACGACGAGGAGCTTGGGGCCGCGTTCGCGGACGCGGCCGACGCGGGCAGCGTCGGGGTAAGTCTCGCGGAGGCTTGCGAGTAGTCGTTCGGCGTCTGATTCATCGACGGAGATGAGGAGGCCGCCGGCCGTCTGCGGGTCGAAGAGCAGGGAGGCCAGCTCGCGGCTGACCGAGTCGCTTAGCTCTGCGTCGTCGCCGACGTAGAGGCGGTTCGACTTGTCGCCGCTCGTCAGGCAGCCGGCCGCCGCCAATTCCAGCGCGCCCGGGATTTGGGGCACGCTCGCGGCCTCTATTTCGAGCGTCACTTCGCTGCCGCGCGCCATCTCCCAGGCGTGGCCCATGAGGGCGAAGCCGGTCACGTCCGTCGCCGCGTGCGCGCCCGCCTCCGACATCAGCCGCGCCGCCTCGCGCCCGGCCAGAAGCATCGTCTGAAGCGACGCCCGCGTCACCTCTTCCGAAGCCTTCCCGAACTTGATGCCGGTCGAGACGACGCCCGTGCCGACGGGCTTCGTGAGCAGGAGCGCGTCGCCGGGCCGCGCGCCGCGGTTGGTGACGACGCGGCGCGGGTCGATGGTGCCGGTGACGGCGTAGCCGAACATGATTTGCTGGTTGTCGACGCTGTGCCCGCCGAGCAGCGCGACGCCGTTCTCCTTCAGCACGCTCAGGCCGCCGCGCATGATGTCGCCGAGTATCTGGAAGTCAACGCCCTTCTTCGGGAAGCAGGTGACGGCGAGCGCCGTGCGCGGCACGCCGCCCATCGCCCACACGTCGTTGATGGAGTTCAAGGCGGCGATGCGTCCGTAGTCGAACGGGTCGTCGACGATGGGCGTGAAGAAGTCGACGGTCTGGACGAGCGCCAGGGTCTCCGAGAGGCGGTAAACCCCCGCGTCGTCGGCCGTCTCGATGCCGACGATCAGGTTCGGGTCAGCGTGGATGTCCAGCCCGCCCAGGACCTGGGCGAGTTCGCGCGGCGCGAGCTTAGACGCTCAACCGGCGCACGAAACCATCTCAGTGAGACGCATCGCAACCTCCTCAAGAAGTGCAGAATGCAGAGTGCAGAGTGATGAATTAAGAACCCGTCTTTCATTCATCGCTCTGCACTCTGCATTCATCATTTTCGTCATCGTACCACGAATCTCGTCGGCGGGAGGACGGCGCGGGAGTCAGGGTTGTAGTAGTCGTAGATTTGCGACGGCGCGGTCAGCGCGTTGAGCCCGTAGCGCGGGCGGAACTTGAACGAGAGGCGCGTGCCGCCGCCCGCGGGCCAGAGGTAGAGGACGAGGCGGTCGGGCTGCACGTCGTAGCTGTTGACAGCGTAGCCCGACTCCTTGACGGCGCGTTCGAGCGAGGCGCGGTCAACGTCCGCCCCGGGCGGCAGGCCGACTTCCGCGAGCATCATGCCGTAGCCCCTGTGCCCGACGCGCTCTGCCTCGACGCTGCACGTCACGTCCTGCCCCGCCTCGACGGTCGGGCGGTCGAATGAGACCGCGAGCCGGAGGGTGCTCGCGCCCGCGGGCTTCGGCGGGTCGGCCGGCTGGTTGGCCCTCTGCCATGGCACGTAGTAGGTCGTGACGAGCTGCGCCTGCGCCTGCGCGGGAGTTCCGCGCCGCCGCACTTCGACGCGGTTCGCGCCCGGCGCGACGAAGGGCGACAGGTCGAAGAGGACAGGGCCGGAGAGCTTCGCGGGAGGCGGCAGCGCGACCTCACCAGCCCGCCTGCCGTTGACGAAGACTTCGGCGGCGTCCGCGTAGGCGCGGCCCGCGTCGCCGCGGGCCGCGGCGTCCGCTGAGACGAGCCCGAGCAGCGCGTCGAGCACGTTGACGGTCGCCTGCGTCGAGAGCCAGACGCCGTGGCGGTCCTTGTTGCGCAGGAGGAAGAGCAGGCCGCGCGAGACGAGCGCGTCGCCGGCCGGCCCGTCGGCCTGTGCCGCGCGGTCGCGCGCGAGGGCTTGCACGGCGAGCGCCGTCGTCTCGACCCGCCCGGCGCGGCCCCAGCCGTAGAAGGGCGTGTTGGTTTCGAGCGCCCAGAACGCGGCCCCGCCCTCTTCGCGGGCCAGCGCGCGCAGGCGTGCGACGGCGCGCGCGGCGCCCGCGCGGTCGTCCGCGTCCGACGCGGCCAGCGCGTAGGAAGCGATGAGGTAAGGCTCGTCCAGCTCTTCGGACCGCGCGGCGAGGTAGCGCAGGGCGCGGGCGAGTGCTGCGGAGGCCGGGTCGGTCTTGTCCGCCTTGTCTGCTTTGTCTGCTTTGTCAGGGGGCTCGCGCTTTTGCAGTGCGGCGAAGACGCGCGCGACGAAGGCTGTCGTCAGCGCCGTCTGCCGCGAGTTCTCGCCGGCCCAGGCGGCGGCGGGCCAAGTGCCGTCCTCGCGCTGGCGGCGCGCGAGCCAGTCGCGCGTCTCTTTGATGACCGCGTCGTCCACGTCGATGACTTCGGAGGCGTCCTTCAAAAAGCGCAGGGCGTAGGCCGTGAGCGCGAGGTCCGCTTCGCCGCGGCCCCAGTAGGTGAAGCCGCCCCCCTCTGCGCGGTAGCCGAGCAGTCGCTCGTAGCCGAGCCGCGCGTAGCGTTCGGCGCGGCGGATGTCTGCGGGCAGCTCGCCTTCGAGGTCGCCTCCGAGCCGCCGGTAGTAGCCCAGCACGTAAACGCTCGGGTAGGCGGAGGAGACGGTCTGCTCGCCGCAGCCGTAGGGGCGCTGCATGATGGCCTCGACGCCTTCGAGCAGGTGCGCCGTGAGGTTCGGGTAGATTTTAAGCTCGCTGCGGAGCGAGCCCGCGATGGCGTCGGCCGGCACGTTCGCTTCGAGCGCGGCCGAGGCGGCGAAGACGACGGCCGAAGTCTCGGCGCGCTCCTCGCCGTCCGGGTGGACGGTGACGGGCTTCTCTATGGCGTCGCTGGCGTCGGCGCCGTAGGCCGTCACGCGCTGCTTGCCTTGATTGATTGAGGCGACGGCGCGGAACTCGAAGGTCGGGCGGGCCACGTCGCCGGCCGGCGCCTGCGCCTGCCGCCGCGCCGGGCCCTTGAGCGCGAACCAAGCCTCGGGCTTCATCTCGACCTCGACGGCCTGCGCGCGTTCGAGGTAGTTGCGGACGACGACGGGCAGCGAGATTTCGTCGCCCTCGGTGAGCACGCGCGGCGGGTCGTGCTCGGCGAAGAAGGGCTGGAAGGAAAGTATCTCCTTCTCGAAGAGGCCGACGCGTCCGTCCTCTGTCGAGGCGACGACCGACATCTTCCACGTCGTGATGTTGTCGGCCAGCTTGAAGCGCACGACGGCGCGGCCCTCGCGGTCGGTCTCGACCGACGGCTGCCACAGAAGCGTCTCGGGGAAGAACTCGCGCAGGCGCGGCGTCGAGAGCGGGACGCGGGGGCCGCCCTGTCGCTCGACGGTCTGCGACACATGCGACGTGGTTGATTCGAGCGTCGTGGACGGCTCGGCCGTCACCGTCACCGTCTCCGCCACGCCGCCCGGGCTCAGCGTCAGGTCGAGGCGCGTGAGGTTCGCCGACTGCACCTGCACCTCGTCGACGGAGGCGGTCATGAAGCCCAACGCCGTGCAGCTCAGTTGGTAGAGGCCCGAGGGCAGGCCGCGCAGCAGGTAGACGCCCTCGTCGTTCGTCTTCGCCTCGAACTCGGCGCCCGTCTGCTTGTGCGTCGCCTTCACCATCACGCCGGGGACGGCCGCGCCCTGCACGTCAACGACGGTGCCGGTGATGGCGCCGGTCGCGCCCGAGTAGGTCGTGACGGGGCGGACCGGCTTCGGCGTCGGGTCGGCGGCCGTCTGCTCGGCGGCGACGCCGGAGAAGTAGCCGAGGTCGAAGTCGTCTGCCGTGCCCTCGCGGCCGTCTTCGCCCGCGCTGCGGAGCTGGACCACGCTGATGAACTGCGTGACGGGCTGGACCTGCGTGCTCTGCACGGAGCCGGCGCCCTGCGTGGCGGCGCGGTCGGTGTAGCGCGCCAGCTTTTTGAAGGTTGCGTAGGCGGGGCGGCCCCAGCCGTCGCGCAATTCCTTTGAATCAATCCCGGCCTTCGAGAGCGCGTCGGCCAGCGCCTTCGGGTTCTGCGGCAGCGTGCCGTTCGAGCGCGCCCAGGCGTACAGGGCGTTGTCGACGGCGGCGCGCCGCTCGGCGAAGTAGTCGGTCAGCGTCGACCAGAGGTCGAAGTCGTCTGACCACGCGGCGCCCTTCGGCTGGAGGATTTTGTCCGGGCCGCCGCTACGCGCGGTGATGCGGTAGTGCGTGCCGTGAACGTCGAAGTCGAAGGAGTAGGGCTGGCCCCAGCGGTCGCGCAGCGCGTCGAGGTCGAGGCCCGCGCGCAGCAGCTCGGACTTCAGCGTCGGCAGGTCCCAAAGGGGGCGGCCCGTGTTGGCGTAGAACTCCGCGGCGGCGCGGTCGAGGCGCTGGCCGACGGGGCGGAAGTAGGCCCACGAAAAACTCTCGGCCGTGAAGTCGTCTTCCGTGTCGGCGCGCTCGTCGGCGCCGTCGCTCGTGATGACAAGGCGGTCGACGTTGCGCTCGAACGAGAAGCTGGCGCGGAAGGGCTGGCCACAGGGGTCTCTAATCGCGCCGAACTCGA
>Ga0268242_1000137_pt1 | contig 12489 bp, 12 predicted proteins | sample BulsoiFelSFmetaG_FD_200253 | JGI IMG/M metagenome (GOLD analysis project Ga0268242, IMG submission 200253) | Bulk soil microbial communities from Mexico - San Felipe (SF) metaG (v2) (version 2) | ecosystem: Environmental > Terrestrial > Soil > Agricultural land | place: Mexico: San Luis Potosi... | reverse complement strand
GGAGAAGCTTCATCACTTTTCTCCGGCGGCTGGTTCGGGCCGGGACCCGACGAAAGACAGCGGTTTCAAGTCTTCGATCAAGTTGTGCTTGCGTGCCAACCTGAAAAAAAGTTCGAGGCCGGCGCGCATCTCTTCGTCGAGCTCGAAGCAGATGTTGTCGCGCAGGTAACGGACGAGTTCCTCGCGCGGCCTGCCAAGCTCTCGCCCGTAGACGGCGGCGATCTCTTCGGCGCGGGCCAGCCCTTCGTCGCGCGCCGCGGCGAAGTCAATCCCGCCGACGCGCGCCGCCGCGTCCCCGTGCGCCATCCAGACGGCGAAGACGAAGCCGAGGCCGGTGAAGCCGCGCCACAGCGCCGCCATGTCGTAGACGCGCAGGCCCTCGCGCGGGAAAGTCATCGCCGGGTCGCCGATGACGAGCGCCGCGTCGTGAGAGGCGAGCATCTCGCCGAGGTTCGGCGCGGACTGTTCGAGGCGCGGAAGGCGTCCGACGAACTCGCGGAAGATGAGTTCGACGAGCGCGGCTGAGGTGCGCGAAGAGGTGTCGAGCGCGACCGAGCGAACCTCTTCGAGCGGCGCGCCGCGCGTGACTAAGACGACGCTCCGCACCTCGCGCCGCGCCCCGACGCAGACGCCGGGCACGACCGCCGTCTCCGGCAGGCGCTGGTACTCGATGACGGGCACGAGCGCCGCCTCGACCTGCCCGCGCGCGAGCATGTCGGCGCAGCGCGCGGGCGCGGTGTCGGTCAGCAGCTCGACCTCGCCCCGCCGGCTCCCGCGCGCGAAACTCCAGATGAGCGGCGCCGTGTTCAAATAGCTCGACGCCGCCACGCGCGGCGCGCCCTCCGCCCCCGTACCCTTATCCGCCTCTTCTCTGCTCACCCTTTATCTCTCTTCCGCCGTCCGCGACTGATGCTATCTCACACGCGCGCGGCCCCGCAAGAAGCCCCGCCCCACGCCCCCCCGACTTCGTTGACAGCCTTTCGGCGCGGCCAGTACCATGCGGGCGTGAATCGGTAAAAGCCGTAAATGGTAAATCGTAAATCGTGAATAGAAGAAAACGTCTTTCACGATTCACGATTCACGATTCACGATTCACGGCTCTTTATGGCTATCTACGACATCACAGTCCCCATCGCGCCCGGGCGGACGCCGACCTACCCGGGCGACCCCGGCATCGAGGTCTCTTCGTGGGCCGCCATCTCGCGCGGCGACGCGGCCAACGTAACCAACCTGCACTTCGGCGCGCACACCGGCACCCACATCGACGCGCCCGCCCATTTCATCGAGGGCGCGCCCGGCATGCCTTCGCTCCCGCTCGACGCGTTGGTCGGCGAGACGCTCGTCGTAGAGGTGCCGGAGGCGGCGCTCTCGGTCGAGGAGGAGCACCTGGCCGCAGTCGGCGACGCCGCGCGCGTGCTCTTCAAGACGCGCAACTCCGACTTCTGGGAAGACACGCGCGGACGCTTCCGCGAGGATTTTACGTACATCTCGCCGGCCGCCGCCCGCGCGCTCGCCGAACGCGGCGTCAGGCTCGTCGGCTTCGACTACCTCTCGGTCGAGAAGTTCGACTCAGAAGACTTCGCCACCCACCTCGCGCTGCTCTCGAAGGGCGTCGTCATCGTCGAGGGCTTGGACCTGCGCGGCGTCGCGCCCGGCCGCTACGAGCTGCTCTGCCTGCCTTTGAAGATAGAGGCGGGAAGCGGCGACGGCGCCCCGGCCCGCGCCCTCCTGCGGACGCTTTAGAAGGAGGCCGCGATGATAGAAAAGGTCAACATCGCCGAGAAGCTCGGCCGCTTCAAAGAGCACTGGAGCCCCAAAATCGTCGGCGAGGTGAACGATTCCTACGTCAAACTCGTAAAGTTCCAGGGCGAGTTCGTCTGGCACAAACACGAGACGGAGGACGAGATGTTCCTCGTCGTCAAGGGCTCAATCCGCATCCTGCTCCGCGACGGCGAAGTCGTTCTGAACGAGGGCGAGTTCGCCGTCATCCCGCGCGGCGTCGAGCACATGCCCGTCGCCGAAGAAGAGGCGCACGTCCTCCTCTTCGAGCCCCGGACGGTCCTCAACACGGGCGATGCCGAGGACGCGCGGACGCTCCGCGAGCTTGAGCGAATCTGAACCCCTTAAGGTCCGAAGAGATGGCAACGAAAGACAGCGAACAGAACGAGAAGCAGGCCCCCGGCAAAACGGCCGACGTGAACTCGCCCGGCTACCGCGCGCGCGTCTTCGACATCGTGCGCCGCATACCCTCGGGCCGGGTCATGACCTACGGCCAGTTGGCCGAGATACTCGGCGAGGGCTACACGGCCCGCACCGTCGGCTTCGTCATGCATACGGCCGAGGACAAAGACCCCTGGCACCGCGTCATCAACTCGCAGGGCGCCTGCTCGACGGGCCGCGTCCTGCTCCCGCCCGACAAGCAGCAGCGCATGCTCGAAGCCGAGGGCGTCCACTTCGACGCGCGCGGCCGCTGCGACCTCGGCCAGTACCGCTGGACCCCCGAAGAGTACGCCGGCGCCGACGCCGAAGACTCCACGCAGCCGAGCCTCTTCGGCGACTGACCTGAAAAACCTCGCGCGCCCGACAAGGAATCGCACATGAGCAACGAGCTGCAAAAGCGCGTCCCCTACGACATCAGCGAGCCGCGCTTCTCCGTCTCGCCGCAGATGGTGACGACCGCCTTCGAGCTGCCCGGCTACCGCGTCCGGCAGAGCCTCGGGGTGGTGCGCGGCATCGTCGTCCGCTCGCGCAACCTCTTCGTCAACATCGGCGCCGTCTTCAACTCGATGGTCGGCGGCAACATCACCGCCTGGACTAAACTCTGCGAAGACACCCGCCGCGACGCCTTCGACATCATGGTCCAGCACGCGACCGAGCTGGGCGCCAACGCCATCGTCGGCGCCCGCTACGACGCCACGGAGGTCGCCAGCGGCGCCACCGAAGTCCTCGCCTACGGCACGGCGGTCGTCGTCGAACCCCTTGAAGGCACAGGGATTTACGGCCCGTGAGCGGCACCCCGCTGACCCCCGACGAGGCCGCCCGGCTGCGCCGCGCCTTTGACACCGTCCCCTACGCGCGGCTGCTGGGGCTGGAACTCGTCTCGGCCGCCCGCGGCGAGGCCACCCTCGCCCTCGAAGCCCGCGAAGAGCTGATGCGGATGGGCGGCATCATGCACGGCGGCGCGCTCGCCTCGCTGCTCGATACGGCCGCCGCCTTCGCAGCCCTCTCGCTGGAAGAGTCCTCAGAACGCACCGTCACAATCGACCTCAACCTACACTTTCTGCGCCCGGTTGGCGCCGGCCGCGTCGAAGCGCGCGCACGCGTCCTGCGCGAAGGCCGCCGCGTCCTCACCATCACGGTCGAGGCGACGGACCCCGCCGGCAAGTTAATCGCAGTCGCCACAACGACTTACCTCAAATAACCTCCTCCCCCTCCCTCCTTTTTTTAACTCACCCACGACAACGGTCAGAAAGATTGCCGCCGACCTGTTTTTATACAGTCCCGGCGACGAGATTTTTCGTAGACAATCTTGTTTAATCTATGTCAAAATGCGTTTGTCCTAAGCGGCCAGTGCCCCGGCCGCCGAAGACGGCTATCCACCCGGTTTTCCCCGCTGCTCCTCGTCCAGTTCGTCGGTCAAGACGGCAAAATGCTCACACTCTACAGCGCCCTCCTCGCACAACACCCGAGGCAACTGACTCCGGTCCGTTGCGCGGAGGTGACGATTGCGCAGTTGCATCGTTACTTCGAGGACGTGGTGCTGGAGAACAGCCTGGCGGCGCTGGTCATCGAGAGTATTCTGCCGCAGAAGCAGCGTTCCCTGCGCGACATGTCGAGGGTGCGCGAGATGTCGAACGCCGCGCGCCACGCCTTCTTCTTCGTCTCGGAGACGGACGCGCTGACGAGCAACTACTCGCCGGCCGACGACAAGGTCGGGCACGAGCCGACGCTCCTGAAGTCCACCTCGGCGGAGGGCGTCGAGGAGCGTTTCGTCGTCATCGCCGACGCGCGCTTTTCGGCGCTGCTCGCGGCCGTCAGGACCGGCGACGAGGACGGCGCGGACTCCGCGGGGGGCGACGAGGTCATCTGGTCCTTCGAGCCCGACGTGGTCTACTCGGCGCTCGAATACCTGATGGCGCGCGTGACGGCCGAGCACCCCTTGCACGCCCGCGTCTTCTCGAAGGCCGTGCGGACCTGCGTGCCGAAGACCACTTCCTTGCAGTTGACCGTCTCGGTGACGACGAAGCTGGCGCGGCTGCTGCAAGAGCAGGCCGTGCGCGAGGTGGCAGTCAACCGCATCGCGACGGCCATCCGGAGTTCCTTAGAGCTGCCGAGCGTCCTCCAGACGACCGTCAACGAGGTGGGCCGCGCGCTCGGCGCGCTGCACAGCGCCCTGAGCGTCGAGGGCGAGCACGGGCAGGCGTCCCTGACGACCTCCTACTTCCGCGAAGCCGGCGCGGGCGAGGCGCAGCAGACGGAGCTTCTGAGCGACCTCGAAGCCGTCGGCGCGCGCCTGCGCGGGCGGTCGAAGACGTTCGTTCAGGACGGAAGCTCGGTCGCGGGCGAGTCGGACCAGAGGCCCGTCGCGGCCGTCCCCGTCATCTACCGCGAGCGGATGATGGGCGTGCTGATGGTCACTTCCGACGACACGCGCCACGTCTGGCAGGACAACGAGCTGCTGCTGATGCGCACGGTGGCCGACCAGGTGGCCGTCGCCGTCAACCACGCGCGCCTCTTCCTACAGGTGCAGCACCAGGCTTTGACCGACGGGCTGACGGGCTGCTTCAACCGGCGCTTCTTCGAGATTCAGCTCGAACGAGACCTGCATCTGGCGACGCGGCTGCGCCAGCCCGTCTCGCTCATCATGCTCGACATCGACTACTTCAAGCGCGTCAACGACACCTACGGGCACGACGCGGGCGACGTGGCGCTGCGGATGATCGCGCAGGCCATCCGCGAGGAGCTGCGCGGCGTTGACACGGCGGCGCGCTACGGCGGCGAGGAGTTCGCCGTCATCCTGCCGCAGGCCGGGCCGGAGGGCGCGATGGCCGTCGCCGAGCGCCTGAGAGCGCGCATCGAGAGCACTTCCGTTTCGGGCGTCGGGTGCGTGACGGCGTCGCTCGGCGTGGCCACCTTCCCTTTGCACGCAAGCTCGCGCGACCTCCTCGTGACGACGGCCGACCGCGCCCTTTACCAGGCCAAGCGGACGGGCCGCAACCGCGTCTGCACGCCCTCGGACCTGCCCGGCGAGACCTTCGACCCGCCCGCCGCGCCGGAAGACCTCTTCGCGGAAGCACCCGCCCCGGCCCCGCAAGAGAACGTCCAACAAGACCACCTCCAGCTCCCTTAACTCTCGGCGCCCTTCTTCTTTGCGCCCCCGCGTGAGCTTATTTCACGCGGGGGCGCTGAGCGTTTGGGGCCGGGCGCGCGCGGCGTTTGTCTTTGCGGCGCCAAATCGCGCATCATAGGCGGCAATGGATGATTTGCGTAAGTTCGCGCGGTATTTCCGCCCGTACAAGGGCTCGCTCGCCGTCGGGGTTCTGTGCATCTTCGTCTCGGTGGTGGTCGGGCTGCTGGTGCCGCTCGTCGTCGGGCGGACGGTTGACGACCTGAGCGCGGGCGTGACGTGGGGCAAGGTGACGCGCTCCGCGCTCGTCATCCTCGGCCTGAGCGCCGTCAGCGGCGTCTTCCTCTTCCTACAGCGCCGCATCCTCATCGGCATGTCGCGCCACGTCGAGTACGACCTGCGGCAGGACTTTTACGCGCACGTCCAGCGCCAGCCGCTCTCCTTCTTCCACCAGCACCGGACCGGCGACCTGATGGCGCGCGCGACGAACGACCTCGCGGCCGTCCGGCAGCTCGCCGGGCCGATGATCATGTACACGCTCCAGACCGTGTTCGTGGTCCTCATCGTGCTGCCCCTGATGCTGGCGGTCAGCGTGCGGCTGACGCTGATGCTCTTCGTGACGATGCCGCTCGTCTCGTTCGTCGTCAAATACTTCGGCCAGCAGGTCCACGTCCGCTTCGAGAAGATACAGGAGTTCTTCGCGCAGATTTCGGCGCGCGCGCAGGAGAACTTTTCGGGCGTGCGGGTCGTGCGCGCCTACGCGCAGGAGCAGTCGGAGGTCGCCGCCTTCAACGACCTTAACCGCGAGTACGCGCGCCGCAACCTGCAACTCGTGCGCGTCTCGGCGATGATGCGGCCCCTCCTCGGCTTCGTCATCGGGCTCGGCTACGTGCTCATCATCTACTACGGCGGCCTTTTGGCGGTGCGCGGGCAGATGACGACGGGCCAAGTCGTCGAGTTCATACTCTACCTGACGCGCCTCATCTGGCCGCTCATCGCTCTGGGCTACGTCGTCAACCTCTACCAGCGCGGCACGGCCAGCCTCAAGCGCATGAACGCCGTGATGAGCGTGAAGCCGACAATCGAAGACCGCGAGGGCGTGCGCGAGAGGCCCGACATCCGCGGCCGGATTGAGTTTCGCAACCTGACGTTCGCCTACACCGAGCACGGCGGGCCGGTGCTGAAGGAGATCGACCTGACAATCGAGGCCGGGCAGACGGTCGCCTTCGTCGGACGCACGGGCTCGGGCAAGTCGACGCTGATGAACCTCATCCCGCGCGTCGTCGAGGCGCCCCACGGCACGGTGCTGATAGACGGCGTGCCCGTGCAGGACTACCCGCTGGCGCAGTTGCGCGCGGCCGTCGGCTACGTGCCGCAGGAGACGTTCCTCTTCAGCGACGCGCTGGCCGAGAACGTCGCCTTCGGGGTCGGCAGGGCCGACCGCGCCGAGGTCGAGTGGGCGGCCGAGATAGCGGGGCTCGCGGACGACGTGCGCGGCTTCCCCGAGGGCTTCGACACGCTCGTCGGCGAGCGCGGCATCACGCTCTCGGGCGGGCAGAAGCAGCGGACGGCCATCGCCCGCGCGGTGATGCGGAGGCCGCGCATCCTCATCCTCGACGACGCGCTCTCGGCCGTCGACACCTACACGGAGGAAAAAATTCTGGGCCGTCTGCGCGGCGTCATGCGCGAGCGGACGAGCCTCATCGTCTCGCACCGCATCTCGACGGTGCGCGACGCCGACCTCATCTGCGTCCTCGACGACGGCCGCATCGTCGAGCGCGGCACGCACGAGCAACTGCTCGCGCACGGCGGCGAGTACGCGCAGCTCTACGAGCGGCAACTGCTGGAGGAGGAGCTGGCGGCGAGCTGAACGCCGGGGCGTTCGGGAAGGAGGCGTGGGCAGATGACGAACCGACCGGCCGGCGACCCCGGCGCAGAAGTCAGGCTCCGCACGCTGCGGATACTCTGGGCCGTCTTTTTGGCGAACGTCGGCATGATGGCGGTCGTCAGCCATTTCGCGCGCCCAGAGATGGAAGTCGAGGGCGTCCCGCCGCTGCTCTACGCGCTCGCGGCCGCGGCCCTTTCGACGGTCGCCGCCTCCTTCATCGTGAAGGCGAGCTTTTACGGCCGGGCGGCCGTGCGGCAGGAGCCGGCGCAGTTGCAGACGGGCTTCATCGTCGCGCTGGCGCTCTGCGAGGCGGCCGTGCTGCTGGGGTTCGTGGGCCTGTTCACGACCGGCTGCGACTACGCCTACGCGCTCTTCGCCCTCGGCGCGCTCGGGATGGCGCTGCACTTCCCGCGGCGCGAGCAGGTTTTCGCGGCCTATTACAAACCTACGATGTGAGCCGCGCGGCGGCGCGATGAGAAAAGCCTTTAATGCTAAATCGTGAGCGGTAAGTAGAAAACCTGCCTCCGGCGATTCACGATTTGCGATTCACGATTCACGAACTTTATGTCAACGGCAGTCAAACAGTTTCACGAAGAAGAGAGCATCGGGAAGAAGTTCGACCGCGGCAGCGTGCGGCGCCTCCTGCGCTACCTGCGGCCTTACAAGCGCCTCATCGTGCCGGCGCTTTTGCTGACGCTGCTGGTCAACGCGCTCGGCGTCGTCGAGCCGAAGTTCTTCCAGTACGCCATCGACTGGTACATCGCGCCGGCCGACGGGATGCGCGGCACGCTCGCGCCCGCGGAGTGGGAGGGCGTCTACGGCCGCCTGTCGTGGGGGCTGGCGACCATCGCGCTCGCCCTCCTGGGCGTCAAGCTCGTGCAGTTCGCCGTCTCCTACGTGCAGACCGTGCTGCTCCAGTCGGTCGGCCAGCACGTCATGTACGACCTGCGCGCGGAGCTTTACGAGAAGCTGCAAAGGCAGGAGGTCGCCTTCTTCGACCGCAACCCCGTGGGGCGCGTCATGACGCGCCTCACGTCCGACGTTGACGCCTTAAACGAGCTGTTCACGTCGGGCGTCATCGAGGGCCTCGGCGACGTGGTGATGGTCTTCGCCATCGTCGGCTTCATGCTCTGGATGGACTGGCGCCTGACCCTGGTCGCGCTCATCACGGTGCCGCTTTTGTTCGCCGCCACGACGTGGTTCCGCAAGCACGCGCGGCGCGGCTACGACCTCGTGCGCACGAAGCTCGCCCGCATCAACTCCTTCCTGCAAGAGCACATCTCGGGCGCGCAGACCGTGCAGATTTTCAACCGCGAGGAGAAGTCTCTGCGGCAGTTCCACGAGGTCAACGACGACCACCGCCGCGCGCACATCGACACCATCTTTTACTACGCGGTCTTCTTCCCCGTCGTCGATTTCATCGGCTCGCTCGGCATCGCGCTCATCATCTGGTACGGCGGCTGGCGCGTCGTGCAGAACACGCCCGGCAACGAAGTCCTTTCAATCGGCGCGCTCGTCGCCTTCGTCCAGTACTCGCAGAGGCTCTTCCAGCCCATCCGCGACATCTCGGACAAGTACAACGTCTTTCAGGCGGCGCTCGTCGCCTCGCACCGCATCTTCCGCACGCTCGACCTGCCCGTCTCGGTCACGACGCCGGCCGAGCCGAAGAAGCGCGGGCGCGCTTCGGGCCGCATCGAGTTCCGCGACGTGTGGTTCGCGTACAACGAGGGCGAGTGGGTCTTGAAGGGCGTCTCCTTCACGGTCGAGCCGGGGCAGACGGCCGCGCTCGTCGGACACACGGGCTCGGGCAAGACGACGATTACGAACCTGCTGATGCGCTTCTACGACGTGCAGCGCGGGCAAATCTTGCTCGACGGCGTGGACGTGCGCGAGTGGGAGTTGAAGTCGCTGCGCGAGAACTTCGCCGTCGTCCTGCAAGACGTTTTCCTCTTCAGCGGGACCGTCGAGGGCAACATAAGGCTCGGGCGCGAGACAATCGCCGACGAGCGCGTGCGCTGGGCCGCGCGCGAGGTGCGCGCCGACGGATTCATCGAGCGGCTGCCGGAGGGCTACGCCTCCGAGGTGCGCGAGCGCGGCGCCGGCCTCTCGGTCGGGCAGAAGCAGCTCATCTCGTTCGCGCGCGCGCTGGCCTTCGACCCCGCGCTGCTCATCCTGGACGAGGCGACCAGCTCCATCGACACCGAGACCGAGCAGCTCATCCAGCAGGCCATCGAGCGGGTGCTGCGCGACCGCACTTCCATCGTCGTCGCGCACCGCCTCTCGACCGTCCAGCGCGCCGACCAGATAATCGTCCTCCACCATGGCGAGCTGCGCGAGCGCGGCACGCACCAGCAGTTGCTCGCCGAGCGCGGCCTCTACTGGCGCCTCTACAAGCTCCAGTACGCGGACGACTCGCGCCGGGACGCGCTGCCCGAGCCGCCCCTGAGCGAGCGGCTGCAATACGGAGACTGACCCTTGACGGAAGAGGAGCGCGAAGAGGAGCGCGAGATACGCCGGCTCGACCGCGAGTGGAACGAGGCTTACCCGCGGCGCGACCTCGCGGCGCTCGGGCGCGTGCTCGCCGACGACTGGCGCTGCATCGACGGCCGCGGCTTCCGCATCACGAAGGAGGAACTGCTGGAGAGGGTCAGGACCGCCCCGCCGCAGTTCGACGAGCACAGCTTCGACGAGTTCGACCTGCGCTTGTTCGGCGATGCGGCCGTCGTCACCGGCCGGCTCTCTGGCACGGGGACGGACGAGGGCGGCCCCTTCAAATTCAGCCAGCGCTTCACGCGAGTCTACGCGCGTCGCGGCGGCGCATGGCAGGCCGTCGCGACGCAGGTCACGCCCGTCAACGCCTGAGACGCACACTCGTCGCCCCGGACGCCGACAAACACGAAGGGCGCGGTGACCAGAGTCGCCGCGCCCTTCGTCTTCACTTATCTTCCCCGAGTCTTAATTCCGGAACGGCGAGGCGGCCGGCGCCGACTGCTGCGGCTGCGGCGCCGCGGGCTTCGGGTCGGCGCCGCGGTTCTTGAACTGGACGAGGCTTTCGACCGAGGCGTAAATCTGTAAATACATCTGCGTCTCGCGCGGGATGAGCGTGCGCCAGCCGGGGCCGCCGCGTCGCAGGTAGAGCGGCAGGCGCGCGGGGTTCGAGTTGTAGCCGGCCGCGACCAGCTCGGTCTGCGTCGCCGTGTTGGTCCGCAGCGCCTCAAGCACCTCCTCACGGAGCGCGAGGTCGTTCCAGGTGTCCTGCATGTACAGGAGCATCGCTTCGAGGGCGTTGCCGTGGTTGCGCATCCCCGCGACGAAGTCGGGGTTGAGGCCGACCGCGGGGTGCAGTCGCCTGACCATCTGGTAGGTCGGCGGGATCATCTGCACCATGCCGCCCGCGCCGGCCGAGCTGACCGAGTAGCGGTAGGTGTCAAGCTCGTTGAGGCCGAAGAGCGCGTAGACCTCCTCGTAGAGTTGGCCTCGGTGCTCGGCGCGGAAGCGGCCGTGGTCGACGTGCTCGACGACGCAGAGCCGCTCGGCGATGTCGACGATCTCCTTCGTGATGATCTTGCCCTTGCCCTTCAGCCGGTCGGCCGCGAGGTCGAGCATGTTCCGCACGTACTCCTTGCCGTGCTTGACCACGTCGGGCGACAGGAGCGCCGGGTGCGCCGACGTGTAGTAGGCCATCTCGCGGAAGCGCCCGCCCTTCTCGATGGGGTACTCGACGACGAGCGGCACGAGCTGCCGCCCCTTCGCGTCGGAGATGCGGACGGCCGTGTTGACGTAGTTCGGCCGCACGACCTCGAAGCGCACGGGCGTGCCGAGCGAGGTCGTCAGGTACAGTTCCGACCCCCGCTTCAGGAACGTGTCCTTGAAGAGCGTGACGAGGTGAATCTGCGAAGAGTCGGGGTCGAGCGCCGCGACCGTGACCGCGGTGGTCGAAGGCATGGAGGTCAGCGTCAGCCTCGACTTCAACTGGCGCTGCGCGTCGGCCACGCGCTGCCTGAACCGCGCGACCGGCAGCGGGCGCGCCGGCTGGAGCGGGGCGGCGACGACGAAGGCCGCCGCCGCTGGCGAAAGGTTTGAAGGCGCAGGCGAAACGGAGGTCGGCGACGGCCAAGCGGAAGCCGGCGACGCGGAAGGCGTCGGCTGCGGCGTCGGGCTCGGCGCGGGCCACTGTCGGGGCGGCGCCGCCTGCGTGCCCGCGGCGGGCGTGGGCGAAGGCGCCTGCTGCACGGCGGCGACCACGCGGGGCCGCGTGTGGACCTGCGCCGGCTCCTGCGCCGACGCACAGACGGACGGCGCAAACACGACGGCCGTCAGGCTCAGGACGAGAAAAGAGCGGTTGTTCATCTTCAATCTTTGGGGCCGAAGGGTTTCTCGCGCGCCAACGTTAGCGCGCCGAGTTGGCCTTAAGATTCGCAAGCACGCGGGAGGGTTGTCAACTGCTAAATGCTGTCGTCAATCAAATTGCCAGACGTGGACGGTAATAATTCAAGGGTGCTGGGTGCTGGGTTCTAGGTGCTGGTTAAAAGCGAGTCGTCTTTACCCAGCACCTAGAACCCAGCACCCAGCACCCTTTATAGTTCCTGCGGGCCGCCCGCGTGCGCGCCCGCGGCCGAGGCGGCGAGGTCACGCAGCTCCGCCTTCGAGCTGTTCAGCCGGAAACGCTCGGCCAGCATGAGGCCGACGTTGAAGCCTGCGCTCTGGTCAAGCTCGAACAGTTCGCGCGTCAGGGTCTCGCGCGAGACGCGTTCGACCGCTCGGCGCAGCTCGACGGCCGCCGCCTCCAGGCCCTCGACGAAGACGACTTCCGAAGCGCCGCCCGTGCGCGTACGTCGCCGCGCGTGCTCGCGCAGGCGTGCGCGAGCCTCATCCTGAATCCTGCCCGTCGAGACGACGACGAGGTGCGTGGCGCCGGTCTGGCCTTCGGCTTCGAGCGCGCGGCGGGCGTCGGCGGCCGTGAAGTCGCCGTCGCGCACGAAGAGCAGGAAGGGCTCGCCCGAAACGTTCGCCACGAGTTGCGCCTCGGCCTCGGCGTCCGTGGGGCGGGTCGTGACCTCGCCCTCGCGCAGCCCCGCTCCGGCCAGCACGCCCCGCACGCTGCTCGAAAGCCACGCGCCGCCCTTCAGGAGCGACGCGGCGAGCGGCGTCGGCGTCGCCAGCTCTTCGGCGCGCTCGTCGGCCACGGCCGCGCCGCAGTCGCTACAGACGGCGTTGCTGGCCGTCACGATGCCGAGCGCCTCGGACGAAGGCA
>Ga0268242_1000134_pt1 | contig 12618 bp, 7 predicted proteins | sample BulsoiFelSFmetaG_FD_200253 | JGI IMG/M metagenome (GOLD analysis project Ga0268242, IMG submission 200253) | Bulk soil microbial communities from Mexico - San Felipe (SF) metaG (v2) (version 2) | ecosystem: Environmental > Terrestrial > Soil > Agricultural land | place: Mexico: San Luis Potosi... | reverse complement strand
GACCTCGATACTTTTGATAGAGGTCGTGCGCCATCGCCCCCAGCCCGTAGGTGGACAGTATTACTCCGTGCCGCCGGCATTCCTCCCCCAGCTCGTGCTCCTCAGCGGCTGTGAGACGGGAGTTGTGGCAGAGCACGATCTCATGTATGCGCTCGACAGGAATTCCCGTCTTCCCCTCGTCGAAACACTTCGCCAAGTCGCGCATGAACTTTTCCGCTAAGCCATCTTGCTGCGTCGAGTACTCGGCGAAAACGTACTTCCCATCAGGACGCGTGATTAACGTGTCGGGTGTGCCCTTAGCGACCTTGTCGGTGCCGATGACAAGGCCGATGGGGTTAATCCGATCATATCCGCGGGAGACGAGGTATGAATCGCACAGGCGTTGGAATCCCGCGGGGTCGATCTCAAGCAAGGCTTTTTCGATTTGAGTTAATTTCGACAACGGCGATGTCCTTACTTAGCACTAATCATTTGCCAGCCCGTGGCTGGCGTCCAATGTGCGTCAAATGGTTTTCCTTCAACCACCGCCGACGCTGGCGGCAGGAGAAAATCCCGCAAGTCCGCAGCCACCTCATCCAGCGTCGTCGACTGTGCGTCCAGTTGGCTTCGCTTAAGAAAAGCGTTCCATTGAGACTGCTTCGTCCGATCTTCATAGAACTCCGGCGTGAGGGCTAGGGGAGCAGTAGAAGGAACTTCTGTCTCTCGTCTCTCGAATGTCATCTTTATAGCCTGACACAGTACCCGACCATCGAAATCGAACGAGCGGGCAAGCGTCCAGACGTCGAAGAAATCCTTCATCCGCGTATTGGCAATGCCCAGCATCACCATCGCTTGAAATTTCTCGGCGACGACCGAGTAGCGCGAGTAGGCGTGCAGTCGCGGCGTCGGCGAATCCGCAAGCAGCGTCGGGTACTCGATCTCTTCGGGCGCGGGTGTGACGGCGTCGCCAAACCCGACGTCTATTTGCAGCGGTAGACGCGCCCGCTCCAAGCGCGCTTGAATGCTCAGCCGCACGCCCTCGTATTCCTGATCCTCCTTGATGCGACTGCCGCGCACGCTCTCGGCGAAGAACTCGAGTCCGTCCGGCTCGACCTTCGTATTAACGATCTCGCGGAACACTCCTTCGAGGCGAGATATGTCGCTTGCGCCGAAGCTCAACAGGTCCAGGTCGCGCGTCGGGCGATGTGGGACTTCATTCCAGGCTGAGAAAAGCATCGCACCTTTAATGACGAATTGATCGCGGTGGGTGCTCTTACTGAGACGGTAGAGTAGGCGCTCGAGGGCGTAGCGCGTCAGGGTCACTTGAAAATCTTCGCGACGGGCGCGCGAAGCGTTAAGCAGGCGCTGGCGCACTGACGCCGCTATGTTCCGTCGTTCGGTCATGCCGCGGTGATCGCCTCCATGTAAGGTCTCATCACGTTGGCGACTCGGCAAATCTTAGCGTAGCGCCACAGCTCGTCCGCGCTAGCGCGCCGTTTCTGCCAGCAGTCGCGCAGGGCTTCGATGGCCACGTCAACGCCGATCTTGTTACGGTACTTAAAACAATCCGCGACAGTCTTTGCCGGGCCGTAAATCTTCACCGTCACGCCTTCGATCATATGCTCTTCGACGCCCTCCGTGAGCGCCTCACCGGAGAAGCGCACGATATTGAGCGGCGTCAGGTGCTCGTCACTGCTGCTGTTCGGCCGGTGCGCTTTACGGTCAATGGCGATCCAAACTTCAAAGGGCGTCTGAGTGGTCAGGCCGTGAAAACGGAGTGCCGAGAGAAGGCATATCACGCCGCGCGGCACGCGCTGGGCGGCTTCGACCAGACTATGATTCTTCGTTACCTCCCAATCGGGCCGCCTATAAATTCCCCGCCCCGCTTTTTCAAGCAGCCCCTTCTGGTGAAGCTGCCACAGGTACTCACGCGGGATGCCCTGCGCCTTGAGATCCCGTGCATGCAGAATCCCCGTATGCTTCACCTTCTGTCTAAGTTGTTCAGCTTTGCTCTTATTCATCGCAACACTAGTATATCATATAATCTCGGCAGATATTAACTTATGCCCAACTTTCGTGACTTCCGTCATTTTCGATAAATCCGTTTTGTCGCGTTGGTTTCTTATATCCGATTCAGGAAGGTGTTGAATCTTTGCATATGATGAGGAAGGGGCAAGTGAAAAGATTGGATAGGAATGACGCGGTGGGCCAGGCGAAGTTCGTCGAGGGCCTCTTCCATCTCGCCGCCTAGCAGAATTCTCTCGCCGATCTTTCGCGCCTTAAAATATTTTTCGCAACACAGCCCTTCAGAGAAGCGGTCGTGTATCAGAAGTGATGTTATCGAACTTAGGCACTCAATAATCAGCCAACATCACTTCTGATACACGACCGTTTTCGCTTCACCCTATGACGGTGTAATCAGCCCTTCGATTGTGGGAAGACTGAGTAATCCAGGGTTACAATCCCCGTCGGGCGTACTAAAAAACCTCGGCGACAGCCTCGGAATGGCCCACAGATCCTTCTGCTCTCCATCTACATTTATGACCTCGTAGAAGTTATCGAAGTCGCCCTTGACGTAGCCGTTCTTTATCTCGTTTGGCTCTTCGTCCATATTGATGATTTCGATCTTGTAGTAATGGGTCTCATCATATGGGAGAGGGCCGATACTGAGGCTCCCGGCCGGATCGGACTCGAATATGATCTCGCCGGGATCTGTCGCTAGTAGAAGTCCGGAAATCTCCTTATTGGTTCGACCGAGTTCAAAGCTTCCTGGAGCGCTAGGGTCATCCGCACTTTTAGGTGAAAGCCTGACGGCGTTATCATCCGGTTCAGACGTGAAAAGTAGTGAATGGCGGATGCGTGCGAGCGTGACCGAAGGCCGATTACTACTACCTGGCGGCTTCAAGCCGGTAACACTCCCATGGCGCGGGTCTGGGCCAGCCAAATCTATCATCCATCCAAGATCATTCGGATCGTTGTCTCCCCTGTGTCGGTTGAAATCTCCGGCAAATGGTCCCCCGCGCGGGTGAATCTGAAAGTGAGCTTCTGACCCGTGCGATAATCTGATGCCGAAACTCAAGACACCTTCGTCAACCGGGAATTCGCTGATGTCGCCGACAGGCTGATCGTCGGCGTCAAACTCCTGAATGGTCATGTTCAGCGCATGTCTCTGACCTCTGATATACGCCACTTCCCAATACTTTGCGCCGCTGTTAAAACAGCAGAGAGCGAGGCCGTCAATTGTTAACATAGCGGCTCGTAGGCCGGGAACTGTTGACAAAAAAGCTGGTGAAGACATGATGTTTACTCCTCTCCTCAGCCGTAGCCGGGGCAAAAACTGAAGCCAATGGTTTGACGGCGAACGCTCCGCCGCCAGGGATATAACAAAACGTCTGCTCAGTATTCCGCGTAGCCTCCCGCACAGAGGAAGGCAGCCCAGTAGTAAGGTAATCGCTGGTCATCATCCGAGCCTCGCAGCATGTCCGTCTGCGCCTGCCGCAGAGCTTCAAATGTGTTCAGTCCAGAACGCCTGTACCGATGAAAGGCGATCATCAAACGGGCTGTCACATCCGAGTCAACGGGCCATTGGCTGGCAACCACCAGCGGCACGCCTGCTTCCATGAAGGCGCGCGCCAAGCCGATTGATCCCTCTCCGTCGTAATACCTGTCCAGCCCTGTCTGGCAGGCGGACAGGATGACGAGGCGCGTATGGTCTAGTCGCTGCCTGATAATATCGAACGCGGATAGATCAGGATCATGGCTCTCCATATCGGAATCATCTTTGTCGGCAGCCAGCAGCATTTTAGATAAGAGCGGTGATGACCCATCTATCACGTAGTGTCCCGCGAAATGTATGATCTCGGCCGAGCGCATGTAGCGAAGGACGCGTGCTTTGTTCGCCTCAGGCCCCAAGAGGAAGCCGGAGCGTGGATAATAAATTTTAGCCACCTCACGCGCTTCCATCTCCGCCGCACGTAGCTGCGGGAGGTCTGGGTGCGCTCGGAGGTCGAAGGTTGGGTTGCCGATACTCAAGACTGTACCCGCTTCAGATGCGGCTTTTGCCCGGCTCGCCTCCGAGCAGCTCCAAAGCACATTCAAGCTCGGAGCATAAAAGACAGCAAAGTCTTCAACCAGGTATCTGCCGTTATCGGGCGAGATCAGGGCGACGAACGGGAGGCGGTGCAGGAACTTGTCGGGAATGATACAAACCACGTCGCCCAGTTTGAGTGTCTTTACCGCTGATCCAAGGAGCGTATTAAAGAGCTTTGCGCCTAATGCGACGGCGGGGCGTGCCGCGCCAGAGCGCTCTGTCATGAGGGCATTGATGTATTCATTAACATCAGCTCTGAGCGCGTCTGCCGATACTTCCTTCTGGAAGACTGAAGTCTGGTCGCGTGAGATACTCCAAACAAGGAGTTTTGTGGGTAGCGCGTCGTACATCAGCACATGCAACCGCGGTGGCATCTGCTGTCGTATGCTCTCCAAATCCGCAGGGGCTGAAGCCTGCTCAAATGTCACCTCCGGGCCAACTGTAGTGACTTCCGTATGCGCACCAGATCGGACAGCATCGAGCAACGAGCGCGCACGAGCGGCTTCGGCGTAATTGAGAGCGCCAGGATAGTTCCCCTTCTCATACTCATAATCAACGGCGATGTCATAGACTCCCTGTTCCGCGTCGAAGAAACTGTTGCGGTTCTCTTCTTCGCGGATCTGCGTGCGATATTTCTCAAACAAACCGGTGATGACAGGCAGATCCCGGCCAACTGCGTCGGCGTCGCCGAGAGTGCGTTCGCAGAGTAGACGCCCCTTGTACGCGGCATAGCGATAGAGGTCCAGCTCCATTCCCTCGTAGAGGGAGATCGCCTGGTCATAGCGTGTGATGGCCTGTCCGCAATCCCCTGACTCGCGCCAGATGTCCGCTTGCCTTAGGATCGCATTCGCGACTGACTTCTGGCCGGCCTTTGAATCCTGTACGGTTTGAGCAATGCGGAGTCCTTGCTCGGCCTGTGCGACCGCCTCGTCGAACTTTTGGAGTTTGCTATAAACCTGTCCCAGGTTGAGGTGTTGCAGGTAAACGAGCGAGGGGTCATTGAATTCAGTAGTCGCCAGCTCCAGAGCCTCGCGTAGATATGCTGCCGCCGCGTCGTAATATTTGAAGGTGAAGAGCGCGCCCCCGGCGTATGTCAAGTTGCGCCACGACTGGCGCGGGGTCGTATTTGAGTGCGAGGCCAGCGTGAGGCTGCGGTAGTGGTATCCGAGCGAGGCTTCGGGCTGCCGCAAGCGCGCGTATAAATCGCCCAGCCCTACTAAAGCCTTCTGCACAAGGTATGTGTCAGCGACCTCCTCCGCGAGCGCCAGTGATTGTCTGTAATATTTAATGGCGCTCGAATATTCGTTGAGGGCAATGTGATTTGTTGCCAGCCATCCGGTAGCTTGTGCGAGGAGCCATTTGTAACCATGTCTCTCGCAGAATTGGGCGAGGCCGTCGAGGATTGCGTCGCTCTCGCGCAAACGGCTCGGCTGGGCCAGACAATATGCGATCCAGTAATCGGCGAGCCTGGCTTCCCACTCGTCGCCAGCATTGACGAAGGTTGCCCGCGCCGAGTCGAAATGGCGTGCGGCTTCCTCGTATCTGGTTCCCAGACATAACTCATACCCTTGATCGAGGTCCTTAGCAGCCGCGACCAGCAGGCGAAGCTGTGGCCCGGAAGCGGTTGCATAGTACTTTGCTAGTTCGCCTGTGTAGGGGTCGCCCCCGTTGTTCCTGTCAAGCTCGCCTGCGAACAGTAGGGCGCGCAGGCTCTTTTGCGCCGCTTCGACATCCCCTTCCGAGGCGCGTGTCGCGTAGTCATGAGCGAGCTGCGGCGGAATCATTCTTCTGGTGATGATCTCTCGACTGCCGCTCAAGACCTGCCACGCCTGCGCCTCGTCGTGCGCGTCGAAGGCTGCGATGAAACTTTCGCTTAATTGAGAAGGTGTCGGAGGAGGTTCGCGTCGCCCAGAAATATCGCGTAGGTGACGCTGTGCATCCTCAGCCCACTTAGAACTTGGGTCGAGTGTGAGATAGCTCTGCCACGCCTCCTTGGCTTGTTCAGGGAGCATCAGTTCTTCCAGGCAGAGCGCCCGGTTGAATGACGCCTCAAGCAGCGAAGGATTTAGCCTGAGCGCCCAGTTCAGATGCCGCTGACTCTCTGCAAGCTCTTCCATGATCTTCCCGTCATCAGCGCGGTTGCGCAGTTGCTTCGCTTGTTCGAGCAGAGCAGCACCTAGATCGGCGTGTAGACGTGCGTCATCCGGAGAAGATTTGAGAGCCTCTTCAATTTGAAGGATGGCTTTATCAAATTCCTTCTGCGTCATGTAGAACTGACCAAGTGCATGAAGTGTCGTAGGGTTCGGATCGTCAGCGGCGGCCTCCTGCAGGAGGGATCGTGAGAGGTCTCGTTGGCGAGAGTCTACTTTTTCCGTTTCGTTGCCACGCACGCCCGAAAAAGGCGCATATGACAGACCAACTATGCGCGCTTCGAGCGGGCGCTGCTGACTGTAAGCTTTGTCCAGCGCGATGATTCCCCTTTCAACCTGCGACTGGTGAAAGGCAACACGCCAGACCACGATTCCCGTCAACAAAACGACGGTCGCAAAAGCTACGACTTTCCAACGTGGCGTGAAGAGCATGCTCCACCAAGAGGGCCGCACAGACCTGAGCATCTCAGTGTTCTGCTTCGCTGTGGAAGCGTAATTTTTCAAGCCTCTGACAATCATTAATTTCCGCCGCCGCTTTGGAGTCGTTAAGAAGTGCTGCTCAAACCGTTCCCGCTCGTTCTCACTAAGAGTGCCGCGGGCGTAGTCTTCGATGAGTTCATCTTCGATGAGTAAAACCTGTTCTATGAAATCATCCTGTCTGAGCAGCCGTTCCTCAAACTGTCGTATGTCCTCGTCAGACAATTTACCTAGAAGGTAATTCCTGACTCGTTTTTCCTCGTCTTGTCTCAAATTCATTTTCGGCTAGCCCGGAAGCAACTGCGCGCTTCTATCTTAATAAGGGATTGGCCCTCGTTTTATTTCGGCTCAAGGCTTTACCCCGAGGCATTCTTCGATGCATGCCTGTAGAGCATTCCTGATATGGTAGATTTTAATCCTCAAGGCGTTGGCTGACATCCCTAACTGCTGGGCCAAAGTCTTACGGAACTCTATCTTGGCCGGTTTTTCCCAATCGTAATAAGCGAGTACAATCTCACGCTCTTCCTGTTTCATGCCGCTCAGACATCTATCAAGGCACTCGTGAAGTTGATCCTCCGCCAAGTCGGCACCCAGATCCGGCTGCGGCAGTTCCAAGACGTTGTCCGGCAGAGGCATGAACTGCTTCTGGAGCTGCTCTAGATGAAGATGGTAAGCAGTGGTGTAAAGGTAAGGGATCGGGTCATCTGTCTTGAATGAGTTGACCATCATCGGCAGGCGGCGGACGAAACGCAGAAGAGATTCGTCCGCTAAATCCTCTGAGACAGTACAGCCCCGCATATCCAGCAGAACTATCAGGCGGCGACGGATGTCCTTTAATTTTTTTTCAGCCGCTTCCTGGTCTGAACTCAGCCACAAGAGAAAGAACTGGAATGGGTTTTCATCTTCTTTCATCGCGCACGCATGAGGAGCAAGTCAGGTCTCTTCCGACAGAATCAAAGTGTGAACATTATAATGTGACTCCTTTCGAGCGCAAGGAATTCATTTCAGCTCTTCTGATTGCTCATCTCAAATAATTTTTAGCTCAACGCGAAATGTTTTGCCTCTCAGACAATTATAGAGACAAAGGACGTTATGCGGGCGCTGCTGATGCCTGCCCACCGTCTGTTTAGATTTCACATAGCTTCGAAAGGAAGGGGCATATGTCAAAGAGCCTTTCAAAGATTCTCCCCGCCCACAACTCTTTTCATGCTGTCTTATCAATACTGCTGACCCTTTTGATGTCACTGCCGACCTATGGGCAGACCTCTGTCGTTGATTGGTCCGTCAGCGTGCGCAACGAAGCACGCGAGCCAATTGCCCTCGCACGTGTCACGATAACTAACGAGCAGACCAAGCAACAACAAACTCAAGAGACCGACCAATCTGGCGTGGCAACCTTCAGAGGACTAGCGCCGGGAAAGTATAAGGTCAAGGTCGAAAAGAGAGGCTTTGCGTTCTTCTTACGCGAGAATGTGCAAGTCGGCATCGGACAGGCGGCGGGCCTTGACGTCGAGATGACGCCCACCCTGCGCCAGTTATTTACCATTTCCGCCGAGACGGCCTCGATAGCGAACCCTTCTGTGACTACAGCGACGCGCGAGGACTTCTCTGCTCTCCCGAATCTTAACAATGACCTGACGCCCATCCTTGAGGTCGTGCCTGGGGCTGTGGCGACGAGCCCCTCGGCGCTCGGGCGCGTGATCATTGACGGCAAGGGTAAGGACCAACAGATCACCAGAATAGACGGGCTGGACGTGACGCCCATGGTTGAGCTACCCGCGGGCGACTCGGCCATCGGCATCTTGGACGGGTTTCTCAAGCCGAGCGTGGCGCTCGACAAAACATCGCCCGTAGCCGGTGCGTTCGCGGCGCGCCTGGGACCCAGCACAGGCGCAGTTATAGATGGGACCACGCTCTCAGGCGTGAATACAGGCTGGAAAAAGCCCTGGAAGGCTCAAGTTTACGAGAAGATCACCAATGATGCGCTCAACGCTCGGAACTTCTTCGATTACGAGGGTAAGAACGCTATCCGGCGCAATATGTTTGGTGGTAAGTTCGGAGGTCAACTCGTTCCCCGAAGGGCCTACTTCTTCCTCGCTTACGAAGGTATCCGAGGGCGCACGGAGCAGAATCTATATGAAGCTGTTCCGACAGACGCTTTGTGCAAGTGCGGGGCGCTGGCCTCGCTCGTAGGCCAGTTCCTGCCATCAGGTACGAGCACCCTGGTCGGCGCTTCGCTTAATCCTGATTTCCTTGTGGCACGCCGCCGTGCGCGCATTAGAAGTGAGGCGAATGCTTTTGACCTACGCCTTGACTGGACACCCTTTGCCGATGCTACGGTCGCGGGCACATCGAAATCTGCTCCGAAGGCGGAGGATATCTTCACCTTCCGTGTGACGCACCAAATGTCAGACGCCTTATTGCCCGACGGTATTACAGGCCGTAACCAGCGCCAGAGCATTGACCTCACACACATCGCGGCGAGCGCGCATCTACGCACGCAACGCTATTCGCATGACTTCAGGTTCGGCATCAATCGTACGCGCGGGCGCGTTGACGTGGAATTGTCGCCAGAGACCGCGACCGACCTCTCGCGCTCTCTCATCACACTCGCCGGAACGGTCAATACGACTGGCCTGCCGGGCAATCCACCGTCCGTGCCGGTCGCGACACTAGGGGGATTAGTCAAAGGTGTCGGTCACGGCTTTGACCTGAACCCAGTCTCATACATCACGGCTTACGACTTCACTCGGTTCTTCAATGACAATCAGCATGAGTTGCACTTAGGATTTGAGGCGCGCTTCATACGTCTCTCTTTCGACCGGCTCGGGGGGTTGACTTATGCCTTCCCGAACGGTGCCGCGCTGCGCGCGGGGACGCCCGGCAGCGTCACCTTCCTATCCGATTTGAGCAGGCTGAGTCCTTTCACCAGTGGCTCTGGACCTCGGCGCGCGCGGCAGCAATATTACACGGGCTACATTCAAATGATCTCGAAGTTTTCCAGAGGGCCGAAGCTTGCTATCGCGGGAGAGCCGGAGATACCGCCGAGATTAACGCTCAATTATGGATTGCGCTATGACTACTTCGGAGCGGTGAACGAGCGCGACGGCAGGGCAGTAATCGTAGATCCGCTGACAGGCCAGTTCATGCCGCCGGGCACGCCTTTCTATCGCGCGTCGAGACTCAACTTCGAGCCGCGCTTCGGACTCGAATACAGGCCCCCGGTCGAAAGCGGTCTGCTCGCTAACACAGCTTTCAACATCGGGGCAGGCATCTACTTAGGCGTCCCCAGGATCGGCGACTTGTTGCTGCCCATCGAAAGTGATCGGTTCGCTACGGGCATCACCGGAGGAATGTTTCCTGCATCCCCAACGGATGTCATACAGGGTTTCGTCACGAACCCGGAGACAAGGCAGTTCCAGCCCCTGGTCTTCGCGCGAGACTTTTCCACGCCTGAGCGCGCATACAAGTGGGATGCCAAGTATACGCGCCGCTTCGGAGGTGTCTATGACTTCAGCGTGGGCTACTCCGGTAATGCCGGACGGAATCTACCGCTCGCGGGAATTGCTAATCAGATTGTGCGTGTCGAGACGAATCCAGACCCCACGAAACCGGCCATCATCGTTCGGCAGTTCGATATTATCCGCAACGGCCAGGTCTTCAAGCCCTTCGGCGAGTTCTTCTACCGGACCAGCAATGGACGTAGCTCTTACAACGGAATAACCATCGCGCTCACACGCGCACGGGACACGACGGTTGATAATACTAAGATCGTTTTGCCCACCTGGCTCGTCCCGAACAAATTTAATATCCAGTACACGCTGAGCCGCAGCGTCGGGAACGTGAGTGGGACGCTGGCAAGCGACCCCTCCAGCTTTCTCCCGGACTTTGGCTATAACGCTTCGGACGCGCGCCACAGCTTTTCTTTCCAGATGGTCTATAAGATAGATGAGGCGAAAAAGATCGAAGGAGCTAAGGCAAAGCTCCTTTCCGGTTGGACGTTTGCGCCCACGATCACGGCCCGCAGTGGTCAACCGCTTATCATTCGTCTGGACCGCCCGGACGTTGTCTATCTGGACGCTGTGGGCAACGTCTTCTCCTCGCCAGCAGCGGGTCGCCGCGCAGTCATTAACACGCCAGGCGGTGGCGCATCGGGTAGCGCTCGCGTCCCGGACCTTTTGCCAGGAGTCAACCCGTACATTCGCAACGAACTCGAACTGCTTAACCCCGCAGCCTTCGCTATCCCCGCGCCAGGCACATTCGGTAATCTCCGACGCGGCGCGCTTCGTGGGCCCGGCAGCTTCAAGATTGATCTCGCTGTAACACGCCATTTACTTAGCTTGGAAAAGAACAAAGGCATCACAGCAGACTTCAAGGTTGAATTCTTCAACCTGCTAAACCGGACAAACTTTCTTAACCCGACCGTCGCGTTGCCGAACATGCTCGGTACAAGTGTCGCCGACAATCAGATCCAGCCCGGCGCACCCTTTAGCCGCAAAGCAGCCGGCCTTTTCGGCATCTTCAGCGCGGCGGATACGAGTCGGCAGATTCAGTTCACATTGACCTTGAATTTCAATGAAGGTTTCTAACACATAAATGAGCAGATGGTTCGTAAGCTGGTCATCTATCTCTGAAGAGCGCCAAATATGAAGGCTGAGGAAGATCGAGCGGCGCGCATGATTCGAACGCCCCGTACACGCCTCTCCATACAGATAATTCATTTAGTCCTCGACATGGCATAACCGTGGCTTTGCGCGCATGCGAAGGCTAGAGAGAGAAGTGCCTGTGACAACTTATTAAAAACCTAAGGAGTATTAGAATGTTCAAGCAATCCCGCCAGCGCTATCACTCGTTGCGTTTACTGCTCGTCGTGTCCCTGCTCTTGAATGGACTTTCTCCATGTGTCGCCCTGGCGCAGAAGGAGCGTAAGCCTGTCGTCATCAGTTTCGGCCAGCCAAACATCTGGTCGCTCGAACAGGCTCACTACCTGCTGGCGCGCATGCACATGGAGAATCTTGAATTGCAGGCCAAGGCGCTGACGGATAGTGACCTCGATCCGAATGCCATCAACGGCACGCGCATCCAAATCCTCAAGCAGCTCTTCGAACTCGGGGTCTCGTTCGACCAGAGCGTCGGCTTCCAGAATCAGCGCCTCGTTGAGACGGCGCGTTTCGACGACACGCGCCGTCGCCAACTTATCACTAATCGTGACAGCCTGCGCGCCCAATCCATGCAGCTCACGTTCGACATCAATAAGCTCACCAGCGACCGCTCACAGATTGCCGATGCAACGAGCGACCAGGCCAAGCAGTTGGACGCAGAGTTAAAGCGGAAGAAGGATGACCAGGCCCGCATTGATCAAGAGATTACCTTAGACAGCGACGAGATTCAGAAGCTCGGCCCGGAACCATCAGGCACACCCGCCGCCGCGACCGCCCCGACTCCCTCGTCATCACCGAGCCTGCCGTCGGGTCTCCTTGACAAGCTCAACGACGAGGAGTTGAAGAAGCTGTTGGGCTCCGACAGAGACCCGAAGCTCAACGCCTCGACGATGCTCGATAACACCATTCAACTCCAGTACGAGATCATCTCCAAACAGTTGACGTTGCTGCGCGACGAGGTCGGCCCCGGCGAGCGGCTCGTCTTCCTCGAACTCCCGCAGTCCATCTACACCTCACCTGGGGACGGCGACGAGAAGATGGCGCAGACTTGGTGGCACGTCAACGGCTACACGCGCACCGACCCGATCCTCCGCCTCCTCCTCGAACTCTACCAGGTGGAGAAAAGGTGGTACGACATCCAACACGTCGAAGCTTTCAAGGGACTCTCATCTGACTTCACGCCCTGCACGAAAGACGATAACATCCCCCAGAACGGAGCAGGGAGTACCAGCGCGGACATAGACCCGTACCTCAAAGAGAC
>Ga0268242_1000133_pt1 | contig 12672 bp, 13 predicted proteins | sample BulsoiFelSFmetaG_FD_200253 | JGI IMG/M metagenome (GOLD analysis project Ga0268242, IMG submission 200253) | Bulk soil microbial communities from Mexico - San Felipe (SF) metaG (v2) (version 2) | ecosystem: Environmental > Terrestrial > Soil > Agricultural land | place: Mexico: San Luis Potosi... | reverse complement strand
TAGAGAGCAGGAGCAACGTCAGGCGCAGTACAGCCAACAGATTCAGCAGCAGCGCATCTGGCAACAGCGCGAGCAGGCTTTACAGCAGCAGCGTCGTATAGCCCAGTGGCGTTTCCAGCAGCGTTACTTTGAGCGCGTGCGCCAGGATCAGTTGCGCCTTCAGAATTGGCAATATAACGATTACGGTAACTACAACTACCGCTACTATCGCGGCGGCAACTATTACGAGACAAACCAGTATGGCGCAAACCTTCTACGCCAGGCCGTGAATTACGGCTACGATGAAGGCTTTCGTGCGGGGCAGGCGGACAGAGAAGATGGCTGGGAGCCTAGCTATCAAGACTCTTTCGCCTATCAGGATGCGACTTACGGTTACGATGGCTACTACGTTGATGTCAACGAGTATCAATACTACTTCCGCGAAGGATTCCAACGCGGCTACGAAGATGGATACTATGGTCGCAATCAGTATGGTCGCTACTCGAACGGCGTCTATAACATCTTGGGCAACATCCTGGCTCAAATTCTGAATATTCAGAATTACTAAGGCAGAAGTTGTTAACGAGATAGCATAGATAAAGACATATCAGGACGGAATCGAGATTGCCCCGATTCCGTCCCGAGGGGGACGAAGGTGGAAACTGACGCGTAAAAAGTGCGGCAGGTTTCAACTTTGAAAAGGAGAGTAAATCAACCGGACGGCGTCGGGGCGAGAGCCGTGAAATCATGTAACTCAACGCTCCTACTTGTCGTCATTCAAAATAGGCCAAGCTCTCCTGCGTGAACTTCTGGAAGAAGTGAAGGAGATGCTTGGCTTTCAATTTTTCGAACAATGGGGGAAAGAAAAATGAGGAAACTTCTAGCACTTGCATTATCACTGGCAACAATGGGTTTCGTTGCTTCATCGGCAGAAGCGAAGACAACTGAAACGTCGCTCAATGCGACGACAACAGTCTCGACAAATGCGCTTCCACCGCAGATACGGATTCAGCTTGGCCGTCGCAGGCGTGGATGGCGTAACGATGGATGGCGCAATGCTCATCGCTTCCGCACCGTGACTTCAACGAGGCTTGTCCGTTACGGCTGGCAAACATACCGCGAGACTTATCAGACCACGTATCTGCCTAACGGCAATGTGCGGACTCGTTTAATCAGCCGCGTCAGAGTGCGCTAAGCATTAATAACAACTCCGTAAAAGAACGACCGGCGATTACTTTATAAGTGATCGCCGGTTGCACTTTAACGGAGTTACTGCGGGAGACGTGTTCGCAACACAGGGTTGTCTTGTCACTTCGGTGTAGGAGTGCCACCGCTGTCACCTGAGGTCTTCTTGCTCTTCCCTCTCTTATTTTCTTCGCTTGCTGGGGACTGAGGTTTTTTGCTTTTCCCCCTACAAGTTTACCGAGTTTAACCCGCCCTTTGCTCGTCTCTGTTTTGCTTGATCTTAATTTATTGACCATGATTCTTCCTTTCGGTAGAGACACCACGGCATTATAGGCGTGGTTTTGTGATTGAGGAGGAATAGGTAGCTTGCCACTTCTACATCAAAGGCGGACGCGGGTTTAACTCTTTTTTTACGCGCGTCAGAACATCACATGGAACTTGTTGTCTTCCGTGTTGAATCTGTGACTGCATGCAAAATCACTTACCTGTAGATTGACTCACTGACCGATTTAGCGTAGATACTTACTCACAAAAACATATCCATCAAAGACAGGCTTCAATTATGAAATCTCTCTTAGCACTTTTAGTCATAGGTCTCTTCGTTTTCAGTCAAGCAGGCTGCGGCTCGAAGAAGCAGGACGCGGCGGCGAACACGACGACTGCGAGCGTCAACACGACCACGACTGAAGACGTGGCGACGAACAGCATTCATCCTGAGGCGCAGAAGCTTTTCGATCAGGGCATCGAATTCGACCGTCAAAACAAGGACGCCGAGGCTGCTGACGCATTTAAGAAGGCCATCGAGATCGCGCCGGACTTTGCCGAGGCGCACCTGCGTCTCGCCATGAGCTATGATGTGCTGCAAGAGAAGAAGGAAGCGGAAGAGGAATATAAGAAGGCTGCCGAGACGTACCAAAAATCCTTGCGACAGGATTCGAAAGACGCGAAAGCTTTCTACAACATGGCACTGGCTTACAATAAACTGGGCAAGATGGATGAAGCGGCGAAGGCTCTTCGTCAGGCTGTGAAACTTGAGCCTGAGAACGACGATTACCAGTATGAATTTGGCTTGGCTCTGGGCCACGTCGCGCAATATCAGGAGGCGGTCAATGCGCTCGAAAAGGCTTTGGAGATAAATCCAGATAATTATCGCGCGCAGGATGCCCTGGAGCATGCCAAGATAGATTTACAGCGTTGGCAGTCTATGGTCAGGCAGCAGGAGGCTATAGCAAAGCGGCAGTCGGCGAAGGAAAATAAGAATGATAATGCCAACACAAGCTCGAACATCAGCACGCTGCCGACTCCGAAGCCTGAACTCGAATAGAGCGAATGAAATTGATGAGCGGGAATCATCAAGAGACCGCAGATGAAAAACCGGAGGGAGTATCAAACGCCTCCGGTTTTCACTTTTGTGGTTCTTGAATTAATCCTGTAGGGGCAGGGCTTGTCCCTGCCCGCGCTCTTATTAAATAACGAGGGGCAGGGACAAGCCCTGCCCCTACAATTCCCGGGCATCAACTACATTCGGGCAAAACAGAGAAAGTATCATCGTCTGGTCCGATGAATATATCCTCCCCAATTTGGAAATCTAATTTTAGTTGAAAGGCATGGCAGAATATCTTCTGTCAAATCAGGCTCACAACCATGCGAAAGAGTAGCTTGCGAATAGTTCTCCCTTTACTCCTCTTGATTGTTTCTGCCGCAGGCACAAAGGCACAAAAAGACGAGCGACCTGACTTTAAGATGTCTTGCGCTCAGGTTCTCAGGCTTGGTCAGGATAGATTCATGAGAGTTTACGGGGACAAGACTCAGGACTATTCGACCGCCGGGCAAAAGATGGGTTTTGAGTATTACGTCAAGTGCAAACGCCCGGCCAACGATGAGCTTGCGACCAAACTCCTTCAACCAGGGAACAGCCTCGGCAGTTACGAGGCTCTGCGCTCACAGATAGATGATGTGCGCGAAGAATTGAATAAATACGGAGGGTCGCTCTGGACTTTGCGCTATGCGGAAGAAGGCGGCGGAACGATGTGGGGCTTAATCAGTGTCGGAGCTTACGCCGGGCGCGAAGATTTCATGGAGACATTCATTAGAACTCTCGCCTCGCCGGGGAGACGTTCGCCACTCGCCAGAAAAAGAGTCAGCGCGAACCTCGAAAGGATTCGGAGATGGCTCACAAGCCCCAACCGCAAGCCCTGGACAGATACAGATGACCCGAATGATGTCGTCACCAACAAACAACTCTATCGAGACACCTTGAGGGTGACAAATGAGACGCTGGCACATCTCCAGGACATCCTCAAAGACCTGCCAGACGCTGCCGCCGACCGCCTCGCCGCGCGAATGGCCGAGGAGACGAAAGATGCTCTTGCCGATTCGCCGTAAATCTCGGAAACGGGTATAGCCAGGTATGTTCGGAAGTTGAGAGAATAGCTCGCATCGGCAATACTTGTGCGTCATGCGGAGTGATTTTCAGTGACTACTCTCCTGCACTTGACAGATAAACCCTTCATCCGTATAGTCTATCGTTTCGGACTGACAGTCTGAACCCAACAGTGCAACGCTGGAGTAGGTTTTGGTCGGTGTGGAGGCGTTGCCCGGCTATATTTGCGAAGGCAAACGAGCCGCTTGACAAATATTGTGGCGTAAAAAGGCTCCGTTAGCCGCGAATCCAGAGCGATTCGCTTCCGGCTTCCGAGCACGCGGTCGGGTTGCAATAGACCCGCTCATCTTGTCAGGATGCGACGCCACAGAAAAGTTTCGGCTTCGAGGGAAGCCACGATCCGCACCCTTTTGTAACCAAAACATCCCTCAATCACAACCTATTTAACAGGGCAGCTTGTCTTGCGCTGACTGCCGAACAAGTTTCGGAAAGAGGCAGGGCTAAGCACCTTTTTGCGCCTTATCAAGCGCCTATCTAAAGAGGATAACGAGCAGTGCCGACAATTAATCAGCTTGTTCGCAAAGGCCGTCAGCAGGTCAAGTACAAAACGGCCAGCCCCGCGCTTCAGGAATCGCCGCAGCGTCGTGGTGTCTGCACGCGCGTCTATACGCAAACGCCTAAGAAACCGAACTCGGCCCTGCGCAAGGTCGCCCGCGTGCGCCTGACCAACGGAATCGAAGTCACGACTTACATCCCGGGCGTCGGCCACAACTTACAAGAGCACTCGATTGTGCTCATTCGCGGCGGGCGCGTGAAGGATTTGCCGGGCGTGCGCTATCACGTCATTCGCGGAACGCTCGACTCCGTCGGAGTCGCTGACCGCAAACAGGGTCGCTCCAAGTACGGCGCTAAGAGGCCGAAGGCTGGCGCTGCGGGAGCGAAAAAATAACGAAGTGGTCAGTGGTCGGTGGTCAGTTTTGAAGGCTGCCGACATCGCAACACTGACCACTGACCACCGACCACTGACTACTGATTATGCCAAGACGAAGAGTTGCTGAGAGACGCGAGGTTCTACCCGATCCGGTTTACAACAGCCCGTTGGTGACCAAATTCATCAACGGCATCATGCTGGGCGGGAAGAAATCAACGGCGGAGAGAATCTTCTACACCGCCTTGACGACCATTGGCGAGAAGGCCGGAGACGAGCCGCTCAAGGTCTTCAAGCGCGCGATTGATAACGTTCGCCCGACGGTCGAAGTCAAGTCGCGCCGCGTCGGCGGTTCGACCTATCAGGTGCCCGTCGAAGTTCACCAGGAGCGCAGAGGCGCTCTGGCGATTCGCTGGATTGTCACCTACGCGCGCGGTCGCGGCGAAAAGACCATGACTGACCGCCTCGCCGGAGAGCTTTTGGACGCGGCCAATAATCGCGGCAACGCTGTCAAGAAGAAGGAAGACACGCACCGCATGGCGGAGGCCAACAAAGCTTTCGCGCACTACAAGTGGTAATTCAAGGAGTTTTGAGTTTTGAATTTTGAATTGAAAGCGAAAGCAAATTGCTTTTAATTCAAAACTCATAACTCAAAATTCAAAATTAAAGAGATGGCTAAGCACGATCTAAATAAGTTCCGCAACATCGGCATCATGGCGCACATTGATGCCGGTAAAACCACCACGACCGAGCGCGTGCTCTATTACACGGGCGTCTCGCACAAGATTGGCGAGGTGCACGAGGGCACTGCGACGATGGACTGGATGGAGCAGGAGCAGGAGCGCGGCATCACGATCACGTCTGCCGCGACGACCTGTTTCTGGAAACGCAGCGGAACGGAATATCGCATCAACATCATTGACACGCCCGGCCACGTGGATTTCACGATGGAGGTCGAGCGCTCTCTTCGTGTGCTCGACGGCGCGGTCGCAGTCTTTGACGGTGTTGCGGGCGTCGAGCCGCAGTCTGAGACTGTCTGGCGTCAGGCCGATAAATATGGTGTGCCTCGCATCTGCTTCATTAACAAGCTGGACCGCGCGGGCGCGTCCTTCCAGCGTTCCTTCGATTCAATCATCACGCGCTTGGGCGCAAACCCTGTCGCGCTTCAGATTCCCATCGGCCTCGAAGACCAGTTCAAAGGCGTCGTTGATCTCATCACGATGAAAGCTCTGATCTGGAAAGATGAGACGAAGGGCGCGGAATACGAGATTACAGATATTCCGGCGGATTTGGTCGAAGAGGCCAAAGCAACTCGACACAAGTTGCTCGAAGCGGTCGCTGACGTTGAAGAAGAGTTGATGATGAAGTACCTCGAAGACGAAGGCGAATCGATCACCGAAGATGAGATTCGCGCGGCTCTTCGTAAAGGTACAGTTGCCTTGAAACTCGTCCCCGTCGTCACTGGCTCGGCTTTCAAGAACAAAGGCGTGCAGACCTTGCTCGATGCTGTCGTGGATTTTCTCCCCAGCCCGCTCGACATTCCTGCGGTCGAAGGCACGAATCCGAAGACGGGTGAGATCGAGACTCGTCCGGCAGAGGCTTCTGCTCCGTTCAGCGGCCTCGTCTTCAAGATCATGGCCGACAAGCACCTCGGACAGCTCTCCTTCGTTCGCATCTATTCGGGAACGATTAAGGCTGGCTCTTACGCTTACAACTCAATCAAAGACACGAAGGAGCGCGTCGGTCGCTTGATGCGCATGCACGCCAACAAGCGCGAGGATATTGAAGAAGCGTCGGCAGGCGAAATCATCGCCATCGGCGGCATGAAGCAGGTCACGACCGGTGACACCGTTTGCGATGAGAACAAGCCCATCGTGCTCGAAGCGATGGAGTTTCCAGCGCCCGTCATCCGCGTCGCCGTCGAGCCAAAGACGCGAGCGGACCAGGACAAGCTCGGAGTCGCGCTCAATCGTCTGGCTCAGGAAGACCCCAGCTTCAACGTCTCGACAGACCATGAAACGGGACAGACGATCATCGCAGGCATGGGCGAGCTTCACCTTGAAATCATCGTTGACCGCATGAAGCGCGAGTTTGGCGTCGAGGCCAACGTAGGCAAGCCGCAGGTCGCCTACCGCGAGACGATTACACAGCCCGCGCCCGGCAAAGAAATCTTCAAGAAGCAGACGGGCGGTCGTGGTCAGTACGGCCACGTCGAATTGGAGATCGAGCCAGCGCCAGGCGAAGGTTTTGTCTTCGAGAATGCAATTACGGGCGGCGCGATTCCGCGCGAGTACATCAAGCCGACAGAGCAGGGCGTCAAGGATGCTATGGAGCGTGGTTACCTCGCCGGTTACGAGTTGGTTGACATCAAGGTCAAACTCGTCTTCGGTTCATACCACGAAGTTGACTCCGACGAGCGTTCGTTCCATATCGCAGGCTCGCTCGCGTTTCAGGATGCAGTGAAGAAAGCCAAGCCTGTGTTGCTTGAGCCGATCATGCGTGTTGAGGTCGTCACGCCGGAGGATTACATGGGCGCGGTCAACGGTGACTTGAATCGTCGTCGCGGCCAGATTGAAAAGATGGAGCCGCGCCCCGGTGGCGTTCAGGTCGTCACGGCCTACGTTCCGCTTTCCGAGATGTTCGGCTACACGACGGACTTGCGCTCTGCCACACAGGGACGCGCCACTTCGACCATGCATTTTGAGCGATACGATCAAGCGCCGAAGAACATCGCCGACGAAGTGATAGCCAAAGTGCAGGGCGTCGCTAAATAGATTTGAGAAAACGGGTCGCTTCTCTCGCTGCTGTGAAAGCGCGGCGACCCATGAAAAACAACTGAACTTAAGTTAAGGAGCGAGAGATAAAGAGATGAGCAAGGAAAAATTCGATCGGTCGAAGCCACATGTCAATATCGGAACAATCGGGCACGTGGATCATGGGAAGACCACTTTGACGGCAGCGATCACGAAAGTGCTGGCCAAACATAACCCGAAGATCACTGTCAGAGCGTTCGACTCCATTGACAATGCGCCGGAGGAGAAGGCACGAGGCATCACCATTGCCACCGCGCACGTGGAGTATGAGACGAAGAATCGCCACTACGCACACGTTGATTGTCCAGGCCATGCCGATTATGTCAAGAACATGATCACGGGAGCGGCACAGATGGATGGCGCCATCCTGGTCGTGGCTGCGACAGATGGGCCGATGCCGCAAACACGCGAGCATATCCTTTTGGCGCGTCAGGTCGGCGTGCCCGCGATGGTCGTCTTTATGAACAAGGCCGATGCGGTGGATGATGAGGAACTCTTAGAACTCGTCGAACTCGAAGTTAGAGAGCTCTTGTCAGCCTATGAGTTTCCAGGCGATGACATTCCAGTGATTAAAGGCTCGGCTCTCAAAGCCTTAGAAGGCGACGAGAAATGGGAGAAGACGGTCGAAGAGTTGATGGATGCGGTGGATTCTTACATTCCGACTCCTGAAAGAGATGTGGAGAAGCCCTTCCTGATGCCTGTCGAAGACATCTTCACGATTCAAGGGCGTGGGACGGTGGCGACAGGACGTGTTGAGAGAGGGAGAGTCAAAGTCAACGAGACGGTGGAGATAGTTGGCATTCGACCGACGCGGACAACCGTTTGCACGGGCGTCGAGATGTTCAAGAAGCTGTTGGACGAAGGTGTGGCCGGAGATAACGTTGGATTGTTACTCAGAGGTGTGGAAAGAAGAGACATTGAGCGTGGTCAGGTGATTGCTAAGCCTGGCTCGATCACACCGCACACGAAGTTCAAGGCTGAGGCTTATGTCTTGACGAAAGAGGAAGGTGGAAGGCACACACCGTTCTTTACAGGCTACAGGCCGCAGTTCTATTTCAGAACGACGGATGTGACGGGAGTGGCTAAGCTGCCCGATGGAGTGGAGATGGTGATGCCAGGCGATAATGTCCAGATGGAGATTGAGTTGATCACACCGATAGCGATGGAGAAGGGTTTGAGGTTTGCTATTCGTGAAGGTGGGAGAACGGTTGGCGCGGGCACGATCTCCGATATTATTGAGTAGTCTCTGGCAACGAAGAGTCTTGAGATTGAGTTGAAAGTTTTGTTCTGAATTAAAAGGTGATTTATGCCGCGTGATAACATTGTGCTTCAATGCACCGATTGCAAGAGTCGTAATTACGTGACGACTAAGAATAAAAAGACGACCCCTGAGCGTCTTGAGTTCAGCAAGTTCTGCCGCCGCTGCCGCAAGCATACGGGGCACAAAGAGACGAAATAGGGGTTGGGTGTTAGGGGTTTAGGGGTTGGAGCAAGAGTTGTATTCGCCAACCCCCAACCTCCAACCCCTGTTCCCCGCTTGGAGGGGTATAGTGTCAATGGTTAGCACGTCGGTCTCCAAAACCGAAAGTCCGGGTTCAAATCCTGGTACCCCTGAATTTCAAAGTTTAGTGAAGGAATAGTTAGTGTCGAAGAAAGCCGAGAGAGCCGAGAAGATCATGGCTGATAAAGATGACTCGGATGAATTGCCGCTTGAGCCGGAAGTCGCGCCTCAGCGTGTCAGTTCATCTGGTGTGCCGCCGGGTGCGCCCGCTCCGCGCGCAGCGCGTTTTGGCGAAGGTGTGGAGGGGCGCGGCGCGCGACGTGAGCGTGGCCTGAGTGGACCACGCGCTGGTTTCTTCGCGCGCACAGGACAATTCTTGCGCGACGTGCGCGCAGAGATGAAGCGTGTCTCCTGGCCCAGTGCGCGCGAGGTTAAGAACACGACGCTCATTACGCTCGTCGCCGTCGTCTTCTTCGCCGTTTACCTGTGGGGCGTTGACCAATTGATCGTGCAGTTGGGTCATTTCGGCGGTTGGTTGCTCTCTTTGGTCGGGCTGGCCTGAGAAAGGCGTTTGAGGTTTTCCGATGCAGCAGTGGTACATACTCCATACTTATTCCGGTCATGAGAAGAAGGTGCGCGACAGCCTGAAGGCGCGCATCCGCGACACAGATTTGCAGAACGAGATTATAGAAGTGCTCGTGCCTACAGAAACGGTCGTCGAGATGCGTGGCAACAAGCGGATCGAATCTTCGCGCATGTTCTATCCGGGTTACGTGCTCGTGCAGATCGAATGCGACGAGCGCGGACATATCCCGGATGATGTCTTTCACGCGATTAAATCAACGCCGAAGGTGACGGGCTTTGTCGGCGGGCAGAATCCTACGCCTCTGACCGAGCAGGAAGTCAATCAGATCGTGCATAACGTGACGGAAGCTGCCGAAAAGCCGAAGCCAAAGTTCTCTTACGCGGCGGGCGAGACCGTAAGAATCAAATCCGGCCCGTTCGCAAGCTTCACGGGCAAGGTCGAAGAGGTCAACGAAGATAAGTCAACCTTGAAGGTGACGGTCACGATCTTCGGACGCTCGACCCCCGTCGAACTAAATTTCCTGGACGTTGAAAAAGTAACGTTCGCAGAAGAAGAGTGAGATTGAATTATGAATTTTGAGTTTTGAATTTTGAATTACAAAGACAGTTGCTTTTGCTTTTAATTCAAAACTCAAAACTCAAAATTCAAAACTTATAAAGTTATGGCAAAGAAGATTACAGGTTATATCAAGTTGCAAGTTCCGGCTGGCAAGGCTAATCCTGCGCCGCCGATTGGTCCGGCTCTTGGTCAGCACGGCGTCAACATCATGGAGTTCTGCAAAGCCTTCAATGCGAAGACCGCACAGATGGACCCGGATTTGAAAATCCCTGTCGTGATTACGGTTTATGCAGATCGCTCGTTTACCTTCGAGACGAAGACGCCGCCTGCGGCTGACCTTTTGAAGAAAGCTGCGGGGATTCCGAAAGGCTCTGGCAAGCCGAACCGTGAGAAGGTCGGCACAATCTCGCGCGCGAAGATTGAAGAGATAGCCAAGACAAAGATGCCGGACTTAAACACGACGAGTCTGGAATCGGCAGTCAAGACCATCGAAGGCACGGCGAAGAACATGGGCCTGACGATTGAGTAATAACTAATTTGAGATTTGAAATCTCAGATATTAAGAGGGAGAGTCATACAGTTTTAGGCTGAAGCTCGTTTGCACCTCAGAGGGTTAAAGAAGTTGAAGAAACACGGAAAGAAATTCCGGGCGGCTCTGGAAAAGATAGAGGCCGGACGGAAGTACACGCTCGCAGAGGGCATCACGAAGGTGAAAGAGATCGCCTTCGCTAAATTCGATGAGACTGTCGAACTGACGATGTGGCTCGGAGTTGACCCGCGTAAAGCGGACCAGCTCGTGCGCGGCACAGTCGTTCTTCCGCACGGTCTTGGAAAGTCAAAGACTGTGCTTGTCATCGCTCAGGGCGATAAGCAGCGCGAAGCCCAGGAGGCTGGCGCGGATTTCGTCGGCGGCGACGACATGGTTGACAAGATCAAGGGTGGCTGGCTCGACTTCGACGCCGTCATCGCCACACCGGACATGATGCGTTCCGTCGGTCAACTCGGCAAAGTCTTAGGCCCGCGCGGGTTGATGCCCAATCCGAAGACAGGCACTGTCACTTTTGATGTGAAGACGGCTGTGCAGGAGACGAAGGCCGGTAAGATCGAGTATCGCGTTGACAAGACGGGCGTCATTCACGTTCCAGTCGGCAAAGTCTCGTTCGACGCCGATAAGATTCAAGATAACGCCCGAGTGCTATTGGACGCAGTGGTCAAGGCGAAGCCTTCGACTGCCAAAGGCAAGTACGTCAAGAAAGTAAACTTAGCCGCGACGATGAGTCCGGGCGTTCTGTTGGACGAAGCGGCTTACGCCAAATAAGTGAGGAGCGAAGAGAGAAGATGAAGACCAGAGAACAGAAGCAGAAAGATTTAGACGCCCTCACGGAGCAGTTTCAAAAGGCGCAGGCTGCGATGGTCGTCGGCTTTAATAAGATGACTGTGCCGAAAGATCAGGAACTGCGCAATCAACTGCGGGAAGCGGGCGTGCGTTACGAAGTCGTCAAGAACACTTTGGCGCGCAAGGCTGCCGCCGGAACACCTTTAGAGCAGGCCGCAGAGCATTTCAAAGGTGTGACTGCAATAGCGATTAGCGAGGGCGACCCCGTTAATTTATCGAAAGCGATCTCTAAATTTACGAAAGCCAACCCGGACGTTTTCACGTTCAAGGTCGGCGTGGTCGAAGGCAAGGTCGTGGCGATTTCTGATGTTGAAGCCATTGCCAGTCTGCCGTCGAAGGAAGAGTTGATCTCGAAGATCATGTTCTTGATCAATTGTCAGGCGCAGCGTCTGGTCACGGTGCTTTCAGCCGTGCCGCGCAACCTGGCAATCGTCGTCAAGCAGATCGGAGAGCAGAAGGGCGGCGAAGCCGCTTCGTAAGATCAATCTCAAATTTGAGATTTCAGATTTGAGATTATTTGAATGTCAGCCGGACGCGGAAAACGGGCAGGGCGAGGCATGTCAGTGTCGCCCCATTCGGCTCGGACGCTTTTTCAAGGTTTCGTGATGCAGCGAACAGAGAAAGCATCCCGTGGGTTCTTCGGCTTGCGAACCATAACAACAACACAAGCATCAGAACCCTTTTTAGGAGGATTGAAGAGTAATCATGGCAGCTACACGTGAAGATGTAATTGAGTATTTGAAGGGCATGACCCTTCTGGAAGCCTCGCAGCTCGTCAAAGAGCTGGAGGAGACTTTCGGCGTTTCGGCGGCAGCAGCGGCAGTCGCGGCGGCTCCGGCTGCTGGCGGCGGTGGCGGCGAAGCGGCTGCTCCGGCGGAAGAGAAGACAGAGTTTGATGTCATCTTGCAGGCCGCAGGCGGCAATAAGATCAACGTCATCAAGGTCGTCCGCGAAGTCACGGCTCTTGGCTTGAAGGAAGCCAAAGACCTGGTTGAAGCCGCTCCAAAGGCCGTCAAAGAAGGCGTATCGAAGGAAGAGGCCGAGACGATTCGTCAGAAGCTCGCGGACGCGGGCGCGACCGTCGAGGTTAAGTAAGTCCAAAGTTCAACGTCCAAAGTCCAAAGTCAAAATCAATGGCTGCGGACTTTGGGCATTGGACATTAGGCTTTGGACTCTGTTTCGGCACTTGACAGTTAACCGTTCACGTTTTAAGGTGAGGGAGTATTGAGGCGCTGGCGTTACTCCCAGTTAATTTGAGTAAGAAAATTTCACCGCTTTCGTTATGAAGCGGTCAGGGCATTGTGCGCCTTGACCGCGCTTTGGCGTCTCTAACGATAGCTTTC
>Ga0268242_1000132_pt1 | contig 12673 bp, 11 predicted proteins | sample BulsoiFelSFmetaG_FD_200253 | JGI IMG/M metagenome (GOLD analysis project Ga0268242, IMG submission 200253) | Bulk soil microbial communities from Mexico - San Felipe (SF) metaG (v2) (version 2) | ecosystem: Environmental > Terrestrial > Soil > Agricultural land | place: Mexico: San Luis Potosi... | reverse complement strand
TCGTGCCTTTCGCGGCCCCGTCAGAAGGCGCGCGGCCCCCGAGCCCCGCACCCTCGAAGCGCACGAGCCGGAGCGCGAAGACTATCGCAATGTACGAGAGCCCGTTGGCGAGGAAGCAGCCGGCGAGGCCGAGCAGGCTGATGGTCACGCCGGCCAGCAGCGGGCCGATGACGCGTGCGAGCTGGAACTGCGCCGAGTTGAGCGCGATGGCGTTGGCCAAGTCCTCGCGCCCCACGAGGTCCACGTTGATGGCCTGATACGCCGGCCCCGCAATCGACCAGCACGAGCCCGTCAGGAGCGTCAGCAGCAGCACTATCCAAACGTCCGAAGGCCCCTCGACCACCCCCGCCCAGACGAGCCCGGCCAGCACGAGCGACGACAGACCCGCCCCCGCCTGGGTGAAGATGAGCAGCCGCTTGCGGTCAACCTTGTCGGCGATGACGCCGCCCGGCAGCGTCAGCAGGAGGCCCGGCGCCGTCCCCGCGAACGTGTCGACGCCGAGCCAGAAGGCCGAGTCCGTCAGGTGCAGCACGAGCCAAGCCTGCGCCACCGACTGCATCCACGTCCCCGCGTTCGACAGGAAGGCCCCGGCCCAGAAGAGCCGGTAGTTGCGGTGCGCGAGGGCGCGGAACATCCCCCGCCCTTCAGCCTGCGAAGTCAACGCGGCGCCCCCTTCGATGACGAAGACGAAACACTTCCCTCACCTCTCTCAACCGCGCCGCCACGCGGAGAGGGGCGCGCCCGTCCCGCCGCGGCGGAAGGCCACGACCTCCGCGAGGATGGCGAGCGCGACCTCTTCGGGCGTGACCGCGCCGAGGTCGAGTCCGACGGGCGCGCGCACCTCGCGCAGCACCTCTTCGCGGAAGCCCGACTCCCTCAGCCGCGCCAGCACGATGTTCGTCCGACGCCGGCTCCCTATCATCCCGACGTAATCGGGGCGCGCCCCCAGCACGGCCCTCAGGCACTCCTCGTCCTCCTTGTGCCCGCGCGTCACGACGGCCGCGTAGACGCCCCGCCCCGTCCCGACCGCGCGACCGACCGGCCCGGCCCACCCTTCGGCCGCCACCAGTTCGATATCTTCGACGGGGAAGCGCGAGCGCGAGACGAAGTCCGCGCGGTCGTCGATGAGCGTGACGCGGTAGCCGGCGAGGGCGGCGAGGCGCGCGAGGGCCGCGCCGACGTGGCCCGCGCCGCAGACGACGACGTGCGGCTCCGGCTCGACCCGCTCGAAGAGCACGCGCGTCCCGGCCCACGCCCCGAGCGCGGGCGCGAACTCTTCGGCGCGCGCCGTCGTGGCTTCGGCGCGCGAGGCGAGGAACGCGGGCGCGCGCGCCGCAAGGGCCGAGTCGAGCGCCGCGTCGCCGGTCGTGCCCGCGGCGACCTCGCCCGACTCCTCGACCAGAAGCTTCGCGCCGACCCCGCGCGGCCCCTCGGCCCCCTCGATTAAGGTCACGAGCGCCGCCACGCCGCCACGCTCCAGCACGCGCGCCGCCGCCCGCGCCAACCGTTGTGAAGAGTGCTGGCCCGTCTCGGTCTCCATCCTTCGGGTTTAAAGCGGGCGGGTCACTTGCCGGGCGCGCGTCCGATGCCGATGGCCGCCAGCGCCTTGCGCGCCAGCCAGACGGGGCCGACGATTAAGTAGACGGGGTTGCTGAAGAAGGCGGGCCGGTTGCCCTCGATGAAGTGGCCGAGGAACTGGAAGACCCAGCCGAGGACGAAGAGCCCGAGCGCCCAGCGCCAGTTGAAGAAGAAGAGCGGCAGGCTGACGACTATCATCGGAATCCCGATGGCGTGCGTCAGGTGGTTCAAAGGGTGCCTGTGCTTCTCCTTGTAATTCTCGATGAAGGATGTCGGCATACTCGCCTCCTCGTGAATCGTGAATCGTAAATCGTGAATCGTTAAAGACAGCCCTTTCTATTTACGATTCACGATTTACGATTTACGGCTTTTACTTCCACACGTCGATGAAAATCTCCATCGTGCCGCCGCAGACCATGCCCTCTTCGCTGGCCTCGTCGGCGGTGAGCGTGAAGCGGTGGAGCCGGCTGAGGCCGGTGCGCAGGGCCTCGCGCGCCTCGGCCCAGACCTCTGCCTCGACGCATCCCCCGCCCACGGTGCCGGCCGTCCGGCCGCCCTCGAAGAAGAGCATCTTGGCGCCGCGACGCTGCGGGGTGGAGCCGCGCGTGTGCGCCACGGTCGCCACCGCCACGCGCTCGCCGCGCGCGCCCGCCTCCTCAAGCAGGCGGTAAAGCTCAAGCTGCGGGATGGTTGACATACAAAGCAGAGGCCAGGGATTAGAGGCTGGGGACTGGCTTTAAAAAAGTTCTTTTAACTAACCTGTAGTCTCCGGCCCCTAGCCTCTATCGAATCGGCGGCTGCGCCGGCGTCGGGCTGGGCGTCGGGGCCGGCGTCTCGGGGATGGCCGTGGCGTCGGCGGCGGGGGCGGCGCCGGGCTGCTGCTGTTGCTGGCCTTCGCCTTCGACGCGCTGGCGCAACTGGTCGACTTCGCGGTCGGCGCTGGCGACGGCGGCTTCGAGCCGCGTGCGGCTCTGCGCGAGCATGTCGAGCTGCTTCTGCACGCGGTCGCGCTCGCGCTCAAGGCTCTGGCGTATCTGGTCGCGGACGGCCGAGGGGTTCGTCGTGCCGTAGAGCGCCGAGCGGCGCAGGATGGCGTCGGGCTGTAGCTCCTCGTTGACCTGCGCCATCCGCTCCTGCAACTGGAACTCGCGGTCGGTCACGTCGCGGAGCTGCGAGCGCAAACTTTCGGCGCGCTGCTCGGCGCGCGTCAGGCGCTCAAGGTCGTAGAGGGCGCGCTGGTCGGACTTCATCGTCGTCACGTCGCCCGCCAGCTTATCGACCTGCGTCGAGAGCTTGTCCACCGTGCCGCGTATCCGCTCGGACTCCGAAGGCTGCGCGGGCGTCGTCTCGCGCCTCGTGCGCGAGGTGCGGCGCGGCGTCTCCTCCTGCAAATCGTCGGCGGTGCTGACGACGCGCGGCTCCGAGGTCTGCGGCACGTCGGGCACGGGCACGGGCGCCTGCCTGCGCGCGGGGTTCGTCACGCGCCGCGAGGTGCGTCGCCGCTGCTGCGCGCCGGCTCCCGGCGTCGAGACCACGCAGACGAGGAGGGCGAGCAGCAGCACGCCCAGACGCCGGACCCTTTTACTTCGCATCGCAAGACCTCCCGACCCTTGTAGACTAAAAATACTTACACGCCGCGCACTGCGGTTTGTTCCCCCTCACGCCGGCTGCATCTTGAAGCTGATGTCGACGGCGCGCGCCGAGTGCGTCAGCGCGCCGATGCTGATGAGGTCGACGCCCGCCTCGGCGTACGCGCGGACGTTTTCGAGCGTGATGCCGCCGGAGGATTCGAGCAGCACGTTCGGCGCGAGCCCGCGCGCGACCTCCACCATCCGACGCGTCTCCTCCGGCGTCTGGTTGTCTAAGAGAAGGATGTCGGCGCCCGCTTTGATCGCTTCGCGCAGGTCTGACTCCTTCGAGACTTCGACCTCTATCTTGTGCAGGTGGCCGACGGCCTTGCGCGCCCGCTCGACCGCCGTCGCAACTCCCCCGGCGAGCGCGACGTGGTTGTCCTTGATGAGCACGCCGTCGTCGAGGCCGAAGCGGTGGTTGCGCCCGCCGCCGGTCAGCACGGCGTACTTCTCAAGCATCCGCAGGCCCGGCGTCGTCTTGCGCGTGTCAACTATCTGCGCCGGCGTGCCCTCAATCGCCCGCACGTACTGTCGCGTGACGGTCGCTATCCCCGAGAGCCGCTGCAAGAGGTTCAAGGCCAGCCTCTCGCCCGACAGGAGCACGTCGGCGAAGCCGCTCGTGCGCGCTATCACCTTGCCGGCCTGCACCTCCTCGCCGTCGGAGACGAAGGCTTCGAGCTGCTGCTGCGAGTCGAGCGTCGAGAAGACGGCCTCGGCCGCTTCCAGACCGCAGACGACCATCGGCTCCTTCGCCAGAAAGCGCCCCTTGGCGCTCTGGCTCCGCTTGAGGGTGGACTGCGTCGTGATGTCGCCGCGGCCCATGTCCTCGTGCAGGAAGTTGCCGATCTGTGAGAAGAGCGCCCCCTCGTCAAGCCAGTTCATGAGCCGAGCGCCTCCAGCATCTGTTCGAGCGCCGCCGAGCGCCGCCTGATGTCCTCGGCGCGGCCCCTCAGCTCCTCGACCTTCTCGGCCGGCGCGCGCTCGACGAACTGCGGGTTCCCGAGCTGCCCTTCGACCTTCTCAAGCTCCTTCCGCAACTTCTCGCCCTCGCGCGCGATGCGCGAACGCTCCTGCGCGAAGTCGATTAAGCCTTCGAGCGGCACGGCCACCTCCGCCCCGCCCGCGAGCACCGCCCGCGCCGACGCGCGCGGGACCGAAGCCAGCGTCTCCTCTATCGAGACTTCGCCCGCGCGCGTCAGCCGCCTTATCTGCGGCAGGTTGGCCCGGAAGATTTCGCCCAGCCCGTTCGCGCCCGCGCCGACGACCAAACGCACCTCCTCCGAAGGCTTCACGCTCAGCTCCGTCCGTATGTTGCGCACGCGCGAAACAAGCTCGATGACGGCCTGCATTTCCGTCTCGGCGCGGTCGTTAACCAGAGCCGGGTCGCCCTCGGGGTAGGCCGCGAGCATGACGGTCGCCTCGGCGCCTTGGTATGCCGGGTGGAGCGAGTCGGCGCCGACGCCGGGCAGCCGCAGCCAAAGCTCCTCCGTGATGAAGGGCATGAACGGATGAAGTAAGCGGAGCGCCTGTTCGAGCACCGTCAGCACGCGGCTGCGCGCGGCGTCGCGCTCGGGCGAGGGCTCTTCCGCCAGCACCGAGGTCTTCGACAGCTCGATGTACCAGTCGCAGAAGTCGCCCCAGAAGAAGTGGTAGATGGTCTGCACGGCCTCGTGGAAGCGGTAGGCGGCAATCGCCTCGTTCATCGTGCGCGCCGTGCGGTTCAGCCGCGAGACTATCCAGCGGTCGTGCAAGGCCCAGGTGTCGGGCGAGCCCTCGAAGCCTTTGCCGACCCGCGCGCCCTCGGAGTTCAGGAGGCAGAAGCGCGCGGCGTTCCAAATCTTGTTGGCGAAGTTGCGGTAGCTCTCGACCTGATTGTCGCTCCAGCGCGTGTCGGTCGTCTCGACCGAGGCGAGGACGAGGCGCGTGGCGTCGACGCCGTACTTGTCGAACACGTCGAGCGGGTCGATGCCGTTCTGCTTCATCTTCGACATGCGCTGCCCCGCCTTGTCGAGGATGGTGCCCGTGATGAACACGTCGCGGAACGCCTTCCCGCCCTTGAACTTCATCCCGGTCATCATCATCCGCGAGACCCAGAGGAAGATGATGTCGCGCGCCGTCACCAAAACGTCGGTCGGGTAGAAGGTCTTGAGGTCTTCGGTCTCGTCGGGCCAGCCGAGCGTCGAGATGGGCCAGAGCGCCGACGAAAACCATGTGTCGAGCACGTCCGGGTCCTGCGTCAGCTTGTCGGTCCCGGCCGCGCGCCGCGCCTCCTCTTCGCTGCGCGCGACGAAGACGCGGCCTTCCTCGTCGTACCAGGCGGGGATGCGGTGGCCCCACCAGAGCTGGCGCGAGAGCGTCCAGTCGTGGAGGTTTTCGAGCCAGTCGGTGTAGACCTTCTCGTAAGGCGTCTGCGGCACGAAGCGCGGCTCGTGGCTCTCTTTAATCAACCCGAGGGGCGCGCGGCCCATCTCCGCCTGCTTCAAAAACCACTGCGTCGAGATGAGCGGCTCGATGACCGTGCGGCAGCGGTCGCACTTCGAGATTGAAAACTCGTAGTCCGAGACCTTCTCCAACAGCCCAAGCTCCTCGAATTTACTGACAACCTTTTCGCGCGCCTCGTAGCGGTCGAGCCCGTCGAACTCGGCGCCCGCGTCGGCCGTCATGCGCGCGTGCTGGTCGATGACGCGCACCTGGGGAAGGTCGTGGCGCTTGCCCATCGCGTAGTCGTTCGGGTCGTGCGCGGGCGTCACCTTGACGGCGCCGGTGCCGAAGGCGGGGTCGACGAACTCGTCGGCGACGACCGGAATCTCGCGGCCGACGATGGGCAGCAGGAGCGTCGAGCCGACGAGGTCGGCGTAACGCTCGTCCCCGGGGCTGACGGCGACGGCCGTGTCGCCGAGCATCGTCTCGGGGCGGGTGGTGGCGACCGTCACGCGGCGGTCGGAGCCCTTGACGGGGTATTGCAGGTAGTAGAGCTTGCCGGCCTGCGACTCCTTCTCGACTTCGAGGTCCGAGAGGGCCGTCTGGTCCTTCGGGCACCAGTTGATTATCCCCTCGCCGCGGTAAATCAGCCCCTCGTCGTAGCAGCGGACGAAGAACTCGCGCACGGCGCGCGTGAGTCGTTCGCTCATCGTGAAGTGCTCGCGCGACCAGTCGACGCTGGCGCCCTCGCGCCGCATCTGCTTCGTGATCTGGCCGCCCGACTCGGCCTTCCACTGCCAGACGCGCTCGACGAACTTCTCGCGCCCGAGGTCGTGGCGCGTCAGCTTCTCTTTGCGCAGCTCGCGCTCGACGACGAGCTGCGTGGAGATGCCGGCGTGGTCCATGCCCGGCACCCAGAGCGTGCGGTAGCCGCGCATGCGGTAGAAGCGCGTGAGCACGTCCATGACGGTGTGCTGGAGCGCGTGGCCCATGTGGAGCGAGCCGGTGACGTTCGGCGGCGGGATGACGATGGAGTAGACGGGCGCGGCCGGGTCTTTATTGATTTCGGGCGCGAAGAAGCCGGCGGCCTCCCAGCGCGAGTAGTGGCTCTCCTCGGCCTGCTTCGGGTCGTAAGTCTTCGGAATCTCCATGACAGACAAGTGTAACAAACAGGGGGGTGAAAGGGGAAAGAGGGGCGAAAAGGGTAAAAGGGTAAGAGGGTAAAAGGGAAAGGCGGCTCGGCCTTCCTCCCTTTTACCCTCTTACCCTTTTACCCTTTTACCCCTTGCCTATTTCTTTCCTTCGAGGCGCTGCTTGATGAGCAGCTCGGCCAGCTCGGGGACGACCTCCCAGGCTATCTCGCGGACGACCTTGTCGGACATCAGCTCGACGACGCGGCGGGCGATTGCGTCGATGGCTTCGGGCGAGAGCTGGCCGGGGCGCAGAGGCTCTTCGATGCCGACGCGCGCCTCGCCCACGCTGAAGCCCGCGGTCGAAGGCTCGGCCGGCGCGGAGGCGACCGGCTGGGCGGCGCTCACGAACCCTTCGTGAGGCGCGGCGGCGTGGGCGACGAAGGCCGGCGGCTTCGGCACGTCGCCTTCGACGCTGCCGTCCGTGAACTCGCTCTCGAAGGTGGCGGGGACGGGCTCGTCGGCGGGCACGACCTCGGGCTCGACGAAGCCGCGCGGCGCGGAGCCGGCCGACTCCTGCCTGCCGAAATCTTCGCCGGCCGTCTGCGGCTCGTCCTGCATGACGACTTCGGTCGCGTGCGTCTCTTCCCCGCGCCGCGCTTCGGGCTCAGGCGTCGGGGCGTTGAAGTCGAGCGTGTCAAAGTCGAAGGCGGCGTCGGCGGGCTCGCCGTGCGCGGCTTCGGCGAAGGCGCCCGCGGCGTCGGGGGGCGCGGCCGTGGCCGACGGCTCGAACGCGGGCTCGGAAGCGCGCGCGGCGGGCGGCGCCGCGAAGTCGTCGCCGAGGTCGAGGATGAAGTCGTCGGCCTCAAGCGTCGAGGCGGAGGCGGGCGGCTCGATGTCGCCGAGGTCGAGCAGCGTTTCGTCGGCCGCGGCGGTGCCGGCCGCCTGCGCCTCGAAAGATGGCTGACGATTCATCGAAGTCGCGCCTGCCGCGACCGGCTCCAGAACGACGGAGCCGAAGGGCGAGGCGTCAACGGCGGAATCGAAGGGCGCGGCCTCCGCGTGCCTCGGCCCGGCGTCGGGGCTGCCCGTGGGCTCGTCGTCGTCGAAGTCGGGCGAGAATTGGTCGGGCGAGTATCGGTCGGGCCGGTAGTCGTCCGGCGAGTCGCCCGGCGAGTCGGAGGCGGCCTGCGGCCCGTGCGCTGGCGCGGGCGCGGCGGGCGGCGGGGGCTGGTGTGCGCCGCCGAAGCTTTCGGCGGGCGTGGCTTCTATCAACTCGTCGTCCATGTCGAAGCTCTCGAAGGCGGGCGGCGCCTCGGGGGAAGGCCGTCGGGCCTCCTCCGCCTCGGCGCGGGCCGGGCGCGGCGCCGGCTCGTGGCCCAGGCCGAGCGAGTCGCCGGGGCGCGTCGCGCCGCGCTCGGCGTCCGGAGGCGCGGCCCCTTGCGCCTGCTCGCCCTCCTCGTGCTTGCCCTCGCCGCCGAGGAGCGAGCCGACCTTGCTGACCAGGTCGCGTATCGATTGGAAAGGTTTAGTCAAGACAGTATCCGCGCCAACTCTGCGCGCCTCCGCTTCGTTGAAAGGTTCAAACGTGCCGACCGTGAGGACGAAGGGCACGTGACGCAGCCGCGCGTCGCGCTTGACGCGCTCGCAGAGCGAGTACCCGTCAGGGGCGGGCATCGTCGCGTCGGCCATGATGAGGTCGGGCGCGTCCTGCTCCTCCAGCAGCCTCAAAGCCTGCTGGCCGTCCAAGGCCGTCACGACTTCCATGCCCTCGTCCGAGAAGGTCAGGCTCAAGACCTTCAGGACCGCGGGCGAGTCGTCCGCCACGAGCAGTTTACGGCTTCCCTCGGGCAAGGCGAAGCTCTCCTCGATGTCAGGGGGCCGTCACGTCGTGGGGCAAGTGGGCAGCCGCTTAACGCGGTGACGTGTCGGCGTGGCATGGCGGCGGCCCTCTCACGTCAGAAACCCCTTCGCGTGGGCCACAAATTTAACCTAACACCCGCGCTCTCGACGCGTCAAGACGAATCTCCGAAGGCCCGCGCCGACACCTAAAGTCGGGGCTTTTCGGGCTTTACGCGGGCGTCTAACGCGGCGGCCCTCCGCGACTCCGGCCGGGCCGCCCGTCCGTCGTCAGGGCTCGGGGTCAGTTGATTAAGGCAGGACGCGGGCGCGCGAGTGGTTAACGTCGTCGGGCGTGTTCGGCTTGCCGTCGGGGCCGTCTGAGCTGAGGGCGAAGCCTTCGCGGGTGCCTGCGTAGCGGTAGGGCCTGTGCCAGGGGTCGATGCGGACGATTGTCTTCAGGTGGCGTAGGCTGAGGTGGTCGACGAGCCCGGCCGAGTCTTCGGCGACGACGTAGAAGCCGCGCTCGCGGCGGAACGCTTCGAGCGCCGCCGCGACCTCCCGCATCTCGGCGCGCGCCCGCTCCGTCTTCTGCGAGTCGAGCGAGCGGACGACCTCCGCCGGGTCCCCGAGCGACTCGCCGCCGATTAAAACTTCCGCGACGCGCCAACGCCCGCGCGCGTCCCTCGACAGCCGGAACGTCGCCGCGACGACGACCTCCGCCACGGCCGACGAGCCCATCGGCGAGAGCTGCCTGATGGTCAGCGGGCCGCGCGTTAAAGGCTCGTCGGCCTTGCCCTCGCTGCCCTCCGAGCCTTCCTTGCCTTCCTTGCTTCCGTCGCCTTCCTTGCCTTCCGCACTTTCCGCGCCTTCCGCCTCGCCGCCCTTCTTCTTCTTCCGCTCGGCCTGCCGCGCCTCGAACTCCGTGACCAGCTCTTCGAGCGCGCGGCGGGCGGCCCCGACGCGCGCGGCGCCGAGCGGCGCGGAGAGGAAGTCGAACTCCTCCCAGCTACGGTCGCCGTTGCGGAACTCGACGGCGCGCCAGCGCTTCTGCTTGAAGATGCCGGTGTTCTGCGTCGCGCCCTCGTCCTCGACCCGCGCGAAGCGGAAAGCCTCGGTCACGTCGGCCGCGACCGTCACCGGCTCGGCGCCGGCCGGCGAGACCTCGCGCACCTTCACCGCCCCCTTGCTCAGCGCGAAGCCGGGCGCCGCCGCTATCACGTCGCGCGCGGCCTTCTCCTTCAGGGCCGGCTTCGGCGGCTTCGGCTTCTTCTGCGCCGCGGCGACGCCGGGCAGCAGGAGGCAGAGGCAGAGGGGTAAAAGGGCAAAAGGGGAAGAGGGTAAAAGGGAGAAGGCGGCGCGGCTTCTTTCCCTTTTACCCTCTTGCCCTTTCACCCTCTTTCCCCGCATTTCAGTTGTTCTGGAGTTGGATGTGGAAACGCGTCAGGAGTCGGTCGGCGGCGTCGCGGGCGGCCTGCTCCAGCTCGTGCTGCGAGGGGTAGCGGTCGATGGTCGGCGTGGGCAGGCGGATGCCGCCGACCTTCGCCGTCGAGCGGTAGGGCCGCTGGTAGATGGTGTCGGTGTACTTGATGTCGCCGGTCTTGGGCGCGAAGGTGTAGACCTTGATGACGAGCCCGCGCGAGTCCGCGTTGCCGACACTCGTCATGCCCTGCTCGTCCATGTCGAAGAGGACGACGAAGGCGTCCGTCTCCTTCTTGGCGCGCTCGCGGGCGTCCTTGCGGTTGCCCTTGCCGCCCTGCGTCACGGAGACGGCGGGCGACTGCCCGAGCCGCCGCAGGAACTGCTCGCGCACGCCTGACATCGCGCGGTAGTCGATGCCCGTCACGACGTGGTCCTGCTCCATGACGACGAAGCTGACGACGGCGGCCGGCTTCTTCGCCCCCGCCGCGCCGCGCGCCCCCGACTCCGACTCGCCCGAGGGCGCGGCCGTCCCCTCGGCCGGCGGTACCTTCGAGACGCCCTGCGTCGGCTTGCGTCGGCCGGACTGCGCCGCGGCGAAGGTCGAGAGGGCGAGCAAGAGAAGCGCGCACGCGGCGGCGCGGGCCGGCGCCCGTCGGCTGCGTCGCAGGGGCGTTTGAGTCTTCATATCTTTCAGACTCCCTTCCGCCTGAAAAGGGTTGCTCTTAAGGGCTCTGCGCCTTGCTGATGAGCATGCGCAGCATGATCTGGAGCTGCGAAGTGGTGAAGGGCTTGGGGAGGAAGACGACGGCGCCCGCGGCGAAGCTGTCGGACGAGAGCTTCGGGTTCTGCTCGGCCGTCATCATCATGACGGGGATCCTCATCAGCCGCTTCTCGGTCTTCATGTAGCGGACGAGTTCGGGCCCCTGTATGTGCGGCATCATCACGTCGAAGACGCAGGCGAGGAAGTCGCCGCCCGTCTGGAGCAGCTTGTACGCCTCGCGCCCGTCGCGCGCGGGCACGACCTCGTAGCCCTCCTTCTCGACGATGGCTGTCACCAGACGCAGGATGGCCGGGTCGTCGTCGGCCACCAGGATGCGGCCCGAGGATGTGTTCTGCGCCGACACTCCCTAAAACCTCCGGTTTGCAGAAACGATGAACGCGGGGTGATGAACGGCGAATTAAAAGCAGGCCGCCTTTAACTCATCGCTCGTCGTTCGTCATTAAACTTCGACCGCCCTGCCGCTCTCGTCGGCGCGGGCGAGGCGCGCGGCCAACGTGACGGCCGCCACCATGCTCGAATGCTCCGCGACGCCGCGCCCCGCGATGTCGAAGGCCGTGCCGTGGTCGACCGAGGTGCGGATGAAGGGCAGGCCGAGCGTGACGTTGACGGCCTCGCCGAACGAGAGGCACTTCACGGGAATCATCGCCTGGTCATGGTAGCACGAAACGACGGCGTCGAACTCGCCGCGCGAGGCGCGCAGGAAGACCGTGTCGGCCGAGAAAGGCCCCGAGGCGTTGATGCCTTCGGCCCGGCAAGCCTCGACCGCCGGGATGATTTCGGCCGACTCCTCCACGCCGAACAGCCCGCCCTCGGCCCCGTGCGGGTTCAGGGCCGCGACGGCGATGCGCGGCGACGGGATGCCCCAGCGCCTTAGCTCCCTCTGCGTCAGGCGGACGGCGCGCGTGATGCGGTCCTTCTGCACGAGCCGGATGGCCTCGGCCAGCGGGACGTGCGTCGAGATGAGCACGATGCGCAGGTTCGACGCGACGAAGGCCATCGCGCACTCCTCCGCGCCCGTCAGGTGCGCGAGGAACTCCGTGTGGCCGGGGAAGCTGTAGCCGCCGAGGAAGAGGGCGCGCTTGTTGATGGGGGCGGTCGAGATGGCCTCGACCTCGCCGGCCGCGCACAGCTCGACGGCCGCCTCGATGTACTCGGCCGCCGCCCGCCCTGCCGCGCCCGACTCGACGCCCGGCTGCACCGCCGCCCCGATGTTGTCCAGGTGGTAAATGACCGGGCCGTCCCACCCCTCGGGCAGCGGCTCGCCGCGCCGCACTATCTCGTAGCCGCATTGCAGGTCGAGCGTGCGGGCCGTGTGCGCGAGCAGTTGCGCGTCGCCGATGATGACGGGCCGGCACGCGGCCAGCACCTCGGGCTCGGCCACGGCCTTGAGGACGACCTCGGGGCCGATGCCGGCGGGGTCGCCCATCGTGACGCCGATGCGGGGCAGGCGGCGGCCCGCGCCGCTCGCGGGCGCCCGTTCGGACGGGTTGGGCAGGGACTCGGACATCGCACTTCGGACGGAGCCGCTTTGAGGGGGAGGATGGGGAGAGTTTCCGTGGGAGTGGGGGCCGGGCCCTCGCGGCCCCTACTCCTCTTCCTCGTCAGACCCGTCGCGGTCCTCGGCCTTGAACATGTACTTGATGTTGTGCTTCAGAAGCATGATGTTGGGCGCGCCGCGGCGGTTGATCTTCAGCGCGTTGCGGTCGTACCACTCGATGGTGCCCTCGACCTCCTCGCCGTCGAGCAGCACGATGATCATCGGCGTGTGCGAGTCCATCTGCTTCTTGTAGTAGAAGATTTCCGCGTTCGTCTCCTGCGGCGGAATCTTCTTGCGCCCCGCGGCGAGCGACGAAGGCGACGGCCCCGACGAC
>Ga0268242_1000129_pt1 | contig 12846 bp, 8 predicted proteins | sample BulsoiFelSFmetaG_FD_200253 | JGI IMG/M metagenome (GOLD analysis project Ga0268242, IMG submission 200253) | Bulk soil microbial communities from Mexico - San Felipe (SF) metaG (v2) (version 2) | ecosystem: Environmental > Terrestrial > Soil > Agricultural land | place: Mexico: San Luis Potosi... | reverse complement strand
ATCCGCGTCACCTTGTTGCGGATGACCTCGCCGAAGTGGCCGATGTCTGTGAGCAGGTCGATGTCCACGTCGGCCGAGAGCGTCCCGTCCGCGGCCTTCTTCGCGAAGGAGAGCTGGAGGCTACAGAAGGCGACCTTCTCCTTGAAGCTGACGGGGAAGCCCTTGTGGTTAAGCTCGTTCAGGTCTTCGTTCAACTCCATGAAAGTCTTCAGGCCCCGCACCTTTGAGGGCATGTCGGCCGCCACCTCAGCCTTGACGCGGTCGCGCTCGCAGCAGTCCAGATTCTTAATCACCCTCACGTAATCGACCGCCTTGCCGTGCTTCAGCGCGGTCGCGCGCAGCTTGGCCTCGATGTTCAGGAGGGTCGCCATCCTGGCGTTCCCGAACTTCCCGTCCGACTTCGACAGCCCCAGAAAATCGCCCTCGGCCACGCCCTGCGCGAGGGCTTCGTGGAACTGCGGCGACTTGAGCTGAAGCTCCCTGTAGTTGAAGGCCGAGAAGTTCGGGGCCGGGTCGTTCGGGACGAGCATGACGTTGACGGGCGTGACGGCGTCGGGCAGCGGCTTGACGGGAAAGACCGAGTGGCTGCGGTGCCTTTCGGCGTCGACGAAGAGGACGTAGCGCTGCCCCGCGTCGGCCGGGACGCCTTCGAGCAGGATTTGGTTCGTGCCCTTCCGCAGCGTCTTATCGACCAGCTTCCTGCTGCCGGAGGCGAACGGGTCGGTCAGGACGAGCCTCACCTGCGGGCCGGCCCAGAGCTGGCGCGCGGCGTTGAAGACGCTGACGCTGAGCGTGCCTGTGGTTGCCATCGTCTCTCCAACCTTCTACGGCTCGATGGGCCGCGGGTCTTTGGGCCGCCAGGGGATGGGCGGCTGCCGGTTGAGTATGTCCGGGTGGTCAACGCTGACGCCGGGGTAGCCGATGTCGGGCCACGTCAGGTCGCTTGAGTAGTAGGTGCCGGCCGAGACGGTAACGAAGGCGGCGTAGATGTTGCGTCGCTGCTCGCGGTCGCTCGAACGCAGGCGTTCAAGAATCTCGCGGCGGTCGGCGAGCGACATGTGCGAGAAGCCGTGCGGGCTGCCGCCGACGATGAGGTTGAAGAGGCGCGTTTCGGCGATGAGCAGGGCCGTGAGGAACTGCTCGCGCTGCGCGGGGCGCTGGTAGTTGAGGTAGTCGTCCACGGTCTCGATGAACTTCGGGCACTTTTGCAGGAAGTTCTCGCCGAGCACGGCCTCGGCGACGGCGAACAGGACGAGCGCCGTCTTGTTGCTCAGGTGGTCGAGCTTCGCGGGCTTGACCTCGGGGCGGCTCTTCGGGTTCGCCACCAGTTCCAAAGCTCTCAGTATCCCGGCCACGGCCATTGACCTCCTTGCTGGTGGTTGAGCTTGAAAGGCGCGTTGTGCTTGAGGCAGATTTCGCGCGCCGCCCAGAGGGCGAGCGCGTAGATGGTGACCTGCGGGTTGGCGCCGAGGGCAGTCGGGAAAATCGACGCGTCCGTGACCCACAGGTTCTTCATGGAGCCGAAGGTGAAGTCGTTGTTGACGCAGCGGCGCTTCGGGTCGTTATTCATCTGGCAGCCGCCCATGACGTGGACGGTGAAGATGGTGGCCCGCTGCGACTCGGTGAAGTCAATTTTTTTAATCTCGTCGAAGCCCGAGCCGGCTTTGACTTCCAGAGGCGGGTTGCGCATGACGTAGACGGACGAGGCGCCAGCCGCGAGGTGAATCCGGCACATCACCTCAAGGCTCTCCTGCATCGACTTCACGTTCGCCTCCGGGATGGTGTAGTCGAGTTCCGGGTCGCCGTTGTCGTCCAGCTCGACGGTGCCGTAATCCTCCTTCGGGTCGAAGCCGGTCGTGTGGTGCGCGTAGGAGATGGCGCCTGTCGGGTAGTAGTCGCGCATGATGCGGTGCAGCTCGTCGCCGTGCTGGAGCGTGGCCGAGGCCGAGAGCACGGGGAAGAACGAGCCGGTCTCGATGAGGTAGCCGGTGGGGCCGGCCTCGAACTTCGGCGACCACATGTTGTCGGGCACGCCGTAGGCCGGGTGCGTCGCTTCCGGGTACTTGCCGATGGTGATGGTGACGGGGTGGATGTGCGTGTACTTGCCGACGCGCCCGCCGTGGTCCAGCTTCGAGCGCAGGAGGACGCCGGGGGTGCCGATGGAGCCGGCCGCCAGGACGACGCCCTTCGTGGGCTTGACGACGAGCGTGCCCTTCGTCGGCCGGTTCTTGCCGTCGAGGAAGTGGGCGCGGACTTCGGTGACGCGGTCGCCGTCGCGGACGAGCTTGTCGACCTTCGTGTCGGTGAACACGTCGGCGCCGCGCGCGACGGCGTCGGGCAGCCACTTGACGAAGCCGCTCATCTTGCGGTCGTAGGGGCACCCCACCCCGCAGCTCCCGCACTCGCGGCAGTTGTGCGTGTTGTTCGGCAGGTTGTCGTGCGGCATCCCGAGATGGTCGCAGCCCTCGATGAACTTGCGAGCGGAGGTGTTGTACTTGTCGTTGCGGACGATGGGCAGGTAGTTGACGACTTCGCGCAGGAAGGGGTCGAGGTTCTCGCGCGTGAAGGGCAGGCCGCGCTTCTGCCACTCCAGCAAAGTCTCCTTGCGCGGCGGCAGGCAGGCCGACCAGTTGACGGCCGTGCCGCCGCCGAGGCAGCGCCCCTGCAAGACCTTGACGGAGCCGTTCTTGGTGAGCCGCGCGCCGCCCTCCTGATAGAGCAGCTTGTACATCTGACTCTCGCGCTCGTTGAGCATCCTGCGCTCCTGGCCCGGCGCCGGCCCCTTCTCCTTCGGGATGTTAGGGCCTTCTTCGAGCACGACGACGCGGAAGCCGGCCTCGGCCAGCTTGAGCGCGCAGACGCCGCCGGCCGCGCCCGAGCCGATGACGCAGAAGTCCGGCGTGAGCGTCCACTCGTCCTTCAGGTTTCTGCCTTCGACGATTTTACCGGGCATCGTTGCTGTACCTTTCGTTTGAGAGGGGCGCGGTGGCGGCGGGCCGCTGAAACTGTGCTGCGGTGAGTCGAGGCTCGGGCCGGCGCCGTCGGTCGTGAGCGAGGCTTTACGGTCGTGAGAAGTAAGCGCCCCTTGTGGAGTCGTAACGATATGCCCGCGCGGGCGCGGTGTCAACATTTTCCGTCGGCGGGCGTTTTTCGTATGCGGGTCGGGCGGGGCGCGTGTGAGGCCGCGCGCCCGGCCGGCTATTGGTGGACGTAGAGCGCCTGCATGGTGGGGATGGCGGGCGCGCTGACGACGAGTTGCCCCTGGGCGTTCGTCGTCGCCGTGACGGTGCTGTGTTTCCCGCCGGTGTAGGTGCGCCAGATGTCGACGGTGTAGGTGCCGGGGTTGAGGCCGTTGACGGTGACGGTCGTGGCGGTCGAGGAGCCGACGCGGTTGTGCGCGAGCAGGACGACGGCCTGCGTTTTGTTGAGGCAGGCGAAAGTGTTGACGCCGCTCGCGGTGTCGGTGACTTCGGTCGAGCCGGCGTGGTGGTTGTCCATGAAGGCGGGCCAGTTGACGGTGTTTGTGAAGGCGCGCAACGCCTTGAGGATGGCGAGTTGGTTCGGGGTGATGGCGCCGTAGGTGTAGCGGTCGGTCCAGACCATGCCGGCGCCGCTGGTGCCGATGGCGATGCCGCCCCACGCGAGCGCGTTGACGAGGTCGTCCGAGTTGGCGTTGCGCGTGACGCCCCACTCGCTCAGGACAAGGGGCTTGCCGAAGTTCATGTAGCCGCCGTCGCGGACGACGGCCGTCTCCCTCTCCTTGGCGACGCCGGCCGTGCCGGAGATGGCGCCGTAGAAGTGTATGTCGGCCGCGGAGACTTCCGGCAGTTGGATGACGGCCGTGTTCCCCGCGCCGGAGCCGGTGAAGGAGACGGTGAAGGGGTGGTGCGGGTCGATTGATTTGACGAAGGCGCCGATGTCGCGCGCGAAGTCCTGCTGGGCGGCGGAGTTGGTGTTGAGGATGTCGATCTCGTTGAAGGTCCAGAGGAAGAAACTCGGGCGGCTGCCCCAGCGGTTGTAGATGTACTGAATCTTGCTCTTGACGAGCGTGCGCGCGCTCGGGTTCGTGATGACCTCGGCGGGGGTGTTGCAGGGGCCGCCGTTAGCGGAGTTGTAGGCGTGCGCGGCCCAGTTGTTCTTGATGTTCCAGGTGTCCCACGGGCAGATTTCGACGTAGACGCCGAAGGCGTCGCAGGCGTTGAAAAGCTCGTCCAACCGCGCCGCCTGCGTCGGGCGGTAGACGCCCGCGGGGTATTCGAGCCAGAAGTCGCCCGAGGCGTTCTGGTCGCCCTGCTCGGCCCAGAGGCGGATGACGTTCGCGCCGTTCTGCGCCATGCGCTGGACGTAGGCCGTGACGGAGAGGCCGTCGTTCGCAGGGTCGTTCGGGTTCCAAACGTCGTAGCGGTTGTAGCCGATGGTGATGAAGGGCGCGCCGTCCTTCAGCCAGTAATGCTTGTTGGCGGAGGCGGTGAAGGTGCTGGGCGCGGCTGAGGTGGCGGGCGCGCTCAGCAGGCAGCAGAGCAGGACGGACGCGAGCGCGAGCGGCGCGGACGGACGGCCGGCGGCGCGAGGCTTTGAAGCAGTTTTCATAAGAATCTTCCGTGCGCGGACACGTCTCGGCGCGTCGCGGGGCGCTTCGGGCGGGTTGACGTTAAGAGGCTTCCAAGGGGGCGAGGCGAACGTTAGCAACTCGGCGCGGGCGCGTCAATCCTTGAGGCCGGCGAGCCCCGCGACGACCGACGCCAGCGCGGCCGGCTCAATCGGCTTCGCCATGTGCGCCTGAAAGCCGGCGGACTGCGCGCGGGCGCGGTCGTCGGCCCCCGCGTATGCGGTGAGGGCCGCCGCCGGGGTCGCGCCGCCGCGTTCGGCGGGCAGCGCGCGCACACGCTCGATCAACTCGTAGCCGTCGCCGCCCGGCATCCCGATGTCTGAGAGTAAAACGTCGGGCCGCCACTTCTCTACAAGCTCCAGAGCCTCCGCCGCCGAGCCCGCCGTCAACACCTCCGCGCCGCAACGCGCCAGCACTTCTTTCAGCAGACTGCGCGCGTCGCCGTCGTCGTCCACCGCCAGCACCTTCAAGCCCTTGAGCGAAGTGAAAGGGGCCGGCGCGTCCGGGGCAACGGCGTGCTTTGAACCCGCTTCGTCGGTGTTCACACTCGCCGCGTCGCCGGCCGTGAGAAGGGGGAGACGGACGCTGACGGTCGTGCCCTGCCCGACGCCCGCGCTCTCGGCCTCGACCGTGCCGCCGTGCAGCTCGACGAGGTGGCGCGCGATGGCGAGGCCGAGCCCGAGCCCTCCGTGCCGCCGCGTCGTGCCCATGTCGGCCTGCCGGAAGCGGTCGAAGACGTGCGGCAGAAACTCGGGCGCGATGCCTGCGCCGGTGTCGCTAACGGTGATGTGCGCCTGCGAGTCGGTGCGCGAGAGCTGCACCTGCACGCGCCCTTCGCTCGGCGTGAACTTGACGGCGTTCGAGAGAAGGTTCCAGACGACCTGCTGGAGCCGGTCGGGGTCGCCCGAGACGGCGCCCGTCCAGGGGTCGTAGACGGCCTGAAGCTGTATGCCCTTGGCCGACGCCGCGGGGCGGACGACGCTGACGGCCGCCTCGACGACCGACGCGAGGTCAATCGGCCTGACCTCTATCCGCAGCTTGCCGGTGATGATGCGCGACACGTCGAGCAGGTCGTCGATGAGCTGCGCCTGCGCGCGCGCGTTGCGGTAGATGGCGGCGAAGGCTTCGGCCTTCCCCGTCTCGGCGATGAAGCCGTCGGCCAGCATCTTGGCCCAGCCGAGTATTGCGGTCAGTGGCGTGCGTAGCTCGTGCGAGAGCGTGGCAAGAAACTCGTCCTTCAAACGGTTGGCCTGCTCGGCTTCGGCGCGGGCGGCCTGTTCGCGGGCCAGCTCGATGCGCGACTCTTCGGCGCGCTTGCGCTCGGTGATGTCGCGCGAGATGCCGACGATGCCGGTGACGCGGCCCGCCTCGTCGAAGACCGGCACCTTGGTCGTCGAGAGCCAGGTGATTGAGCCGTCCGGGTAAGTCTCCTTCTCCTCCTTGTCGAGCAGGGGGACGCCTGTGCGGACGATGCGCTGCTCGTCCTCGTAGGCGGCGCGCGCGTGCTCCTCGATGAAGAAGTCGAAGTCTGTTTTGCCGACGACCTCTTCGGGCGACTTGTTGCCCCTGTAGGGCGCGTGGCTGTTGACGCGCGTGAAGCGGCCTTCGGTGTCCTTGAAGTAGATGGCGTCGGGGATGTTGTTCATCAGCGCGTGCAGCAGGCTGCTTTCGCGCTTCAGGGCCTCCTGCGCCTGCTTGCGCTCGGTGAAGTCGCGCATGACGACGACGGCGCCCAGCTTCTCGCCGCCGTGCCCGTAGATGGGACGGCCGCTCGCGAGCATGGTGCGCGCGCGCCCGCCCTTCGGCGCGACGACCATCTCGGCGTCGCGGACGTGCTCGCCCTGGAGGGCGCGGAAGAGGGGTATCTCTTCCTTCCGCATGCGCGTCCGGCCGTCGGGCAGGTAGAGGTCGTAGTACTCGGCCCAGAGGTCGGCGGCGACGGACGTCTCGGGCATGCCGTGCATGGCGCGCGCCGCGTGGTTGAAGATGGTGAGGACGCCTTCGGCGTCGCAGGCGACGATGGCGTCCTCGACGTTCTCCAGCAGCGCGTCTATGAAGCCCTGATGCTTCTCGGGCGACAGGCGCGAGCCGGCCTTGTTTGTCTCTTCGGGATGCATGCTCTTCAAGCTTCAGGCCGAGGGGCGCTCGCCCGGGCCACGGGTCAGAACGTACACGGACGCCTTCTTGCCGGACAGGAGGATGTTGTAATTCTGCGCCGGTTCGAGCCGGCCGGAAAGGCGCCCCAGGGCCTGCTCCAGCGCGAGGGTTTCGCCCGTGACGACGACGCAGCGCCCGCCCGGCCGCAGGATTCTCTCAAACTCCGAAAGCATCCGCCCGTAGAAGTCCTCAATCGGCGAGGTGGTCTGTACGAAGTGGCCCCACGGCGGGTCCGTGACTATCTTATGAATCGAGCCGGGCTGGTATCTCGACAGGCTCAAGGCGTCGTCGCGCCGCACGACGACGCGCTTCGAGAGGCCGAGTTCCCTGATTCTGGTTTTCAACGAAGTGACCTTCTGCTCGTCGCTGTCGCTGGCGATGATCAGGCCCTTCTGCGGAAATCTCGCGCGTTGAATCGGAATCGCGCCCGAGCCGCAGAAGGGGTCGAGAAACAACTCGCCGTCCTCCGGCTCCGACAGTCGGCACAGGACGTTGGCAAGCTCGGGCCGCAGTTCGCCCTTCTGTAGGCTCTTGTCGTAGGCCCTGTGGTAGCTCAGCCGGAAGGAGAAGAAGGCGTGGCCCTCGCTCCGCAGGTAGAGCCAGAACTCGAAATCCGGCTTGGCGCGGTTTGGCCGGAGCCGCGTCCTTTCGTTGATTCGCCTTTCGAGCTGCTGCATCAGTCCGGCGTCGAGCTGCACGAGCTGATTGGCGACCGACGTGATGACCCTGAAGGTGTTGCGCGGGCCGTAAGGCAAAGGGAGCTTGAGCGGAAGGCCGCGGTCTTCGACGACCTTCCGCGCGAGGTCCGCGATATCGGCCGCCACGCCCGGCGCGAAGCTCTTGAGGACGTAAAAGCTGTTCGTCACAAAGGGGAGTTTCTGCACCACTTCGGCCCGCGCGTTCGTCTCGTAGACGACGAGCCCGTCGAGCGCGGTCGAAACCTTGACGCCCGGCAGAGCTTCCGCCAGCGCCTCCCTGACGGGCCGGACGAAGCCGGGTATGAAGGTCGAATAGAATGCTCTCAAGCGACTATGTTGGGACCCCGAGCGGCCCGCGCATATAATCGGGGCCTTCTCGTCCAATGAAGATACTCTTCACAGCGGCCATCGTCGGCTACCCTGCCTGTAAACGCAACCTGGAAGCAGCGCGCGATGTGAAAGTCGGTGACACCCGCCTGCTCAAACCCGCTCTCTCTGCCGGCCGCCCGCTCGTCTGCGCCTGCATCGGCAACGTCTATGGCGCCGTATCTTCCGTCCGATAAACAAAAGCTTTCCAACCTCCGGACTTACAAGCCAACTTCTCAAACAAGGCTAAAGCCTATCGGTCCGTAACCACCTGCAAACTGCCCGACGTTATCGGATGCGGGGGCGGCCGGGGTTACTTGGTCGCCCGCGTAGAGTGCCCAGAGGAGGACGGCGGAGGCGGTTGCCGTCCATCATCGGTTCGTTGGTGGAGTAGTCCCTAGATGTCATCGTGGTAGACGGCAGCGTCGTCCTGAAAGGGCGCGAGCGGGTCGGGTTCGGTGAGGCCGACGCCCTTGAGGTCTCTTGAAGATTTTACGGTAGACGGGGCCGTCCACCAGCCGACCGCGCACCGCGCGCTTGAGGAGCGCGTTAGCAAACGGGTGCGAGTCCTTCGGGCAGGTGCCGCCTTTGGGAATGTCCGTGAACATCGAAGCGCCCCAGAGGTTCCAGCCGAGCAGCCAGGCGCGTTGCGCGGCCGTGAAGGATCGGTAACGCGCGTCGCCCGTCATGGCCTCGTAGAGAACGCGCCGCCCGCGAAGGCGTTCGGGAGAGAGGCCAGCGTCAGGAGGCACGCGAAGAGTGCCGGCCGGGGTCGTCGGCCGGCACTCTTCGCAAGGGGACGGCGGCGCGGCAAGCTCAGGCTCCCTCGGTCGAGAGTTGCTTTGGCTCAAGGTCCTGGTTGGCGGGGCCTTGTATGACCTTGCCGTCGTGGTTGAAGCGTGAGCCGTGGCAGGGGCAGTCCCAACTGCGCTCCGCGCTGTTCCAGTGGACGATGCAGCCCATGTGCGTGCAGACGGCAGAGCAGGCGGAGACGGCGCCCTGCTCGTCCCTGTAGACGGCCATCCTCTCGCCCTTCCACTTGACGACCTCGCCGGCGCCCCTCGGTATGCTGCTCAGGTCGTCAAGCTCGGGCGTCGAGATGCGGTCGCCGACGAACTCCTTGACGACGTTCGCGTTCTCCTTGATGAAGTCGCGCGCGGACGTGATGGGCTTGAAGCGCGAGGGGTCGAAGACTTCGGCCCAGGGGTTCTCGCGCCCCTGAATCAAGTCGGTGAGGAGCATGGCGGCGACGTGGCTGTTCGTCATGCCCCAGCCCGCGAACCCGGTGGCGACGTAGAGGCGTTCGGAGCCGGAGCTGAGCTTGCCGATGTATGGCACCCTGTCGACGGTGTTGTTGTCCTGCGTAGACCAGCGGAACTCGATTGAGGCGATGTCGAAGTTGGCGCGCGCCCACTCTTCGAGGCGCCGGTAGCGCTCGCTCGTGTCGCCGCCCTGCCCCGTCTTGTGATGCTCGCCGCCGAGCATGACGATCTCGCCGCCCTCGTAAGGGTTGTTGCGCACGGAGTTGTGAGGCGTGCCGGTGCTGACGTACATGCCTTGCGGGACTGGCCCGTTCAGGCGGCAGCCGAGGACGTAGGAGCGCGTCGGGTGCATGGCCGCGAAGTAGATGTTCGGGTCGTAATACGGGAAGTGCGTCGAGACGACGACCGACTTCGCGCGCAGGGTGCCGCCGCCCTTCGTCTTCACGACGCAGGTGTCGCCCTCCTCAATCTCGTCGGCGCGCGTCTGCTCGAAGACGTGGCTGCCGCCGCCCGGAATCTTTTCGGCGAGCGCCAGAAGGTACTTGCGCGGGTGGAACTGCGCCTGATTGTCGAACCGGACGGCCGCTTTGACTTGAAAAGGCAGCTCCGTACTTTCCGTGTAGGAGACGGGCAGCCCCGCGCGCTTCGCCGCCTCGACTTCCCTTTCGACCTGTTCCCTCTCCCGCTCGTCGAGCGTGTAGGTGTAGGCCGAGGCGCGTCGGAAGTCGCAGTCGATGCCGAGCTGCGCGACGAGCGAGGCGATCTTCTCCTTGGCAGACTCCTGCGCCTCGCCGTAGAGACGCGCCTTCTCTTCGCCGAACTGCGAGGCCAAGTGGTCGTAGATGAGGCCGTGCAGCGAAGTAATCTTGGCCGTCGTGTTGCCCGTCACGCTCTCGACGACACGGCCCGCTTCGACGACGGCCACAGTCGCCCCGGCCTGCTTCAAAAGGTACGCGGTGGCTATCCCCGTGATGCCGCCGCCGAGCACGGCCACGTCCACGCTCACGTCGCCCGCGAGCGCGGGGTAGTCGGTCTCGGGCGTCGTCGCCAGCCACAAAGAGACGGCCCTGCCCGGCAGCCCGTCTTCCCTCACGTCTTCATTTTCGACTAAATCCATGATGTGTTTTCCCCCCTCTGTCGGCTCACTGAGGTAAAGCTTACGAACCCCCGGCGAGACTTGTACATCAAAAGTAGAACGCGTATGCAACAAGAGACACGGAAGCAAATCGACGACTTGGCCCGCCGGATTATCGAGTGCCAACACTTGGTCGCCTTCACGGGCGCGGGCATCAGCACTGACTCGGGCATCCCGGACTACCGTGGCCCCGACGGCGTCTGGACCAGACGCGACGCCGGCCTCGAAGCGCCGCGCTGGCGCGTGTCGCCCGACCGCGTCGAGCCCAACGCCTCGCACCACGCGCTTGTCGAGCTACAGAAGCTCGGCAAGCTGCGTTTCCTGATTACGCAGAACACGGATAACCTGCACCGCCGCTCGGGGCTTAACCCGGAAACGCTGGCCGAGCTGCACGGCAACGGTCAACTCGTGCGCTGCCTCGGCTGCGACCGTCTCCAGACGCGTGAGGAGGCGGGCTGGGACGCGCGCCGCTTCGGGCCCGGCTATCGCACGCAGCAGCCGGTCGCGGGGCAGCCGGCCTGCGCCGCCTGCGGGGGGCGCCTCATCTCTTCGGTTGTGAACTTCGGTGACCCGCTGCCGGAAAAGGAGTTGCGCCTCGCCGCCGAGCACGCCCGCCGCTGTGACCTGATGCTGGTCCTCGGCTCGTCGCTCGTCGTGAACCCCGCTGCCTCGCTCGTCGGGCTGGCGATAAAATCCGGCGCGCGCACCGTCCTGATAAATCAGGGCGAGACGCCCTACGACGACGTGGTCAGCATGCGCCTCTGGGGAGGTATCGGCGAGTTGCTCCCGCCGGCCGTCGAGCAGGTGAAGCGAGCACTCACGCGTTGAAAGCGCCGCCTGCCCTTCAATCCGCCGCGTCGGGCGCGTCCGTCGCCAACGCGTCGGCCTGCAAACGCTCGTGGGCGCACTTCGCTACCCCCCTGTCGTAGCCCTCCGGGTAAAACATCCCCGTGCCGAAGCAGTCGGGACACTGCGCTATGTCCGCCCGCGGGGCGGGGGCCGCGCTCTGCTGCGCGCCTTCGGCCTCGACCTGCTGGGCGTCCTTCTTCCAGAGCCGCCGGCGCAGGTGCTCGGTCAGAAAGGCCGGCGCGCTCGAAACCGTCGTCCGCCCTGCGGCTATCTTCAACTCCGCCGCGAGCAGTCCGGCGAGGTCGGCCCAGCGACTTTTTTCGGCGGCCGAAGGCGCACGCCCCGTCACCTCCACCGCAGCCTTCCGCATCAGCGCGACGAAGTCGGCGAAAGCCTCATCATCATCCCCGTCGAACTTATTTGATGATGAGCCTCCGGCGGAAGATTCTGCGCCCAATATATTTTCTCTATTTAGTAGTATCCCAAAATTTGGGATACCAACTATCCCAATTTCTGGGAGGGGGGTATCCCAATTTTTGGTATCCCAAGGTGTCCCAGATGGGATACCATCTGGGACACCCTCTGGGATAGTCTCTGTGATACTTCCTCTCTCCGTAATCTTCTTCGTATCTATGTCAATAACCATCCCGACGCCCTTCCGTCGGCGCAGAATTTCCTGCGGGCCATAGACGCGGTAGCGCGGTCCGAACGGGTTGCCGTGAGCCTCCGCGACCTTCTCAATCGAGAGTTTTTCGATTAGGCCGTATAGTGCCTTGTGGACGGTGTTGCGCGAGCGGATGCCGCTCAGCTTCATCAGCAGCGCTGGGCCGAAGTGACCCTCATGTCGTCCCTTGCTGACCGTCTCCCTGTACATGTGAGAGTAGACGATTTTCTCGGAGGCCGTGTGGGTGGCGTCCACGGAGACAAAAATCTCCGCCCCTGCCTCGTCCGACTCCTCCTGCCTGTCATGCCTGACGACTGGCCCGCGCGATTGCCTCTTGGACACTGCGGTGTCCTTGCGGGGTTCCTGCGGAGGCTTGTCGGGGAGGGTGCTTGGGATACTCGCTGGGATGCCATCTGGGATACCACTTGGGATGCTATCTGGGATACCCGCTGGGATACCTTCTGAAGATTCCTGGGCGGAATCTCTGCGCGCGGCGATGGATTGGCCGTCGTTATATTCTTCGAGTAAGGCGTCTAAATCCTGCTTCGGCCGCTTGCGTGGCGGGTCGAGCGCCTTATCGAGACTTGCGTTCAGCCTTTCTCGCAGGGACTTCTTCATCACCCAAGACCTCTCTGATTTCTGACACCAGCTTGCGGAAGGCGAAACTGGCCGCCGATTCTGCGTTCGTCTCCACGACGGCCTGAAGCGTGGCCGTGGCCTCGCCGACGGCGACCGCGCGCGGGATCGTGGTTTGGAAGACGAAGTCCTCCGTAAATTTCTCTATCACCTTGGCCCGTATGCTTTTATCGAGATTCTGGCGCGCCGTGTAGAGCGTCGAGAGCGCCATCAGGAGCATGTCGGGCGAGTGTGCCTTGCGCACTTTTGCGACCGTGCGCAGGAGTTGGCCGAGCCCGAGAAGGGCGAACATGCTCGACTCGACCGGGACAATCGTCAGGTCGGACATAGCCAGGGCGTTCAAAGTCGGCACGCGGAGCGACGGAGGGGTGTCTACGACGCAGTAGTCATAAGCCTTCTGTGCCGGCGCAAGTTTCTGTTTTAAAAGGAGTTCGCGCGAGACGGCCTGCCCGTCGAGGAGGGCCTCGGCG
>Ga0268242_1000125_pt1 | contig 12995 bp, 11 predicted proteins | sample BulsoiFelSFmetaG_FD_200253 | JGI IMG/M metagenome (GOLD analysis project Ga0268242, IMG submission 200253) | Bulk soil microbial communities from Mexico - San Felipe (SF) metaG (v2) (version 2) | ecosystem: Environmental > Terrestrial > Soil > Agricultural land | place: Mexico: San Luis Potosi... | reverse complement strand
GTCGAGCAGGCTGTCGTAAACGGTGCCCGTCCGCGAAGGCAGGAAGCTCTGCCGGTACTCGTCGAGCAGCGCGAGCGCGGCCGCGACCGCGAACGACGCGAGCCACCAAAGCCCGCGCACGCGCTCCCGCGTTGAGTTTAGGAAGGTACGCGCCGCGAGCAGCGAGAGGATTGCGTACTCGGTAAAATGCGCGGCCTTTCGCACTAGGAAGTGGGCTTGCAGGAGCGCGCCTTCCGTCATGTCAGGGAAGAGCCAGAGCAGCAGCGGCCTTATGATGCGTGAGGTGTTCGACGCCGAGAAGCTGGCCGACGAAGCCCAGAAGATGAGGGCGGCCCACGCGACGAGCGGCGCGTAGCGCGAGAGGCGCGACGAGGGGTAAAGCAAGAGGGATGAAAGGAAGGCTCGACGCCTTTCTCCATCCCTCATCTTTTAAACCTCTTCACCGCCTCAGAGCGCCGAGGCGCCCGAGACGATTTCGATAATCTCGCGCGTGATGCTCGCCTGCCGGATGCGGTTCATGTTGAGCGTGAGCGTCTGAATGAGTTCGCCCGCGTTCTTCGAGGCCGAGTCCATCGCCGTCATGCGCGCGCCCTGCTCGCTGGCGACCGACTCCAGAAGCGCCCTGTAGATTTGCGTCTCGACGAGGCGCGGCAGGAGCTGGCCGAAAATCTGCTCGGGCGGCTGCTCGTACTTGTAGCCGACGAGGTTCTGCGCGCGCTCGCCGGGGGCCGCGGAAGCGTTCTCCTCATCCTCCTCGGCGCGCGCGACCGGCAATATCTGCTCGACGACGACGCGCTGCGAGATGACGGAGCGGAACTCGTTGAAGAGGACGAAAACCTTGTCGAGCCCCTCGTCCTCGTTGAAGCGGCGCATCACGTCGCGCGCGACCTCCAACGCCTCCGAGTACTCGATGCGCCCCTTGCCCGTCAGCCCCACGTACTCGCCGACGATCTCGACGGGGCGGCGGCGGAAGAAGTCGCGCCCCTTGCGGCCGACCGTCAAAAGCTCGACCGTCTTGCCCGAGTGCTCGCGGATGAAAGCCTGCGCCGCCTTGATGAGGTTCGCGTTGAAGGCGCCGGCCAGCCCCTTGTCGGCCGTGACGAGCACGAGCAAATAACGCTCGTCGCCGCGCGCGTCGAGCAGAGGGTGGTGGTAGCTCTCGTCGGCGTAGGCCGAGAGGCCGCCCAGCACCTCCGCCATCTTCGTGGCGAACGGGCGCGCCGCGACGGCGCGCTCCTGCGCGCGCTTCAGCTTCGCAGCCGAGACCATCTTCATGGCCTTCGTAATCTGCTGCGTGTTCTTCACCGACTTGATGCGCCGGCGGATGTCGAGCAAGTTTGCCATTAGCTAGTAAATCGTGAACCGTAAATCGTAAATCGTGAAAAGCAGTCTCTTCTATTCACGATTTACGATTTACGGTTCACGGCCTTTTTATGCCTTCGCGGCCGCGGCCGTCGCGCCCGGCGGCTCGGGCTGAGGGTTGAGCGCCGTCTCCTTCCACGTCGACTTGAAGTCGCCGAGGACGCGCTTCATCTCCTCCTTGAGAGTGTCGTCGAGAGCCTTCTTCTCGCGGATCGTGTTGAGGATGCCGGGCTGCGAAGTCTCGACGAAGCGCGTGAAGTCAGACTCGAAGCGGCGCACCTGATCGACCGGGATGTCGTCGAGCTGGCCGGCCGTCGCCGCCCAGATGATGAGCACCTGATTCGCCACGTCCATCGGCTGGTACTGCGGCTGCTTCAGAATCTCGACGAGGCGCTGGCCGCGCGCGAGCTGCGCCTGCGTGGAGCGGTCGAGGTCGGAGCCGAACTGCGCGAAGGCCGCCAGCTCGCGGTACTGCGCGAGGTCAAGACGCAGTGTGCCCGCCACCTGCTTCATCGCCTTAATCTGCGCCGACCCGCCGACGCGCGAAACTGAGTTGCCGACGTTAATCGCGGGGCGGATGCCCGAGTTGAAGAGGTCGGCTTCGAGGAAAATCTGGCCGTCCGTAATCGAGATGACGTTCGTCGGGATGTAGGCCGAGATGTCGCCCGCCTGCGTCTCGATGAGCGGCAGGGAGGTGAGCGAGCCGCCGCCCTTCGACTCCGAGAGCTTCGCCGCGCGCTCCAGCAGGCGCGAGTGCAGGTAGAACACGTCGCCCGGGTAAGCCTCGCGGCCCGGCGGACGGCGCAGCAGCAGCGAAATCTCGCGGTAGGCCGCGGCGTGCTTCGAGAGGTCGTCGTAGATGGTCAGGACGTGGCGGCCGGAGTCGCGGAAGTACTCGCCGATGGCCGCGCCCGCGTAAGGCGCGAGGTACTGCATCGCGGCCGGGTCCGAGGCCGTCGCCGAGACGACGATGGAGTAGTCCATCGCGCCTTGGTCCGAGAGCGTCTTGATGACCTGCGCGACGGTCGAGTTCTTCTGGCCGATGGCGACGTAGATGCAGATCACGTCCTTGCCGCGCTGGTTGATGATGGTGTCGAGCGCGACGGCCGTCTTGCCCGTCTGCCGGTCGCCGATGATCAGCTCGCGCTGGCCGCGGCCGATGGGCACCATCGAGTCGATGGCCTTGAGGCCGGTCTGCATCGGCTCCTTCACGGGCTGGCGGTCGACGACGCCCGGCGCGATGCGCTCCAGAGGGTTGTAGGCGTCGGCCGTGAACGGCCCGCGCTCGTCAATCGGCACGCCTAGGGCGTTGACGACGCGGCCGACGACCGCCTCGCCGACGGGGATGCTCATGATGCGCCCCGTGCGGCGGACCGTGTCGCCCTCCTTGACCATCTGATACTCGCCGAAGAGCACCACGCCGACCTTGTCCTCTTCCAGGTTCAAGGCCAGCCCTCGCACGTCGTGCGGGAACTCCAGCAGCTCGCCGGCCATCACCTTCTCAAGCCCGTGAACCTCCGCGATGCCGTCGCCGACCTTGATGACGGTGCCGACCTCGGTCACGGTCACGCCAGCGTCGAAGTTCTCGATCTGCTGGCGGATGATGTCGCTGATCTCGTTAGCCCTAATCGATTCCATGTTTATTTATCCTGTCGGCTGTGAGTGCCGCGCCCTGCCGCCGACGCGGAAGTGAACCCTACTGCTCGCCCTTCATCTTCCGCTTGATGCGGCTCAACTGGCTGCGCACAGACCCGTCGTAGACGGTCGAGCCGATCTGGGTGACGACGCCGCCGATCAACTCTTCGTCCACCTCGAACTGGAGCCGGACCCTGCTGCCCGTCAACTGCCCCAGCCTCGCGCGCAAAGCCTCCTGCACGTCGGGCGAGACGGGCCGCGCCGTCATCACCTGCGCCGTTACGATGCCAGAACGGCGGTCAAGCTCCTTCGTAAACTGCCTGTTAATCTCTTCGAGGTCCGCCAGCCTGTGGTTCTGGAGGAGCACCTGTAGGAAATTGGCCGTCGTCGGGCGGACGCGCGAGCGGCGGACGAGTTCGTTGAGAACGCCTCGCTTCTGCTCGTGCGGGATAGTCGGGTGGCGGAAGACTTCGAGGAGTTGCGAGCTGCCGTTCAACATCGAAACCCAGCCCGCCAGCTCGTCCCTAACCTCCTGCGACTCGCCGCGCGCCAACACGACATCAGCCAGCGCCACCGCGTAACGACGCGCGACCGCCTGCAAGCTCAACGCTTGATACCTCCCAGTTCTTCGACGTAGCCCTTCACCAGACGCTCATCGTCCTCGGGCCGCATGTCCCTGCGAATCATCTCTTCGGCCAGACGTATGCTCTGCTCGGCCGCGTACTCGCGCAGGCCGGCGCGCGCCGCCTTCGCCGCACTCTCTATCTCGCGGCGGGCCTGCTCACGCAGCTTGCGCACCTCTTCTTCCGTCGAGCGCTCGACCCGCGCAGACTCCTCCGCCGCCTCCTTCTGCGCCTGCGAGCGAATCTGCTCGACCTCGCCGTTGAGCCTCGCCAAACGCTCCTCGACTTCCGTCAGCTTCGCGAGCGCGGCGTTCCTCTCCTCCTGCGCCCGCAGCAACTCGCTGCGAATCCCCTCCCGGCGGCTGCGAAACGCCTCCAGCGTCGGCCGCCGCACGAAATAAATCAGCAGCCCGACGAACAGAAGAAGGTTGAAGATTCTTGCGATTAGCGCAAGATACTCCTGCCACCCCCCGGCCTCGGCCAGAAGGAGCCAACTGCTCAACGTTAAAATCGACAGCATCATGCTGAAATCATTCGGCTTACGGCTTGCGGACCTGCGCCCCTCGCCCCGCTACCCTCTGCGGCCCAGAATGTGATTGCTCACGCTGACTGCCATGCGATTAGCCTCGACCGCCAAACTTTCGCGAGCCTCATCCGCCTGTGCCTGTATCAATCTCTTCTCTTCGTTAAGTTGCTCTTCAATCTCGCCGCGCACCTGACTCACTTTTTGCCGACGCTGTTCGAGCGCCTCCGCCTGGCTTTGCTCCAGCAGACGATACCCGTGCGACCGCGCCTCCCTTAAAGAACTCTCATAACGAGACAGGCTCTCGCTGATTCTCTGCGTTATGTCGCCCGCCTCCCTGACGCGCCCACGCGTATTCTGCTCGCGTTCTTGCAGCACTCGGTTGACGGGCTTAAATAGAATCCTATTCAAGCCCCAAACCATCAGCAGGATAATTATTACGTGAAGAAAAATGGTCCCGTCTGGGACGAGTTGTATGGATTCAGCGAAGGCTAGAAATCTCATAAGTGTCCGAACCCTGTCCGGGCGACAGGCCGTAAAGTATAAAATTTATTGCTTCACGCTAAAAGGTTGGGAGTTTAACACGTGAATTTTACACGCGTCAAGGTAAGGTATAGTTTCGCAAGGGGCAGGTGCGTAGAGATGCTTTATTAAGTTAAGGTACTGCAAAAGGAATTTTTAATTAATAAATCTTGGTGTCTTGTCTAAATTTAGAGTAAAATCCCTCCTTACTCTCTTACTCATTTACATCATCCCTACCATTTTTTACCCATTATAATTTCATAAATCCGATTCAAATCTTTGACATCATAAAACTCTATTTCTATCTTCCCGCCCTCGCCCGTAGGGTTATTTATAATCAATACTTTAGAGCTAAGTTTTCTGCGTAATTTGGCCTCCGCGGACCTAACATTTGCGTCTTCTTTTCCCGATGTAGAGGCTGAGGCTGGGTCGCCGCCGTTGATTATCTTCTTAATGGTCCGTTCGGTTTCACGAACCGAAATCCCCTTCTCGGTAATAGACTTGGCGAGCTTTCTTTGTATCTCTACGTCATCCACCCCAAGCAGAGCGCGTGCGTGGCCCATGGAAAGCTTTTCTTGCTCAACAAGTCCCTGTATATCTTCTGGTAAACGTAAGAGTCTTAAATAGTTAGTGATAAAAGTCCTGTCCCGACCTACCCTCTGTGCCACCATTTCCTGAGTCAACCCTAGTGTCTCGATGAGCCTTTTATATGCATGTGCCTCTTCAATCGCGTTAAGTTCCTGCCTCTGAATATTTTCTACCAAGGCAAGTTCCAACATCTTATCATCCGGTATATCTCTAACTACACAAGGCACCTTGGGAAGTCCCGCCCTCTGTGCGGCGCGCCAGCGCCTCTCTCCTGCTATCAACTGATACCTGTCTCCCCCGAGCCTCCTGACGAGCAAGGGCTGTATTATGCCGTTAGCTTTGATTGACTGAGCGAGTTCCTCTAAACGCTCTTCGTTGAAGATTGTTCGCGGTTGGAAGTTGTTTGGTTCTATAAGGTCAGTATCTATCTCCTGCATGTCCTCATTGGCCGTCGCCGGCCTGTCCGACAGCAGTGCGCTCAAGCCCCGGCCTAAAGCTCTTTTTGTCATGGGAAATTATCTCCTTTGCCAGTTGAAGATAGCTTTCTGCCCCACGGGAACGGATGTCATACAGAATTATCGGTTTGCCGTAGCTCGGAGCCTCTGCCAGACGCACGTTGCGCGGAATTACAGCCTCAAACACCTGACCCCCATAAAAATCTCTGAGATCGGCGGCCACCGCAGAAGCGAGATTCGTGCGCTCGTCGTACATCGTTAAAAGCAGACCCTCAATAGTCAGGCCCGAATTAAGTGAGCGCCTGATCCTGGCTAGAGTGTCAAAGAGTTCGGTAACCCCTTCCAGGGCATAATATTCACATTGAATCGGGACGAGGAGAGAATTCGCTGCCGTAAGGGCGTTTAGGGTCAGCAAGCCAAGCGAGGGGGGGCAGTCAATGATTATAAAATCAAAATCATTCTCTATGGCGCGCAACGCTTCTTTTAATTTATGCTCGCGCCCTTCGAGGTCAACCAACTCAACTTCAGCCCCTATCAGGTTTCTATCGGCGGGCAAAACTTTCAAAAAAGGGATTTCCGTGTTTTGGATTACGTTGGGAATCTGCTCTCCGAGCACTAAGATGTGATAAAGACTGCGCCTGAGGCTGCCGCGATTTATGCCGACACCGGAGGTAGCGTTCGCCTGAGGGTCTGTGTCTACGAGGAGGACTCGCGTTTCCGAGACTGCGAGCGCCGCGGCAAGATTTACAGAAGTAGTAGTTTTACCGACTCCACCCTTTTGATTGGCTACCGCGATTATTTTAGCCATTCTCCAATCCCTTACGTCGCGGTCTTAAATTGCAGGCATAAACTAACACACTTCCAAATGAGAAGCTATATAAAGGTAGCTTCCCACCGGCTCAACCAGGCTCTCTCGCTCCAATATGATGTTTCACGTGTCACACTTTTCAGGGTGTGACACGTGAAACATATGAAGGTTACTGCGTTTTGTGTACTCTGAGGCTGAAAAGCAGAAGAGAAATGGCGGCGGGGGTCAGTCCCGGTATCTTACGAGCTTGGCCGAACGACTCGGGTTGATTCCGCTCTAAGCGCTCGACCATTTCATTTGATAAACCTTTTATATTCCGGTAGTTAAACCGGGACGGGATTGTAACTGCGTCGTGAGAGTTGACGCGCTCGTAAGACTGTAGCTGATTTTTGATGTAGCCATGATAAAGGAGGTCGGCCAGGGCCGTCTCAAGCTCGGCCAGAGTCGAACTCTCCTTTAGAGATGCTGGTAGAAGCTTAAAAACAGTAGACGCAGAAATCTGCGGGTAAAAAGAGAGCTGGCCTAGAGAAATGGAGTCTCCTAAATCCCTGCCAACCAGTCGTGCTATGTCCTGATACTCTGAATCAGACCTTTTGAACCTGGTAGTTTCCAGGGTCGCACGGATATTAGAAATATGTTGACGGCGGGTATTGAATCTTTCCCATTCGCTATCACCGACGAGGCCGATTTCGCGCCCGATGGGGGACAGTCTCGAATCGGCGGTGTCATAACGCAAGGACAGACGATGTTCGGCGCGCGACGTGAACATGCGATAAGGCTCATCGACTCCTTGGGAAATCAAATCGTCTATCAGAACACCAATATAGGAATTATCCCGCTTCAGACGAAGAAATTCTCGCTCCTGAACATACATTGAGGCGTTAATCCCTGCAATAAGACCCTGACACGCTGCCTCTTCATATCCGGTAGTTCCGTTAATCTGCCCTGCGAGAAATAATCCCTTTAGCCGTGTTGTTTGGAGAAAAGGCGTCAGTTCCCGTGGGTCAACGAAGTCGTATTCGATGGCGTATCCGGGACGAATAATCTTTGCCTCGTCCAGGCCCGGGATTTTATGGACAAGTTCCTGTTGCAGCTCGGAGGGCAGAGAAGTCGAGAAGCCGTTTAGATAAACTTCGTAAGTATTGTGCCCTTCGGGTTCTAAAAAGAGCTGGTGGCGGGTTTTATCTGGAAATTTTACTACCTTATCTTCAATAGAGGGACAATAGCGCGGGCCGACACCTTTAATCTGGCCCGAGTAAAGGGGTGATTCGTGGATGTTCGCGCGGATCGTGTCATGAACATTTTCAGTCGTATAGCCAATGTAGCAAGTAATTTGAGGCTGTGGAATATCGTCTGTAGAGAAGGAAAAGGGGACCGGGCGCTGGTCGGCCGGTTGGGGTTCAAAAACGTCCCAATCAATCGTTCTGCCATCCAGCCGCGGCGGAGTCCCGGTCTTTAGACGGCCGACGGGGAAGCCCAGCCTTTTGAGACTCTCGGCCAACTCCGTAGAGGCAGGCTCGCCGGCCCGTCCAGCCTTATAAGTTCTTTTACCTGTATGAATTAGGCCGTTCAAAAAAGTTCCGGTGGCGATGACGACCGCGTCTGCACGGAGTCGCCGCGTGTCCTGTAACTCGACGCCGCGAATGTGGCCCCCTTCGGTAATCAGGTCGATGACGAGTCCCTGCCGAAGATGCAGATTGGGGGTGGCTTCCAGCATGAGGCGCATTTCTGTGCGGTACAGCGACCTGTCGGCCTGCGCACGCGGCGATTGGACGGCGGGCCCGCGGGAACGGTTCAACAGCCGGAATTGAATCCCCGTACGGTCTATGACGCGACCCATGATGCCGCCCAAGGCGTCTATCTCGCGGACGAGATGCCCCTTCGCAATGCCGCCGACGGCCGGGTTGCAGGACATCTGACCAATCATGTCCAAGCTAAGCGTAACCAGGGCGGTCTGTGAGCCGAGACGGGCGGCAGCGGACGCCGCCTCGCAACCCGCGTGGCCTGCGCCGATGACGATTACGTCGAAAACTTCATCAAAACTCATAGCTCACTTACCTATGCAGAAGGTTGAAAAAATCTCGGTGAGAACGTCTTCGGGGGTGGTTTCACCTGTAATTTCTCCGAGAAAACGTAAGGCATTATACAGGTCTGCCAAAATTATTTCCTCACTCGAACGCTTCGACAGCGAATGCCCGGCCGAGTTTATAGAATCTGCTGTACGTCTCAACAGGTCGTAATGGCGCGCGCTCGTTATAACAAAGCTACTTTCATGAAAATCGCCCGACGAAAACGGCTCCATGATCGCAGCACGCAGGGAATCGAGCCCAGTTCCGGTCTTGGCAGAAACGGGAACGACTTTGACGCCGTTAGCCTTTTGAAGCGGAGAATCGGAACGAAAGCTTTCGAGGTCGCTTTTATTAAGGGCGATGACGAGGCGATTGTTGGCCGCTTCATCTAAAACCTGCCTGTCTTCTTCTGTGAGCGGCTGCGAGCCGTCAATTACGACCAAAACCAAATCGGCGTCTACGACTGCGCGCCGCGTGCGCTCAATCCCTAACTGCTCAATCGCGTCGGCCGAGGCGCGCACGCCGGCGGTGTCTGTGATGAGGACCGGCACGTTTTGAATGTTAATTACTTCATTTAAAGTATCACGTGTCGTGCCTGGTATGTCGGTGACAATGGCCCGCTCCGAAAGCAGTAATTTATTGAAAAGGCTAGACTTACCGACGTTGGGCCGTCCGACCAGAGTGACCCTCAGACCCTCTTTTAGAAGTCGCCCGTGGTCGAATGTGTCTGCCAATTCCTGTGCGCGGGCGGCCAGTCGAGATAATTTCAGGGCCACGTCACGCGTGATGTCTTCCGGCAAATCGTCTTCTACGAACTCCAGCGAGGATTCGAGCGGGACGATAATTTCGATGAGAGAGTCCTTGAGCGGTTGAAGACGCGAGGAAAGCTCCCCGCCTAGCTGGCGTGCCGCCTGTCGCACGGCGGCGTGGGTCTGGGCCTCAATCATGTCGCGGACCGCTTCGGCCTGCGCGAGATTAAGGCGGCCGTTGGAGAGAGCCCGCATCGTAAATTCGCCGGGGAGGGCCGTCCGTGCGCCGTAGAAGAGCAGGGCATCGACGACGCCGAGCAGGAGGGGCGGCGAGCCGTGACAGCTTATCTCGACGACATCCTCGCCGGTAAAGGAAAAGGGCGCTTTAAAATATGTAACTAGTGACTGGTCAAGGACTTGGCCGTCCCGGGGGTCGCGGAGGGCTTTGAGCGTGGCGCGGCGGGGTTCGGGGGAAAAGTCCGAATCTTTAAGGAGGTTGCGGACGAGTTCGAGGGACCGCGCGCCGCTGAGACGTATGAGGCCGATGCCGCTTCTGCCGGGCGGCGTCGAGAGGGCGACGATGGCGTCTGACACTTCCACTGAAAATGAAAGAAGGGTCGCGCCGAAAAGAGAGACCGCGCGACCCTTCGTCTGAGAGCGGAGTTAATTTTTGTCGGTCTTCCTCAAGCTCACCTTAAGGCGACGTTCGTGGCCTTCGCCGACGGATTCGGTAAAGAGGGTCTCGTCGTCGGCGAGCGCGAGGTGGATGACGCGGCGCTCGCTGGCGTTCATGGGGCCGAAAGTGAAGGGGGCGCCGTTTTTACGAACCTGGTCGGCGGCGTGTCTCGCCATCGCGCGCAGCTCGGTCTCGCGCATCGCGCGGAAGCTGCCCACGTCGCAGATAAACCTTTCTCCCTGAATGAGTTCGCGCGAGAAGGACTGGTTGACGAGGTGCTCGACGGCGTCGAGCAATTCTCCGCCCTCGCTGCGCAGGAGCGCGGCGTCCTCACCGTCGATGTTGAGCACGCAGGCGTCCTCGGACTTCGACGCCTCGGCTCGCAGTTCGAGCCGGGCGCTCTCGAAGACGGCGTTTAGAAACTGCTCGGCTTGTGTGTAAGCTTCACTCATCCGGCTATGTGATTTGGAGAGAACTAGTTACGCCTGTGCGTGGCGCGTCTCGCTCAGGCTTTTTTTCGGCCGCGAGCCGGCCTTGCCTTTCTCCGGCGTCGGCGGCTCCTCGTCGTCTTCCGACTTCAACATGCGGTTGATAACAACCTGCTGGCCGAACCCGACAAGGTTACCGACGAGCCAGTAAACCAGCAAGCCCGCCGGCGCGCTCCAGAGAATATAGAGCATCATGAGCGGCATGACGACCGCCATCATCTTCCGCTGGAGCGGGTCGGCCGAGGGCGCGGGCGTAATCAACTGAAGGACGAGCATCGAGCCGGCCATTAATATCGGCAGGATGTGCGTCGGGTCGCCGGCCGAAAGGTCCTGAATCCAGAGGAAGGAGGACTGGCGGAAGTCAATCGAGATGGTAATCGCCACGTAGAGCGCCAGAAGGAACGGCATCTGGATGAGGAGAGGCAGGCAGCCGCCGAGCGGGTTGCCCTCCTTCATCAGCCGTAACTGCTCCATTTGCAGCTCTTTGAGTCGCGGGTCGTTCGCCTTCAGCCCCTTGATTTTCTCCTGCAACTCCTTCATCCGCGGCGCGAGTTTCTGCGCCTTCTTCATCGACTTGGAAGAGCGCCACTTGAGCGGGAAGAAGAGGGAGTAAATGATGATGGTAAAGAGGATAATGGCGACGCCGTAGCTGCCGGTCAGCCTGTTGAGGCGCTGAATAGACCAGAGGATGGGCGTGGCGATGGGCTTCGTGATGGGCCGCGTCCAGCCGTAGTCGATAAGCTGGCTGAGGTCGACGGGGGCGCCGTTCAAATCCCTGCTGATGCGGCTTCCGGTCGCCTCCAACTGGTCGTGATCTTTCGGGCCTGTGTAGAGGTACATCGGCGCCCCGTCGGCCGGGAGGGGCACGTAACCCGTGATTAGATACCTGTCCTCTTTCGTCCCTTCGTGCTCGTGCTCATACTTTTCGGTCCGGTATTCCAGACCTTCGGCCGGGCGCGGCAGCACCAGCGTCATCGTAAAGTAAGTGTCGCCGATCGCCGCCCAGCGCACGGCGCCCCGGGGAGAGATGACCTGCGGGCTCTCCTTGCTCGCGTGAATGTTTGACGCGAAAAGCCTTTCGACAGAATCACCTATGGCTGCGACACCTTCGGGCGGCACCGAGTAGAAGGTGTATGCCGGCACGCCCTGGTCGCCGATGCTCGGGCCGACCGCAATCTTGGCGCTCGGAATCGGCTGGCCGTTCTGCGTGACCCTGGCTTCTAGCTTGACGGTGTAATCGTCGGCCCTGAAAGTGAGCCGCTTCTGCGCCTCGACCCCGCCGGCAGGGTCGCTCAAACTAAGCTCGACAGACCTGCTCTCGCCAGCGCGCAACTCGACGCGCTGGGAGTCGCCGTCAACCCCTCCGAACTGAAAATTTCTGGAGTTTATCGTCGCGTCCAAATCGTCGCGGCCGGTCCTGATTTGCAGAGGGGCCTTGTTCGCCTTCAGACCTTCGGGCGAGACGAGCTGGAGCGGCTGCGGGTTATCACGCGTGCCGGAAATCGAGTACAGGGGCTTGCCTTCACCCTGTTCGTCCTTGTTTCGCTTGATTATCCAGCTCTTGGCGACCGCGCCGCGGCTGTCAAGCTCGACCTCGTAGAGCGGCGTGGAAATGATGATGCTCTTTTGCGGGGTGGTGTCGGGCGTCGTGGCCGCCGGGACGTTCGGGGCAATGGGCGCGTTCGCCTCGGCCGAAGGCGCGGGGGCGGGCGTGGCGTTGTTAGCCTGCTGCGGAGTGTTAGCGTTTTCCTGCGGAGCGGGGGGCGGAAAAAGGTAACTCCACCCTAAAAGAATTACCGCCGAAAGTGCAAAGGCTAGTAAAAGACGCTTCTGTTCCATCTAGTTGAAAACCGAGCACGAAGCACTCAGGATAAATTAGTTAACCTGAAATTTAGTTAGTAATCTCACTTAACCGGGTCAAAACCGCCCGGGTGAAACGGGTGACACCGCAAGAGCCTGCGCAACCCCTTCCAACTACCGCGCACAGCGCCGTACTTCTGCACGGCTTCCAGAGCGTACTCCGAGCAGGTCGGCACGAAACGGCACGAGGGGGGGAGCAGCGGCGAAACGCCCGCCTTATAGAGACGCAAGAGCCAAATCAGTAAGCCTCTCACGATTTATCCTGGACGGGAGAGCCCGCTTCGGCCGCGTTCAAACGGGTGATCGCCCGCCGCAGTTCTTCGACGGCCGCGTCGACCTTCACCTCAAGCAGAGGACGCCGGGCGTTAAAAACCCAATCGTAACATCCACTTAGAGAGTTTAATTCGGCTCGGCTCAGGCGGAAGGCTTCACGCAGGAGACGCTTAGCGCGATTCCTGCCTACCGCCAACCGCGTCAGCTTCCGCGAGGCCGTGACGCCGAAACGGTGATAACCCAGGCCGTTTGGCAAAACGAAGGCCGTCATCAAGCGTCCGTCGATGCGTCTTCCGCCGTCGTAAACTTTCCGAAACTCCGCGGGATTACGAAGTCGCGCCTGCTGAAGCACATGGGCTCCGGT
>Ga0268242_1000118_pt1 | contig 13371 bp, 10 predicted proteins | sample BulsoiFelSFmetaG_FD_200253 | JGI IMG/M metagenome (GOLD analysis project Ga0268242, IMG submission 200253) | Bulk soil microbial communities from Mexico - San Felipe (SF) metaG (v2) (version 2) | ecosystem: Environmental > Terrestrial > Soil > Agricultural land | place: Mexico: San Luis Potosi... | reverse complement strand
AACTTTAACCTGGCCGGAGTCCGTGACCATCACGTTGCCTGATTTGATGTCACGGTGAATGATGCCGCGCGCGTGCGCTGCGGCTAAAGCATCGGCGACCTGAATTGCGATTAAAAGCGCGCTCTTGAGTTCAAGCGGACGACCGTTGACGAGTTGCCGCACGTTGCGCCCTTCGACATATTGCATGGCGATGAAGTGCACACCGCCCACTTCATCCATGTCGAAGATGGTGCAGATGTTCGGATGATCGAGTGAAGAAGCCAGCCGCGCTTCGCGCTCGAAGCGTTTGAGGTTCGCTTCCTTGACGGTCAAGTCCGGCGGCAAGACTTTGATGACGACAGTGCGGCCCAGCTTTTTATCAACAGCTTTATAGACTTCGCCTTGTCCGCCTACACCGATCTTTTCCACTATGCGATAGTTGAGAAGGTTTGCGCCAATCATAGCTTGATGAGAAGAGATTTGGAACAACAGTTTCCGTTTGAAGAAAACAGTTGCGCGCGTTGACTCAGGATGCGCCCTCGTAAGGCGCACGAACCGTTGGCTGCGGCTGACGACAAGTTTATAGCTCAAACCGGGTCGGCACTTCAATCAATTCCGGGTTAAGAGAATCTTAAAAGTCTGGATGGAGGGAGCGGCGGCGCGATGAGTTTGCTGAAGATTGTTTCGCATCCTGGTAGAAAACGGGTCTGCCAAAATGCGGATGGCAGGAGCGCATACGAGGTAAGAATTGCGCCCCTGCCATCAAGGGGTGAGGGAAGCTAAATTGTGTTTTCGGAAAGTGCGGGCTTTTCATCAGCAAGCAGGGAACAGCTAACATCTCGGCAGCGCACACGAAAATATGGCAGGCTCAGAAGGGCTTTAGAGGAACTGAGCCTGCCGATTCCGGTCCTAAAAATTGTGGAAGGGACCGAAGAAAATTACTACCCGCGTTCGCTGGCTGTTTCGTTATAATGGTCTTGCTGACAAATAACTGTTGGAGATTTAAGAGCAACCTCCTGCAAAACGTCTTGCTATTTTTATGCCAGAGCCGTTGCCTAAACGGTTGCTATTACAGCCGGATGAATTAAACTCTTAGCTGCGTATGAGATATTCTCTGAGACCATCGGGCGACTCTTCCGCCGCCTGTGGCGCTTGGCCGAGATTATTCATATCAATCTTGATATGCGGAGCTATCAGTTATGATAGTTTGAGATGAGCAGTTATCGCTCCAGATGCTGACATGAAGCCGAACCTTACTTTCATCGCAGGGCCATCGAAGGGGACTGTTTTTGAGTTGTCCGAAGAAGAGATTTCCATCGGGCGCGATTTGACGAACCAGCTCACGATTAACGACAAGTCCGTCTCGCGTCACCATTGCCTGCTCAAACAAGATAACGGGCAGTTCAAGATCACAGACCTTGAGAGCCACAACGGAACTTTCGTTAACGAGACTCCGGCCAAAGAGCATGTCCTGCTGCACGGTGACCGGATACGCGTCGGCGATTCGCTCTTCCTTTTTCTGCTGCACCCTGAAGAAGAGTCGCAAGGCTCTGGCGATGTGCGTTTCGACGACGGAACTATCCTGGCCGTCTCGGCGATTCGTTACAGACTCGAAGATGCGCTCTATTCGATGGCGCGCGATAAAAGCACGTTGATTAAGATCGGGACGACCATCAGTTCAATCAGGTCTTTGAAGGAGTTGCAGAAGCGTCTCCTCGAATTGCTTTTCGAGGTTGCCCCGGCGGAGCGCGCCGCGATTCTGCTGGTGGATGAGAGCCTGGACAATCCAAGCTCCGTCTTCGCGCTCGATAAATTTTCGGGCGCGAATCAGCCCCTGCAAGTGAGCCGCACTGTCGCGCAACAGGTCACGAGCGAGGGTGTCGCGCTGTTAAGCAATGACATCATCGAGGGGAGCCAGTTTAGCGAGTCCGAGAGCTTGATTGCGTCAAAGACTCATTCGCTGCTCTGCGTGCCGCTCACGCTCAATAAAAAAGTTATCGGCATCATTTACATGGACACGACGAAGCCGGGCGGCGTCTTCAATGAAGGCCACTTGCAGATTGTGACAGCTATCGCTTGCTTCGCTTCGGGCGCGCTCGATAATGCGCGCCACGTCGAATGGCTGGAGAGCGAGAACCAAAGGCTTCAGGACGACTTTCAAGGCGAGCACAACATGATTGGCGAGAGCAAGCCGATGAAGGAGGTTTACCGCTTCATCATGAGAGTCGCCACGACTGATGCCACCGTCCTTATCGAAGGAGAATCAGGCACAGGCAAAGAGTTGGCCGCGCACGCGATTCATCGCAGAAGCTCGCGCAAGGCTCGTCCCTTCGTCGCCATCAACTGCGCGGCTTTGACCGAGACGCTGCTGGAGACAGAGATGTTCGGCCACGAGAAGGGCGCGTTCACAGGAGCCTTGACACAGAAGAAGGGAAAACTGGAGATAGCCGACGGCGGCACGCTTCTTCGCGTGCTTCAGGAAAGAGAGTTCGAGCGCGTCGGCGGCACGCGCACCCTCAAAGTTGACATCCGTGTCATTGCGGCGACGAACAAGAATCTGGAAGAGGCAATCAAAGCGGGCACATTTCGACAGGACTTATATTTCCGCTTGAATGTCGTCTCCGTGAGGATGCCCGCGCTCAGGGAAAGGCGCGAGGACATTCCGCTGCTGGCCAGGCATTTCACCGCTCGCTACAGCGAAAAATGTAAACGCCGTGTGACGGGACTCGCGCCCGATGCTCTGGCGTGTCTGACTAATTACGATTGGCCCGGCAACGTGCGCGAGCTTGAGAACGCGATTGAGCGCGCTCTCGTTTTAGGCTCGACCGAACGAATACAACAGGAAGACTTGCCGGAATTTTTAATCGAGCGAATGCCTTCGACCAATCAAAGCACGGGCAAGTATTACGATCTGGTCAAGGAGGCCAAGCGCGAGATTATTCTCAAGGCTCTCAATAAAACGAGCGGCAACTACACGGAGGCTGCCAAGCTCTTAGGCGTGCATCCGAACAATCTACATCGTCTGATTCGCAACTTGAATCTGAAGGATAATTATAAGTAACGCCCCTCGTTCCCGAGAGACGAATGCTTCTTCATCAGCCAACGGAGGCAGAAGTCCGAGCGTTCCTCGCCGCGCAGAGCAAGTTGTCTTTCTCTTACCCGGAGGTCGGCGCGACGCGCGAATCTTTCAACCCACCCGCAGGTTATCCAATCAATCATTACAGGGGAAAATTGGGCACAGGGGCTGAAGACTACGAAAAGGCTCTGGCCGCGCTGCGTTCCTGGAGAATGTATAGTCTCAGTTGGACGAAGCTCTATTGGCCGGAGACGGAGATCAAAGAAGGCGCGGTCGTCGCAGTGCTGGCGAAGCATCTAGGTCTCTGGTGGCTCAACGCTTGCCGCATCATCTACACCTTTACAGAAGATGACGAGTCGCATCGTTCGGGGTTCGCCTTCGGCACATTGCCCGGTCACGTCGAAACGGGCGAAGAGCGTTTCACTGTCGAGTTGGATGACAAGAGCGACGAAGTGTTTTATGAGCTATTTGCCTTCGCCAAGCCGAAGCTCTTGATAGCGAAGATAGCTTATCCTCTAATTCATTCGGTGCAGCGTCGCTTCGCACAGGATTCGTTTGTGGCGATGAAGCGCGCCGTTAATCAGAAGGATTGATGAGGAGGTCTTTTAAGATGTCAGCTTAAAATTATGCGTGCTCGATTGCCCACATTAAAGAGAGAGAACATTTGCCATCGCGCGCAGTCTTGGCGTATATCTTAGACTTCAAAGAAAAGTAGCTGACAGTCGTTCTTGAGCGTGTTCGTTGACCGCGCGTCTCTTTTCAAGAGCGCGTGCGCGCCCCGGATTGTTTCAGGCGTGTCAAGCTTCGGTAACGAAGCCGACAATCGTGCGGCTTGATGCTGAACCATTTTTGCAAAGGTCAAGAGAGGTTATGGACAATCAAAATTCTTTCTTCTCAGAGTGGTCGCCGCGCGTGCTGAGCATCCTGCGCATCATCGTGGGTTTCATCATATTGGCTCATGGCAGCCAGAAACTCTTCGGCTATCCGCCTCCTCCCAAACCGCCGCCGTGTCCGCCACAGGCAGCAGCGCAGCAGGCCAATCAACCTGCGCCACCGCCGCCGCAGCAGCCAGCGAAGCCACAGTTGCCGACGCTCTTGCTGGTGGCCGCATGGCTTGAGTTGAGCGGCGGGACACTGATTTTATTAGGACTGTTGACGCGCCCCGCAGCATTTATTCTCTCAGGAGAAATGGCCATTGCTTACTTCAAGCAGCATGCATCGAGCGGCACCTGGCCCTGGCCGATGACGAACATGGGCGAGCCAGCCGTTCTCCTTTGCTTCGTCTTTCTATATCTCTTCGTGGCCGGAGGCGGCGAATGGAGTCTGGATAATCTGCTGCGGCGCAAAAATAAATTATGAATTATGAGTTTTGAATTTTAAATTAAACAGCTTTCGGCTCTTCTAATTCATAATTCAAAACTCATAATTCAAAACTCACGAAGTGCTAACGGTCAACGTTCTCCTGCATCCAGATGTTGCCGGAGACATCCGTGATCGGCAGGGCCAGACGGTTCTTGCTAAGAGACATTTCCACCATCACGAGCCTCGGCGAGATTAACTGTGCGGGGCTTTCAAAACTTGTGACTTGGAAAGGTTCGCCCAGAGCCTTGCCTACGGTTGGGTCGAAGTGTATGCCATAAACGTTCAGAAAACTTGAGTTGTAATTCGAGACGAAGTAGAGCGTCTTTCCATCCATAGACCAACGAGGCCAATCGCACCAAGTTCCTTGATTTGTCAGGCGAATAGGCTCGCCGCCCGTCGCAGGCACCACACAAAGAACCGAGTCAGTCGCGCCGACTGGTTTCTGCAAGACATAAGCTATCCAGCGACCATCTGGAGAGAAGCGCGGAGTCCAAAGACAATTGTCCGGGTCTGAAGCAACGACGCGCATCCCTGTCTCCGCATGAGGAGCTTCCGCTAAAGGGAAGAGACAGATTTGCCATCGCTCCGGCATCTGCCGGTTGCTGCTCGCCAGCAGCCATTGACCGTCCGGCGACCAGTCGTAAACATAATCCAGCCAGGGGCCTTGTGTGGTAATGAACTGCACTCCGCCGGTTCGCGTGTCGAGCATCGCAATTGGGCCAGCCTTAGCTGTGCCTTGCGGAGCAAAGTCTTCGGAGGATGACTGCTGGTTGAGTGGACGAAAGCGGCTAAAGGCTATTCGCATCGAGTCCGGCGACCAGCGCGGGTAATAATTGAAAGTGTTATCATCCAGCAAAACCTTTTCCTGATTGTCTTTCAGGAATTTCACACGCAGCTCCTGTCTTCCAACGCCGGGCAGGTGCGAAATGAAAGCGAGCTTGTTCCCGTCAGGTGATAAATCCGAGAACAACGCTTGCATACCTTGATCTGTGACGGGTTGCCCCTGACCTTTGAGCTGCGCTGTGACGGAATCGAAAGGCAGCAACCAGATGCGCGTGCTTTGCGTTGTGGTTGTGTAAGCCAACCTCTTTCCATCGGCAGAGAGAGAGATGTCCGCGTCCGGTCCCGGCCCATTCGAGATACGTTCCGGCCCATCAATCCAGCTCAATGTTTCGGGATCAACCGTCACACGCCAGAGATTTGTGACGGTGCGCGAGGTGCCTTCAAAGTAGAGATATTTACCCGAGCGCGACCAACAGAAATTGCCAAGCTCGACATTGGCCTCTTTCATCTGGCCCTCTACTTTCGGCGTCAACGTTGATTTGACAGGCTCGCCGCCTGCGAGTGGGACAGTCCAGAAAACTCCATCAACGCTCAGGAATGAGACGCGCTTGCCGTCCGGGTGCCACGCGACGGCGCTGCCCTTGATGCCCTCTTCCGTATTACTCAAAGGAGCTATCTCATGCGGTGTTTCGTCACCGAGCGTCACGTAATACATCTTTGGGAAATCAAAGAGACGTTGGCCCTGCCCTAGAAACAGAATCTTCGAGCCGTCAGGCGACCAGCGCGGGCGATAGCCGAAGGGCGCAACCTTGCGCTCATTTCCGGTCGGAAAGGGAATGATGTATAGCCCGCCCCCATCGCGCTCCGAGCGAAAGACGATGCTGTTGCCATCAGGCGACCAATCCGGCTGCCAATCGAGCGCGGGCGAATGCGTCACTTGAACAGCGTCGCCGCCACCGCCCACGGGCTGAAACCAGATGTCAAAGTTGCCGCTACGATTCGAGCTGTAAGCAATCAGGCGCGCGTCCGGCGACCATGTGACTCCGATCTGTAATCCAGACTCTGATGTGATACGTTGCAGAGGTCTCGGCGGCGTCACAGAAGACTGGGCAGTACTCTTGCCTCTGAGAAAGAAAATCAGACCTGCGCCAATTAAAACCACGAAGAGGGAGGCAGCGATGATAATGACCTTCTTATGGCTCTTGAAGCTGCTGACAGCCTGTCCTGCGTTTGATTGAGAATGGACCGATTTCGTTAGCTCCGCGCTGGCCGATGATGTTCGGTTCACGTCGAACGCGGATTGGCTGGCGCGCGGCATTGAGCTGCGGCTCACGCGAAAATCTGCCAGAGATGAACGCTCCATCTCGGCTTCAGCGCCAAGACGGTTCTTCAATCTTTGCAGATCGGTCAAAAGCTCCGTCGCTGTTTGATAGCGGCCTTCCAACTCTTTCGTCAAAGCTTTCTCGACAATCCATTCGAGTTGATCCGGGACATCTCGATTGAAGCGCGCGAGCGGAGGCGGATTATCCTTGAGGATTGACGAGAGCAGATCGCTCGGCGTTCTTCCGACAAACGGCGCAGCGCCCGCGACCATCTCGTAGATGACAACGCCCAGACTCCAGAGGTCTGAGCGCGCGTCGGCTGGGAGACCGCGCGCCTGTTCCGGCGACATATAGTTGAACGTTCCCATCAAGACGCCCGGGTCAGTCTGCGCGCTGGTGACGGTCTTCGCCGCCGGGTCTGGATAATCATCTGAAGGCTCGATCAACTTTGCGAGACCGAAATCCAGAACCTTCACATAACCGTCGTGGCTAATCATGATGTTTTCGGTCTTGATGTCACGGTGAACGATTCCGGCGGCGTGTGCGGCGGCGACGGCGCGCGTAATCTGCACTGCGATGTCAATTGCTTCGTTGAGTTTTATCTGTGAAGACGCCAGACGCTGCCGCAAGGTTTCGCCCTTGATGTACTCCATGGCGATGTAGCGCGGGCTTTCAGTGACTTCGATTTCGTAGATGTGCGCGACATTCGGGTGATTCAAGCTTGAGGCGGTGCGTGCCTCACGAGCGAAACGGCTCAGGCGTTGATGGTTGTCCGAGACATCTTCCGGCAAAACTTTCAGCGCGACCGTGCGCTCCAGCCTTGTGTCTTCGGCCAGATAGACTTCACCCATCCCGCCACGCCCGAGTTGTCGAATAACCTTGTATCGTCCGAGTTGATAACCAGGTTCAAGAGCCATATGCGAGTTAGGAGGTTTGACTGGCCCAGAATAAAAAAGCTTTTTTAAGGATGACAGTTCCGGTGATAAAGATGCCGGAGTGTCTCACACTATCAAGTCGCGTAGAACTTTTCAGCCTCGCCGATCTGTTTGAGAATCTCTCCCAGGACTGTTCCAGTCGCTGCTTCGACGCGAGGCCGCCAGACGGTTTGCGCCTGGGCTTCATGAAAGTAGTGGCGCTTGCTCCAGGATTCGTCGCCGTAGCAATAGTGTACGACATCCATCTTCAGAATTGCATCAGGCCAATAATTGCTTTGAGCCATATGCGTCAGGTTCACTTTGAAGCCAAGCTTGACCGCGGCCAGTCCGAAAGCATACATCACATCCTCCCACTTGCGCGCGGAAAACGCGTCAATCGCTTCGAGCCAAGCTTCACCGAGCGCGCGCGCGTCACGCGCGTGAATGACATACGGCACGCCGCAGCGCAGAGACTCTTTTTGCTCATCAATGAGAGCGCGCGGAATGTCCAACGCATGACGCGCGTCCTCAACAAAGTCGCGATCAAAATTTATGTATGAACAGAAATCGCCCGTGAGCGTCTCAGGAAACACTACATCGCGCGCAAAAATCATGTCGGGGTCACAGAGTACTATGAACTCATCCCGTGCGCCGAACTCTTCGACGACGCTCAGGAGCGAGCCGGGCGTGTTTCGGGGACGATAGATGTCGCCTCTTGTTGAGAGCTTATAACTTTTGGCACGAACGACGCGCCCTCCGGCTTTAATGATGTCTTGAAAATCTCTGTGCAACGCGCCAGCGTCCGTTTCATGCACGACGATGACGGGCAACTGCTTTAACCGGCTCAGGCAGGAGAAGTGAAAGAGCTTGGACTGCCAGGCCATGTAAGGATTGTTCTCTGCGGAGACGACGATGAGATGCTGATGGCTCATTGAGGGTGAGAGTGCTTCAAAGGACTATAGCCACCGAACCGGAGGCTGTCCCAGGAGCCAGGAGACGAGGATGTATTTCTCTCCGCGTGTGATGGGGTCGGCTGAGTGCATGTAAGTGGAAGGGAAGATGACGGCTTTGCCTGAGCGTGGCGTGACCGTGTAATTGAGCTTGGGAAAACTTGTCCCGCCTCCTTCAAAATCTTCGTTGAGATAGCAGACTACTGTGAAGTAGCGGTCCTGGCGATGAATGCCTGTGTCCGAATGCGGCGTGTAGTAGTTGCCCGGAACGTAACGAACGAAATGCGTTTCAGCGTGCTGTTTAAGAGAGGCACGCCAGGCGCGATTGACGAGTGGCTTGACGCTGTTCTCCATCTTTTTATCGAACGCGAGCTTTATTTCTGACTCGGCGGCGGTGGCAAGCACGCTCGCCCGGCGCGCATCCACACGGGTCGCCGCATTGAAGCCTCCCTGTGTGCGCTCGCTCACCTTGGCATCAATCCAGTCAGCAGATCGTTTTATCTCTTCAATGATAAAGCGACACTCTTGCGCATCGTAAAGCTGCAAGGAGAGAACGCCTCTTATCTCTTCCGTATATTCAAACATGGTGTCGCGCTCTGAGCGGAAGCGTTCAGCCCGCGCTCAGAGCAATATATTTTTCTGTCTGTTTATTGTGGCGCTTCGGGAGGCATCGGAGCTTCCGGCGGCATGGGTTCTTCTTCAGGAGCCAGAGGTGCCAGCGGGTCTAAAGCGGGCGACTCCGGCGGCATCGGTGATTCGGGCGGCATCGGCGACTCGTCTTGTGCAGATAGCTCGCCAGGGACTGCGAGGATGAGCGAGCTGAGAAACTCGTCGTCGGCAGTAATGCCGTAGTCGCGTAAGAGTTTCGAGATGCCTGCGAGAAATTCCAGACGCAAGCGATTATTGATGTGGATGTTGTGACGAAGGGCAGCGATCTCCCTCAGTGCTTCTTCTCTTTGCATGAACGAGTTCTCCTTTTGAATCATGGGAGCAGTTGAGAACCGTAAGAGGCGCGTAAGGCCAACGCCACTCGTTAAAGCGAGACTGTAAACACTTGAGGAGTTTATAGAGAACACAGGTCTAATTCAAGGAAAAGGTACGAAACCGCTTTGCTTTATGTTCCTGGCAAATGTCGCAAACGCTCTGACAAGTGGGTGCGGTCAGCTAAGACTTTGAGCAGCGGGCCGGATTCTCCAAACTCGACGATGGTGACAGAACCCACAGGACACGACAATCTGTAGCGGAATCTTCCCACGTCAATTCCCAAAAGGCCGCAGAGAGCGATTCTGATCGTCGCTTTGTGCGAGACGACGAGCACGTTGCCTGTCGTCAATCGCGCTTTGATCTCTTCGACAACACGCAGGGCGCGGCGCGCAATGGCGACAGCCATCTCGCCATCAGTCGGCGGATACCAGGCCGGGTCCGCCAGCCATTGAAGATAGTCGTCGTGATAATCACGATTGACCTCATCTTTCGTCTGCCCCTCCCACTTGCCATAACCTATCTCTTTCAAATCATCACGCAACTCCATTTGCAGCTTGAGCGCATCGCAAAGTGGGCGAGCGGTTGCCACGGTCCGGCGCAGAGGACTCGAATAGATTGCGCTCCAAGATGTGTCGCGGTAAGCGTCTGCGAAAGCTTGTGCCATCTCCGTGCCTTCGTCGGTCAGTTCGGGATCAAGGCCGGAGCCGCAAAAGTTATCTTCACGGCTGAGCGGCGTCTGTCCGTGGCGTAAGAAGTAGAGAGTTAGAGTCAAGGTTCTTTTCTCCTGTTGATTAATTGCCACTAGCTTCAGCTAGTGGCAAAGATTGACAAAAGTTTGATCGGCTTTAGCCGAAAGCTTTCGGCTAAAGCCAGAACCATTTTGCTGCCTTATCCTCCAGGCTTGTGCTGGAGGCAATTGAACATTATTTGACTACAGCGCTAAGGCTATCGAGCAAAATCATTCCCGTCTGTCTCTAAGCTTGAAGCGTTGTATCTTGCCTGTCGCCGTGCGCGGCAACTGGTCCATGAAATGAATCTCGGTCGGACATTTATAAGATGGGAGCATGTTGCTCACATGAGCTTTTAATCTTTCAATGTTCTCAGCTTCAGACAGCGCATTCGGTCTCATCACAACGTAAGCGGCAACCGTGTTCATTTCATCAAGGTTGCGGCCTGCGACGACCGCCGCTTCCAACACGCCGTCGCAGGCAAGGAGCGCATCTTCGATTTCAATTGGCGAGACCCACAATCCTTTGACCTTGAAGAGATCGTCGCTGCGCCCCTCGTGCCAGTAGTTTCCCTGCGCGTCGCGCCTGTAGAGGTCGCCTGTCCGCGTCCACTCGCCAGAGATCGTCGCCGCAGTCTTCAATGCATCATTCCAATAGCCGGGACTCGCGCTCCCTCCCTTAATCAGCAGTTGCCCTGTGCCTGCGCCCTTGATCTCTGCGCCTTCTTGATTGATGAGCTTTGCTTCGTAGCCGGGAACTATCCGCCCGCTGCTTCCCGGCACAACACAATCTTTCGTATTCGAGATAAACATCTGTAGCATCTCTGTCGAGCCGATGCCATCCAAAATGTCTAGTCCGGTCAAACTCTTCCATTCATGAAAAATCTTTTCGGGCAGCTTCTCTCCAGCCGAGACGCAGAACTTAATGGAAGAGGTCGCGAGCACATTACCTTGAGCAGCATACTCAATCAACGTGCGAAAGACTGCGGGTACGCCGAAGAAGATTGTCGGGCGATGTTGGCGGAAGACCTCGGCGATAACAGGAGGCGTCGGCCTCTCATTGCACAACACTGCGGTCGCGCCTGAGCCGAGCGGAAAAGAGAGACTGTTGCCAAGTCCGTAAGCGAAGAAGAGACGCGAAGAAGAGAAGAGTCTGTCGTCAGGCTCGACTTGCAAGACATGCTTGCAACAGGTCTCGACCGTATAAGGCAGGTTGCGATGCAGATGCATAGCTCCTTTCGGCTGCCCTGTGCTGCCTGACGTGTAGAGAATGAATGCCAGAGAGTCGTCGCTGACATCTTCGATTGTTACGTCTGAAGCTGAATTTAGGCTTTGTTCAAAACTCAGCATCTCTTCCATCTCGCCGTCAACGAGTAGAACATTTTCCAATTGCGGTAAACTGTCTCTCACGCTTTGCAGCTTTTCAATCTGCTCTGAGCTGATGACGACCGCCTTCGCGCCGGAGTGTTTGAGAACATAGTGAAGCTCCGCCGCTGTTGACATCGTGCTCGCGGGCACAGCCACAGCGCCGACAGCAATCGTCCCTAGAAAGGAGACGAACCATTCTGGAGAGTCTGCGGCGACAATCGCTACCCGGTCGCCCGTCGAGATGCCAAGTGACTGCATCACGCGGCCACACTTTTTCACCATCCCGAAAAGTTGCTCATAGCTCATGACGCGGTCGCCGCAGAGAATCGCGGGCTGCTGCCAACGCCCCAGCTTTTCGGCTGCCTGAAAAAGATAAGTGACGAGATTCACGGGCGCATTGTAATTAGTGAAAAGTGAATAGTGAATAGTGAATAGTGAATAATGAACAACTCTTCTTAACTATTCACTATTCACTTTTCACTTCCTATTGACTCGCCGCCCAATTTGGCGTAGAAGCATCTGCAAAGAAGATTCTTGTTTCTCTTTCCATGCAGAGAGTCGGCGCGCGCGGGGTGAGCCGACCGATTATTCTTTTCTAACTCAGACTGAAGCGAGGTAGCCTGTAATGAAGAAAGCTATCGGCATCAACGTCAACGGCACGACTCGCCAAACGGAAGTCGAGCCGCGAATGTTGCTCGTGCATTATCTCAGAGACGTGCTTGGTCTCACGGGCACACACGTCGGCTGCGAGACATCGCTTTGCGGCGCATGCACCGTTTTGCTGGACGGTCAGGCGGTCAAGTCGTGCACCATCTTTGCCGTGCAAGCCGATGGCGCAGAGGTGACGACGATTGAAGGACTCGCCGCAAACGGTGACCTGCATGCGATGCAGGAAGGTTTCTGGGAACGGCACGGTCTGCAATGCGGCTACTGCACACCTGGCATGATTATAGCTGCGACGCAAATCCTCGAACGTAATTCCAATCCTTCACAGGAAGAGATACGTCATGGCCTCGAAGGAAACTTGTGTCGCTGCACCGGCTACCAACACATCGTCGAAGCGGTTGAGTATGCAGCAAAAAAACAGTGACAAGTGACAAGTGACGAGTGGCAAGATGGAACTGCCTTTAACTCGTCACTTGTCACTTGTCACTCGTCACTGGAGTTACATATGCCAAACAAATTCGTCGGACGGAGAATGAAGCGCACGGAAGACCCGCGCTTGATTAAAGGGCTGGCGCACTACGTTGATGATATACGCTTGCCGGACACGCTGCACATCGCGTTCCTGCGCTCAATGTACGCGCACGCGCGCCTTGGCGCGATTGACACGAGCGAGGCGTTGAAGATGCCGGGCGTGGTCGCCATCTACACTGGGCGCGACCTCGGAAAAAAGATTGGGCCTGTGCCATGCGCAGGCGCGCTGCCTGATTTGAAAGTACCGGACCATCGCCCGCTCGCCAGCGACCATGTCTATTTCGTCGGCCACCCAATCGCTGCGGTCGTCGCCACAGACCGCTACGTTGCGCGCGATGCCGTTGACCAGATCATGGTTGATTACGAAGAGTTGCCGGTCGTCGTTGACCCGGAAGAGGCTGCACAGGGTGGCGCGCTCGTGCATGAAAAGTTCGGCGACAACATCGCTTATAAATTGACTGCGGGCGAGGGCGACATCGAAGCCGCGCTCGCGTCCGCCGGTAAAGTCATCAAGCAGAAAGTAATCAATCAGCGTCTCGCGCCGATTGCGATGGAGCCGCGCGGTGTGTTGGCTCGTTATCTTCCTGGTGAAGAGGAGTTGACCATCTGGTCTTCGACGCAGATTCCGCACCTGATGCGAACTCAAGTCGCTTTGATGATCGGCATTCCAGAAAACAAGTTGCGAGTCATCACGCCCGAAGTCGGCGGA
>Ga0268242_1000112_pt1 | contig 13617 bp, 11 predicted proteins | sample BulsoiFelSFmetaG_FD_200253 | JGI IMG/M metagenome (GOLD analysis project Ga0268242, IMG submission 200253) | Bulk soil microbial communities from Mexico - San Felipe (SF) metaG (v2) (version 2) | ecosystem: Environmental > Terrestrial > Soil > Agricultural land | place: Mexico: San Luis Potosi... | reverse complement strand
TATCTATTTCGAAGTCGGCCCGCGTCTGTTGATTTCCAGAATGCTTTCCGGGCAATTTCCGAACTGGGAAATGGTGATGCCGAAGAACAGCGACAAGTCTGTCATCTTCGACGGAACACAGCTCAATCAGGCGATTCGCCGCGTCGCTCTGATGGCAGATGATCGCTCGCATGCCATTCGTTTCCATCTAGTGTCCAACCAACTCCAGATCACTTCCCAGAATGCTGAAGAGGGAGAGGCGCGCGAAACAGTCGCCACAGACTATTCTGGAGACGAAACTGAGATAGGTTTCAACGCTCAATATCTTCAAGACTTCCTGAACGTCGTCGGAGAAGGCCAGGTAGCTTTCGAGTTCAAGGACGGAAACTCTCAGGCGCAGCTTCGCCCTGCAACTGAGGCCGACTACGATTACAAGTACGTCGTGATGCCTATGCGAATCTGACTCTAAAAAAGGAGTTTAGAAAAGCATTATTCGCTTGATTGCGGTCTCTCTATTTCAGTATAGGGAGGCCGTTTTCAGTTCAAAGATTCTAACTCGATGTGCAAGATTACGTACTGAACTCACACGGATGAGCGTTTTCACACACCGGAAATCAGTTTTCACCTGCCGGATGAACGTTTTCACTTATCGGATGAGCGTTTTCATTAAGGGAATTATGTTTTCACTCTGGGAAAATCAATTTTCACTGTGGGAATGTTTATTGTAACTCTGGGGATATAAATTCCACTGTCGGGAATGGAGGTTTTCACTCTGGGGAAGAGAATTTTCACTCAGGGAACGGAAACTTTCACATTGTGAACGAAGGTTTTCACTCCGGGAATATCAATTCTCATGTCGAGGATGGATGTTTTCGCGTGTCGGAAATGGATTTTCACTCTCGGAATAACAATTTTTGTTAGCCGGATGAAGGTTGTCACGACCGGATAGGTTTCATGTTGCATATTTACTCCATGATTTAGGGAAGGAAGGTTGAGCGAGAGCAAGAGTATAAAGCTATTCTCAATTACCGGCTCTCGTGATAGCATCTCGCGTCCTTTATTCCCAAAGGAGGAGTGCAATGCCACCCTCACAATGCCAACAGTGCGGAGCAACGAATTACGCCAGCACTCTATTCTGTCAAAACTGCGGAAATCCCTTATCAACAACAGCGCCACTGCCACCATACACACAACCGAGTCCGACCGACTGGTACGGCGCGCAGCCAAATCAGCCACCGCCCGGCTACTATCAGCCGCCAATGCCTGTACCTCCGCCTATCGTGTATGTGCCCGTTCAAGCCTATCGTTGTAGATGGTGCGGCTCGCCCTATCCTCCGCAGATTGTGAGAAGGATGACGACGGGCGGCTATGTCGTCTTGATTCTCGGATTGCTATTTTGCTTAATCGGAGCCTTTATTTCTCTGGCATTCATGGAGAATCAGCACATCTGTCCATCATGCGGTCATCGCGTCTTTTAATGCTAAAGGCAGCATAATGGTCTGCTCTATGTTAAACTCTCACACATGCTGCTCGAATCTCTTGAGGTACACAATTTCAGAAATTTGAGCGGCAAAGTCTTCTGGGGTAATGGCCTCAATATCATCTACGGCGACAACGGTCAGGGGAAAACAAACTGGCTCGAAGCCATCTACCTGCTCGCCACCACGAAATCCTTCCGCACACAAAAGCTGCAAGAAACCATCCGGTTCGATGAAGATTTAACGGTCGTGCGCGGTCGTGTCTCGCAGAGCCAGGAAGTTCAGCGCGAGATGCAGGTCAACCTGCAAGGCTCTACGAAATCAATCGCGGTCAACGGGAAGAGAGAGTCAATTGCGCGCTACCTGGGCCAATTGCATGTCGTGGCTTTCACTGCCGACGAACTTGATGTGGTGCGCGGAATGCCGGAAGCGCGGCGCAAGTTTATAGATCGCGGCGTCGTCTCTCTGCATCATGCTTACGTGCAGACGCTTGCCGATTACAATCGCGTGATTAAGCAGAAGAACAGGCTCCTGCAAGATGCTTCCGAGATGGAGATGAGCCTTGAGCAGGCATCCGAAATCATAGCTCCCTGGAACGAGCAACTCATACGCTTAAGCTCTGAGATTCACCGCGCGCGTTCCGATTATGTCGGGCGTCTGAGCGATGCTTTGGAGCACAGGCTTTTTGAGCGAGAAGACATCTCCATCAGGTATGTTTCATCGCTCGAAGGCAAGGGCGATTTGAGCAATTACGAGGCGTTGATTGCAGAGCGTTTGCAACTGAGATTACAAGCAGAGATTGCCGCCGGATACTCTTTGATTGGGCCTCACAGAGATGACCTGGAAATACTCTTCGACGGGCGGGAAATGCGCGCTTACGGAAGCTCAGGCCAACAGCGTAGCGCATTGATAATACTTGACTTAGCAGCAATTTCGGTGTATTATTCTGGGCATAACGAGTATCCACTTTTCCTCATAGATGATGTGGATGCAGAACTGGATCGGAAGCGCATAAGTTACTTGCTCGGATACCTCGAAGGGCGAACCCAAACGTTCATCACGACCTCTAAAGAGAGTCTGGTTAAAGAGTTCGTCAAGCGGGCAAATGTGTACAGAGTAAATAACGGCGCGGTCGCCTCAGATGCTTCTGAAACAGAGTTGATTTCGTCAGCGAAAAGCAACTCTGAAGGCATCTGAAATTGGATAGAAGTAAGTCGGAAAATCTAGCTTTGGATTAAGACAATTTTATGAGCAAGATTTACGAAGAGGAGAAAATTTTGGCAACAGCACCAACATCATTATCAAAGAAGAAGAATGCAGCATACGATGCAGGTTCAATCACAGTTTTAGAAGGACGTGATGCAGTCAGAAAACGCCCAGCCATGTACATCGGCTCAACCGGCGACCTCGGCTTGCATCACCTGGTTTACGAAGTTGTAGATAATTCGATTGACGAAGCCTTAGCCGGTCACTGCGATACGGTTGAAGTCACAATTCACCTGGATGACTCAATCACCGTTGTTGATAACGGGCGCGGCATCCCTGTTGACTATCATAAACAGGAGAAGAAGAGCGCCGCTGAAGTCGTGATGACGAAGCTTCACGCTGGAGGCAAGTTCGATTCAAACGCCTACAAAGTTTCCGGCGGTCTGCACGGCGTCGGCGTCTCCTGCGTCAACTTTCTTTCCGAAACGCTTCGGCTGGAGATTTGGCGAGACGGCAATACTTACGAGCAGGAGTACGAACGGGGCATTCCAGTCTCAAAACTCGCTCAGACGGGCAAGACGCGCAAGCGCGGCACCAAAGTAACTTTCAAGCCGGATACGGAAATCTTTACCGAAACCAAGTTCAGCTTCGATAAGTTGTCGGAGCGTCTTCGCGAAAAGGCGTTTCTGAACAAAGGTATTCGCATCACCATCAAGGATGAGCGCGAGGAGACGGAGCGTTCGCACGAGTTCTATTACAGAGGCGGAATCGCCGAATTCGTCAAACATCTTAATAAAAATAAAAATACGCTACACGATAAGCCTATCTACTTTGAAAAGAACGGCGACAGTCTCTCGATTGAGGTGGCGATTCAATACAACGATGGCTACGATGAAAAGGTCTATTCTTTCGCCAACAACATCAATACGGTTGATGGCGGAACGCACCTTTCGGGTTTTCGTTCAGCCTTTACAAGAACGATCAACGCCTATGCACAATCTTCCGGCCTTGCCAAAAACTTCAAAGGCTCGCTTTCAGGCGATGACGTGCGCGAAGGTCTGGTGGCGGTTATTTCCGTCAAACTACCTCAGCCTCAGTTCGAGGGGCAAACCAAAGGCAAGCTGAACTCTGACGTGAAGGGGGCTGTGGAATCGTTTCTGAACGAACGTCTGACGGAATACTTCGAGCAGAATCCTACGGTCGCCAGAAAGGTTGTCGGCAAATCTCTTGACGCAGCGCGCGCGCGCGAAGCCGCACGCAAGGCGCGCGAAATCGTCCGCAAGGGCGCAATAGGTTCCAGCATGCTTCCCGGAAAGCTTGCAGATTGCCAGGAGCGCGACCCTGCTCTCTGCGAGATTTACATTGTAGAAGGAGATTCTGCCGGTGGATCAGCCAAACAGGGGCGTGACCGTAAGAACCAAGCGATTCTTCCGTTAAAAGGTAAAATCTTGAACGTGGAGAAGGCTCGGTTCGACAAAATGCTCGGTCATGGAGAGATAAAAACGCTCATTACTGCGCTCGGAACAGGCATCGGCAAGGATGATTTCGATCTTGGAAAGCTCCGCTACCATAAGATTATCCTGATGACAGATGCCGATGTTGACGGCTCTCACATACGGACTCTGCTTCTGACCTTCTTCTACAGGCAGATGCCGGAACTTGTAGAGCAAGGCCATGTCTTTATAGCCCAGCCTCCGTTGTTTAAGGTAAAACGCGGAAAGAAGGAAGAGTATATTAAGGATGACAGGTCAATGGTGCGCTACATGATGCGGCAGGCGACGGGCGACATAAAAGTGAAGACCGCAAACGATAATACGTTTATCGAAGGGCGCGATCTAGCTCGTTCCCTTGAGCAGATGGTTGAGTTCAAGCGGTATTGTGAGAAGGCCGCTCGCAGATTGGGTAATGATAGTCGCCTGCTCGATACACTGCTTGATGCTTTCGCCGGGAAAGAAGGGGTTCTTCGTGAAGAAGGCGTCACGCTGCGTGGAGTCTTCCAGGATGGTGACTACATGGCGAGTATCGAGGGAGTTCTGGCCGAGGCTGGATATAGAACAGACCTCTCCACAGACGAAGAGCATGGCCTCTGGGAAATCGAAACGGTAGCTGACACAGGCATCAAGGTCTGCCTCGACTGGAATATGGCTAGTTACGTTGAATTTCAGAAAGCCGTAGAACTTTATAAGTCTCTGGAAGATCGTCTGGCATCGCCTTTTGTGCTGGGAGAAAACGGCTCAAGCGAGAAAATAGAGACTCGTGAGGAGTTGCTGGAGCGTGTTCTCGCGGCGGCCAAGAAGGACCTGATGATCCAGCGTTACAAAGGTCTCGGCGAGATGAATCCGGAGCAACTTTGGGAGACAACTATGAACCCGGAGAAGCGTACCCTCTTGCAAGTTAAAGTGGATGATGCTGTGGAGACGGATCAGATTTTCACGGTTCTGATGGGTGACGCAGTTGAGCCGCGCCGACGTTTCATTGAGGAAAATGCGCTCGACGTTAAGAATCTTGATGTTTAATTTTTGATACAGATGAAGCGCAGTGCTCATTCCGGCAGGTTAATTTGACACGCTGTGCTTCATTTGTATAAACTACAGTTCCTTTTCCTCCTGTGGATATAACCGCTGCACACATCTCGCGTATGCAGCGGTATTTTTTTGCCGGAAAGCCTCTCATGCGGGATTCATTTGGTCAAATGCCTCTATGTCGTGCCCTCCAATAGACTGTAGCAACTTAATCAATCGTGGCACTTCGTCTTCAGTGACGTGCGCGACAAACAGGCAGTCGCCGCTCCTCAGATGATTCTGGTAAAGGCGTGCCGGGATGCCGGGCAGCTTACCCATCATTGAATTGGTCGGCTGGTTATTATTCTCCACAGGATTGATAACGGAGAAAAAGCGCGAATCAAAACCGCTTGCAATGGCGGAGTCAATGAGACGCGCAGCCTCATGTTGATTTTCAAAAGCGGAAACGATTGTTTTCGACATAGCTTGTGCTTCCCCTTGAAATAAACCGAACACGTAACCACCACCACGAACTGCGCGCCGGGCGTTCAATCTAAGCAAGAAAGCTTGGCTTGCTTAAGCCTTTAAGATTTATTACCAGTCGCACGTCCAGTGGTTCCCTCATCCAAATCCAACCGCTCTGACTCTGCCACACCATGTTGGTTGTAATAACCACCGGGAGCGAATTGACCGGACTCGCCTATATCGAGCGAGCGCCCATCGTTTGCAGGATTGACTTCTTGTGCGGTGCTTGCTGCATCCGGTGCTAAATCAGTTTTAGCGTTCGCGTCTTCCAAAGAACTTTGCTTCGAATTATCGTTTGCCATCTTATCTACTCCTTGTTCTGACAGTTTTAATCTGCGCCGAGTTCGCTAAATCGCTCGACGCGGAAACGGAAAAGCTTAAGAGGTGGGCCGGGCGCAATACCGGCTTTGCGCGCGGCAATCTCAACCTGCTTGCGCGCCGTCTCAACTCCTTGAAGGTCGGGCAATAATAGTCCACGCCGAAGCCCTTGCTCATCTTCGACAATCACTCCGTAAATTTTTGGGTTGAGTTCCTCAAACGTCGCTGGCTCCGGCTCGCTCAACACGTCAACGGAGTAACGTAAGTGCGGCAACTCACTGGCCTCGACGGGATGAAAACGCGGGTCGCGTGTGGCAGAACTGACGGCGTTGGCGATCAACTCTTCAGCCAGAGTTTCCTTCGCAGGCTCGATAGTGCCGATGCATCCGCGCAAGTCCCCTTCGTCGGTCTTGATAGAGACGAAGCAGGCGGCGCGCTGCTGAAGAATCGGTTCTAAAGAAGAAGGTTTCTCGATGACGCGCTTTTCGAGAATAAAGGTCTCAACCGCGCTGCGCGCAAGCGAAGTCAACGTTTTCAAATCGCGTTGCTTCGCATTCGTTTCGCCTGCTTCAACTTTGCTTCGGCCATCTATCTTACTTCCGTTAGACATTTCTTCACGGGCTATCTGTGCGACAAGGTAGCCGACGCCGAACGGAGCTTCGTAGTTTAAGACTTCGCACGTGTGAGGTAGATTCTGTGTGACGCCTAAGGCGATCAGCATCGAGCGGTATCCGCATTCGCCAGCCATCTTTCTTAAGTCCTGATCAATTTCAGCGATGCGCTCAGGCTCGCAAATTCTGATGGCTTCGACAACCTCTTCATCGAAGAGATGAGCGTTCGGGTTATAGCCTGCGGGTGCTTCCGGTTTCAATCTGTGACTCAAATCGCCGCTTGCAACAAAAGCTACACGTCTTCTGCTGGCGTTGGCCGCACGGCTGATGCAAGAGCCGAAACGCAAATGGTCTTCGTTGGACAAGAAGCTATAGCCGAGCGCGACGACGCGACCGCGCCAGCCGTTGCGTTGCAGAAAGTAGAGCGGCACAGCTGTCCCGTGATCGAGATCGTAACCGTGAATGCCAACAACCTCGAAACCATCGCGCGCCGCCTCTTGCGAGATGGCGTTGAGCATCTCTTCATCAAGCGGCGCTTCGACACGCGCCTGGGGTGCGCGGAAGTTTGCGAAGTCGCCGTAGAGCTGTGTGTCCTCATAGGCAACGAACGCGCGAGCATCAAGGGGAGCGTGTGGCGAGACGAGAACGACCGTTTCGGCTCGGCTTTCGATGATGCGTTCTGTAAATTCGCGCATGGCGTCTATCGAGCTGCGCACTTCGGCAATCGCCTCATGCCCAACTTCCGGGACCATGATAGGCGGGTGCGGTGCGACGCCTGCGAAAACTAAAGAGTCCGTGCTCATCTGTAAAAACCAAAGCGTCGAAGTAAACTTTGCGAGGGGAAGAGCGCAAAGAAGAGAATTCAAAGACACTAGACCCGTGCGAAAGCTCGTGGCCTTTGCGTCTCGAAAATTTCTTGGAGGGAACGAGCCACATTTTACCACACGAAACGGTCTTCCCTGCAAGAGCGCAATTGCGCTCTTTGCAAGCTGCCATTTATGATTGGCAGTTGAAAGGTAAGGCCCCAACGTTTTTATGAGCGCGAGTTGAAGGTCGTGGGCGTGCGTGCATGAAAATGACAGGAAAGAAATTCGATATTTTGATTGTCGGCGCAGGGCCATCCGGCTCTTTTGCTGCTGAGAAACTTGCACGCCGAGGTGTCCGCGTCGCGCTCTTCGATGGGCGGCCTGCTGATGAGCCGAAAGCCTGTGGCGGCGGCGTGACCTCAAAAGCTTTGAATGCCTGGCCTCATCTTTTGGAAGCTGTCGGACGGACGGTCAGCGAGATAGAGTTGTATTCTCCGGCGGGCAAGCGTCTGCACCTGAAACTCAAAGAGCCTTTTGCCATCTACTCGCGCACGGCTTTCGATTCTTACTTACGTGACCGCGCTAGTCGCGCAGGAACGCATGTCATCGCCGAGCGCGTTTCGTTTCGAGCGCGCGCCAGCGAAGCAGAAGATTGGATTCTAAAAAGCAGAGATGGCGTGATCTGGAGCGCACCCTTACTCGTTGCGGCTGATGGCGCGAACAGCCCCATTGCCAAAAAACTTGCGGGTGCGTTGGCGACTTCCGAAATGGAAGTCGCCTTCGGTTATCGCGCGCCATTGCCGGAAAGAGGAGACGCGCCGACGGTCGTCGCTTTTCTTCCAGGCTGGGCTGGTTACGCCTGGGCTTTTCCACGCGTGGACCACATCTCCTTCGGCATAGCCACTTCGCAAGACGCTTTTGATTATCAAGCGTTAGACCAACTCCTGTGGAACTTCATGGTCGGATATTATCGCCAGCGCGCCAATCGAAAAGCGAATCTCTGGCGCGCGCGCGCGCAGGATAAAGAGAATGATGCGCTCATCAAAGATAATCTTGAGAGAGAGGCCGAGCGGTACGCCGCACGTATTCCGGGTTTGGCCGTGAAGACTTGGGATACAAGGCACGCCGTTGGACCAGGCTGGGCATTGCTCGGCGATGCGGCGGGTTTCGCAGACCCCGTGACGGGCGAAGGAATCTATTACGCTCTGCGGAGCGCAGAGCTTTTCGCTGATAGTTATCTTGCAGGCCGCCCGCTCGATTACGAAAGACGTTGGCGCGAAGATTTCGGGCGCGAACTCAGACGCGCTTCGGAGATGCGACGACGCTTCTACGGAAATTTCTGGGGCGCGCCCTTTACAGAAAGAATGATCGAACTCGCTGGCGCGCATCGTGGCATCAAGCGCGTGCTCTCGGAATTAGTCGCGGGCGAGCAGGGTTACGTTGACCTCAAACGTAAACTGGCGCGCAGCGCCATCAAGCCGCTCTAAAGACAAATGGCTCGCGCGCCAACTACTTGTCTTCAAGACCGAGCAGCATGATTCTGGCCTTTTCGAGTGCAGCCGCGTTCTCTAAAACCAGCACGAGAGTGGAAAGGATTTCCGGGCGCGTGTGAGCGCGCGCGTCCGAGAGCATCTTGATGAGTTTCGGCATCTCGCGCGTGCCCTGCACGACGTAGAGCGCAATCTTTTCCGCGTCGAGACGCTCGCGCCCTTCGCTCACAAGAACCTCCACGAGTTTGCGCCGCGCGTCCTCGTACATATCAAACTCAAGGCTGTTGTCATCAATCATCGCTTCACTCCATGAAGAGTCAAATAAACAAGCGAGGCGTACGAGTCAGATTGTAACCGAGACGAGGAGGGCGAGGTATTGAAAACAGTGACGAGTGACGAGTGACGAGAAAAGACTATTTTCAACTCGTCACTCGTCACTCGTCACTATGTATGGTGCGAGGCGTTGTCTGAGTTCGTCAGGGACGGCGACGGTCTCGAAGGTTTCCCGACGGACGGCGACGAGCACGAAGTGCGCTTCGGCCACCAACGCATCTTCGCCTTTGCGCCGGACTTCAAAATTCAGGCGAAGCGATTTCGTGCCGATGCGTCCGACGTAAACTGAGACTTCCAAAAGGTCGTCCAACTGCGCGGCCTGGCGAAAGTCGCACTCAAGATGAGCGCGCGGCAACCACACGTCCAACTCGTCGAACATCACGCCGTAAGGAAGCCCAACCGAGCGGAACAGTTCCGTTTCGGCAAACTCAAAGAAGCGTATGTAAGCGCCATAGAAAATAATGCGCGCTGCATCAACATCGCCCCATCGCACGCGCTCTTCGATTGTGAACTTTGAAGTCATAAAATTTTAGCCACAGAGGCACAGAGACACAGAGAAAGCTTTAGGAGATAAGATTTCAGAGAGCAGATTTGAGATTTCAAATTCTCTTAATTTCAAATTCTTCTTCTCTGTGTCTCTGTGGCTGCTTCCTATAATTGAAGCGCGTCGAGAAAACTTTTGAGCGCGCGATTGAACTCGACGGGCTGCTCCAGGTTTGAAAGATGAGATGCTCCTTCGATTACTTCAAGACGCGAGCCTGCAATCTCGCTGTGCATCAGCGCGGCATCAGCGCGAGGCGTCAACTTGTCTTCGCTTCCGACGATGATGAGCGTGGGCGCGATGATTTCAGGAAGTAAATCCGTCTGGTCGCGGCGCACCGCCATCGCGCGCAGAGCTGCCGCCGCGCCCTCTGGCTTCGTCGTCAAGATCATCTCGCGGACACGCTCCTTGATTCCAGATTTTTCGGAAAGGGTCGCGGGCGTCAAGACCTTCTCTAAAAAACCATCTGCGATTGATTTCATGCCCTCTTTGAGAATCTTCTGTGCCTGTTCTTCGCGCCCGCGCCTTCCCTCTTGCGTATCAGCCTGCGAGCGCGTGTCCGCGAGAACGAGCGCGCGCACGCGCTGTGCGAAGCGGCGATAGAAAGCAAAGGCGACGTAGCCTCCCATCGAAAGCCCACCGAGAACTACGCGTTTGATCTCAAGCTCATCAAGAAGCGCGGCCAAATCTTCAGCCATCCCGTCAATCGAAGCTTGAGATTCTTCCCATGCGCTCGATTCTCCCAAGCCCCTCAGGTCAGGCGTAATCACTCTGTAATCATCTTTGAGCGCGGCGACCTGTTCCCGCCACATCGTACGGTTGAAAGGATAACCGTGAAGCAGCACGACAGCCGGGCCGCTTCCCAGATCATCGTAGGCGATCTCGATTCCGCGAATGCCAGTCCTGCTCATTTCTTGTAAGGTCGTTTCATCAATCCAAACTAAGAATTAATTTTGAGTTGAGTATAACATTGCGCCCATCGGATTTCCCCACTCTCGCTGACCTAGTGATGGTTCAGTTTGAAATTTGAATTAAAGAAGCCGGATTGCTTTCAATTCAAAATTCAAAACTCATCATTCATAAATTCTTTTCACCTCCGATCTATCCCGTTCCAATCTACTTCTCGTTAAGCTGAATCATTGCGAGATTGTTGAATCCTTTTATGCTAAGCTGCTAGAATCCGACCGGCCATAGCTTGATAAAAAGTTATCTCCGGTTTAGAGCTTGGCGGCGCTAACTCAACGCCAAGTTAAAACTTTCTCCGGGCATCATCCGTTTGCCGTTGGCTGATGAAGAAAACAGTCCTCCGCCTTTATATCGAGTCAACAAATGAAAGAATGCTCAACCTGCCATTGTTGTTTCCCCGACCACGTCCTCCACTGCCCTTGGGATGGTCATCAAACCTATCACACATTAGTAGGCGAGAATATTCTCGATGGTCGTTATCAACTGGAAAAGCGGCTCGGGCAAGGCGGCATGGGCATCGTCTATAAAGCGCATCATGTCTTCCTCAAAAGCCCGCATGCTATCAAAGTCATTCTCCCTGAGTTAGTGGGCAACGACCCTGCGCTTGCCACGCGCTTTCGGCAAGAAGCGATGGCGGCGGCGGCGATCCGGCATCCCAACATTATTTCGGTCACGGATTATGGCGTGATTCGCAGCATCATGCCTTTTCTGGTGATGGAGTTTATTCAAGGACAGTCGTTGCATGAGCTGCTGGCCACAGAAAGGAGGTTTACGCCAGCGAGAGCTTTGGAGTTCATGACGGTGATCGCCTCGGGCGTGAGCGCCGCACACCGGATGGGCATCGTTCACAGAGATTTGAAGCCGCTCAACATCATGCTTCAAGACAACAAGCCCATTGCCGAAGCCGTCAAGATTCTCGATTTTGGATTGGCGAAGATTAAAGCTGGTGATTGGCTCGGCTCATTCGTGGTCGCTCAAACACAAGGGACGATGGGTTCGCCTCACTACATGGCTCCAGAGCAGTGGTCGGACGTAGAGCTGGACCAACGCTCCGATATTTACAGTCTCGGCATCATTCTCTTTCAAATGCTGACGGGCGACGTGCCTTTCAAAGGCATGGCAGTGCCGACCATCATGAAAAAGCATTTGATGGATAACCCACCGTCCTTCACCTCATTGAATGTAGACATCCCGCCAGAGATTGAAAGGGTCGTGGACCGCGCGCTTGAAAAAGAGCCGGACATGCGGCCTGCGACAGCAGAAGAATTTATACGCGAGTTGCGTGAAGCCGTGATAGCCAGCGAGGCACGGCTGAGAGCACAAGCGGAAGCAATGCGTCAGCGCGAGATTGAGGAGCGCAGGCGCGAAGAAGAGCTACGACAGATTGAAGAAGCGCGCCGTCGAGCGGAGGCGGAGCGGCTACGGATTGAAGAAGAAACGCGCCAGCGAGCAGAGGCCGAAGCCGCGCGCCTCCGTGCCGAAGAAGAAGCGCGTCTTCGCGCTGAAGAGGAACGGAGGCGACGAGCAGCGGAAGAAGAAGCGCGTCGCCGTGCGGAAGAGGAAGCACGCCGAAGGGCAGAGGAAGAGGCACGACTTGCTGCTGAGGCAGAGGCGCGAAGAAGAGCGGAAGAGGCTGCGCGGCTCGCTGCCGAAGCCGAAGCCAGGCGCAAAGCGGAGGAAGAGGCCGCGCGGCAGCGCGCAGAGGCAGAAACTCGTCGCCGCGCAGAGGAAGAGGCCAGACGCGCAAAGGAAGAGGAAGAGCGAAGGCAAGCGGAGGAAGCTGCGCGCCTGAAGGCAGAGGAAGAAGAGCGTGCGCGTCTCAAAGCGGAAGAGGAAGAACGCCTGCGCCTTGAAGCAGAAGCCAGACGTAAAGCTGAAGAAGAGCAAGAACGTCTGCGCCTTGAGGAAGAAGCGCGGCTGCGCACAGAGGCAGAAGAAGCTCGTCGTCGCGCGGAAGAAGAAGAGCGTCTGCGTCTTGAAGAAGAGGCGCGCAGAAAAGCGGAAGAGAGAGAGAAGCTTCGCCTGGAGGCGGAGGCGCGACAACGAGCAGCAGCAGAAGCCGCACGACTCCTTGCTGAAGAAGAGGCAAGACTCCGCGCTGAGGAAGAAGCGCGTCGTCGCGCCGAAGAGGCAGCGCGGCTCGCTGCCGAGGCCGAAGCCAGGCGTAAAGCGGAGGAAGAAGCGCGCCAGCGAGCAGAGGAAGAAGCAAGGTTAGCTGCTGAAACAGAAGCTCGTCGTCGCGCCGAAGAAGAACGGCGTAAGGCCGAAGAGGAAGAACAGCGTAAAGTTGAAGAGGAACGGAGGCGACGAGCAGCGGAAGAAGAAGCGCGTCGCCGTGCGGAAGAGGAAGCACGCCGAAGGGCAGAGGAAGAGGCACGACTTGCTGCTGAGGCAGAGGCGCGAAGAAGAGCGGAAGAGGCTGCGCGTTTGGCTGCTGAGCAAGAAGCGCAACAGCGCGCCGCAGAGGAAGCGCGTCGGCGAATAGCTGAAGAAGAAGCACTTGAGCGGCAAGCACAGCAGGAGCGGCTCGCACCCACAGTCAATCTGGGCGAGATTACCGATCAGACTCTCCCAGCCCAGTCAATTGAGCGAACACTGCTCTCTCAGGATGTCGAGCAGAACGCTGGTGAAACTGAGATAGGCGTTAAAGGTGCACCGGATAACCTGGACCAGACCAGACTCGGCGATGTCGTCAGTCTCCCGTCGCAAACCATGCTCTCCGCTGATTATGCTCAACAAGCGTCATCTAACCTCTCCAGTCAAAAATCAACAGACCCCACCCTCGGAGCACAAACATTAAATCTCTCGCAACAGCCTTCCGTGCCTGCTCGATCTCAGACGCCCAGCTTCGGGCTGCCTGCAC
>Ga0268242_1000110_pt1 | contig 13714 bp, 11 predicted proteins | sample BulsoiFelSFmetaG_FD_200253 | JGI IMG/M metagenome (GOLD analysis project Ga0268242, IMG submission 200253) | Bulk soil microbial communities from Mexico - San Felipe (SF) metaG (v2) (version 2) | ecosystem: Environmental > Terrestrial > Soil > Agricultural land | place: Mexico: San Luis Potosi... | reverse complement strand
AGGGTTTTTGTACGGGCTGACGATGGCTAACGGCTTGATTCGCACAGGACAATCAAAACGCGCGCTCGTCATCGGCGCGGAAGTTTTGACTCAGTATGTTGATTACACAGACCGCTCGACGTGCGTGATTTTCGGTGACGGCGCGGGCGCGGCTGTCCTTGGACCAGTTGAGGGCGAGCGCGGAATCCTTGCATCACGCATTAAATCCGACGGGCGGTATGCAGAACAGTTGTATGCGCCGGGCGGAGGCACGCGTCGTGGCTCGACGGCAGAGACGATTGCTGCGGGCGAGCATTTTTTCAAGATGAAGGGAAACGAGCTTTTCAAAGTTGCCGTGCGCTCGATGACTGACATCTCACGCGAAGTCTTGAACGAAGCCGGAAAGACGGCCGGTGACGTTAACCTTTTCATCCCGCATCAGGCGAATCAAAGAATCACCGACGCGGTTGCCAACAAGCTCGAAGTTGATTCGATGCGGGTCTATTCAAATATCTCCATGCACGGCAACACCTCTTCGGCTTCGATTCCGATTGCGCTCGACGAGTGTGTTGAGGCAGGGCGCATCAACGAAGGCGATCTGGTGTTGATGGCTTCGTTCGGCGGCGGCGTGACTTGGGGCGGAGTTCTGGTGCGCTGGTGATTAATTGAAGATGAAGATAAAGCCTCTCGCTTTGCTCTTTTTCGTTTTGCTTCTTTGCGCAGGATTCACCCAGGCGCAAACTGAAAGCGAGCGTTGGCTAATGATTGAAGTGACCGATGCGGCAGGCCAGCCGCTCAAGGATGCTTGCGTCACTGTCGTTCCCAAAGAGGGCGTCATCCTGTTTGATAAGGCGGACAAACGCGGACACACGAAGTTCAAAAAACTGGCCGCAGGCAATTATAGAGTTGTGGTTAAAGTTGAAGGATACGAGGCTCAGAAGAGGGAAGTCACGGTCAGCACAAAAAGCGAGACCATCACCTTCGCCTTAGAGCCGCGCGCGAACTAGATGAGCAAACGTCTGGCATACATCTTCCCCGGTCAAGGCTCACAGTTTTCAGGGATGGGGAGCGAGCTGGCAGAAAAGTACACGGCCTCGCGCGAGGTCTTTGAAGAAGCTGATGACGCATTAGGCTTTTCCATCTCGCGCCTCTGTTTCAGCGGAACGGCGGAAGAGTTGCAGTTGACCGAGAACACGCAGCCAGCGATTCTCACGACATCAATCGCAACCTTGCGCGCGATGGAAGCTGAAGGAATCGAAGCGCCGGAATATGTCGCAGGCCATAGCCTCGGCGAATATTCTGCGCTCGTCGCCGCAGGCGCGATCTCTTTGTCTGATGCGGTGCGCACAGTTCGTTTGCGCGGGCGATTCATGCAGGAGGCGACGCCCGTCGGCTCAGGCGCGATGGCGGCGGTAATGGGCACTGATGTCGGCACGGTCGAAGAAGCTTGCAAAGAGGCTGCGCAAGATGATATTTGCTCGCCTGCGAACATCAATTCATTGAATCAGATTGTGATTGCGGGAAGTGCGGCTGTCGAGAGAACCAGCGCTTTATTGAAAGAACGTTGGAATAAGCGCGCCATCAAGCTCAACGTGAGCGCGCCTTTTCATTGCGCGTTGATGAAGCCAGCGCAGGAAAGATTGGCCGCCGAGCTTGAAAAAATCGAGTTCCATGATTTACGTTTACCGCTCGTCACGAATGTTGATGCGGCGGCAATCAAGAGCGGCGACGAAGCGCGAGCCTCTCTCATTAGACAGGTCTCTTCGCCTGTGCGCTGGCTTGAGTCCGTGCAGCTTTTGATAAAGGAAGGCGTGGAAACTTTCGTCGAAGTCGGCCCCGGCAAAGTTTTATGCGGTCTTATCAGACAGATAGAGCGCGGGGCGAACTGTCTGAACGTCAGCGACTCGGAAAGCCTTGCTGCCGCCAAGGTCGCGCTTGCCGAAAGCGCTTAGTGGATTTCTTGGGAAAATTTCTTGGGTTTTTCATCAAACACAGAGGAGCGAATTCGTTATGCCCGATCAGGAGATCGAAAATAAAGTTAAGCAGATCATCGTTGATGAATTAGGCGTTGATGAGAACGAAGTGACGCCGAATGCGCGTTTCATTGACGACCTTGGCGCAGACTCGCTGGACACGGTCGAGCTGGTCATGCGCTTTGAGGAAGAGTTCGGTATCGAGATACCGGATGAGGACGCCGAAAAGATTCAAAGCGTGCGTGATGCCTACAACTACATCGAGCAGCACAAGGGAAAATAAGTGCAGTGACAAGTTAAGAGTGACGAGTGACGAGTTAAATGCTTTTTCTTTCTTGTCACTCGTCACTTGTCACTCGTCACTGTTTTCAAAGGAGTATTCATCTTGAAACGTCGCGTTGTGGTCACGGGTCTCGGTCTGATTACGCCGGTCGGTAACTCTGTGGAGGCCACTTGGTCTGCGCTGATGCAGGGTCGGAGCGGCGTGGACTACATCAAGAAGTTCGACACGGAAAAGTTTCCGGTCAAGTTTGCCGCCGAGGTCAAGGATTTCGACCCGCTCGATTACATCGAGAAGAAAGAGGCGCGCAAGATGGGCGCCTTTATTCATTACGCCATCGCCGCTTCCGATGAAGCCATCAAAGATAGCGGGCTTGAGATCACGGACGAGATTTCCGAACAGGTCGGAACTTATATCAGCAGCGGCATCGGAGATTTCTGGGCCATCGAGCGCGAGCATTCGAAGCTTCTTGACGATGGGCCGCATCGCGTCTCGCCCTTCTTCATTCCGTCGGCGATAGTCAACCTCGCAGCCGGTCAGGTCTCGATTCGACACGGAGCGAAAGGACCAAACTCGGCGACGGCGACCGCTTGTTCGGCTGGCGCGCACGCCATCGGCGATAGCTTCAAGATAATTCAGCGCGGCGATGCTGACGTGATGATCTGCGGTGGAGCGGAATCGGCCATCACGCCCATGAGCGTCGCAGGATTCGCGGCGATGCGCGCTCTTTCAACTCGTAACGATGACCCGCCGCACGCATCGCGTCCTTTCGAGCGTGATCGCAACGGATTCGTCATCGGAGAAGGCGCTGGGCTGCTCATCCTCGAAGAGTTGGAGTTTGCGCGAAGGCGCGGCGCGCACATCTATGCTGAGCTAGTCGGCTACGGCATGACCGCAGACGCTTTTCACATCACGATGCCGGACGAAACAGGTTCGGGCGCGATTCGCGTCATGCAGAAAGCCTTGAAGGATGCAGGCGTCGAACCCACAGAGGTCGGCTACATCAACGCGCACGGAACATCAACGCCCTACAACGATAAATTTGAGACAGCCGCGATTAAGAAAGCTTTCGGCGAACATGCGTACAAGCTTGCCGTTAGCTCTACAAAATCAATGACGGGACATCTCTTGGGCGCGGCTGGCGGAATCGAAGGCGTCTTCTCCGTGCTGGCGATTCATCACAAGGTGCTGCCGCCGACGATCAATTATGTGAATCCTGATCCCGATTGCGATCTGGATTATGTGCCGAACGAGCCGCGCGAGGCGACAGTGCGCTACGTGCTCTCCAACAGCTTTGGCTTCGGCGGCACAAACGCCGCATTGCTTTTCAAGCGTTACGAGGAATAATAAAGCGATCAGTGGTCAGTGGTCGGTGGTCAGTTAAAAGCTGATTTCTACTGACCACTGACCGCTGACCACTGACTACTACATATGAAAATCATCGTTCTCATGAAGCAGGTCGCCAACAAGGACGCGATTCTGCGAATAAATAAAGAGGCGACTTGGATTGAAGAGGGCGATCTCTCTTTCGAGGTCAACGAGTCGGACGGTTACGCGCTCGAAGAAGCTTTACGGATTAAAGAGAAGGTCGGAAGCGGCGAGGTCATCGTCTGCTCGATGGGGCCGCAGCGTGTCAAGAGCGTCATCAAAGACGCGCTCGCTCGCGGAGCCGACCGCGCGATTCACATTGTCGGCGACAACCTTCAACATCTCTCGCCGTTTGCTGCCGCGACGATTCTCTCAGACGCCATCCGCGAAGAGAATGTGGATTTAATCCTGACCGGCTTGCAGTCGGACGACTACGGCTACGCGCAAACGGGCGTCATCGCGGCGGAGCTTTTGGGCTTGCCACACGCGACGATTGTGATTGAGGTTGATGCTGCGGGTGAAAAGCTGCGCGTCAAGCGCGAGCTTGAGAGCGGCTGGTATCAGTGGTACGAGATGACCAAGCCCGCGCTGCTGACTATTCAATCCGGCATCAGCCAGATTCGCTATGCCACATTGAAAGGCATCATGGCGGCGAAGAAGAAGGAGATCAAAGAGGTCACTCCTTCTGCTGAAGCTGCCGCGCGTCCCTCTCATCAACGCATCGAAAAGATTTATTTCCCGCAGAAAACAAAACAGACACAGTTTCTCGGAAACGGCGACGCCAAAAAAGGCGCGGTCGAGTTGGCAGAGAAATTGCGAACCGAAGCGAGAATAATTTGAAAGCAGTGACGAGTGACAAGTGACGAGTGACGAGTTGAAGAACCGTCTTCACTTGTCACTTGTCACTTGTCACTGAGGTTTATATGAGTAACGGAATCTTAGTCTTCGCAGAGCACCGGGACGGCGCGCTGAATAAAACTTCTTTCGAGGCGATTGCGGCAGCACAAAACTTAGGCTCGCAGTTGGCGCAGACTGTGACCGCAGTCATTCTCGGCTCGGGCGCGAATAATTTAGCGCAGGAGATAGCGGCATTCGATGTGGCGCGCGTCGTCTATGCGGAGAACGAAAAACTTGCCGTGTACACGCCCGATGGCTACACGGACGCGATGGAGCGTGTGGTCCGCGAGCTTGACCCGCAGTACGTCGTCATGCCGCACACCTATCTTGTGCGCGATTTTGCGCCGAAGCTCGCCGCGCGTTTCGGCAAAGGGCTTATCAGCGATTGCGTCCGCGCAGAGGTCGCCGAAGGCCGCGCCACTTTCACCAGAAGAATCTTTCTCGGCAAGATTGATGCAGACGTTATTTCGGACGGCGAGCCGCCCGTCTTCGTGACATTCCAATCCGGCGCATATCGCGGCGACCAGGCTGCAAAGGGGAGCGGCGCACAAGTTGATACGATGAGCGTCGAGGTCGGCGAGATTCGTATGAAGCCGGAAGCTCCGTTCCAGGAGGTCAAGCAAGCGGTTGATTTGACAAAGGCCGATGTGATCGTCGCCGTCGGGCGCGGCATCAAGAGTAAAGAGAATATCGCGCTCGCCGAAAAGTTGGCGGAAGCTTTGGGTGGCGACCTCGCAGCGTCGCGTCCCATTTGTGACGCGGAATGGTTGCCGATTGATCGTCAGATTGGATCATCCGGTCAAACAGTTGCGCCGAAGCTCTACATCGCGCTCGGCATCTCAGGCGCGATTCAACATCTGGTCGGGATGAAGAACGCAGGAATTATCGTTGCCATCAACAAAGACGCCGAAGCTCCAATCTTCGACATAGCCGATTATGGAATTGTCGGCGATCTCTTCGAGGCTGTTCCCGTCTTAACCGAAGAGATCAAGAAGCTGAAAGGGTAAATTCCAGACTCCCTGCAACTTTTATTTAATTGGTCGGCGTCCCGGATTGATAGACCGACATGATGGTCTCTATCATCTCCGCACGGTCAGCATAGCGCGAGAGATCATAGCAGCCGAGCGGGTCTTCCAGCACATGGTAAAGACACCTGTTGCAGTGAGTGCAAGGTCTTTCTGGATTTTTACCTTCCGCCAAGATGTCCGGCAAATTGTTGTTGGCAATCAGCCCGCGCGCAATAGCCACAGCATCACACATCTTGTTTGCAATCGCGTCTCTGATTATTTTGGCAGTTTGAAAGCCGCCCGTACATAAGACAGGCACGCTCACATGTTGCTTGATGGCTTGCGCGGCCTCAAGATTGTTGCCCTCTATAACTTCTCCCTGCGCCCTCGTCCAAAGAAGCTTGATGATTGGTCGTAAGAGTCTGTAGCGAGTCATCACATAGTTGGAGAATGTTTTCTTTCCGCTATCAATGATCGGATAGACTCTTTTGATGACATCGAGCGGGAGACCGCCTCGTGGATTGCGGGGATGCGGGAAACTGCTCCCGCCGGAGACGTGTATCGCGTCAACGCCTTCCGCCTCAAGAAGCTTGCAAATCTCAATGCTATCTTCGATGGTGTTACCTTTCTTCTTCCAGAAGAAAACGGCATTGTTGTAATCAATCCCGTTGAGCTTCACCTGTAAATGAAAGTCCTGGCCGACCTCTTTGCGGATGGCGCGGATAACCTCCAGGAGAAATCGCGCGCGGTTGGCCACAGCGCCGCCGTATTCATCCTTGCGGTTATTAATGCCTGAGCTGAGAAATTGCGTGATGAGATAACCGTTTGCGCCGTGAAGCTCGATGCCGTCAAGGCCAGCATCGCGGACGCGCCGCGCCGCCTCTGCAAATTGACGGACGATTGATTGAATCTCAGCAATCGTCATGGCGCGACACAAAAATCCGCTGAACGGTTCTGTCGTGCCGGTTGAACTCAAAGTCGGCAGCGCAAGGTTATCCACTCCCTTAAAGTCCATCTGACGACCGGCATGATTCAGTTGCAGGATGTATTTGCAATCATGTTCATGTACCTTCTCGCCGACTGTGCGCCAGAATGGAATCTGCTCGTCTTTGTGGATGGTGGCGTAATTGGGGACATGGCGACCGGCGACCGAGACGGCGACGAATGACGAGATGATCGCGCCCACCCCGCCACGCGCGAATTTCTCTTCCCAATTAATCCGCGCCTGTGTGCCAGAGCCATCATAGTTATCGAACCTCCCGGAAATGCTGGAACGAAAGATTCGATTCTTCACCTCTAGATGACGAAATTTCAGAGGCTCAAAAAGAATGTCGGATGCCATTGCTTTGCTCCTTATCACTGAGGCGAATCGTGATTAACGAGGACGGACAAGTACGATTCGATAACGGTTAGTTGAGGCTCGCGGAAAACGGTTCTTTGAGCTGGCCTGCGAAGAGCGAAAGCAAGATATGCGCTTGCCGTCGGCGTTGTCAATAGAGAGAAGCACTGTCAACGCCGGAATCTCGGAAAGATGTTTAGCTTGCCTATCAAAGCAGCGGCTGAAGCAAGAGGCGCACAAATAAAAGAATGAGCCACAGGGTTTATAGGCCGTAGCAAAATTTATTGACAAGCAAGGGAGTTGACTATAATCTCTCCTTGCTTTAACGCTAATTTATTCAGAGTTTTTCCACAAGCTCTCTTCACTCATTAACCTACGATGGCATGCCCAACAGCAGCCTCGCGTGATCGGCACATTCCGAAATAGTCTGCGACCCGGGGTTAGATACATAGAGTTGCACTCTTCCTGAGATAAGAACGGCCTCTCGCTCGCGCGACGAAGTGGCCTGAATAGTAAGGCGACATAAAACTCTCCGCCCTTGAAGGTGAGTTTTTCGGAGCCACAAGTTAAGCCGGACCAATTTTTTATCGAGCCATTAGCGAAAACTCGCTCGCTGTATATCGCATGCACCGACGGAATTCTTGATTAGCTCACTCCTCGAACGTCCTGACACTTTGAAGGGAGATTAGACGATGGCCGCAAATTTACCCCCAAACGCTCCACCCGGAATGCCAGCAGATATTCCTGAGAAGCCCGATGCGAGCAAGTTCGCAAAGCCGGTTGCCTGGCTTTTCGGGCGTCAGTTAATTGCCAATCTCAAGTGGATACTGCTCTATACGGCCTTCAAGGGTAAGCTCGACGCGCGCGACTGGATGAATGCTCGCATTGTTCCCGACGTTCGGTCTTCAAGCGAGGTCGAAGAATCTCGCTCTTCAATAAATGGTGATGAATTAAAGAAGGTTGAAGAGTTCTGGCAGCAGACGCATGGTGATGAGAGAGAGAGTCTCTACAGGCCCAAGGAAGAGTTCTGGTTCGACTATATCGCCGACAGCGGAGACGGGCAGAAGGCAGTTTATAGCATCGCTTACCTTTGCATGAGCGACCTCGCCTTAAAGAAGGATGCCGATGGAATCTATCAGGTTGAATTCATCGCACAGCCTGACCGGGAGAAGTTGGAAGCAGATGGCTCTCTGTTTCTACCGCGCGGCGCTTTTCTCTTTGTCGGAGGCGATACCAGCTATCACATCGCGGATTACGCCAACCTCGCCGACCGCTTTCAAAATCCATTTTGCTGGGCGGCGCTGGACCTCTTCAAGATAGAAGGGGCGTCCAGCGTGATGAGCAGCCGCTACAATCTGCTTTTCGGCATTCCGGGCAATCACGATTATTACGATGCGCTGGATGGATTCAACCGCCAGTTTCGTCGTCCTGCATTAGGTAGGGGAATGCCAAAAAATTGGCGGAGGCCGCCACTCCTTGTGCTGCCAACGTTCAGGCGACTTCAGGAGGCCAGCTACGTTGCGCTGCGTCTGCCCTTCGGTTGGTGGCTCTGGGGAATGGACACGGAAGAGGGCGAAATTGACTATCGCCAGGAAGATTTTTTCACGAGTCTCAAGAAGGAGTATGAAATCGAGCGTCTGATCGTCGCCACGCCTGAGCCGACAACGGTTTTCGGAAAATTCGCCACGGAGGACGAGAACCAATCGAAAACATTTCAAGCGCTCGGACTGGAGCGACCGTTCCTGAAGAATCATGAGCCAATAGGCAAGGGAAAATGTCGCCTTGATCTCTCGGGCGACGTTCACCACTACGCCAGATATTTTAGTGAGCTTCGAGAAGGAGAAGAGGGCACGAACAATTACGCTTCAGTGGTGTCAGGCGGCGGCGGAGCATTCTTTCACCCTTCGCATACAACTATTAAAGAGGTTGAGCCGGAAAAAATCTATCCTCCAATGGAGGTGTCGCGGAGCAAGGTTGCCGACGAGCTTTTCAAGATTACAAATATCTTTAAGGGCGGTTACGTCTGGCTCTTCGGGTTCTTCATAGCCTTCCTGCTCTTCTTCGCAGCGAGCATCCCGCAGAGCAGCATGGACGCCATTGATAGTTTCCCGCCCTTTACCAAACTGGGAATTTCAACGGGTTTGAAGCCGCTCGACCCTTCTGAATCATTCGTGAAGCAGATGCCTAGAAATCCCTGGTGGACCAGCGAGCAGCCTGCTCCACATCCAGGTTATTGGATGGCAATGATTGCGACTATTCTCTCGCTGGTCCTCATCAGTGCAGCTCTTGCTTACTCTTTCAAACGTCTCCAAAAGAAGTATGACCCGACGTGGCAGCCCCAGAATAACAATCTGGCAGGGAAGCAGCGCGTCATTCTCTGGGTGCTGGGCTTCGGCTCTTTTGTAAGTCTCGTTTACGGCATTCTGGGTTTTCACGCAAACGACGAGTCCCTGACGAGTTTCGGTCATAGCCTAATCATATTTGCAGGGCTTCTGTGGTCTGTCCTCGCCATCATCACCAGCGTGAAGTATTCAGAATGGCTCTTTGGCGCGGTCTATCATGGAAACCTGAAGGCGTGGCATTACTGGCCGGTCTGGGTTTTGAATATCATGGCCCTGCTTGGTTTCAGTTCCGCCCTCTGGTTCTTTGGCAAGCAGGAGTCGGCCAATCTCATTTCGGATATTGGCCTGGTAATTCTCGTCCTGCTCATAGGTGTCGGGCTGATCGTCTTCGCATACTCGACGGGCGGCGATCTCAAAAAGGGAGCAGGCAAATTTGCTTTCCTCTTGTTGGGAGTCTCGCATGCCATCGTCCAACTATTTGTTCCTTTTTTGCTTGTCAGAAAAGGACACTTGCTCTGGGCACCGCTGGCCGCGCTGATACTCGTCTTCGTCTTCAAGTATATCGGCAGAGCACTGGCTAAAAACAAAAACGGGTGGCCTCTCGCAATCGCCTGGATAATTTTCTGCGCGCTGTTACTCGTCATTCCTTTCATCATTGATCCCAAAATTCTTCCTCGCTTCCTGAATGCCGAGAGCATAAATGCCGGGATCATAAACGTCGGGAGGGGAAGGATGGAGCAGTTTCTCCTCTGTTTCTACGCAGGAGCCATCGGCGCGCTCATGAGCTGTGTGTTGTTCGGCTGGTATCTGGCCGTCGCCCTCGCTTTCAACGGTCATAACAATGAAGCTGGCGGCGCGGCGAGAATAGAAGGCTTTAAGGAGTTCATTCGTTTCCACCTGACTCGTGAAGGTCTCACAGGATACGTCATCGGGATAGACGAGCCGGGCACGAAAGGGGTGAACCTTAAACCAAAGGTCGTGGATGTTTTTCGGATATCGAGTCCTGCGCTTAAGCAATCGGCAGAAAGGAAAGAGACATGAAGCGTCGAGGTTATTTCTATGTCGCGTTGGCGACCACGCTCAACGTCATCATCTACGCGCTGACTCTCGGACGCTATCTCTGGCTCGAAGGCAGAGTTCGCGGCGGCGTCTTTCGCAACTGGGGCAGGCGATACCGCTACCGTCCTGAAAATTTTCTGAAACCGAGCACGGAGGAAGAGATCGTTGCCCTGGTAAAGAAGGCTAAAGGCGTCAGGTTCTACGGGGCTGCACATTCATTCAATAACGGAGTGGTTGCAGACGAGACGCTCTTTTCGCTCGATAATTACAAAGGTATCCTCTGGAAGAATCTTGAAACCAAGCAGGTCGCTTTCAAAGGGGGAACACGAATCAGAGAGTGCGCAAAGTTGTTGCTGGACGAAGGACTGGCCTTCGGCGCGCTGCCTTCGCACGATGCGCAGAGCATCGCTGGCATTATCTCGACAGACGTTCATGGAACTGGCAGGGATTGGGGATTTGTCAGCTTCTGGGTTGAGAGCTTCAAGTTGGTGGACGGCCAGGGTGTGGTCCACGAATGCAAGCGCGGGGACGATCTTTTCAAAACGGCTATCGGGGGGATTGGAGCGCCGGGCATTATTTTTGAAGTTGTTGTGAAGGCGGTTGACCGTTTCAACGTCGAGCAGAAAGTTCATATGTCGAACCTCACGCGTGTTGAAAACAATTTCGAACAATTGTTTGCCGAAAACGAGCACATGAGCCTGTACCTCTTTCCATTCACGAATAAGTGTCAGGTCAACACATGGAACAAGACAGAGGATGAAAAGTCTGTTCTTGGACCGCTCCGAGAATTTCTGAGCATCTCAAATGACGCCCTGCTTTCAGCCTGGTTCGGAGGCTTCATGGCGAATAGCGGATTGCTGCCTAAATTATCGAGGCTCGCCTATAGCTTCAAAATAGGGACTGACCTTGTGATGGAAAGCAACAAAGCCTTCAACCGCACAATCTATCCTTTGCATCAGGAGCTAGAGTTCACTATCCCCTTCGAGAAAACCTTTGAGATGTGCCGACGCTTTATCAAGCTTTACGAAGACATGTACAGGGAAGAAAAGCTGCCCTATGCGCTCTTCGAGATACGGTTCACCCCGGCGGGTCATGACCTGACATTGATTGGCGCAGGCCATGACCGGCACTCAACATGGATTAATCTGGTGCTCAACGATTCGACCGGCTTCGAGAGGTATTACGCTGCCGCCGAAGACTTGATGAAAGAAGAAGGTGTTGATGCGCGTCCGCACATGGGAAAATACTGCCAGAGCTTCACGCCAGCCGACATGCAGAGACTGCACGGGCAGAACTTTACGAAGTTCATTCAGATAGCACGGCAGCACGATCCTGAAGGCAAATTCGTTGGCGATTACACGCGCCGAACCTTTGGGTTATAAGAACGAAAACTCATCCCTGAAAAGAGAAAGGAGATTGCAGATGGCCGCCAAACAGTTCCCCATCGTTCTGGCGCACGGCATCGCCAGGTTCGATATTTTTTCCGAGACGCTGAGGACAATCTTAGGGCTACCTGACGACGAGTTTACGAACAGGTTTCAGTATTTCAAAGGTATCAAAACCCTTCTCGAAGCTCCCGAAAATGGTTTTACGGTTTTTCATCCAAATCAGGATTTTACTGGACCGGTTGAGCTTAGAGCAGAGCAATTGAGGCAGAGGATTGTCGAGATCATGGCGAGCATAGGGGTCAATAAAGTTCATATCATCGCCCACAGCATGGGTGGTCTGGATGCCCGCCACATGATTGTGAATAAAGGGATGGCCGCGCATGTCGCCAGCCTGACAACTATCGGAACACCGCATCTGGGAACCAGTCTTGCCAGTCTAGTGCATACTGTTGGCGGGATTGCGATCATGGCGGCACTCCATCCGTTCATCAATTTGGGCGGATTTCCTGATTTAACGATAGACGCCTGTCGCCAATTCAATCTCCAGGCGGAAGATCAAGAGGCGCGCAATGATATCTTCTATCAAACCTATGCAAGTTCGGAAATCCGTCGAACGGTTTTTAACCCGCTCAAATTAGCTTTTGATTTCATTCAAAGTAACGAGGGTGACAATGACGGTCTCGTGCCTGTTGAGTCGCAGAAATGGAAGAGCGAATTGGTCGCCAGCAACGGGACTCGAAAGACTATCACGCAAAAAGATTTTCCAGTGCGTTCCGATCATCTGAATGAGGTTGGGTGGTGGGACATAGCGGAGAACATAGACCCGACACTGGACATTCTAGAACTTATCAGGCGAAAGGAAGAGTTTGAAAAAAGTATCAGGGAGATTTACCTGGAGATAGCCGAGAATCTGCCTGAATAATTTCGTCGCCTCAGCGAAGGCGGCGCATTGATGACGCTGCTCAGGCGGCTGAAATAATTTTGAAAAAAAAGTCTGCGAGCTTGCGTGCGACAGGCTCAATGTCTCAGTTTTTGCCGAGTAAGTTGTGTATGTCAAGAAGTATTTCCGCAGGCTTCCACTCGTTGCCGGAATAGAGCTTGACAACTTTCCCATCCGGTCCAATCAGCGCCGTCTGTAGCGTGTGGACGATCTGATCTTTTTCTGGAATGTAAGTGAAGCCGAAGAACTCAGCCATCTTTTTCACCTCCGCCGCGTCGCCCGTCACAAACTCCCAGTGCGCGAAAGTCTCTTTGTTATAGTTGCCCGTGTGCGCCGCGCCGTAGCTGCGCAAGACTTCCGGTGTATCGTATTCGGGATCGAAGCTGATGCTGAGAAGATGCGTCTTGTCATAAAGCTTTGCGTCCTTTTGCAACTCTTGGTTAATCTCCGCGAAATTGTTGCTCATCAGCGTGCAGTATTCGGGCACGGGGCAACGCGTGTAGATGAAGGTGAGCAGCAGAGCTTTGCCTTTGTATTGCGCGAGGTGAACAGCTTTTCCATCCTGATTGATGAGATGGAAGTCCGGCACAGCGTCCCCCGGCTTGGGCAGTGTAGAGCTTTCGGGTGTCGCGGTTTGCCCCGCGCTCTTTTCGGTGACGACGACATCTTCGAGCCATGATGAGCTATCCGTCACGACGAGCGTGGCCTGAATCTCATCGCCCGGCTTTATCACATCGAGCGGCCAGGCGTCTTTCAAAGTGTAGGACATAGTCATGGCTTCCATGTAGCCTTTAATCTCTTCGTGCGAGATGAGGGCGCTGCTGTGCGCTTTGTCAACGGAGACGACCGTTCCTTTTAACTCGTAACGCTTGCCCTGCGGTTGTGGTGTGGATTGGCAAGCTGTGAAGAGAAGGCAAAAGAGTATGACGATAACTTTGCGCCCTGGCATCATGATTTGGAAATTGCTAACGCCATGACGCCAAGGCGCAAAGAAGGTTTCGAGTAGATTGAGTTTCATGTTTAGACGTTAGCGACGTTGGAGTTGCTCGTTGTAAAGCATTTGGTATGTCCAATAGTTGGGCAGAACTTTTGTGACGTAATCCTTCGATTGCGCGAATCCTATTTCAGGCACGTAGCGGTCT
>Ga0268242_1000106_pt1 | contig 14133 bp, 9 predicted proteins | sample BulsoiFelSFmetaG_FD_200253 | JGI IMG/M metagenome (GOLD analysis project Ga0268242, IMG submission 200253) | Bulk soil microbial communities from Mexico - San Felipe (SF) metaG (v2) (version 2) | ecosystem: Environmental > Terrestrial > Soil > Agricultural land | place: Mexico: San Luis Potosi... | reverse complement strand
CCTTCACGGAGAGCGCCTGCACGAACTCGTTGTCGAGCCCGCGGTTGCTCATCAGGTAGATGCGCGAGCCGACGACGACCGGCGTCGAGAAGCCGTCGCCGATGTCGTTCACCTGCCAGAGCAGTCGGGGGCCGCCGGCCGGCCACTGCCTGAGCAGGCCGCGCTCGTTCGACGTGCCGTCGCGCGACGGCCCGCGCCACTGCGGCCAGTCGGAAGAAGAGGCCGCCGTGCCGGCCGGCCCCTCGAACGTCAGCGTCGCGGCCGAGAGGCACAGACAGAGCGCCGCGACCGTGGTTATCAATCTCGACTTCATCCTCTTCTCCTTCCGGCTTTCTTCTCACTCGTGGCGCAGGGCCACGAGCGGGTTGACGCGGGCCGCGCGACGCGCCGGCAGGTAGCAGGCCAGCAGCGCCACCGCGAGCAGCAGCAACGGCACGCCGACGAAAGTGACCGAGTCGGTCGCGCCCACGCCCAGCAGCAGGCTCGCCAGCACGCGCGTCAACACGAGCGCGCCCGCCAACCCCAGCACGATGCCGATGACGGCCATCCGCATCCCCTGACTGACGACGAGGCTCAGCACGTCGCGCAGCCGCGCGCCGAGCGCCATCCGAATCCCTATCTCTCGCGTGCGCTGGCTGACCGTGTAGGTCATCACGCTGTAGAGCCCCATCGTCGCCAGCACGAGCGCCAACAGCCCGAACGTCGTCGCCATCCCCGCCGCCACGCTCGGCCCCCAAAGGGCCAGCGACAGATTCTCCCTCGCCATCATCACGCCGAACACCGGCAGCCGCGCGTCCATCTGCGCGATTTCGCGGCGCGCGCCCTCCAGAATGGCTTGCAGGCTGGCGGCCGACTCCGTGCCGATGAGCGCCGTCATCCGCGCGCGCGGGTGCTGGAAGACGGGCAGGAACATGTAGAGCTGACGCTCCTCGTAAAGGTTCTCGTAGTAAGCGTCCCGGGCGATGCCGACTATCTCCATCAGCGGCGTCCCCTGAGCGAAGCGGAAGCGCTTGCCCAACGCCTCCTTCTCGCCGCCGTAAAACCTCCGCGCGAACTCCTGGTTGACGATGACGACGCGCGGCGCGTCCGCGTCGTCGCGGTCCGTGAAGTCGCGTCCCTGCACGAGCGGCATCCGCAGCGTCTCGAAATACCCCGGCGTCACCAGGCTGCACTCCGAGATGACGCCCTGGTTCGGCGGCGGGTCGGCCTCGCCCTCCTTCACGACGGGGCCGCGCGACTGTCGGCTGTCCATCAAAAGCATCTCGCTCGCCAACGCCGCCGAACGCACGCCGGGCAAGGATGCGAGCCGGCGCTGTAGCTCGGGCACGAACCGCCGCGCCGCCTCCTGGTCGTAGGCCAGCAGGTCGAGGTTGACCATCAGCGTGACGAGGTTGTCGGTCTGGAAGCCGGGGTCTATCTGGCGGACCTTGCCCAGGCTGCGTATGAAGAGCCCCGCGCAAATCAGCACGACGATGGATATCGTCACCTGCGCGACGACCAGCGCGCCCCGCAGGTTCCAGCGGCGCCGGCCGCGGGCCGTGTTCGGCGCCCCGCTTTTAATCACCGTCACGAGGTCGGCGCGCGAGGCCAGCAGCGCAGGCGCCAGCCCGAAAATCACGCCCGTCAGGGCCGAGACCAGCAGCATCCACTTCAGGACGTAGCCGTCGGGCGCAACGTCCAGGTTGGCCGGGTACGGGACCGGCGGGAAGCTGGCCTGAAACCACCCCGCCGACCAGTAAGCGAAGGCCCACCCGAGCCCTCCGCCGAGCAGGGCCAGCAGTACGCTCTCCGTCAAAAGCTGTCGCACGATGCGACCGCGGCTCGCGCCAATCGCCAGCCGAATCCCTATCTCCCTGCCACGCGCCGCGGCCCGCGCCAGCGACAGGTTCGCCACGTTGGCGCACGCCAGAAGCAGCACCAGACTCGCGACGCACAGGGCCATCACGCCGCCGTACCTGATGACCCTCGTCGCGCCCTCGTAACGCCCGTCCACCTCGGCCCTGACCTGAATCTTCGTGTCGGCGTCCTCGTTCGGGTGAAGCCTCGCCAGATTCTCGACCACCAGGTTCAAGTCGGCTTCCGCCTGCTCCATCGTCACGCCGGGCTTCAGGCGGCCGTAGAGGAAGAAGGTCGCGTACTTGCGGTCCTTGTACCAGTCGGCCCGCCGGCTGAACTTCTCCGCCATCATCGAAGGCACCCAGAACGCCTGCCGGAAGTAGAAGACCGAGCCGAGGAATGACTCCGGCATGACGCCGACGACCGTGAACGGCAGGCCGTTCAGGTAAACCGTCTTGCCGACGATTGACGCGTCCGCGCCGAAGCGCCTTTGCCAGAGCGAGTGGCCGAGCACCACGACCGGATGCGTGTTCGGCGTGCGGTCCTCTTCCGGCAGGAAGCCGCGCCCGAGCAGAGGCTTGACGCCCATCACGTCAAAATAATTGCCGCTGACCAGCTCGCCCCAGACCACCTCCGCGCGCTCGGCGTCGCCCGCGGCGCGCGTCTCGCCGGCGCTGATGCCGGCCGAAGCCCAGGTGAACGCGCAGATGTCGGAAAGGCTTTTGTTCTGCTCGCGCAGGTCCACGTAGTTCGGGTGCGAAAACCTCCCCCACACCTGCGCGTCCGACTTCCTGCCCCAGTAGGGCGCCACCAACTCTTCGGGATTCTCGACGGGCAGCGGGCGCAGGACGAAGCCGTTGACCGCGCTCAGGATGGCGGTGTTCACGCCGATGCCGAGTGCTATCGTCAAGGCGGCCACGACCGTGAAGCCCGGCTGCTTCGCCAGTATCCGCACGCCGTAGCGCAAGTCTTGCAGAAGGTCGCGCAGCCAGCGCGTCCCGCGCGCGTCGCGGCAACGCTCCTTCACCTGCTCCGGGCCGCCGAGCGCGAGGCGGGCCCGACGCCGCGCCTCCTCCGGGCTGTGCCCCTGCTCGATGAGGTCACTCGTGTGCTGGTCGAGGTGGAAGCGCAACTCCTTTTCGAGTTCCTCTTCGCACTTCCTCCGACGAAGCAGGCGACGCCACCAGCCCATCACGCACCCCCTTCAGAAAGTTTCAGTATCAGGCCGACGGCCTCGGCCAGTCGCTCCCAGCCCGCGGCCTCCGTTTCGAGTTGCGCCCGCCCCTTGCGCGTCAAACGGTAGAACTTGGCCTCGCGGCCCGTCTCGGTCGCCTTCCAGTCGGCCTCCAGCAGCCCGCGGTTTTCGAGCCTGTGCAGCGCCGGGTACAGAGAGCCCTGCGGCACCTGCACCACGCCGCGCGAAGCCTGGTCTAAGCGCTGCGCAATCGCGTAGCCGTGGACGGGGCCCAGCGCGACAATTTTTAGGATCAACAAATCCAGCGTGCCTTGTGGAAGGTCTGATTTCGTCTGCGTCATCTATGATGCCTCCTGCTTCTACATATTAGGGCAGGATATGTAGAAGCGCAAGGTATATTTTGAAACGAAGCTTTTCACGCAAAAGTTCAAACGCGTGACATAAATTTAGGCTGCGGCGCGGGCGCGGCTGACGCCGGAAGGGTGTACGCCGAAACGCCGAGCGGCGGGGATGACTGTTCGTCGTCCCCGCCGCTCGGCTTCGGCTGTGTAAGGATGTTAGTGGGCTGCGAAGTGAGGCTGTGCCGGCCCCTCTTCTACTTCTTGTCTATTTCAAATCGAGCTTCTCGTTCTCGCCGGGGTTTACGGGCTCGCCTTTGATGAGCGAGGAGACGAGGCCGACGGCGTGCGCGACGATTGACTGAGAGCTGTCCCAATATTCCGCGCGCTCGGCCGTCACTTTGAGCAGGGCGATGTCGGGCGTGTCGACGCCTTCGGGGAACCACGCGCGGAGGTGCGGCTTCCAAAGCTCCTCGATCTTCGCGCGGTCGCGCACGACCTCGGCGCGGCCGGTGAGAGACGCATACTGCTGTGCGTCGGTGTCGGCGAAGCTGGCGTTCACCTGCGGCGCGCGCCCGACCTCGTCCACCTTGTGCGAAGAGCCGTAGGTGAAGAACCAAAGGTCGCCGTCGAACTCGATCTCGCGATTGTTCGACATCGGCCGGCTGTGCAGCCCGCCTTCCTCGTCCACGGTCGTCAGCATGCAGATGTCGACGGCCTTAACTATCTCGCGCAGCTTCGCGAGCTTCTCTTCACGCGTCAAATCTTTACTCACCTTCACCCCCCCGCGCACGAATCTTCTACGTTTCAAAAGGCCGTCTTCCATGGCTAGCCAGTGAACGTTTTTGTCGTTTTAGCCTGAGCAGGCTAATCCTGTTAAGTCACAGTATTATGTTTTATCCTTCGCTTTTTGGGCGAGTTGAGCGCTTCTGGATTCTTCAGCCAGTTCAGCGCCGCATTCACTCCCGGATGAGCCGGCCGACCTTGTTGTGGTGCATTTCGGTGAACCAGAGGTGGCCGTCCGGCCCCGAGCGGATGTAGATGGGCACGCTGCCGGCGGTGGGCAGCGCGTAGGTGTGAACCTTCCCGTCGGCCGTAATCTTGCCGACCGCGCCGGTCCCCTTGCCTGTGAACCAGACGTTGCCTTGGCCGTCGATGTCGAGGCCCTAAGGTTCTAAGCCGGCTCGTGAGCGCGTGCCGCCACCCTCATTATCTCCGCGCGCAGGGCTTCAACGTCGCCGAAGGGGATGCTGATGACTCCTTCGACGTTTTCCAGCCCGCAGGCGGTCGAGGCGACGACCGGCACGCCGCGCGCCACCGCTTCGAGCAGCCTTCTCGGCCTGTGCTCGACGAACGCCGGGAGCACCACGAGGCCCACGCCCTCAAGCCAGTCTCCGCCGCCTGCTCTTTGCTCGACTGAAACGCCGCGCCAAAAGTCTGCCCCCTCCAGTTGCGCGCCTAGCAGGACCAAACGCACGCCCAAGCCCTGCACGGCGGCGCGCAACTCGTAAGCCCCCTTCCTTCCGGCGGTAGGCGCCGGGAAGGCGACCTTCGTGCCGGCGGCGGCTTGAAACGGCGGCCGTGTCTTATCCGCCTTCGGCGGCACGGCCCAGTCGAGCGGCGTCGCCTTGTCGCGGTAGAGGGCGGCGATTTCCGTGTGCGGCGTGATGATTCTGCGCGCGTGCCGCAGGGCTTCCGCCTCGGCGCGCACGAGCCGTTCGTCGGCGCGAAAGTCCGCGAGGGTTTCGCTCTCGGGGTTCAGCGCGGAGGCGGCGTCGAGCCGTTCGTGCAGGAGCGCGAGCGGCAGGGCGGTCATCAGCACGTCGAACGTCCTGCCGCCGAGGTGCCCGTCGCGCCAGAGGTAGGGCAGGAGGTTCTGCGAAAGGGTCACGTGCGTGACATCGTACTCCAGCAGCGCCGCGTAGCTCTTCGCCAGCCGCTCGGAATGTGCGAGCAGCGCGCGCTGTCTCGCGGCCCCCTGCGAGGCGAGCCTCCTCGACTCGTAGGCCCTGCGGAGCGTGGCCGCGCGGCTCTGTTTGACGTGGAGAAAGCCCTCCGTGCTCCACGCGTAGTTGGCCTTGCCGAGCCGCTTCCCGTCCAGAGGGACGGCGAGCAGGTCTTGCACGCGGCGCGCGTTCGATATGTAGCCGTCGAACTCCGGATAGAACTCGTCGACCAGGTAGGCCGTGCGGCCGAACTCAGCGGTCCTCTGCCCGACGTGCCTGAAGCATTCATGCACGTTGCAGGTGACGCAACTGTTCGGCGCGTGCGAAGCCTGCACGACCGTGAGCTTCTTCTCAGCGGGCCGGGCCGGCCGGCTCACACGAACGGCGCCGCCCCTGAAGCGCACGGTCAGCGCGTTCGCGTCCATCGACGCCTCGATGCGGAAGGGGTGAGTTGCGCGGAAACGCAGGTCCACGTAGTTCCAGAAGACGGTCGCGTCGCGCCCGACTTCGGCGAGCGAGCCGGGGATGACCTGCGTGTGAGCGTGCCGCTCGACTATCTCGAAGCCGGCCTTCAGCGCGGCGTCGTAGAGCGCGTTCGAGAGCTGGCAGAGGCCGCCGCCGACGGTCGGGATGATGCAGCCCTCGCGCAGCTCGCGCCCCGCGACGTAGCCGCGCCGGCGGACGGGCCGCCCGACGTGCGCCCAAAAGCTGAAGACCGCGCCGGCCGGCACTTCCACGCCGTTCAGCCTGCGGAGGGCGAGACGCAGGTTGTGAACCTTGCCCGCCAGCAGGTGCCTTTCCGCGGCGTCGTCGGCTGTCCACAGCCGCGTCTCGGACTGCCCGGCGACCGCCTCGCCCGACAACTCATCTCGCACGGGATAGTGTTTGGATTCACTGCCGAGGACGTTACGGGCCGCCCTGTTCATTTGCAGCAGCGTCGCCTTGGCGCGGAAAACCAAAGCGTCTCTCAGGCTCGGCCTGTCACGGGGGTTGTCGTCAGCGTGACGCTCAGGCATGAAGTTACCTCGCACTTATTAATCGGGCCGCCCGGCGGATTGTAATACCTGAAAGATTATCTTGAGCAAGTCGCATACGGGCGTGCAAAATGGCGGCATGCGGCCACTCGACACACTCGGCACGGTCCTCTGTGCGGCGGCGCTGCTGCTCTGTGTCCTTAGCCGGCCCGCGGTCGGCCGGCAAGCCGACGTGCAGTCGCATGACGAAGTGGTAAAGATCGACTCGGCGCTTGTGCAGACGGGCGTCAGCGTCTTCGACAGGCAGGGCCGCTTCGTCGAAGGGCTGAAGAGGGAGGACTTCGAGTTGCGCGTGGACGGGCAGCCCGTGCCCATCTCCTTCTTTGAAACGGTCGTGGCCGGGAGCGCCCGTGAGCGGCTCGTCCGCGCGGCCGGGGGGCCTGCGGCGCGCGACGGCCGCGCCTCGGCGCCTTCGTACGCGCAGCGAACGATAATCTTTTTCGTCGACGACCGTCACCTCTCGCTCGACAGCCTCGGCCGCGCGCGCAAGCTGCTGTCGGATTTCATAGACGGGGAGATGGGCCAGAACGACCTGGTCGCCGTCGCCTCCTCCAGCGGGCAGGTCGGCTTCCTCCAACAGTTCACCGACAACAGGGAGGTGCTGCGCGCGGCGGTCGGTCGCTTGCAGCACGTCCCTTACGTCGTCTCGGACTACGGCCGCAACTCCGGCAGCCCGATGACCGAACACATGGCCTCGACGATAGAGCGCCGCGACGACCCGAACGTCTTAGAATTCTACGTTCAGGACTGCATGAAGTTCGCGCCAAAGGGCGTCAGCCGGCAGGACCGCTTCGCCACGCGCCGCCACTGCGAGGTGGAGGTCACGAACCGCGCGCGCCAGATTCTCATACAGGCCGGCACGGTCACCGCGGCCACCTACTACTCGCTCGAAACCCTGCTCCAACACGCCGAGAGGATGCCGGGCAGCAAGCTCGCATTCTTCATCTCCGACGGCTTCCTGGCCGACACGGGGCCGCGCGGCCCCGCCTCCGCCGACAAGCTCGGGCGCATCGCCGACGGCGCGCGCAGGGCCGGCGTCGTCATCTACACGATTGACGCGCGCGGCCTCATCTCCGGCGCGCTCGACGCGACCGGCAACGTGCCGTTCGACCCCGACGGCCGACTTGAGAGCGCCAACCTGCGCGAAATCGCCGCCTCGCAGGAGGCCCTGAGCGCGCTCGCGGCCGACACGGGCGGGCGAGCGCTCCGGAACCAGAACACCTTCGACCGCTTCATCGAAGACGCGCTGGCCGAGACCTCCCGCTACTACCTGCTCGCATGGCGGGCCGAGCCCGACGCTGGCAGGGACGAGAAGCTGAGGAAGATACAGATTAGCGTCGTCGGCCGTTCCGACCTGACCGTGCGTTCGGCGCGCGGCTTCGTCGGCGACGGCGCGGCCGAGCGCGCGGGCGCCGAAGAAAAGGGTCCGGCGAAGCACGAGAATCGGGCGAAGCAGGAGAAGCCCGACGCCGACTTGCGACAGGCCCTCGCCGACGCACACGCGCGTCAGGCGATACCCCTGCAACTCTCCCTCATCTACCTCGACACGCCCGCCAGCGGCACCGTCCTGACGACCTCGGTCCAGGCCCCAACAGAGCTTCTCTCCTACGGCGCGCAGGACCGCGAGCAGGCCCAACTGACCGTCGCGGGCGTCGTCCTCAACGATCAGGGCAAGCCCGCCGCGAGCTTCAGGAACACGCTCAAAGTAAACCCGCCTTCAGGCGGCGACGGCGCGCGCGACGCCTCGAAAGTCATCTACAACAACCCTTCCCCGCTGAAGCCCGGCATCTATCAGGTGCGAGTCGCGGCGCGCGACGAACGCAGCGGCCTCGTCGGGAGCGCCATGCAGTGGGTCTCCATCCCCGACCTCTCCGCGCGACAGCTCTCGCTGAGCAGCCTCATCGTCGGGCTCGAAAACCTGCCCGACAAAGGCCCCGAAGTCGGCCGCATCCAGTGGAGCGTGGACCGAAGCTTCGCCCAAGGCTCGCGCCTCCGCTTCATGACCTTTATCTATAACGCCGCCCGAGGCCCGGGCGCCCCCGCGGACCTCTCAGCGCAGGTGCGGGTCTACACGGACGGACGGCCCGTGCTCTCCACACCCTTCAGGAAAGTGGCGACCGACGCGCAGACCGACCCCGCGCGAGTCCCCTTCACCGCGGAACTGAGCCTCGGCGACTTGCAGACCGGCCGCTACGTCCTGCAAGTCACGGTCGAAGACCGCGCCGCCCGCAAGACCGCTTCGCAGCAGGCCGCCTTCTACGTTCGTTGAGAGTATTTTTTAAGGGACTAAGGAACGGGCTGACAGAAGAATGCCAGCTCGAATGTAGCGTTTGTGGGGGGCACAAACGGCGTTCGAGCTGGCACGGGCGGGCACTATCGATGTTCGCGTCTCGGATGGCTGCCCCTCTCGGGGCCTGCTGTCTGCGTGGCACATCCAGCACCACCTTCAACGCCACGGATTATACACTTCTTGGCGAAACTGTCAACGTTTTTTTGTGACCGATTTGACAAAAACCTACTCCCCGACCCACTGTTTGACACACGCCCCGCGCCCCCCCTATACTGCCCCACTGCCCGCACCAAAGGGCCTAAGGCCAGGTAGCTCAGTTGGTAGAGCATGCGACTGAAAATCGCAGTGTCGGCGGTTCGATTCCGTCCCTGGCCATCAATCGAATCAAACACTTACGGGGAGCCCCAAAGCTCCCCGTTTTTGCTTTGTGCATACTGTTTGCCGAAGTCACCGGGCGAGGCCGGCGCGGGCGGCGAGTTGGCGGTATTGGTCGCGGGCGTCGTCGATGACCTGGCGTTCGTCGAGGGTCTGGAGTCGGCCGTCTTGTAGGACGGGCCGCCCGTCGATGAGGACGGTGCGCACGTCGCGGGCTTCGGCGGCGTAGACGATGGTGGAGACGGGGTCGGGCCGGGGCGTGAGGTGGAGGCGCGCGAGGTCGATGACGGTGAGGTCGGCGCGCTTGCCCGCTTCGAGCGAGCCTATCTCGTCGCCTAAGCCGAGGGCGCGGGCGCCGTCGGCGGTCGCCATGCGGAGGACGCGCGGGGCCGGGAGGGCGGCGGCGCCGTGCCTGACTTTCTGGAGCAGCGCGGCGCCGCGCATCTCCGTGAACATGTCGAGGCGGTTGTTGCAGGGCGCGCCGTCGGCGCCGAGCGAGACGGAGACGCCGCGCGCGAGCATCTCGGCGACGGGCGCGACCCCGGAGCCGAGCTTCATGTTCGAGGACGGGCAGTGTGCGACGTGTGTGCCGGTGCGCGCCAGCAGGTTGATCTCGCCCTCGGCGACGTGGACGCAGTGTGCGAGGACGACGTGCGGCCCCGTGAGGCCGGTCGCTTCCAGGTACTCGACGTTGCGCCGGCCGGTCTCGCGCTCGACTATCTGTATCTCGTCGCGGTTCTCCGAGGCGTGCGTGTGGACGAGCACGCCGCGCTCGCGCGCCAGCGAGGCGACGCGGCGCAGCAGCCCGTCCGTGCAACTGACGGCGAAGCGCGGCGCGAAGCAGTAGCGCAGGCGCCCGCCCTCCTGCCCGTGCCACTCTTCGAGCAGGGCCAGCGATTCCCTTATCGAATCCTCGGTCTCCTCGTGCAGGCCCTCGGGCACGCCCTCGCCCTTGTCCATCATGCACTTCCCGACCGTCGCCCTGAAACCGGTCTCCCGCGCGACCTTAAAGACTTCCGAAGTGTGCCTGACCGTCTCCATCGTCAGCGCGCAGGTCGTGCCGCCGCGAATCAGCTCGGCGATGCCGAGCCGCGCCGAGGCGCGCAGGGACTCGGGCGTGTGCGCGGCCTCAAGGGGCCAGACGCGCAGCTTGAGCCAGTCGATGAGTTCGAGGTCGTCGGCCGAGCCGCGGAAGAGCGTCTGGCAGAGGTGGACGTGCGTCTGCACGAAGCCGGGCAGCACGGCGCAGCCCCGCGCGTCGATGACGCGGTCGGCCGACTCGCCCGCGGCGCCGATGGCGGCGATGCGCCCCCCGCGCACGAGGAGGTCGCCTTCGAGGACGCGGTCGGCGTCGTCAACGGTGACGAGCAGTCCGCCTTTGATGAGAATCGATTCTGTCATCGGCAGTAACGTCCGGACGGTGAACGGGGCCGCGCGATTATCCACGCAACCGAGAGCGGCTGTAAAGCAGGACCGCGGGCGGCCGCGCCGCGCGGGCACGCCCCTCGTGTCGGGAAGCGTGCCCGCGCGGCATGACCGCCCGCGGTAAATGTTTGAGGCGGCCGGCTTACTTCTTGCCGTCGGCCTTGGCGGCGGCTGCCGTCTCCTCGGCCTCTTCGCCGCCCGCGCCGGGCATGCCGAGCGCCTTGCGCACGTCGGCCGAGATGCGCGCCATCAGCTCGGAGTTATCCTTGAGCGTCTGCTTCGAGTTCTCGCGGCCCTGCCCGAGGCGCTCGCCGCCGTAAGAGAACCACGCGCCCGACTTATCGACGACGCGGTTGATGACGGCGAGGTCGAGCACGTCGCCCTCGCGCGAGATGCCCTCGCCGTACATGATGTCGAACTCGCACTCGCGGAAGGGCGGCGCCACCTTGTTCTTGACGACCTTGACCTTCGTGCGGTTGCCGACGACGCGGTCGCCGTCCTTGATGGCGCCGATGCGGCGGATGTCGAGGCGAAGGCTTGAGTAGAACTTAAGCGCCCTGCCGCCCGTCGTCGTCTCCGGCGAGCCGAACATGACGCCGATCTTCTCGCGAATCTGGTTGATGAAGATGAGTGTCGTGTTCGTCTGCCCGACGACGGCCGTCAGCTTCCTGAGCGCCTGCGACATCAGGCGGGCCTGGAGGCCGGGGAGCGAGTCGCCCATGTCGCCGTCGAGTTCGGCGCGCGGCACGAGCGCCGCCACCGAGTCGATGACGATGATGTCCACGCCGTTCGAGCGCACGAGCGCCTCGGCGATTTCCAAAGCCTGCTCGCCCGAGTCGGGCTGCGAGATGAGCAGGTCTTCGATGTTGACGCCGAGCTTGCCGGCGTACTCGGCGTCCATCGCGTGCTCGGCGTCGATGTAGGCCGCGACGCCGCCCGCCTTCTGCGCCTCGGAGACGATGTGCAGGGCGAGCGTGGTCTTGCCCGAAGACTCCGGCCCGTAGATTTCGACGATGCGGCCGCGCGGCACGCCGCCGATACCGATAGCGGCGTCAAGACTGATTGATGTTGTCGAGATCGAGAGCACGTCGGCGATTTCCTTGTCGCCGAGGCGCATGATCGACCCCTTGCCGAATTTCTTCTCGATGTTGGCGAGCGCCGCCTCCACGGCCTTGCCGCGCTCGGCGCCCGATTTGCTATCAGCCATCGTTGCTATCACTCTTTCCGTCCCCTTTTCTCACACTGTTTAAATTAAAGTCTCTGCTGCCGAAAGACCGGGAGACTATAACACAAACGGCGCGAGAATGGAACACTGTTTCACGCTTGCAACAAAAATTTTTCACCCAGGACGATGTCGGCGGGTGGGATTCAAGGCGTAAGGCGGGGCCAATATACGCCAGCGCGAACGCCGAAGTCGAGCGGCACGGGCGGGGGAGTTTGAAGGCCGGCGCGCCGGGGCTCCCGCCGACGTTCCGGCCGCGAAAAAAGCTTGACACGGTAGGCGAAGGGCGTATTATTCCCGCGCCCGATTTAAACGTCCGCGCCGGCACCTCAAGGCCGCGCGGCCTCACATGCCTCGCTCGGTTTGTGAGCGACGGACGGCGCCCGGCCATCCGGCCGCCCGTCCAAAACCATCCCGTCGTTGCCCGCGTCGGGCCGACGCTTCCTCACCTCGCCGAAACACAACGTAGCCCTTTACCTCAAAAGGAGGCAGCCTCATGCGCATCCGTAACTTCCCCGCCGGCAAACTCTTGCTCCCGGCCCTGACCCTCGCCTTCCTCGTCCTCGCGAGCGCGCCCGCGGCGCTGGCGCAGGCCGGCCGCACCGTCTTCGTCGAAGGCAACTGCAACGACATCACACCGGCCGTGCCGGTCACAGCACCGCCTCAGGGGAGTCGGGGGAACCCGAGAACCGCCGCGGGCTCCTGCGGCGACTACGACGGCGACGGGACCATCGGCACGGCCGAGGACGGCGACGGCGACAACGTCTACGGCACCATCAACGGCGCTCTCACCGGCCTCGGCGGCGCGAACGGCCGCGTTCTGATCGTCAAGTCGGGGACGTACAGCGAACAGATCGCCGGCTCGCTCACCAACGGCCACGTCCAGATCGAGGCCGCCGAGGGCGTCGAGGCCAACATCGACGCCGTGCAGCCCGGCGACCCCAACGTCAACAACACCGTCACCCGCGAGCAGGGCATCGGGCTGCTCCTATCGGGACAACCGGGCACGTCCTTCACCCTGCGTAACCTGACGGTCCGCTACTGGCTGATAGGCATGAGGGTCAGCGGCAGCGTCCGCCTCGTCGTCCAGAAGTGCCGCTTCGACAAAAACCTCAACTACGGCATCGAGATGCTGACTTCGTCGCGCATCACCATGAACGACTCGCAGATCACGCACACGGGCCGGCGGCTGGGCACCGTCAACCCCGCGCCGGCCGCCGACACCGCCGGCATCCGGTTCGCCGACACCACGGGCGGCTTCATCAACAACACCGTGATCGCGGACAGCGTCGGGGCGGGCGTCCGGAACAACTCCACCCTCAACGTCGTCCTCTTCCAGATAGTGTTGGCCGACAACGTCGGGGGCAACATCGTCATGGCCCCGGGGAATGTGGAATGTAGGGACCATACCTGCTGACCACTGGCGGGGCGGAACCTCGCCCGCCCCGCGCCCACCTTCCGCCAAAGGAGACCCCGGTCATGCAAGCACTACTGACTGCCGTAGGGGTCGGACTCGTCGCCGCCTCAATCATCATCTTCACGTCGGGGGACATCGACCGTGTGCCGAGGTCGGCGGTCTGCGCAGTCTTCGGCGTCATCCTGCTTCTGGTCGGACTCGCGATGCCGCGCAGACACAGGCACAGGCACAGGCACAGGAAATACTGAAGGTCGTGCGCGGGAGAACGTTTGTCGGGGCGGCTTAAGGTTTACCGCGCGGGCAGGAGCGAGCGGGCGAAGGCGCCGACGCGGGTGACGAGGTCCGGGCCGCCGGCCTCTTTTTCTATCTCGGCGACGAGGGCCGAGCCGACGACCGCGGCGTCCGCGTAACGCCAAACGTCCCGGACGTGCTCGGGCGTCGAGATGCCGAAGCCGACCGCGACGGGCAGGTCTGAGAAGGCGCGAAGGCGCGTGACGAGCCGCTCGGCCTCGGCGCTCACGTCCGAGCGTGCGCCCGTGACGCCCGCGCGCGAGACGGCGTAGATGAAGCCGCCGGCCCGCTCGGCTATCAGGCGCAGGCGCGCGTCGGTCGAGGTGGGCGCGGCGAGGAAGATTTGATCTATCCCGGCGCGCGCGAGCGCGGAAGAGAACTCGCCAGACTCCTCGGGCGTCATGTCCGTGACGAGCACGCCGTCGACGCCGAGCCGCGCGCACTCCGCGGCCAGCCGCTCGGCGCCGAACTGCATAAGCGGGTTGAAGTAGCTGAAGAGGACGACGGGCACGTCCGTCTCCCGTCGCGCGCGTTCGAGCGTTGCGAGCACTTCGGCGACGCCGACGCCGTGGCGGAGCGCGCGCTCGGAGGCGCGTTGGATGACGGGGCCGTCGGCGACGGGGTCGCTGAAGGGCACGCCCAGCTCGATGACGTTCGCGCCGGCGCGGTCAAGTTCGACGAGCAGCGCGGCCGTCGTCTCAAGGTCGGGGTCGCCGGCCGTGACGTAGGGGATGAAGCCGCGGCGGCCGGCGCGCCTCATCCCC
>Ga0268242_1000104_pt1 | contig 14315 bp, 8 predicted proteins | sample BulsoiFelSFmetaG_FD_200253 | JGI IMG/M metagenome (GOLD analysis project Ga0268242, IMG submission 200253) | Bulk soil microbial communities from Mexico - San Felipe (SF) metaG (v2) (version 2) | ecosystem: Environmental > Terrestrial > Soil > Agricultural land | place: Mexico: San Luis Potosi... | reverse complement strand
CACGCGCCCTTCGGTTTGCTCGCGCGCTCGACATCGTAAGCAGTTGCTCCGACCGAACCTTGCCATGAAATTTCAGCGGCGTCTTTAATCGGCAACAAGACCGGAGGCTGAGGCATCTCAAGCGCGGGCAGCGGGGCGGCGCGAATCTCAAAAGCCTTCTCACGCATCAGCTTCATCAACTCGATCTCTGTGTAAGCCTCGCCCGTCGCAAAGCCAGGATAGTGATACGCCTTGTAGAGCAGATCGCCCGCAGGCTCAGAGTGCCAGTAGAATCCGCCATCGCGGTCGTGATAACGCAGGCTCCAGATCATCGCGCCGGAAATATTCTTCTGAATCACCGTGTCCAGAATTTTTCGTATCTCGTCGAGAGGAACGAAGCCGAACTCGCCCAGGATGTAAACTTTTTTGCCCGCAATCTGCTGGCGGAATCTTTCTATATCGTCCAGCATGTTTCTGTTCGCGGCTGGATAATGATGACTCGAAACGATGTCAATGTTCGGGTCATTGAGAGCCGCCTCTTGAATCTCACGATTGCCGATGTAGAAGCCATCCCAGACGAGATGATTATGGTCTAGAGATTTGATGTAAGCTGCAATCTCTTTGGTCCATGAGTATGGACTGTAAAGCTCGTTGCCGGTCTCCCAGGCGAGGATGGCCTTGTCGTCTTTGTAGAGCGTGCCAGTGTAAGTGTTGCGGCGGTTGATGACGAATTGAACTGTTTGTTTGAAATCTGAGATGATCTCTGGGTCTGTCCAGAATGCTTCGAGAGGTTTTCCGCGATGCTCGGCGTATTGCTCAACACCTCCCCACCATTTCCAGTTATCAACGAGCGGAATAATCACGCGCACGCCCGTGCGGTTCGCTATCTCCAAAACTTTATCGAGGGCGCGAAAAGCTTCTTCGTTAAACTCGCCCGGCTTCTTAACGTGACAGGGAATCGGATTCGGACCATCTTTCTTGCAGATTGAAATCACGTACATGCGCGCGACACGCCCGCCCATCTGCTTGATGCTCTGGAGGGCGTCGGTGATTTCAAACTCATCTGGAAAACGCCACTCGTTCGTCGCCTCAAACGCCATGTTGTCTTCGACCAGGTGCAGGTTCGGAACGTTGAAGGAGATGAAGCGATACTCTTTCGAGCCTTCCATCAAACGGTCGCCCGCGCGCGTGATGAAATAGCGCATGTCATTCTGTGCTTGGGCAATGAAAGAGAGAGAGAATAAGACCGAGATGATTGCCCCAAGTCTCGATAAGAACCTCATAGAACCATTCCTCAAGTCCAGGCAGAGTTTCCTCGACTCAACCAGCCTTTATCAATTGCCACTAGCTTTAGCTAGTGGATTAGGTAAGTTAAAAATTATCGGCTTTAGCCGAATCAAAGCTCTTTAGGCTAAAGCCAAAAGGAAAAACATTTTTCTAAATTCGGCTAAAGCCTCTCTTTTAATCAAACTTGTCCACTAGCTAAAGCTGGTGGCAACTGATTGGACCTCTCATCATCGTGCGCGTGTCGAGCGGCGCTTTAGAAGTTGGTCTGCGATAACGCCGAGCAAGATAACCGCGCCGATGACGGCGAAGTTGAGCGACGATGGAATGTCGAGCAGGTTGACCAGATTCTGCAAGACCTGTAAGAGAGCCGTGCCGATCAGGATGCCGATGATCGAACCTTCGCCGCCGCGCAAGCTGCATCCGCCTAAGACAGCCGCAGCGATGCCGTAGAGTTCAAAGAAATTGCCGTGCGTCGAGGGCGAGACGGAGTTCGTGTAGAAAGCAAAGACGATTGCGGAGATGCCTGCCAGTAGTCCCATGATGACGTAGGCGCTGGCGATGATGAGCGACGAGTTGATGCCGGAATAACGCGCCGCCGTCTCGTTGCGACCGACCGCGAAAAGATAGCGTCCATAAACGGAGCGATGCAGCACAATCCACATCACGACGCTGACGATGATGAGCAGGATGAATGGCGTCGGGATGCCGAACACTTCGCCGGTTGCCAGAGTGCGCAGCCACTTGAAACCCGCAGCGTCACCGAAACCTTTCGTTTCATCGTTGGCGATGAAGCGCGCTATTCCTCTGTAAAAGAGCAGTCCGCAGAGCGTCACGATGAAGGGTTGAATATGCAGCTTCGTGATTAAGAGGCCGTGCAGCGCGCCCAAGGCCATAGAGATGAGGATGATGACAATGACCGCGAGAGCCGCAGCCCAATGCCAGGTCGTCAACATCATCGAGAGCAGCACGCCGAGCAGGGCAAAGAGCGAACCGACCGAAAGATCAATGCCGCCTGTGATGATGACTATGCCGAGACCTATGCTGAAGATGCCGTACGCGCCGATCAGCCGCGCGGTGTTCTGCAAGTTGGTCGCGGAGAGAAACTGCGGATTGAGCACAGAGACAATCACGCAGAGCACCACCAGCAGAATGAATGTGCCGAGTTCTTTTTTCAACTATTCCTCTTCGATTACTTAATAGATTTAAGAAGTAGTTTCGGGTTCTGGATTAGCTTGCTTTATCAGTTGCCACTAGCTTCAGCTAGTGGACAGAGCAAGCCAACCAATCATCGGCTTTAGCCGAATCGAAACTCTTTAGGCTAAAGCCAAAAGGAAAACATTTTTCTGGATTCGGCTAAAGCCTCTCTTTTACTCAACTCTAACCCACCAGCTAAAGCTAGTGGCAACTGATAGAACAAGCTAAGCGGCGCGTTTGCCCACAGCCAGACGCATGATGTTCTCTTCCGTGCATTCGTGCCGTTCAAGAATTCCGACGAGCGAGCCTTCGTGCATAACTGCAACGCGGTCGCCGATGTGCAAGACCTCTTCCATGTCCGAAGAGATCATCAGGATGGCCACGCCGCTTTCGGCCAACTCGCGCATCAGAGAATAAATCTCAGCCTTCGCGCCGACATCAACGCCGCGCGTCGGCTCGTCAAAAATCAATAGCTTCGGTTCGAGCGCGAGCCACTTCGCCAGCACGACCTTCTGTTGATTGCCGCCGCTCAGATTGATGACTGGCTCTTCGACGGAAGCCGTCTTGACGTTCAGCTTCCGGCAAACGTCTGTGGCTGCCGTGCGCTCTCGCTCAGTCGAGATGAGACCCATTTGCGCGTAGCGTTCGAGCGATGGCAGTGTGACGTTTTCGCGGACGGCTATGTCTGTGATGAGACCGGCGAGGCGACGGTCTTCCGGGACCAGATAGATGCCATGACGAATCGCATCCTGTGGCGAGCGTATCTGCAACGGTTGACCATTGAGCCTGAGGCTCGCGTTGCACACGCCCTCTATGCCGAAGATGGCTTCAGCAACCTCAGTGCGACCCGCGCCGACGAGTCCCGCGAGGCTCAGAATCTCGCCGCGCCCGATGCTGAAAGAGACCTCTTTGTTTGGATAGCGAGCGGTGTGTAAATTCTCGACCTCAAAATAGTTCGGAACTCTAACGGCTTGTGATTGCTCGTAGAACTGATCTATGTCGCGCCCGACCATCAGCTTCACAATCGGGTCATGTGCAATCTCTTCGCGGCGAAGCTCTCCGGCGTTTGCGCCATCACGAAGCACGACGACGCGGTCTGCGATCTGTTCGATTTCGCCCAGCCGATGCGAGATATAAATGATGGCGACGCCTTGCTCTTTCAACTCGCGGACGACTTCTAAAAGGCGCTCAGTCTCCGTCAAGGTCAAACTGGATGTCGGCTCGTCCATGATGAGGATGCGCGCGTTGAGCGAGAGCGCCTTGGCGATTTCGACCATCTGCTGCTGCGCGATGGAGAGACGCGAGAGCAGCGTGTCGGTTTTAACATCAAGGCCAAGCCGTTTGAGATACTTGGCCGCCTCTTCCTGCATCCGCTTGTTATCAACCAGTCGCAGGAGTCCGCCACGCAAAGGCTCGCGCCCGAGGAAGACATTCGATGCCACGTCCAGATTGTCCAGCACATTCAGCTCCTGATGAATGAAGCTGATGCCGAAGCGCGTCGCGTCTGAGACGCCACCGATGACGACTGGAACGTCGTCAATGCGAATCTCCCCCGCGTCCGGTTGATAGACGCCGCCCAGGATTTTCATCAAGGTTGACTTGCCCGCGCCATTCTCTCCGGCGAGCGCGACGACCTCGCCCGCGCTCGTCTCGAAATCAACCCCTTTGAGCGCGCGCACCCCGCCGAAGCGTTTCTCAATGCCACGCATCTGTAGAATAGGAAAAGCCATAATATTCCTATTGCGGAATGCGGATTTCGGATTGAAAAGACAGGAGCAGGCAGCAGAAGCAGGAGGCAGGAAAACAATTACAGATTTCAGATTTGAGATTTCAAATCGGGTTTACCTTCCGCTGCCTGCTCCTCTCTTTCTTCAAATCCGCATTCCGCATCCGAAATCAAGTTAAGTTCGCCCGCGCAACTGATTAATCTTTTTCGTGAACTCGTCAACGTTATCCTTCTTGATGGTCAGCGTCGGGACAAAGATCTGTTTGCTCGGCGGAATCGCTGACTTGTCACCTTGCAAATATTGACGCATCAGCTTGATGGCTTGATAGCCGAACTCGAAAGGCTGCTGGACGACGGTCGCATAGATCGAGCCGTCTTTGATGCCCGCGAGCGTTTCGTCCTCTTCGTCAAAGGCGATGATCTTTACCTGTCCAGTCTTGTTCGCTTCTTTCACGGCGTTGACGATGGCCGGACCGTTGTAGCTCCAGAGGCCGACGAGCGCGGCAATGTCCGGGTAACGCACGAGCGTGTCAGCCACGTTCGCCTTGGCGCGGACGCGCTCCGTGTCGTCCGTTCTGACATCGAGAATCTCGATGTTCGAGCCTTGCAAAGTTTCTTTGATTCCCTGCAAGCGTTCCTGCGCGTTGCGAGCATCGAGCTTGCCGACAAAGAGCATGATTTTGCCGCCCTGCGGCAGGGCCTCTTTAATCAAGCCTCCGGCCTGGCGACCGGCGGCGACGTTATCCGTGCCGATGTAGAAGGCGCGGTCGCTCTTGGGCGCATCCGAATCCTGTGTGACGACCAGAGTCTTCTTCGCCGTGTCGTTAATAAACTGCGTTTGGTTATCTGGATCATTCGGGCTGATAGCGATGCCGTCAATGCCTTTCGCCATCAGGTCGTCAATGATGCGCCGCTGCTCGTCGGCACTGCCGTTGCTCGGAATCTTAAATTCGACTGTCACGTCATCAAACTCCGCGTCTGCTTTCTCTGTTCCCTTGCGCGCGTAGGTCCAGAAGTCAGAAGCGTTGTTCGTGACGAAAGCAAATCTTTTCGTAGAGCCGCCGCCTGCGCCACTGCCGCCGCCACCGCGCGTACACGCCATCATCAACAGCAGGCACGCGCAGACAAACGCGTTGCGAAATAAATTTTTCATCTCATCTCCTTCTACTAAATTTTAGTGCGTTGCAATCTTAAATATCCGAAGGCCGCGCTGCCGGGCGACGAGCCGCTGAAGACGTAAGGCTCGCGCCCCGTGCGCTCCTGATAAAGACGAGCGACTTCGTCAATCACAGGTCCAGCGTCACGCCGCCCGAGCACGGCGACCGTCCCGCCGCTTCCGCCCCCCGTTATCTTCGCGCCATAGAGTCCACGATCCGTGCCTTCATTCCTGACGAGTTCGACGAGCGAGTCCGTTCCGGTAGAGCCAAGGCCGCAAGTCGAATAGCTCGCGTGCGATTGATACATCAATTCACCCAACAGAGAGCGCCGCATCTCGCTCTGCTCTTTCAACTCGGCGCGCAGATTTTCTGCGAATGTGCGGACGCGGAAATTCTCATAGACGGCATGAGCCGCCGCGACGCGCACGCTGTAAGAGCGCGCCCGTTCAATGCGCGTCACCGCGTCGGTCATTCCCCAATAGCGCGCGATGAATTCATCGCCGGAGATTTTCTCAGGCAAGCGCGCCGCGAATCGCTCTTCAAACTCCGTCGGCGAGACGTTCGAGAGAAACCCACGCCAGCGCTCATCGCTAATCGAAACCGTCTCACCTGTTTGTTTGATAGGCAAGCCCGCGAGGTCTGCGATGATGCGATAGCCCATGAACGCGCCCACCCGCACAGAGCCGTAATCACCCGCGCCGACTGAATGGCGCACGCCTGAATCCAATCCCCAAAACCTCAGCTCGCCAGGTATTGGAATCGTTCCTAACAACTCCGCGGGCTGGCAGAGAAGCGCGAGCAGTTGATTCTCTTCGCCACACGCGCTCGTCATCTGGTCCATGACGCCGCAAGGAGCGCCGACCACCAGATTCTCAACGCGCTGGCAGAGCAGTGCCAATTCGCGCGCCTCTATCTCAATCTCAAAGGCTGCGGCGACCGCGCTCATCGTCGCAACTTCGAGCGCGGCGCTTGAGCTAACGCCTTTGCCTAAGGGCACGCGCGACGAGACGAGAATGCGTGCGCCTTCAGAAAAGCGCACGTTGCGCTCGCGCATCAAGGCTAAAAGGATGCCCGCCACATAAGCAGCCCAATGCCGCTTCGCATCTGCTGCAAAATATTTGCGCGCCTCCGCGTACTCGATTACTTCATTATCATCACGCTCAAAGACAGCGAGCGGCATCTCGAAATAGTTATCGCGGGCGGTCTCGTCCGTGAGAGTCAGGATGCGAAGAGCGCGCTCTTCATCTTTTTGCAGAGCGACGAAAGTTGCTTCGGCAATTGGTAGTTCGAGGACGAGCGAGCCTGAATAATCGGCGATGCCGCCCATCACGTCCAGCCTGCCGGGAGCGCGCGCAACGATGATTTCTCTGTCCGAGTCAAAGAGCGTTCGCGCCTGCGGCGCGGGGTTGTCGCCGAGCGCATTCAAGGTCTCAATGAATGCCTCAACATCCGGCGTCTGATGAACACTGCCGCGAACGATCTCGAAATTAGTCTGCGGCATTCTTGCCCGCATCCCCTTCGTCTATCCAAAAATTTTTACTCAGCAATGAGACCGCGCCTTCGCAAAGCCTCGCGGAGCAGAGGCTCAATCTCGCGGCGAATCTGCGCGTTGGCGTAGCCGACCCACGTCACATCAGGCTCGACGCTGAGCAATGCTTTGAGCAGCTCTCCCCGCTCGTCCGTCACCTGAACGCCAGCTTCGCGCGCGATCAGCTCCGTGCAGACATCATAGGGATGGCAACAGATGCCAAGAGCGAGGCCGCGCTTCTTAAGCAAAGTTTCAATCAAAGGGCGCAGGTCGGCGATGAAGCGGTCGTGCCCCATCATCAACTCGTAAAGCTGGCCTGCGGATGAAAGATACTGATCCTCGAAGCAGTGGGCTTTGCCCTCTTCGACTGGCCCAAGCGCGCCCTGCACAATCTCTTCATCAATCGCCGCCAACTCATCGCGCGCGCCGGGAAAGAAACGCGCGATCATGGCGAAGCCATGCCGGATGGTCGCGGAGCGCGATGGGCGCAAGTGCAGCGGACGACGCACACCCGTCAGACGATTATAGCGTTCAGCATGCGCGCCCTCGCCGCGCATGGCCCAGAGCGAATCGCTAAGGTGCTGCTTGACGAGCGGAATCTCAGTCTGCACAGCCAGCACAATGTCCTGCAAGTTGGTCTCGTCGCCGCGATTCCTCGCCACTCCGGTCAAGACCCAGGCGCTGCGCTTCTGGTACATCAGCCCGCGCGTGCCGTCAATCGGATCAACGATAATGCGCCAGACGGCGTCCGCTTCAAGTGCCCCTCGCGGCAACATCACGCGCCCGCCTTCGATTCCTTCCGCGATGAGCAGAAAGGGCGCGCTCGCGGCAATCTCGCTTTCAAACAATCCGATGAGCAACTCTTCGCTGACGCGATCAACCGCATAGATTGTGTCGCCTTCGGATTCATCATCGGCGACCGCCGAGAGTTGCTCGACATCTGCGCGCTCGCACTCCGCGATGACGGCATCACGGACGCGCTCGTGGATGCGGCGCACGCGCGCGAGCATCTCTTGCAGGTCGCCCGTGAGCATCTCTTGCGTGTCGCCCGCCGCGCTCATTGCGTCTTCACCTCGGGTGCGTGCTTGTAGTGTACATCCGATTGCTCGCGCAACTCTTCGGCTTTCTCTTCGGGCGAAGTGTCGCTCAGGAAATTGCCGCCGCCGATCTCTGGGCCAGCCAGGTACTTTAACAAGTCCGGCTTTCTGAGCGGCGGGTGAAACTCTATGTGAAAGTGGAAACCGTGATAGTCACCGCCATCCGTCGGAGCTTGATGCAGAGTCATCACGTAAGGGAAAGGCATGCGCCACAGATTATCGAACTTGACCAGAACTTTCTTGAGAACTTCCGAGAAGCCGCCAAGCTCTCTGTCGGAAAGCGAAGCTACGCTCGCGTGCGTCTCTTTCGGTGCGACGAAGACTTCATAGGCGTAGCGCGCGAAATATGGAATGAAGGCGATGGCCGAATCGTTCTCCGCGATGATACGTCGCCCGTCCTCGCGTTCTGCTTTCAAAATATTCTGGAACAGAACGCGGCCTGTCTGCTTCAAATAGTTCTGTCCGACACGCGCTTCGGTCTCGATGAACTTGAAGACGAAGTTGGTCGCGTAAATCTGGCAGTGTGGGTGCGGGTTCGAGACGCCGACCACTTCGCCTTTGTTCTCAAAGATGAACACGTGATTAACCTCTGGCCGAGCACTTAAGTCTCTGTATTGTTCCTGCCAGACGCGCAAGAGATTAGCTATCTCGTCACGTTCAAGCTCGCCGAGTGTGAGGTTATGCTTGGGGCTATAGCAGACCACGCGCGCTATCCCTCGTGCCGGTCGGTTGCGGTAAATTCCCGTGGGCGCATTCAATTCAACAGGAGCATTTTCGGAAACGCATGGATGGTCATTATCGAAGACGAAAGTCTGCGCGTAAACTGGATTGACGTGACCGCTGACGCGCGCATTGCCGGGGCAGAGGTAACAGTCCGCGACATACTCCGGCAACACCTTCTCTTGATGCTGCACAGTGCTGCCGCTCCAGGGGCGATTCTGACGGTGCGCCGCCACAATCACCCACTCTTCGCGCAATGGATGCCAACGCTCTTCCCAGACCATACTATTGACTCTTGTACGGGTCAGTACCCTTCATCAAGCAGATTCTGCAACCTCCGGCGACATCGCCAGAGCGCTATCGTCTGCATCAGTTCTTCCTTCTTCGGTTTCGAGCCGGTCGTACCAGAATTTTTTCAGGAAGATGGTCGTCGCGGCCAGCACGGCCAGCGAGATCAATGTTCCTTTGACATCGCGGAAGACAACATAAAGTGGGGTGACGACAAGCATGAGTTGCCAGATGATGCCGACGCCGCAGTTCGTCAGGTCGCGCGGCGCGTCCGTGTTGCGCTCGATAGTCGGGTCATCTTTCAAGAGCATTGCATGAACCGGACGCCAGAATCCCCACGGGCGCACGTTACGGTAAAAGTTCTTCAGCACCTCGTCGTCAACAGGCTTGGTTAGCAAACTGCCGACGATGCAGGCAATAAAAGAGAGGAGCAGAATGAATGGGAAGGCATAAATGGGATCGTGAAAGTTCGGCGCAAAGATGGGGACGACCGCAGGCATCGCCAAGGCGGAAGCCATGCCAACCAGCATGCCCCAGAAATATCCATGACCGTTGAGCCGCCACCAGTACCACTTCAACACGTTCGCAGCCGTGTAGCCTCCGTAAAGCCCCGACACAATCCACTGCGTGATTTGAGTAATTGAAGAGAGGAATAATCCGAGTATCATCCCGGCGACGAGAATCAGCAGAGAGCCTAGATAACTGAACCGGACCAGCGTTCGATTGCTCGCCTCTGGATTCAAGTATCGCTTGTATAGATCGTTGACGAGATAGGCAGCCCCGGCATTGACCGTTGCAGAAAAGTTAGCCATGAATGATGACAACAGCCCGGCGAGCAAGATGCCGATTAAACCTACCGGGAGGAATCTGTTGATAACGTAAGGGAGGACGAGTTCAAAGTCTATGTTAGTGCCCATCTTTCTAAATTCAGGCGTGACGAAGACCAGGCCCAGAAGAGTGATGCCGCCAATCAGAATCCAGCGCGGAACGAGGCAAACAGAAACGATGCTGCTCATGAGGCTCGCCTCGCGCGGATTCTTCGCTGCGAGAATCCGCTGCATATCGTAATTGGGCGCAGCCCCCGCCATGCTGACGAGGATGCCCTTAAAAATCATCATCATGAAAAAGAGGCCGAACATCGAAGCGATGCCTTCGCCCGCAATTCGATTATTCATGGCGGGCAAGATTCCGCCCCAATCGAGCGAACCGTTCCAGCCGAAGGACAAGTCTCGCCAGCCAGCAGGAGTTACTTGATTGAGCGTCCCCGAACTAACGTTGGACATGGCGATGCCGCCGATGACCAGAGCCGACAAAGCCATCAGACAGAACTGCGCGAAATCCGTCAGCACTACGCTCAACATCCCGCCGAGCACAACGTAAATGGACGTGATGCTCATGAGAATGATGGCATAGGCATTCGGCGAGAGATTCCAGGGCAAAAAAACTGTGCAGAATTTTCCTATCCCCTGAAACTCATAACCGATAAAGCTGACCACGCTGATGAGCGCGAAAAGGACGATGATGCCGCGCGAGAGTTCGCCGCCGCGACCCTTTCCGAAACGTGTGGTGATCCATTCTCCGCCAGTGCGCGCATTCGACCGTCTGATCCATTTCGAGAGGTAAACCGCATCAAAGACTTGATTGAAAATAGGCCACACCCAGGGCAGAAAAACAGCCTTCATGCCGTAGCCGAAGAGGATATAGACGAACCACATCGTGCCCGTAATGTCCCACATGGCTGAGGCGTTGGAGATTCCCAACAACCACCAAGGAAGGCTCTTGCCGCCGAGAAAGTAGGAGTCCAGATTCTTCGAGGCGCGGCGCGTGACATAGACGCCGACGCCGATCATGGCGACGAAATAGAGGACGAGGATAGCGATGTCCAGAGTTCCAAGTCGCATGTGGTCTCCGTTGCAGCAGACGGGCGTTCAACCGCCCGCCTTCAGTCCCGAACGATCAAGTGAATGAAGGGCGCGTGCGTGTTCGATTATTCTTGATAGAAGTGGTGCAGCTTTTGTACAGTACCCTTACAAAAGTTGAATCACTTTTACGACAAGTTTCTTCCAAGGTCAATACCGCCGAAAAGCAAGGATGAAGGATGAAGGCGGAAGGATGAAAGAAAAGAAAGAACGAAAGAGCTTTGAGCTTTCCTTTCATCCTTCATCCTTCCGCCTTCATCCTTGCTTTACTGACCTGTGCGCTCATCCCGCTTCTCTATTGAGAAGCTCTAAAATGCGTCTTTCAGTGAACGCACCTTGAGCCGATTGCGAATATCATTCAACGTTAGAGAAGCGCGCGAGTGAAATTCAACTTCCATTTTCTGTCCCGGCAGAAGATCGAAGTAGTTGTCTGAGAAGAAGCCGTCCGCATTTGGCAAAGAGAGATAAACGGCTTTCGCAAACTTATCGGAGGTCAGAGCGATTTTGAAGCCGCCGCGCGTCGGCACAACGTCCCAGGTAATCTGCGGCGCTGGAATGTTGAGGTTCTTGAATGGTTCAAAGAAATACTCGTTTCTTGAAACAACCTTTCCGTTCACCAACAACTCGCAAGCGACCATCACGCTCTTTTTATCTCTTCCCTCTAACAATTTGCTGACGGGAATGTTCAGATAAGATTTACTCGCAAGTGGCGCGAGCACTACGTTCTTGCTCGTACTCGTCAGGACATGCCCATCAAAGTCCAGAAGGCTAACGTTCACCTGCGCCGCTGTCTCTTTCATTCTGTCCGAAACGATGTAGAAATTTATCTCGCCGTTCTCGACGAAAGGACTGATGAGCAGGTCGCTGTAGAATCTGCGCGCGTAATATTGCAGAGCTTTCCAACGCCCGTAGTAATCAATGCTCGACCACGAGGCGACAGGCCAGCAGTCGTCAATCTGCCAGTAAAGCGAACCCATGTTGAGCGGCATGATGCGCCGGAAATGCTCTGCGCCGATCTTGATGCCTTCGGCTTGAAGGACCTGGCTCGCATAGAGGAACGACTCGAAATCTTTCGGATGAGGATATTCGCGCAGCATGTACTCGCGTATCAGTTGATTGCCGCGCGGGTGTTTTTGATGAGCCATCATCACAGGCGATTGTATGTCTCTGTCGGAAGGCAGCGTGTACTGGTCAACCGATTCGAGCTGTGGGAAGGATTGAAATCCGTACTCGCTCATGAAGCGCGGGTGTTGTGTTTCGTAAACCGAGAAAGGCTCGGCGGCATGCCAGACTTGCCAGTAGTGCATGTCGCCGCTCTTGAGCGAATCTGGATCACCCTCCATGCCGCCAAAGGGAGAGCTGGGCCAGTAGGGTCTCGATGGGTCAAGCGCGGCACAGACTTCCGGCAAGACGCCATGAAAGATTTTTTTGTAATCATCCCAGAGCGAAGCGGGCAGGTTTTTGCGCCAGCCCCAATTGCGCCAGGCCGTGTCAACTTCGTTGTTGCCGACCCAGATGACTATGCTCGGATGATTCCTGAGACGCTTGACGTTATCAACCGCTTCGGCGCGCACGTTATCCAAAAAATGCTGGTCGCCCGGATACATGCTGCACGCGAACATGAAGTCCTGCCAGACGAGTATCCCCATCTCATCGCAGAGGTCGTAAAACTCATCGGATTCGTAGATGCCGCCGCCCCAAACTCTGAGCATGTTCATGTTTGAGTCGCGCACAGACTGGACGAGGTAACGATATTTCTCTTTAGTGATACGTGTTGTAAAACTGTCCGCCGGAATCCAGTTGCCCCCTTTAGCGAAGACGGGCACGCCGTTGATGATGAACTCGAAACTTTTTCCCTCCTTGTCCGCCAGTTGTCGCAACTCAAGCGAGCGCAAGCCCGTGCGCATTGATGCCACATCGCTCAATTTGCCGTTCACAAGAACGCGCGCCCTGAAGCTATAGAGGTTTTGTGGTCCTAGACCGTTGGGCCACCAGAGCGAAGGATGTTGAATGACAAAATCTAACGGGATGTGATTCGCGCCCGCATTCAGCTTAATCTTGCTTTGCACGGCGACTGTTTTACTCGTTAAGTTATCTACAATAACGGTCGCCTCAACGCTTGAATCAGAGACGATTTCAACGTCAGCCGTCAGGCTTGCGGAGTCGCTCGTGACCTCTTTCTGCAAGATATGCAAGTCTTCAACGCGCGCGTCATCCCACGCTTCAATGTAGAGAGGTTTCCAGATACCGCTTGTGACAAAGCGCGGCCCCCAGTCCCAGCCGAAATGGTACGCGGCCTTGCGCGTGTAAGGATATGTCTTCTCGCCTTGGTCGTTGGGTGATGGCAGTTGGTAATTTATCTTCGCCATCACAGGCAGAACTTCATTGATGGGCGAGCGAAAGCGTATCCGCAAGGTGTTCGCGCCCGCATGCAGCGCGCTCTTTGAATCCACGCGCCATGTACGAAACATGTTGTCGGCAGAGAGCAAAGGCGTGTCGTTGAGGAAAACGTTCGCGTACGTGTCAAGCCCCTCGAAGACCAGTTCCAGATGTTGATGCTTGAGAAGAGCAGGAGCGACCGAGAAGGTCGTCTGATATTCCCAATCAGTCTTGCCAATCCATTGCAGCTTCTGCTCATTGTCACGATAAAAGGGGTCTTCAATCAGCTTGTCATTGAGCAGGTCTGTGTGGACACAGCCGGGCACGGTCGCCGGATGCCAGTCATCTTTGCCGACCTCGCGGAAACGCCAGCCGCTTTCCAGGCTGATCCTAATTTTCGCCGGAGCATTTGCTCCGCGCATCTGTTGAGCATGAACGCCGTGAGCCATAAGTAGTAGGAAGAGAAGCGTGGTCAGATAGTTCCTCATCGTTTTCATTTTCAGTTCTCGCTATTAAACAACGTCTGCTCTGATGAAGCGCAAAGCCGGATAGAGAGCGCGAAACTTCTCGTACTGCTTATTCATTAATTCGACTGTTGAAGGTTCAGCCGGGAGTCTGGACCTGACGCGGACGACCCGTTCACACGCGGCATCAACCGAGTCCCACGCGCCGCCGCCGACGCCCGCTAAAAGGGCTGCGCCGTAGGCCGCGCCCTCTTCGGCTTCGACCGTCTCAACCGTGCGACCGTAAACGTCCGCCTGTATCTGTCGCCACACGCTTGAGCGCGCGCCGCCTCCGCCGAGTCTGACAGTCTCGACCGGAACACTCATCTCTTTGAATATCTCGAAGGTGTCGCGCAGGCTGAAGGCCACACCTTCAAGGATAGCGCGGACGATGTGCGCGCGCGTGTGGCTCGCTGTCAAACCGACCAAGCTGGCGCGCGCAGATGGGTCAAGGTGCGGAGTGCGCTCGCCCATCAGGTACGGAGTCCAGAGCGCGCCGTCCGCGCCCGCCGGAACGCTCGCCGCTTCCTCCATCAAT
>Ga0268242_1000103_pt1 | contig 14316 bp, 14 predicted proteins | sample BulsoiFelSFmetaG_FD_200253 | JGI IMG/M metagenome (GOLD analysis project Ga0268242, IMG submission 200253) | Bulk soil microbial communities from Mexico - San Felipe (SF) metaG (v2) (version 2) | ecosystem: Environmental > Terrestrial > Soil > Agricultural land | place: Mexico: San Luis Potosi... | reverse complement strand
TGTACTTCTCGTCGCCCTTGTAAAGCGCCGCCCAGAACCGCTGCCCGTTCGAGCTCATCTCGGCGATCTTGACGCCGAGAAATTCGACGAGGACGTAGACCTGCCCCGGCTTCTGCACGATGACGCGCCCCTCGGCCGTCCGGTACAGGTCGGCGAGGCCGCACTCGGCGAAGCTGGTGTCGAGGAACTGGAAGTCGATGCGGCCGTCGATGGCGCGCACCTCGGCCATGCGGTTGACCTCGGCGAACATCTGCGCCTCGTTGGCCGAGACGAGCGGGCGGAGCAACTGCGGCACCGTCACCACGCTCTTCGCCCGAAAAAGGCCGCAGCCGGGCAGGAGCACGGCCACGGCCACGACCAGCGCCAGACGCGCGGTCCATAAGCTCTTGAGTTTTTTCCTCTTCGGCATCACAAGCAAACCGGCGACCGCCGGGAATAATCAAGGGAAGCTAGCAAACGCCCCCCGCCTTGTCAACGAAGCGGCGCCTTGCGGTCCCGCCTTTCAGTCAAGATAGAGCGGCGGCTTGTCGAAGCGCTCGCGCACGGCGTTGATGGCCTGGAAGACGCGCGGGCGGCGAACGATGCGCGCCTCAAGCTCGCGCTTGCCCGGAAAGTCGAGCAGCATGATGCCGAGCAGGATGGTCAAGACCCCCTGCCCGGGCACGCCCGGCAGCGACATCAGGATGCCGGCGAAGACCAGTATGACCCCGACTATGTTCTTCGCCACGATGCCGACCATCCGCAGGACCGGGTGGCGCTCGACCAGAAACTCGCGCGCGTGCGACGAGTGGAAGTAGTTGGCCGGCAGCTTCACCAAAACGAGGGTCACGACCGCGAGGCTGCCGACGAAGGTGGCGACCGAGAAGCCGGCCGCGAAGAGCACCTGCCCCCACGTCAGCCCCCAGGAGTGTATGTAGTTGGTCAGCCAGTCGAGCATCAGAACGGTAGCCAGTAGTCAGCGGCCGGCGGCAACAACTTCCGTGCCGGGTGCCCGGCGCGTCAGCGTCGGCGGCCGAAGGCGCGGCGGCGCGCGTCGTCTGCCGACAACTGTCCGCCGGCTACTGCACCTCCCCCCTTTCGCGCACGAGCGCGGCGACGGCCTCCGCGACCACCTCGCGGGCCGTGCCTTCGAGGCCGAAGTCGCGCCCCTCCGCGCCCTCCCAAAATTCCGCGAGCCCGCGCGAGCCGGCGCGCTCGAAGAAGAGCGCCTGCGCGAGCAGGTCGATTACGTCGGCCGCCTTCACGAGCCGCGCCTCGGTGCTCCCGCGCGCCTCGTAGTCCTCGTGCAGCCGCGCGTAGAGGGCGGCGGCGCGGGCGCCCTCCATCACGTCGCGGAAGGCGGCGCTCTCGGCGGCCCTGCGCGCCTCGGCGCCGTAGTAGCCGGCGACGGTGCGCGGCATGTCGCCCGTCCGCGTCTCCTGCAAGTCGTGCAGCAGCGCGATTCTCAAAACCCGCTCCGTGTCCACGCCCGCGCCGCGCGCCGCGCATTCGTCGGCCAGAAGCATCGCCGTCAGCGCCACGCCGTAAGTGTGCGCGGCCACCGACTCGGCGCCCGGCGGCAGGCCCCGCAGGACCCACCCCGTCCTGTCGAGCCGCTTCAAACGCTGTAGTTCCAGCAGAACACTAAGCATAAAAAGCCGTGAATCGTGAATCGTGAATCGTAGAAGACAGTTCTTATCCATTCACGATTTACGATTTACCATTTACGAGGCAAACATCTTGCCCGGATTCAGGATGCCGTTGGGGTCGAGCGCGCGCTTGATGCGGCGCATGGCCGAGACGGTCGCGGGGTCGAGCGCCAACTTCAGGTAGGGCGCCTTGACGTAGCCGATGCCGTGCTCGCCGCTGATGGTGCCGCCCAGGTCCACGGAGGCGGCGAAGGTCTCGCCGACGGCCTCTCGCGCGCGGCGCACGGCCTCGGGGTCCGAGCGGTCGCACATGAAATTGACGTGAATGTTGCCGTCGCCGAGGTGGCCGAAGTTGACGACGAAGGTGTCGTACTTGCGCCCTATCTCCTCGACGCACTCGATGAGTTCCGGCACGCGCGAGCGCGGCACGACCACGTCCTCGTTAAACTTCAGCGTCCCGAACTTCTTAATCGAAGGCGAGAGCGCGCGGCGCACGTCCCACAGCTTGTCCTCCGTCTCGCGCGACTCCGAGCGAATCACGTCGTAGCCGCCCAAGTTTTTGACGACCTCTTCGACCAGCCGCGCCTCGCGCTCGACCTGCTCGGCCGGCCCGTCGACCGAGACCAGAAGGAGCGCGCCCGCCCCCTCGTCGATGCCGAAGGCGAACTCCGACTCGACGGCGCGGATGGCATTCCTGTCAAGAACTTCAATCGCGACCGGCGTGACGCGCGCGCGCGTAAAGGCGGGCGGGCAGGCGCAGGCGGCCGTCATCGTCTTGAAGGTGGCGCGCACGGTGCGCGTCGACTCGGGCAGCGGCAGCAGCTTGAGCGTCGCCTCCGTGATGATGCCGAGCATGCCTTCGCTGCCGCAGACGAGGCCCGTCAGGTCGAAGCCGACGACGTTCTTGCTCGTGCGGCCCCCGGCGCGCACCACCTCGCCCGTCGGCAAAACGACTTCCAGGCCCATCACGTAATGCTTCGTCACGCCGTACTTCGCGGAGCGGATGCCGCCGGCGTTCTCGGCGATGTTGCCGCCGATGTAGGAGTTCTTGTAGGAGGCCGGGTCGGGCGGGTAGAAGAGGCCGAGGCGCTCGACCTCCTGTTGCAGCGCGTAGGTCGTGACGCCCGGCTCGGTGACGACGAGCAGGTTGTCCGAGTCGATTTCGCGGATGCGGTTCATGCGGTCGGTGCCGACGACGATGCCGCCCTCGACGGGGACGGCCCCGCCCGTGTAGCCGACGCCGCCGCCGCGCGCCGTCACCGGAAAACGCTCCTCGTTGGCGAGCCGCAGGACGGCCGAGACCTCGCCCGTCGTCCGCGGCAGCACGACCGCCTCGGGCGGGAACTTCTCTTTCAGCGCGTCGCCCGCGTAGGGCTCGACCTTCTCCTCGTCGACCAGCACGTTCTCCGCGCCCACAATCTCCTGCAAGCGCGCCCGCACCTCAGGACGCGAAGCCGCCGTGCGCGCGCGCACACCACTGTCGGCGAAGTGAATCGAACGGCTCATCCTTATAGGGTTTCTCCTCGCCGCATACTTTACCGCGCCGCTCGCCCGCACTTCAACGCGCGGCGCCGCCCCCGCGGACGAAGAGGGCGGCGGCGCGTTCGTCACGCGCCGCCGCCGGACCTGAAGACTCGGGCCGTGTTAATTGTTCCTGACGTGGACCGACTGCGTGAAGGTGAGGCGGAAGGCGGTGCCTTTGTCGAGGCGGAGGTTGCCGCCGGAGAGCGAAAGGGTGGAGCCGGCCGCGGCGCTCGTCGATTGCGCGACGCGCACCTGCCCGAGCGTGCGGCCGACGCCGCGCGCCGCGGAGCCGACCGTGTCGGTCGCCGCGCCAGCGACGCCGCCGACCGTGTTGCCGACCGTGTCCGTCACGCCGCCCAGCAGCCCGCCCGAAGAGCCGCCGCCCGAGGCGCGCGCGGAGGTGCGCGAGCCGGCGCCCGCCTCTGCCCCGAACTCTTCGTCGCCGGCTCGCGTGCGCGCGGCGGCCTGCGCGACCGAATCGACCGTCAGCGAGATGGGCGCGCTCAGCGAGCCGTTTTCGAGGCGGTCGAAGACGACCGTGACCGAGGACTCGGCGGCGGAGCCGGCCGCGCGCCGCACGTCCGAGACGCGGCCGACGAGCCGCGCGCCCTTCTTGAGGACCGTCCCGCCCCCCGCGCGCACGGCCTCGGTCGTCTTCAGCACGACGCGGTCGCCGACGCGCGCGCGGCTCGCGTCGAGCGTGCCCTGAAGCTCGGCCGTGAGGCGCGTGCCCGAGGCGATGTCGAGTTGCTTGCCTTCGCGCGCGACCGAGGTCGAGTGCTCGGCGCGGGCCGTCGCGCCCGTCTGCGCCGAAGTGACGGCGGGGGCCGCGGCTGCCAGAAGCAGCGCGGCGGCGAAAAAGGTTTGACGACGCATAAACCCTCCTGTTTGGAATCGTCCGCGGGTGAGATGAGCGTGAGGGTGGAGCGCGCCGGCCCGTCCCGGATTGCGTTTGGGTTACATTACGTTTGCGGCCCGCGCGCCGTGCAAAGACTAAGCCCCCGCCTGCCGATTGGCTTCGGCGCGCGGGGGCGTTCGCTTCCGACGGTAGTCGGCGGTCAGGTGCAGTCGGGGTGGTGGCAGGTGCAGCCGATTTCAAAGGTTATGGCCTTCGCGGCGTCCTCGCACTCCTCGCTGCAATACTTGCTGTCGCGGGCGCGCGGGCACCCGCAAGTGTCTCGCGCGCACTTGTCGTCGTTCTTCTTGTCCGCCATCTCTTACACCTCCTTCGGGTCTAACGGACAAAGTCGGGCTGGTTTGCGTGTGCCTTAAGTTTCGTCCCGCAGGCGGTGGGAAGTCAAGGCGCTTGCTGGACGACGATGCGCACGCGCTCCTTGCCGAACGTGAGTTCGAGCGGGTTGCCGAGCTGGATGGGAATCGTCTTGCCGTTGACGTTGATTTCGAGCGGCGGGACGGCGGCCGTCGGCGGAGTCGCGGGCGTCTGCGGGGCGGCCGGGCCCGCGGGGCGGTCGCCGGTCTCGGCCGGGGGCGGCGCCGCCTGCTCCTGCGGCTTGGCAACGTCGCCGGTGCGCGTCAGGAGCGTCGTCGCCACGACGCGCCACGTCGCGGGCGCGCAGGTCAGGCGCAGGCCCGGCGTGTCCACCTCGACCTGCTCGCCGGGCGCGAAGGCTTCGAGCTTCCAGAGACCCTCGCCGCAGCGCACGCCGTCCTCGCCGTAGAAGGTGGCCCAGCCCGTCACGTAGTTGAAGAAGACGGGGCTGCGGTTTTCGATGACGACGCGCACGTTGCGGACCGGCGCGTCGGTCGTCGCGGCGAGCGACTGCGTGCGCAGGCGGCCCGCCAAGGTCTCGCGCCCCGCCACGTCGAAGGCGACGGCCGCCTGCGCCAGGGGCACGCGCGCCTCGCTCGGCCGCACCTCACCGGAAGTCGTCGCGGCGGTCTGCTGCCCCGTCTGCGGCTGAGGCGCGGCCGGCTCCCCTTGCGCGAGCGCCGACGGCGCGGCCAGTAAAGACAGGCACAGGGCCGTAAGGATTCTTGTTTTCACCTGCTCCCCCTTCCCGAAGTTTCGATGACGGGCATGAAGGCCGCGCCGCGCGGCAGAATGTAGCCGCCGGCGTCGGCCGGGACTTCTGACAGCGCCTCTTCCAGCGAGCGCGCGGGCGTCATGCGCATCCGCCGCACGTCCTCTTCGTCGAGCGACGAGACGAGGTGGACGCGGAACCGCTCGGCCTTCGTCAGAAGTGACCACGCGGTCTGGCCGTTGACTTCGTAGGCCGCGCGCAGGCGCGTTTCGAGGTCGCGCGAGTCGCGCGCGTCGAACCACTTGAGGAAGTCGGGGCGGCCCGCGCCGTCTGCGCACTCGGCGACGAGGACGAGGTGGCCGCCCTCCGCGCACGCGTGCGAGGCCATCTCAAGCGCCTTGTGCGCCTGTATCAGGTTCAGGTCGTGCGGCGCGCCGCCGGCCGAGACGACGACGACCGGCCGCTTCTCTTCAATCCTGACGGTGTGCGAGTCGGCGTACTCGGCGCAGGCCAGGCGGTGCGCGCCGCGCCAGTCGCCCGCGTAGACGCGCACGACGCGTCCGCGCTCGTCCACCACCGTGTTGACGAGGAACGACGGCGCGGCCTCGGCCGCGATGCGCTCGCACTCCTCGTGGACGGCGTTGCCGTCGAGCCGACCCGAGCCGACGCCCGCGCGACGCCCGCCGCGCTCGAAGTCGAGCGCCTGCAAGTGCGTCGCCTCGATGGTGCGCGCCGAGGCGAGCCCCGGGCAGACCGACTTGCGCCCGCCCGTGAAGCCCGCGAAGTAGTGAAAGCCGACGCCGCCCGTGAGGATGACGTGCGAGTGTTCGACGAGCGCGCGGTTGATTTCGACGGGCGTGCCGCGCTCTGTCTCTCCTAAATTTACATGGCGCGCGGGGTCGTGCGCGTCGTGGTCGAGCGTGCGGACGCGCTGCACGACGAACGGCGTCAGAAGCTCCGCCTTCTCGTCGCGCGTCACGCGGCGGTGGATGCCCGTGGCGAAGACGACGCGCAGGTCGTAGGGCGCGACGCCGAGCTGCACGAGCCGGCGCACGAGGAGGTGGACGACCTGCGCGCTCCCCGTCGCGCGCGTCGCGTCCGAGACGACGACGAGCGCGCTCTCGCCCGGGCTGACGATCTCTTCGAGCGGCTGCGAGTCGAAAGGGTCGTCGATGGCCGCGCCTATCTCGGCGTCGTTGAGCGGCCGTTCCTCGCCGCCTTCGCGGTCGAGCACGCGGAAGCGCCCGCCCTCGAACTCGAAGGGCAGCGACGCGCGGCCGTAACCCAGATTAACAGTCGGCATTTGGCTTCACAGTCGGCGCCGGCTCCCGCGCCCTCAGACGCCGAAGCGGACAAGCTCGCGCTCGATGACGTTGAGCGAGGCGAAGTCGGTCTTCCCCGAGGCGCGCGTGTCGGCGAGCCAGCGGCGGAGATGGCGTGCCTCGTCGAGCGACGCGATGCGGCAGGCGCCCGTCAGCGCCAGCGTCACGAGGCAGTCGGGCGCGCCGTGCGTCACTAGCGCCGCCTGTAGGGCGGCCTGTTCGCGCGTGTCGATGACGAGCAGAAGGCTGATCTCCATAAGTTAAGAGTCCGGAGTCTCGGGTCCGGAGTCAGAACCAACTGTCTTTGACTCCGGACCCGAGACTCCGAGACTACTCCTTGGACGAGCGGAAGCAGGCCGTGCCCGAGGTGCAGAAGTGGAAAGTCTCGTCCTCGAAGTCTTCGGTCTCCATCTGTATCGTCAGGTGGTCGACGCCGAACTGGTCGTGGAGCTTCGAGCGCAGCGACTTCAGAAGCTCGGGCGGCGAGACGGCGTGCGCGTGGACGACGTGCGCCGAAAGGGCCTCGCGCCCCGACGTGATGGTCCAGACGTGCAGGTCGTGAACGTCCTCGACGCCGCGCGTCTCGCGGATGGTGCCCTCGACGGCCGCGAGGTTGATGTGCGACGGCGTGCCTTCGAGCAGCACGTTCGTCGCCTCGCGGATTAGATTCCACGAACTCCAGATGATGAGCAGGCCGATGACGGCGCTGAACAGCGGGTCGGCCCTGTGCCAGCCGTAGAGCGCGACGAGCGCGCCGGCGAGGATGGCGCCGACCGAGCCGGCCGCGTCGCCGAGGACGTGCAGCCACGCGCCGCGCACGTTCAAATCCTTCTCGTGCTCGCCGTGCAGGAGCCACGCGCACACGAGGTTGACCAGCAGGCCCCCGGACGCCACCAGCGTCACCGCGCCGGGCCGCTCGATTTCGGGCGGCGAGAGCCAGCGCCCGTAAGCCTCGTACAAGATGTAGAGCGAGACGAGGACGAGCGCCACGCCGTTCGTGAAGGCGGCGAGGATTTCCAGGCGGTAGTAGCCGAAGGTCTTCGTCGGGCTGGCCGGGCGCGACGCGAAGCGCGCGGCGAGCAAGGCCAGCGCGAGCGCCACCACGTCGGCCAGCATGTGACCGGCGTCGGCCAAAAGCGCGAGGCTGCCCGTCAGCCACCCGCCCGCCGCCTCTGCAAGCATGTAGGCGGCCGTCAGCGCGAGCACGAGCGCCAGCCTGCGCCGGCTGCGCTCCGCCAGCGCGCCGTGCGAGTGGCCGGCCGCGCCGTGCTGGTGTCGGTGTCCGTTCGGCGAACCCATCTGCGCTTTTGACGACGGAATCCGGCGCGGAGACTTACGCGACTTACGTGAAGTCCTACCGGCCGGGAGGCGTTAGCTTAGCAGATTAAGCAGACAGTAAACAGTATTCAGCAGCCGGCAGGAACGCACCCCGGCCGCCCGGGCGAGTCGCCAACGTCGGCGGCCGAGGGTGCTTCTAACGGCTGCTGAATAGTGTCTGCCGTCTACCGCCTTCAGGTCACAGCTCGGCGAGGCCGAGGGCGCGGTTGAAGTCGCGGTAGAGTTCGTTGAGGTCGTGGATGTTCTTTTCGAGGGCGCGCGGCAGCGTCCGGACTTCGCGCGGGTTGACGACGAGGTTGGCCCCGGCGAGGAAGGCGGCGTGCGCGTCGGCCGTGCGCTCGTTCGGCGCGAGCTGCACGAAGACGAGGCGGCGACGCTCGGGCATCCGCATCGAGGCCAGCTCGCGACCGACCTGCGCCGCGCCCTGCCGCCCCATGTCAAACTCGGGGTCGAGCACGAGCACGTCCACCTCGTCCTCCCTCAGACGCTCGGCCGCCTGCGCCGCGTCCGACGCGATAAGGACCTCGTAGCCGTCCCCGCCCAGCACGCGCGACACCTCGCCGCCGTAAGAAGGGCCCGTGCAGACGAGCGCCCGCCGACGCTTCCAGCCGGGCCTGCGACCCGGGGCGGGCGGCGGTTCGGCCTCGCCCTCGGCCGCCGCGCGCCGCAGCAACGAACCGAGCAGGCGCAGCAGGTCTCCCTCGGGCGTCGCGCCCCCCTGCGCGTGGCCGTTGCCGCTCCCGTTGCCGTTGCCGTTCCCGTTCGCCGACGCCGTCGCCGCGTGCGCCGCCGTCGCCGAGACGACGGTCGCGGCAACCGGCTCGGTCTTCGGCGGCTCGGGCGGGGCGACCTGCGCGACCGGCGCCGCGTCCGGCTCCCTCCGCACGCGCCCCGATGCCGGCACGTCGCCGACGGCGGCCAGCGCGTCGCGCTGCGCCGGCTGCGCGTTGATGATCTCCTGACACTTCGGGCAGCGCACGCCGAAAGGGCGCGCCGGGACCTTCGAGTCGTCGAGCTGGAGCCGCGTCGTGCAGTTGTGGCAGGTAACAATCATAGTCTGGGGCTTGGAGTCCGGAGTCGTGAGTCTGGAGTCAGGAGTCAGGGGTTGCGAAGTCGTGGCCTCTCGATGTTGTCTTTAGACCCGCGACTCCGGACTCCGGACTTTTATTCGATCATGTCGAGCATGGAGGCGGACGCGAAGGGGCGCGCGGGGGCCGCGGGCGGGCGCACGCCGGGGGCGGCGGGGCGCGTGCGCGCGGGCCTCGACTCGGCGGCGACGAAGTCGTCGGACGAGGACATCCCCTTGAGCGCGAGCACGAGGTTGTTGGGGTTGGTGGCGAAGGAGAGGCCGTCTTCGAGCGTGACGGTCTCGTTCTCGATCATCTCCTTGATGACGGTGTCGAAGTCCTGCATGCCGTCGTGGCGGCCGTCGCGCATGGCGTCGAGCAGGCTCTTGCCCTCGCTCTCGCCCTCGCTGACGTACTCGCGCGTGCGCGGCGTGGACTTCAGAATCTCGACGGCCGCGACCCGGCCCCGCCCGCCCGCCTTCGGTATCAAACGCTGCGAGACGATGAAGCGGAAGGTCTGGGCGAGGCGCGTGCGGATGACCTGCTCCTCGTTCTTCGGGTAGAGGCCGATGATGCGGTCGACCGTTTTGGAGGCGTCGATGGTGTGCAGCGTCGAGAGCACGAGGTGGCCCGTCTCGGCCGCTTCGAGCGCGATCTCGGTCGTCTCGTAGTCGCGCATCTCGCCGATGAGGATGACCTTCGGCGCCTGCCTGAGCGCGGCGCGCAGGGCCGAGGGGAAGTCGCGCGCGTCCGAGCCTATCTCGCGCTGGTTGATGGTCGATTTCTTATGCGTGTGCAGGAACTCTATCGGGTCTTCGATGGTGACGACGTGGTACTGGTGCTTCTGGTTGAGGAGGTCGATGACGGCCGCCAGCGTCGTCGACTTGCCGGAGCCGGTCGGCCCCGTCACGAGCACGATGCCGTTGCGCAGGTCCGTAATCTCGCCCAACTGGCGCGGCAGGTCGAGCGCCTCGATGGTCGGAATCTCGGTCGGGATGACGCGCATGACGATGGAGTAGGTGCCGCGCTGCTGGAAGACGTTGACGCGGAAGCGCGTGCGCGAGGGCAAGCTATAGCTGAGGTCGGTCGAGCCGGTCTGCGCGAGCCTCTGCGCGGCCTCGGCGTTGCCGTGCAGGAGCGTCATGGCGATGATTTCGGTCTGGTACGGCGTCAACTTCTTGAGCCCGAGCGGCTGGACCGGCGTCAGGCGCCCGTTAATCTCCACCTGCGGCGTCTGCCCGACGGAGAAATTCAGGTCGCTGATGGTGTCCGAGGCCGTCAGCATTTGCTCGATGACGGGCGGCAAGTCGAAGTATCTCATGCGTTTATCTGCTCGGGGCCGAGGACGAAAGGGGTTGCGGGCCGGAGGGCGTTTTGAAGGGAGTGCGCGCCGTCTACGGAGTGCCGGACGGGGCCTCCCCCGCCTGACCCGAAGCATTGTGACGCACGGCGCTGTTAAAAAGCAAGTTGAAACTTTTAACGGCTGTTATTTTAACACTTAACTCTCAATTTCGGCCAAAAACTCCCGCGTCCGCCGGGTTATCTCCGCCGGCTGTTCGCCCGCGAGCAGCGCGCCGATAACGGCGACCGACGCGGCCCCGGCTTCGATGACGGCCCGCGCGCGCTCCCGCGTGATGCCCCCGATGGCGACGAGCGGAAACGTCTCTCCCAAACTCTCGCGCACGCGCCGCAAGCCCTCCAACCCAACGACCGGGTCCGGCCTCTCTTTAGAAGAGGTCTGGAAGATAGGTCCAACGGCGACATAATTTACGGGCATTCCCGCGGCCTCCGACGCCTGCTCCAAGCTGTGCGTCGAGAAGCCGATAACCGCCCCCTCGCCCAGCAAAGCCCTCGCCGCCGCGGGTGGCAAATCGTCCTGCCCCAAATGTACCCCGTCCGCCCCGAGCGCCAGCGCCACGTCCGCCCGGTCGTTAATTATGAGCCGCGCGCCCCAACGCCTCGCCGCCGCCAAAGCCGCCTCCGCCTCCCCGTAAAACTCCCGCGGGCTCAACAACTTCTCCCGCAACTGAACGAGCCGCGCCCCGCCCTCGCACAGCCTCTCCACCTGCTCCGCGTGCGACAGCCCCGACAGACGCCGGTCCGTAATTGCGTAAAGTCTCGGCGGCTCGAACTTCATCGCGCGTCGGGCGGGACGGCCCTGTCGTTGCCGTCGAGGTATTTGTCGAACCAGTAGATTTGCCAGTTGAGGCTTTCGACGAGGTGCCGGGGCTCGCCGGTGCGGGTGAGGTTGTGGTTTTCGCGTGGGAAGATGACGAACTCGGCGGGGGCGCCGAAGTGCTTGAGGGCGCGGAACCATTGCTCGGCCTGTTCCAGCGGGACGCGATGGTCGTTTTCGGAGTGGAGGATGAGGGTGGGCGTTTTGACGTTGGCGGCGTACTTGAGCGGGGAGCGTTCCCAGTAGAGGTCGAACTTCTCGAAGAGGTCGCCGCCGAAGTCGTCCTCGTGGCCGTAGGCGCCGTCGCGCGTGCCCTCGTCGCTGACGAAGTTGGTGACGCTGCGGAGGGTGACGGCGGCCTTGAAGAGGTTCGTGTGGCCGACTATCCAGTTGGTGAGGTAGCCGCCGTAGCTGCCGCCCGTGACGCCGAGGCGCTCGCGGTCGATCCAGGGGTTTCTGCGCAGGACTTCTTCGACGCCGTTCATCACATCGGTGTAGTCGTTGCGGCCCCACTCGCCCTCGATGCCGCGCTCGAACTTCTGGCCGTAGCCGGTGGAGCCGCGCGGGTTGGTGTAGAAGACGGCCCAGCCGCGCGCGGCGTACCCCTGGAACTCGTGGAACCAATCGACGCCGTACATGGCGGCCGGCCCGCCGTGGATGCTCAAAATCAGCGGGTACTTTTGCCCCTCGCGCCAGCCGAGCGGGCGGACGAGGAAGCCGTCAATGTCCCAGCCATCGGCGCCCTTGTAGGTCATGCGCTCGACATCCGCGAACGCGAGGCGCGACCAGAGCCTTTCGTTGAGGCGCGTGAGCCGCCGCTCGCCCGCGCCTTCGAGGTCGGCCGCGTAGAGGTCGTCCATGTTCTTGAAGTCGTTCGCGGCGTAGACGATTCGGCGCGCGCGGTCGTTGGCGTCTACGAAGCGCACGGCGCGCGCGCCCTTCGTCAGTTGTTTGAGCGCGCCGTCTCGCGCGTCGGCGCGGAAGAGGTGCGTCTCGCCGCGGACGCCGGCCTCGAAGAAGAGCGCGCGGCCGGCTTCGGCCCACTTCAGGTTTGAAGGGATGAGGTCGAGCGAGGGCGAGACGTTGCGCGAGGGCGCGCCGCCCGCGGAGGGCGCGACGAAGATTTTCGGGTGCGCGCGACGCCGGAGGCGGCCGACGAAGGCGATGTGCCGGCCGTCGGGCGACCAGCGGGGGCTCGCGTCCTCCTCCTCGTGGTCGGAGATTTTCGTGAGCGCGCCGCCGTCGGCCGAGACGACCCACACGTCCGTGTTGCGGCTCTCGTCGAAGGCGCGGCCCGTGCGGTCGGAGACGAAGGCAATGCGCGTCGAGTCGGGCGACCACTGAGGGTCGGTGTCGTTCCAGTCCTCGCCCGAAGTTATCTGGCGGGCCGCGCCGCTTTGAACGTCCACGACCCAGACGTGGCTGCGCTTGTCGTCGAACCAGCCCGTGTCGTTGAACTTGTAGGAGAGGTGCTTGTAGTGGCGCACGTCGCTCGAAGGGGCTTTCACGTCGCTCGGCCCCGTGCGGCTCGTGACGGCGAGGCGCGTGCCGTCGGGCGACCACTCGAAGCCGCCGACGCCGTTCTTCAGGCTCGTCACGCGGCGGGCCTCGCCGCCTTCGAGCGGGAGCAGGTAGACCTGCGCGCGCGGCGTCGCCTCACCCGCGGGCGCGGCCGTCTGGAGAGCGCTCGGCGTGCCCGGCGTCGTCGCCGTCGCCGCGGGGCCGGCGGGCGTCGCTTGCGGCGGGGGCGTGTTCGGCGGCTGCGGCGCGCCCTGTGTGGGGGCTTGCGGCGACTGCGGCTCGCTCGGGGGCCGCGAGGAGATGAAGGCCAGCGAGCGCCCGTCGGGCGACCAGCGCGGCGAGGTGGAAGACTGCGGGCTCGTCGTGAGCTGCCGCGGCGGGCGGCTGCCGTCTGTGGCCGCGAGCCAGATTTGCGAGAGCCTGCGGTTCTGCCTCTGGTCCACGGTCGTCAGGACGTACGCCGCCCAGCGCCCGTCCGGCGACAGCCGCGGGTCGCTCAGGAACTCGAAGGAGTAATAATCCTCCGGCGTCACGCCGCGCCTCTTCGCCGCCTCCTGCCCGCCCGCCGCCGCGCCGAGCGCGAGCAGCAACACGAGCGCGGCCGCCGTCCACCTTTGTCTTTTCATCGTTTTAAATTCTCCGGCTGGAAGTCAGCCCTTCGAGGCGTGGACGATGAGCGTGTTGCCGCCGAGCAGCACCTCGTCCGACTGAAGCTCGTCCGACCAGCGCTCGCGCCTTCTCTGTTCCGACTGGAGGCGGTTGAGGAGGCGTATGAGGGCGACGAAGGGCAGGAACGCCCAGGAGTTCTTCTTCGGCTTGTCGCGGTGGAGGCCGAGGACGCGGAAGCCGTTCTTTTCGAGGATGTACCTGAGCCCGGGGTAGGCGATGGGGTTGATGTGCAGGGCTATCTCTTCGGCGCCCGCGTACTCTTCGCCGAGCCCCGAGAGGTATTCGCGCGAGAGCGGCTTGAAGTGCGAGGTGTAGCCGTAGAGCAGCCACTTGAAACGCTCCTCGATGTTGAGCGTGTTCGGGATGCTGACGACCGCGTGGCCGCCGGGCCGCAGCACGCGCGCTATCTCGCGGAGCGCCTGAAAGGGGTTCTCGATGTGTTCGAGCCCTTCGACGCAGGTGACGTAGTCGAACGAGGCGTCCGCGTAAGGCAGCGAGCGCGACAGGTCGCCGCCCTTTATCTCGACCCCGGGCAGGCGGAAGATTTCCGGGTAGAGGTCGCAGCACTCGACTTCGAGCCCGAGCCGCAGAAGCCTCTCGGCGAGCGCGCCCTCGCCGGCCGGCACGTCCAGCACCCGGCCGCGCGGCAGCGCGCCGAGGACGCGCTCGACGGTCGTGTAGATGGCCTCGTGCGCGAGCGGCTTTATCTGCCCCCGCCCCTCTTCCTCCGATGCCACGGCGCGGCTCACCTGCCGAGCGCGACCTTGAAGGGGAAGAGCTGCGCGGTCATGATTTTTTCTTTCACCGCGTCGTCATCCTCCATGAATTTGCGCGCCTCCTCTTCGGTCGCCGCCTCGAAGATGACGACGCCGAACTGGCTCGGGTCCGACTCGTTCAGGGTCCTGCCGGCCAGGATGACCTTCCCCTCCCTGTGCAGGCGTTGCAGGCGGCGGAAGTGTCGGCCGACCGTCTCGCCGTCCTCCTTCGTCCAGCTCTTCTCGTCCAGAAGGCGCGGGACGAGCTTCAGGACGTAGACGAACTGCTTTTTCTCCTCCTTCTTCGGCGCCTCCTGCGCGAAGGCCGTGAAGC
>Ga0268242_1000101_pt1 | contig 14476 bp, 12 predicted proteins | sample BulsoiFelSFmetaG_FD_200253 | JGI IMG/M metagenome (GOLD analysis project Ga0268242, IMG submission 200253) | Bulk soil microbial communities from Mexico - San Felipe (SF) metaG (v2) (version 2) | ecosystem: Environmental > Terrestrial > Soil > Agricultural land | place: Mexico: San Luis Potosi... | reverse complement strand
AAGGAGAACAGAGTTAAAGAATCGAACCCATCGTCATCCCCCAGCGTATCATTAATCTTGTCAGCATTAGCCGAAGGGGTCACGAAATGTATTGTCCAAGCTGTGGGTCGGAAGAGAGACAGTTGAGCCAGTTCTGCCGCGTCTGTGGGACGGATTTACGGGTGGTGCGCGCTGGCATGGAGAGGCCGGACGCCATCACCGATTCCGCCGTCACCGCGCGCGAAGAGATTGGCCGCGCCATCGCCGCCAAGATTAAAGAGATGCGAGGCTCTACGGAACTCAAGACAGTTGCCGAAGACGTTCTGCCCAAGATCGAAGAATTCTTAGAATCGCCCGAAGAGAAGCGTCTGCGTCGCATGCGCACGGGCGTGGTCGTCACATCGGTCGGCCTCGGCGCGTTGATTATGTTCATGCTGGTGGCGATGGGAACGGGTCAGGAAGAGCTACTGCTCCCTGCGGGCGCGGCCATCGTCGCCTTCTTCATCGGGCTTGGAATCTTAATCAACGGCAAAATGCTGACCGTGCAGAAGAAGCAGATTGCAGATAACTCACCTGATTCTGAAAGACAAAACCTGCTGGACCAACTGACATCCGGCAAGGCTTCAACTCAAAGGGAGTTGGAGCCGCCCTCTAATCCTCCGAACTCCGTCATCGAGCACACCACGCACAGGCTTCCCAACGAAGCCGTCAACGTTCGCCGCCAGCAGACATTGATGAAGGATGAAAGCTAAAGAGGGAAGAGGCAGAGAGCCACGAGCATGAGACAATAGAATCACAGTAATTTGAGATTTCAAATTTGAAATCTGTTATTGCTTTGCCTGCTTCCTAACCTAGCCGTCCGCCTTCTTACTTAGTGATTGGGTAACGCAGAATCTTATCTGTCACGCTCTTGCATGGCTGTAACTCGACGGTCGTGTTCTGTGCTTCAGCATCGCGTCTCAGTTTGGCGCGGGCGTCGGCGTCCCACGCTAGCGGGCGCGCGATGCGCTCAGGCGAATCGTCTTCGACGAAGGGGAGCGCGATCAACCAGTAGCGACCCGGCGCGACGTTTGTGAAACCGAACGTGCCGTCGTCATTCGGCTTCACCTCAGCATAGCGCAATAAGTCTTCTGCGCGCTCGCGCTCCATCGGAACGAGATAGACTTTCAAATTCGCGGGAAGGGCAAGACCGCCCTCGCCTTCTTTTGCAGCAGTGACTCGTCCGCGCACGACTGCCCCGTCCTGTGCGATGTTGACAGTCACGCCCGCAAAATTTTCTCCACCTTTAAGATTGATGAGCGAGAGCGTGGCCGCGCTCTTCGTTTCAGCCGTCTTCGCTGCGGAAGGAGTCGCAGCCCGCTGTGTCGTGTTAGGTAAGACGATAGAATGCACATACCAGAAATCTGTCGGCAGGTGCGGAATTAAACGATAGCTTCCTGCGCCCAGATTACGAATCGTGAACTCTCCGGCATCAGTCAACGCGCTCGCGCTTCCTGCAAATAATGTTGTTAGCAGGTTGTCCGCCTGGCTCTTTTCAGCACGGCGCGCATTGATGAGAGTCTCAATCAAGAGAGCAGGTCGCGCGCTTGCTTCGCAGCCCTCTTTCTTTGGCAGCAGTTCCAGCGTGGCTCGCCCCGCGATAGAGCCGAGCGGCGCGAGAGTTAATTCTAAACCCGTCACATCCGCGCCCTTGACGACGACGCGGCGCGGAGTTGAAGCGAGAGTGTTGCCGGAGCTACTCCCTTGCTGCGCCGTCAACATATAAACGCCGTCGGCGATGCCTTGTAAGGAGAAAACCGCTTTTCCGCTCGGAGAGACAAAGGTGCTTAATTCATACGCGTTGTTTGAAGCCTGTCTGAGTATCAAATTGATGCCGTAGGTGATTGTACTATCCGTTGACAGGCCAGTGATCGTGCCGCTGATTGTGTGGCCGCGCTCGCCCCTGTAGCGGATGTCTATATTGGTCACCTCTTCGCCGCCGCGCAGAGAAACCTCGGCAGCCGTGTCGCGCGTTGATGAAGGGTAATAGGTTGGTATATCCGAGTCGTAAGTATTGCTTCCGATAAAGAAGCTCGTCGCGCCGCCAGCGCCCACAAGATAAGTGCCCGGCGTCAAACCATAGAGACGATAGATGCCTCTATCGTCAGTCAGTCTGAATTGACCGGCACTAAAGCCATTAGTGACCGGGCGACCATTAGCATCGCGCACGCGTACGAGTTTGACAGGGATGGCGACGAGAGGCTCGCCATTCGCGTCGCGCACTGTTCCGGTAATCACGCCGCCTTTGCTGAGCGTGAGATTGACAGTGTCGCCGACTCTGTAGTATCTGGCCTCGCCCGTGCTTGGTATGGTGTTCGGCTGCGAGATGAGGCCGGGCGCATATGCGCTCACAGAGTAGAGTCCCGGCAAAAGGTTCGCGGCTTGAAACTTACCATCCTCGTCCGTGCTGACGGATAGTTGCTGCCCAAGCCCCGGAAGAAACGCCCTGCTGAGATAAACGGTCGCATAGACGAGAGGTTGTCCATCTTCGGTTGTGATGCGACCTGTGATAGAGCCGCCTGCATCGCTCGCTTTGCCAGCACGAGCCTCAGCCGCGCTCGCTGTCTGTGCGTCCTGTGCTGTGACAATGATTGCCGTGAAAGCGAGCAAACAGAGAAAAAGTGTGAGACGCTTTCTGATGAAGCATGAAAGCGTCTGATGTTGAAGGAAGGTGTGGAACGTTTCAGTGAGGTTATTCATTGTTGCCGCCTTCCGGTTGAGTTGTGTTGATGGTCAGCGTGACTTCGGATTCAGAACCATTGGTGACGGAGACTCTCTGTCTGACTAATACGGGTCTGCGCCGCTCGCCGTCGTTTGGATAGATATTAAGGATGACTTCGTATTCGCCTGTGGGCAGTCCTTCGATCAGAAATCGCCCGCGCGAGTCAATAGCGTAGCGTCCCGTTTGGTCAACCTGTATGGACGGAACTTGTGAGCCTGTCATTTCTGTCAACGGGCGAATGCCAATTGACATGCGCCTAGGGTCCGGCAGCGCATCGCCGTCCGTCTTGATGATGCCGCGAATGCTGCCGCTCCCGTATTGAATGACAAGTCGAACGCCAGTTATCTGTGTGCCCTGCGTAATCTCAAACTCTCTTTGCGGCACTCCATCATGCTCAATGCGCGAGAGCTTGAAACCGGGTACAGGCGGGAAAGGAGTAAGAGAGAGACTGAATTTTCCAGGACGCAGCCCCTTGATTGTGAAAGTCCCATCGGGCGCAATCTGGGTTCTGGATAATTCAGGCCACGGCACCTGCTGCGACCTGCCTCCGACGGGCCACGCGGAGACCCACATTTGATTGAGCTGCGAGAGAACCGAACGGTCGGTTGTCCCTTCGACGACGGCGACACCGCTCAACGTCGCGCCCTGCTGCATCTTGATCTCTAAGCCTGAGATGTCGCTGTCCAGGACCTCAAACTGAGTCGGGTTGCTATAACCATTGTTGCTCTTATTGCCGTACAGCCAGAGAGTCGTCACGTAGCGACCCGGCAGAATTCCCTCCAGGCGAAAGCGTCCCTGAGCATCGGATGGTATTCCGCCAGCGAAGCCTCCCGTCTGGCCGTTCTTCATCAAAGCGCCATAGCCGACGGCGACGCCTGGCACGGGCTGCCCGCTCTCGTCAACGACTCGCCCGGTCACCACATAGGTCTTCTCCTTGCGGCCCAGCGTAATGTCAATGTTCGAGGCTTCGCTTCCTTCTTTGACTTCGATGACCGTCGCCTTCGATTGGTCTGTGACGCTCGGGTAATAGGTGAGCGCGAAATAGCCGCGAGACCCACCGCCATATGAGACAGAGCCATCCTCCTTCGATGCGCCGACGCTGACAGTGTAGTTGCCGGGAGGGATGCCGTAGATTCTGTAGATGCCGCGATCATCCGTTTGATACATAAAAGGGTTGAGCATCATCGGAGAGCGCATCTGCCCCTGCTGGCCCACTTGATTGAGTTGTATGTGCTCATCTATGACGGGCGCGCCGTCAGCATCCGTGATGCGGCCTGTGATGACGCCGCCGCCCACGAGCGTGAAGTCCACCTTCTCGACCGTCTCGCCTTCGGCAAGAGTGACCAGCTTGCCTGGACCGCCGTAAGGACTGTCGCTTTGCGCGACCATCGTCGGAGCAACTGCGGAGATGGTGTAACGTCCTGCCGGAACATTCGTCAGCCTGTAGTTGCCTTGATAATCGGTCCTGGCGCTGGCAATAGCCGAGCGATTGGGGAAGCGGTCTTGAGCATAGAGCTGCACGGGAATATTGGCGATGCCTTTATCGCCGCTGGTGACGCGGCCTGAGATGACACCCGTCCCTTGCTTCTGGACAGTTTGCGCGAGCACGTTGGCCGCAGGGAGAGCTATCACTAAGATCAAAGCAACGCTTGTCGCATGACGTTTGAGAGAGCACATGAGGCGACTCCTTTTTTATGAAAGAGAAGCAACGGTCAAGAGAGACACGCGCGCCATTATAGCGGGTTTCAAATTTTTAGCGCAGAAAAATTAAGGGCCGAGAATTTTTCAGGGCAACTTGACCAATATAAGTTGCCACTAGCTTCAGCTAGTGGATTAAGGTGATTAGAAATTTTTGGCTTAGCCAAATTTCAAAGGAATATTAGGCTAAAGCCACAAGGAGAAACATTTTTATAGATTCGGCTAAAGCCTTCTCTTATCACCACTCTGTTCCACTAGCTAAAGCTCGTGGCAACTGATGAATTTCAACAGAGGCTAATAGACTGCCCTGCTTCTCGCTCATTAGCGCACAACCATCTTCTCTCTCAGCTTCTGAACAACGAAGAGCAGAGCCGCGCTCGCAAAGCTAATTACTGCGACCGGCATCCAGTAGCGCGGGGCGAGGTAGCTGATCTCGTAAAACTCCTTGAGCTTGTCGAGCGGAAAAAAATTAACTTGTGTGGCGGCCAGAAATGAATAGACGGCCAGGACCCCGACTCCGTAGAGAAAATAGATTTTGAGGTTCTTCTCTCCCTTATGGAGCGCGACGGCGAAGAAGTTGGCGATGGATGTGATGATGATAACGCTTAGCCACATCATCTGTAGATCATCCGAGCTGGCACCGTAATATTTCGTCATCACGTACTCGCCAGCGTAACCCGCTCCGGCCATGAAGAGCGCCGAGACGATGACGAACGAGTAGAGGTCTATTTGAAAGTGGCGCACCTTGCTCGCGTTGTTGTTGCGGAGCGCGATGAAAAACGATGGCAGAGCGATGATGAAGATGTTGATGAGCGAGACGCGGCGCGGCGTTAGCGGAAAATTGAAGAGGAAAAAGATGTGAAGCAGAGCCATCAGGATGACCAGAAAGTTTTTCGCCAGGAAAAGCTTCGCGCACGCCGAGACGGTGTTGACTATCTTATTGCCCTCGTCGAAAATCACCGGCAGAAGAGCAAACCTGTTTTTCAGGAGCACGATGTCGGCGACCTCTTTCGTAATCTTGCTCCCCTCTTCCATGGCGATGCCCATGTCTGCGGCCTTAATCGCGGGCAGGTCGTTGACGCCGTCGCCGATCATCGCAGTGTAAATCTTCTCCTTCTTCAATGTCTCGATGATTCGCAGCTTGTGGTCAGGCTTGAGCCTGGCGAAGATGACGTTGTTCGTGATGACGCTCATGAAATCCGCGTCCGCAACTCTATCCAGTTCCTGACCCGTGACAAGCTCCGTGTCTTTGATGTCCCAACCAATCTCTCTGGCTACGGCTTGAATCGCTTCGGGAGCGTCGCCTGATAAAATCTTGAGATCAATGTCGTGAGACTGAAAAAGCTGTATGGCGTCCATCACGTCGTCTCTGACCTGGTCCGTGATTGAGACGATGCAGACGGGTTCGATGGTGAGTTCGTCACCGTTAGCTCTGACCCCATCGAGCGTGAAGTCAGCAGAGAGTTTCCCCAGGAGAACGTTGCGATAGACCTGAAGCCCATGCTCTTCGAAGAGCCGCCGGGCTTTCTCCTGAAAGACGGGGACGATTTTTTCGAGCAGCAGATCGAACGCGCCGAAGATGAGAGTGCGCTCTTCGCCTTCGGTCTCAACTTTAATCAAGCTCATCTTCTTCTCGGAGCTGAAAGGAACTTCGTCCACGAGTCGAACATCTTCGTGCGCAGGGAAGGGCGCGAGCGTTCTGAGCGTGGCGTTCTTGTCCGAAGAGAGCTTGCCGTAAGTGCCGAGCCAGAGCTTGACATCGTCTTCGTTGAAACGTTCGTCAATGAGCGTGATGCGGTTGACCGAGAGCTTGTTCTGTGTGAGTGTGCCGGTCTTGTCCGTGCAGACGATTTGCACGTTTGAGAAGGACTCGATGGCATTCAGTCTTTCGACAATCGCTCCGATGCGGCTGATGCGATAGACGCCGAGCGCAAAGGTGATCGAGGCCATCAGAATCAGACCTTGAGGAAGGAGCGAGATGACGACCGTCGAGATACGCCTGATAAAACTGATGTTGTTGAGGTTGGCATGAGGGTCGAAAAGAAATTCGAGCAGAATCAGGGCGGCGGAGACGATCATCAACGCCTCGACAATATGATCTAACTTTTTTTGGAGCGGTGTGAGTGTGTGTTTTACTTTTTTGGCGATGCCTGTGACTTTGGCCGCGTAGGAATTATCTCCAACTTTCTCCGCGACGTAATAACCGTTGCCGGAGATGCAGAAGCTGCCGGAAAGAATCTCGTCGCCCGCTTCTTTGAAAATAGGAACCGACTCGCCCGTCAGCAATGATTCGTCAATCTCCATGTGATTGGAGATGTGAACGCGCCCGTCAACGACGACCTGATCGCCGCGCTCTATCTTGAGCAGGTCGTCAACGACAATCTCCGTCTGGTCAATCGAGACTTCCAGCCCATCGCGGATCGCGGTCACTTTTCTTTCGAGCAGCAGATTGACTTTATCTAAGGCGCGCTTGGCTTTAATCTCCTGCGAGATGGCGAGAACTGTGTTGATGAGCGCGACCGTGAAGACGCCTAAGGAGTCAAGGATGAGACGGTCGTCACGCGTCCTGAAATAGAAGAAGAGCAGGAAGGCGACCATCAACCCGACAATCAGGTTGAAGACTGAGAAGAGATTTTCAAAGATGATTTCGCGTGTGCGTTTCGTGCGGGTTTCGGAAGAGACGTTGCATAAACCCTTCGCAACGCGCTCGGCGACTTGCTCGGAGGTTAAGCCAATGAGTTCCAAAGTGATCCTTCCGACCTGCTGGATTAAAAAGAGAGGACGAAAACTTATTCCTCGTCATCGTGTGACGACTGACGGCGACGGATCATGTCGGCTAAACCTTCGAGCGCTCGCCGACCCATCCCCGTCGGGTCTTTCTTCACGCCCAGAGATTCCTGCGCGTCGTTGATGATGCCCAAAAGTTCGTCCTGCACGATTAATCTGATCTTCTTCTCATCGGCCTTTGTCATATCAATAGATGTATCCTCTCGCTTGAAAAAAGTTTTGTTGAAAAGTCAGGGCAGTATAAAGCCTCATGTGCAGCCGTCACAAATTCAAGGAATAAATCTGAGGCGACTTTTCTGTGACGACGAAGTAGAATTGCGCCGCGCCAAAGGATAAAACTTCTACGGAGGAGATTATGGCAAAGCGTTTTCGAGTCTTACTTGAAAAAGCAGAAGGCATGGACGGCGCGAGCATCACCGTCCCCTTCGATGTTGAAAAGGTCTTCGGCACACGCGCACGCGTTCCCGTGCGCGGCACGATTAACGGCTTTCCCTATCGCAGCTCTATCGTTCCGATGGGAGGTAAGCATTTAATGGTTGTCAACAAAGCGATGAGAGAAGGCGCGGGAGTGAAAGGCGGCGAGATGGTCAGCGTCGTGATGGAGCGCGACGACGCGCCGCGCGTCATTACGCCGCCAAAAGATTTCGCGCGCGCTCTTAAAGAAAACATTGAGGCGCAAAGTTTCTGGAAGACGCTCAGCTACACGCACCAGAAGGAGCATGTGCGCTCCATCGAGGAGGCCAAGAAGCCCGAGACGCGCGCTCGCAGAATCGAGAAAGCGATTGAGATGCTGGCCGCAGGGAAAAAGCCTCAATAAGCTGTAGAAGTGATCTGCTAAAAAGAGAAGGCAGGAAGAAAGGTGCAGCGCTTTCTTCCTGCCTTCTGTTTAGCTGTTATAAATTTAGGCTTTAATTCTTATTTACATCCTCAGCGTTTTGTCGCTTGAGCAAGTTTCGCAGTTTCATGCGCGCCTTGTGCAGTTGCGACTTAGATGTCCCGACGGCGCAACCAAGCATGCGGCCTATCTCTTCGTGCTCGTAGCCTTCAACGTCGTGCAGCACGAACACTGTTCGATAGCCATGCGGCAACTGCGCAATCGCATTATCGAGCGCGATTCTGTCAACTACGGGCATGCGGTCTGGATTCTCCGTTCCAAAGACGGCCTGATCCGGCGTCTCGCCTTCCTCGGTAGTCTTCTCGTCGCGGACACTGCGCTTGCGAAAGTGCATCAAGACCTGGTTGACCGTCAGACGGTGCAGCCATGTCGTGAAAGCTGACTCGCCGCGAAAGCTTCCGATCTTGCGGAAAAGCTGTACGAAAGCCTCCTGTGCCAGGTCTTCCGCCTCTGTGACGTTCTGCGTCATCCTTAAACAGAGTGAATAGACACGGCGGTGATGCCGCCTGTAAAGCTCCTCGAAGGCTGACATGTCGCCTTTTGCGGCGCTTTGCGCGAGCGCATGATCCGAAGCCGCAGGAGCATCCGTCTCCTTCGCCTCATTGCGCCCAAAACTTAACCAGTTTGGATAAATCTCAGCAGTTGTCATCGTTCCCCCCATTAAAACCCGAACCCCTTACGCCCCCATTACTCTTATTTTGCCTATTGACCTCGGGAGACAACCGACATTATACTTAAGGCATCTGAAATATTCAAGTAAATTAAATTGAAAAGTTCAGGTAGATTAAATAGCTGGAGGGCTTTTGATGGCAGAATCTACGCCCGCTCATGAGGTGGAGGAAGTATTGAACGGTTTCTCAGAGGTTATGTCGCGGTTGATGATTGACCATTACCAGCAGCAGATCAGCGAGCTTGATTTGACGCTGCCGCAGGCGCAGGTTTTAAGGGTGCTCAGGCGAGGCTGCATGCCGACAGGGCAATTGGCCTCAGAACTGAGGATTTCAGCTCCCGCTATCACGCAATTGACCGATAGGTTGATTCGCAAAGGGCTGATCGAGCGCCGCGCTGCTGCCGATGATAGAAGGTGCGTCATCGTCGCGCTTTCTGAGAAAGGCTCTAATCTAATAGACCAGTTTCGGCGTAGCCGACGCGAGATTTTCAACCGTGCCATAGCAGATTTGAGCGAAACAGACCGCGAGCTTGTGATTGCGGTTCTAGGACGTGTGGTCAAGGCGCTCGAAGGTTACGAAGCTCTCGTAAACGAGGCTCAAAATAGTAGCTTGAAGGTCAAAAAGCAGAAGAATAGTTAGTAAAAACAAGGGGAAAAAGGAAATGAAAGCAATAAAGAGCAGAATCATCAGCATGGTCGCAATCCTTGCGATTGCCGCTGTTGCTGCCATTGCCGCGCCCGCAGCATCTAATGACGGGAACGCGGGCGACGAGCAGGTAGCAAAGAAAGTTCGCCACGAACTCGTCACTTTGCCTTATTATGGGGTCTTCGATAATCTGGCCTACAAGGTTGAAGGAAACACAGTGACGCTTTACGGGCAGGTCGTTGAGGCCACTACGCGCTCGGACGCGGAGCATCGCGTGGCTAAAATTGATGGGGTTGAGCGTGTCATCAATAACATAGAGGTCTTGCCGCTCTCCTCTTTTGACAATGAGATCAGGGTTCGCGCTTATCGCACGATTTTCCGCACAGGCGGTCTCTATCGTTACGCTATGGGAGCAAACCCGTCCATTCACATCGTCGTCAAAGGCGGTCATCTGACCCTTGAAGGCGTGGTGGCGGATGAGGGGGACGCGCAACTGGCTTACATAGCTGCGAGAAACGTGCCGGGCGTCTTCTCTGTGACGAACAACCTGCGTTCAGAGCGCAGCGAAAAGGGGGCTTACTAAAAGCCTACTCCGAAATGTATTGGAAGGCCGGAGTTGATTTAAGCTCTGGCCTTCCCCCGACAAACTTTTTTTATGAAGTTAGTAGGGAGTTGAGATAAAACCAAAGCACGAATGGGCGCATCATTCGTTCTTATGTTTAGGAAACTTTGGCCGGGGATTACCGTATAGTCTCCGGCTAAAGCCGTTGGAGAGCGCCGCCCGACGGGCGCATCTCTTTCATTGATAAATTCACGCGCGCGGACTCGTGCGTGAGAGGAAACTGCGAGCATGCTTGATAAAAATGTGGACAAAGAGGGTTTTCGTTCGTTGGTGCTGGATGATGACCGTTACAGACCGTTCGAGGGATTAGGTCAGGAGAGCGAGGGGGAAACTGTTGCCACGGGCAAGCTCGAGGATGTGCTGCAAAAGCTGGACGAAGCGAGTCTGGCCGAAGCAGGCCCCGAAGCCTTGCTTATTGACGACGCGGAGACGAGTGCGGACGAAAGCGGCGACGCTTTCAATGATGAAGAGTTAGACCTTTCTGCCGGTGAAGAAGATAAGGCGAGCGACCCTGTGCGCATGTACTTGCGCCAGATGGGTCGCGTGCCGTTGCTGACGCGTGAGCAGGAAGTCTCCATCGCCAAGCGTATAGAGAACGGGCAGATCAGGGCTAATCGAATCATCGCCCGCTCGCCGATAGCTATCCGTGAGCTAATTAAGATTGGCGCAGAACTAGAAGCCAGAAGGCTCAGTGTCCGAGAGGTCGTCAATCTTTCCGATCAGACGGAAGTGGACGAGTTGGAGGACAGGGGCGAGGAATACCTGCGCCTCACGCTCGAAGGCATAGAGAACGTGCGCGTTCTCTTCAATCGCGTGCAAAAAGAGTTTGAGAAGCTGCGCGCCGAACAGAAGGTGACGCGCGGCAAGAAATCTAAAAAACTCTTGCGCCTGCGTCGCAAAGTTGCCGGGACAAGACTTGAGATTGCGCGTCAGATGTCTGAACTCTCTCTCAGAGAAGAGACGCGACAGCGGCTCATCGCCGCGATTGCCGCGCGCTACAAAGAGGTGCGCACTGCGGAACGCGAGATTGACAAGCTGACAGAGAAACTGAACCGCAAGCGCATCAAGCCGGAAGAAGAGAAGGAACTGAAGCGTCAGATCACCGTCGCCAAGCGTCATCTCAAACAGATTGAGGCGGACACGATGCTCTCGCCAGTAGAGATTAAGCGCGCGCATCAGGCTATCGCAGTCAACGAGGCGCAGACGACTGAAGCCAAGCGCGAGATGACGGAGGCGAATCTTCGTCTCGTCGTTTCGATTGCTAAGAAGTACGTCAATCGCGGTCTGCAATTTCTGGACTTAATCCAGGAAGGCAACATCGGGTTGATGAAAGCAGTGGACAAATTCGAGTGGCGTCGAGGCTACAAGTTCTCGACCTATGCGACATGGTGGATTCGCCAGGCCATCACACGTGCGATTGCCGATCAGGCGCGAACCATTCGCATCCCTGTCCACATGATCGAGACGATTAATAAGCTCATCAGAACTTCGCGCGCGCTCGTGCAGGAGTTAGGACGCGAGCCGACGAGCGAAGAGATTGCGCGCAAGATGGACATCCCGGTTTCAAAGGTGCGCAAAGTTTTGAAGATCGCGCAGGAGCCTATCTCGCTGGAGACGCCGATTGGCGAAGAGGAAGACTCGCACCTCGGCGATTTCATCGAAGACAAATCTATCTTGAATCCGGCGGACGCTGTGGTCGCTTCAAACCTGCGCGAGATCACGGACGAAGTTCTGGCCACGCTCACGCCGCGCGAAGAGAAGGTCATCAAGATGCGCTTCGGGCTGGGAACGACCGGCTCAGAACACACGCTCGAAGAGGTCGGCCAGCATTTCGCAGTCACACGCGAGCGCATCCGGCAGATTGAAGCGAAGGCATTGAGAAAGCTGCGTCATCCATCAAGGTCACGGAAATTGAAAGCATTTTTAGAAAGTACGCAGCGATAGAAAAGCGGGCAGTCGTCAGTAGTCAGTGATCGGTTGTTTGTGCTATGGCGGCTCGAAACATGAAATTATCATCAAGATTATGCAAGCTCATGCAACTGACTACTGACTACTGACAACTAACTACTTCTTTATGAGAATTTCAGAAATTTACAAGAAAAAACTGGATGGCGAAGAGGGTTGGATTCTAAAGCGCGGGGCGCAGCTTCGCATCGCTCTGTGCTACCCGAACGTTTACGAAATCGGCATGGCGAACCTCGGCTTTCAGGCCATGTACGAGCTTTTCAATCGCATCCCGGAAGTCTCCTGCGAAAGAGTTTTTCTGCCGGATGCGCAGGAGATGCGCGAATACGAAAAATCGCGCACGCCTCTCCTTTCTCTCGAATCGCAAACGCCCGTGCGCGACTTTGATGTCGTGGCGTTCTCAATTTCGTTTGAGACCGATTACCTGAACATGGTGAGCATCCTGCGCCTGAGCGGTGTGCCCGTCTGGTCCAAGGATAGAACCGCGCACGATCCATTAGTCGTCATGGGCGGCGCAGCGTCGTTCCTCAATCCTGAGCCGATTGCGGATTTCACGGATGTCATCGGCGTCGGCGAAGGCGAGATTCTGGGCCATCAACTCGTTGATGCAATCTTCGAGCATGAGACGAAAGACGAAATCCTGTTGGCTCTGGCGCGAAAGGGGCGTGGCTTTTACATCCCTGCGCTCTACGACGTGACCTACAACGCCGACGGAACGGTTGAAGATTACAGACCAACGGCAGAGGGCGTTCCTGCGCGAGTCGGTCGCGCTCTCGCCGCAGAAAATCCGAAAGAAGGAAGCCTCCGCCGCGCTCTGCGTCGCGGCGAGATTGAAGTCGCTACACAGTTGAGAGGCGAAGAGGTCTTCGCGCCCTCGACAGTCATCTACGCGCCCGCCGCAGAGATGGGCGAGCGTTTCCTGGTCGAGATTTCGCGCGGCTGCTCGCAGGGCTGCCGCTTCTGCTGGGCTGGTTACAACTACTGGCCGCCGCGTGTTGTGCCTGCCCGCGATATTTTGGCGAAGGCGAGCGAGTGGCGCGCGAAGACCAACAAGATCGGGTTAGTCTCTACAGCCGTCTGCGACCATCCAGAGATCAGCGAAATTTTGCAGGGCTTGAGAGAGATGGATTACAGGATTTCGGTATCGTCTCTCAGATTAGATCAGATTTCGGATGAGCTTCTGGACGCGCTCGTTGAATCAAAGGACCAGCAGATTGCCGTCGCACCTGAAACAGGCTCAGACCGGTTGCGCAAAGTCATCAACAAGAATCTGACCAACGACGAGATAGTTGACATCTGCGGCGCGGTCTTTGACAGAGGGATGCTGACCATCAAGCTTTATCTGATGGTCGGGCTTCCGACGGAAACAGACGAAGACCTGGAAGAAATGGTCACGCTCGTCGAGCGCATCAAAGACCGCATGCTCGAAGCGGGCAAGCGTTTCGGACGCGCCGGAAAAATCATCCCCTCGTTGAATGGCTTTGTGCCAAAGCCCAACACGCCTTTGCAGTGGGACGCCATCTGCGACGAGAAGGAATTGAAGCGGCGACTGAAATGGGCGTCCAAAAATCTCTCGCGGATTCCGAACGTCGAGGTGCGCGCCATGTCTGCTCGCATCGCTCACGAGCAAGCTCTCTTCTCATCAGGCGACCGCAGGGTGGCGCGCGTCATTGAAGCTGCGGCGCGTTTGAAGGGCGATTTGAATGCTGCCTTGCGCGAGACGAACATTGATCCGGCATTTCACACGAGCCGCAATCGCAACTATGAAGAGCGCCTGGCCTGGGAGATTGTTGATGCAGGTCTCGGGCGCGCGTTTCTGCAACAGGAACACGAGCGCGCGCATATCGCCAGGTCAACTGCGCCTTGCCCATCTGTTGATCAGTGCACGCGCTGCGGCGTCTGCCCGACGACCTGGCTGGCGAGCGCGCCCGCAGGTCTGGTCCAGTTGCAGAGCGCAACTGTTCAGAGAGTTTTGGGTGCTGGTTGATTTGAAAAGCAGAGAGGCTTGCCCCGTTTTTTACTTACCTGAGCTGAAAAGGTCTGTGCTCTTCACTGTGTAGTCGAATGGATAGGTATATGTCCAGATGCCCGGAAGAAGATTGATGGGGCGCGTGAACTGCACTGTCGCTGTCATCCTGCCGTCTTGAACGCCTGTATTTATCTTAGCATCGCTCGGCACGCCGTAGTCTTTCGCATTTGCCACCAAGCGGCTTCTGACCCATTCAGTTCCCTGCCCCGTGACTGCGCCCGTGTCCACGCTCTCCTGCATGTAGGTCTTGAAGTTTCGGTAGTTATAAGCCACAGGCACATACTGTATGCCCATGTAAATCAGGATCCCGACGACGACCAGGACGATGATGAATTTAACTGTTGACGAGCCGCGCTCGTTCCTTCCGGCCTCTCGTTGCGCCGCGGACGATTTCGTCATTGCGATTTGCCTCACTCTCCGATTC
>Ga0268242_1000096_pt1 | contig 14731 bp, 12 predicted proteins | sample BulsoiFelSFmetaG_FD_200253 | JGI IMG/M metagenome (GOLD analysis project Ga0268242, IMG submission 200253) | Bulk soil microbial communities from Mexico - San Felipe (SF) metaG (v2) (version 2) | ecosystem: Environmental > Terrestrial > Soil > Agricultural land | place: Mexico: San Luis Potosi... | reverse complement strand
CTCACGGCTCGCGGCGGGCGGGGCGGGCCGGCGCGTTCGCCAAGGCGCTGGGCGTCGCGGCGGTCGGGCCGTCGCTGTTCGCCCTCGCGCTGTGGGGCGACCCGTCCGACATCTTCACGCAGATCGTCAACACCACCGTCAACAGGGACATCTTCAACGTCATAGCGTGGGAGTTCGGCCTCCACTTGGTCGGGCTGTTCCTCGCCGTGTTCCTCTCGGCGGCCGCGTCCGCGACGCTCGCGCGGCGTGCGGCCCGACGCCGTAAACGGCTCTCGCTCCTCGCCGTCCAGTACGACCAACTGACGCTCATCCTCTACGCCGCGACGGTGATGTTGATACTCGCGACGCTACGCGTCAACGCGCTCCTGCACTGGTCGCTGGATTTTCTACAGCCGGCGCCCTGGCTGCCGGAGGCGGACGCCAGGCACGCGCTGTTCGTCTACAAGGGCGTCGAGGGTCTGGTCTCCAACCTCGTCACGTCCGTGGGGGCCTTCGGCACGCTGCTTCTGGCGGCCGTGTATGTGCCGGCGGCGCTCGTTTTGAGCGCGCGGGCCGCGCGGCTGGCCCCCAGAAGGCCCAAGGTTCCCGCCGGGCCGGAGCCGCACCTGACCGGGAGGGGCTTGGGGCTCGCGCCGCCGCTCAAGGAGCAACTCCTGCAACTCGCGGTCATCCTCGGCCCTTTAATCGCGGGGCCGCTCGGCGATTGGGTGAGCCGCCTGCGTTAGCCGCGGCGCCCGTTTAAAGAGGAAGCCCCGCCCCCTCGTCGGAAGGGGCGGGGCTTTCTCGCGCAGGGGGAAGCGGGGGTCTTACTTCTGCTGGCCGGCGGCCTGCTTCTGGACCAACTGTTCGAGGGCGGCGAGCCGCTCTTCGAGCGTGTTGACCTTGGCCTTGAGGTGCTCGACCTCTTCGGTCTTCTGCTGGAGTTCGAGCGTGCGGGCGTCGAGCGCCTTGACGGCCGCGAGGCTGACGCCGACCGCGTCCTGCACGCCGATGGCCTTGTCGCTCGTGCCGAGCTTGAAGGCGCTGTAGAAGTCCTCGGCCATCGGCCCGAGGTGGCGCGACTGCTGGCCCTCGGAGATGTAGTTCCAGGTCGAGACCGGAACCTTGCGGAGCTTGGCGAGCACGTCGTTACCGTCCACGTCGAAGAAGTTCTCCTTCGTCGTGCGGCTCGAAGTGCAGTTGAAGACGCCGGAGCCGGCGGGCAGGTTGCAGCCCGTCGTGCCGCCGAGGTTGGTGCGGAAGCGGAAGCCGCCGGTGGCGCGCGCCGCGAACTCGTTGTTGGCCGTGTTGCGGAACGTGTCGGCGCTCTGCTGGGCCGAGCCGTCGGACCAGATGAACGTGCCCGTGAAGCCGTTGTTGGTGGCGAACTTGCCCATGGCCGTCGTGTGGTCCTGGTCGGCCGTCACGTTGTAGCCGATGGCGACGGCCGCGAGGCCGCGGATGTTGAAGGTGTCGGGGTCGCACTTGCCGTTGATGAGCGGCCCGCCCGACTTGGCGTTGTTGCCGAGCGCGACGCCGTAGGTGTCGCACACGCGGTTGCCGGCGCCGGCCGAGAAGCCCGCGGCGCCCTTCACCTGGTTGCCGCTGCCGAAGACGATGGACGAGGTAGACTCGGCCGAGTTCGTGTCGCCGAAGGCCAGGGCGTAGAGGCCGATGGCCGTCGAGTTGCTGCCGCCCGCCCACGAGAAGAAGCCGACGTTGGCGTCGTCCCACTCGTTGTCGGCGTAGCCGGAGCGGAAGGCGCCCTTGTACGAGTCCCACGAAGTCCTGTAGCCCTTGCCCTGCATCGGGCTGACGCCGATGCCGAGGTTGCCGGTGGCGACGAAGCTGCCGTTCTGGAAGACCTTGAACCAGGCGGGCGTGTGGCCGCCGGGGCCGGAGCAGCAGGTCGAGCCGCCGCGCAGGTTAATCATCGGGGCCGTGCCGTTGGCGTCGCCGACCGAGAGCTGCTCGGCGCCGGGGACGAACTTGACGAAGTTGGCGTCCGTGTAAGCCTTGTTGGTGGCGTCGCCGGCGTTGACGGGGTTGCCCACGTCGGTGATGCGCGAGCCGTTCGTCGAGAGGCCGGCCGAGAAGAGGTTGGGGCTGGCCCAGACGTTCGAGGCGTTCAGCCGCGGGATGTTCGCCGAGATGCGCGCGTCGCCGATGACGCCGCCGACGGCGTCGGCGTTGAGCGCGCTGACGATCTGCGCGCCGGTCATCGAGCCGCCCCCGCCGCCGCCGCCCGCGGTCGTCTGCTTGGTGCCGTCGGGGAAGATGATGCCGTTGCCGGCGCCGTTGATGCGGACGTTGCCGACCACGTCGAGCTTCTGGCCGGGGTTGTTCGTGCCGACGCCGACGTTGCCGTTGGTGGACGCGACGAGCTGCGTCGGCGGCGTCGGGTTGATGCCGTCGGCGTAGTTGGCCTGGATGGAGACGTTGCCGGCCGTCGCGCCGCCGTAGGGGATGGTGGCGATGATGCCGCCCAGGTTCGGCGAGTGGCGGAAGGCGAACTGCACGGCCTGCGCCGAGTTCAGGTCGATGTCCGAGGTCCAGGCCGAGAACTGCGAGAGCTTGGGCGCGGCGAGCGTCGAGCCCGTCACGAAGGTGTTGAAGACCGAGTAGGGCGCGGTCGGCGCGGCGGCGAAGACGAGCTGGTTGCCGGGGTCGGCGGAGCGGTCGCCGAGGCGGAAGCCGCCCGAGGCCGCCGTGTTGCGGAACGTGATGGAGCCAATCAGGTCGAGCTTCGTCGCGGGGTTGGTCGTGCCGAGGCCGACGTTGCCGTTAAGCTCCGAGATGGTCGAGTCGCCGAGCGTGCCGGCGCCGTCGAGCCAGCGCGCGAGGCGGTTGGCCGTGCCCGTGCCCGAGGCGAAGGCGCCGACCGTGTCGCCCGAGATGTTCGTCACCGAGCCGGCCGCTGCCGTCTGCGACTGCTTGGCCGAGGTCAGCACGGTGCCGTCGTCGAAGCGGATGCCGCCGCGGGCGCGGATGGTGCCGTTCACGTCGAGCGTGTCTTCGGGGCTGGAGGTGCCGATGCCGACCTTGCCGTCGGAGGTGACGCGGACCTGCTCGCGCTCCTGGCCGGTGAACACGTCGCCGGTGCTGAGCTTGAGGTCGCCCCTGGTGGAGGTCACCTGGCCGGCGGCGCCGTCGTGCGTCGAGACGGTGGCGGCGCGCTCCTTGCCGTCGCCCAGCGCGGTCAGCGAGTCGGCGTCGGCGCCCTCGGCCTGCCCCAGCTTGGAGACCTTGACCTTGCCGCCCTCGGCCGTGACGCCGCCCTTGCGGGTCGTGGTGCGGCCCTTCAAGTCCTTGACCGTGACGACGGCGACGTACTGCCCGTCGGCGAGGCCGGCGGCCTGCAAGTCGATGACGCCGCCCGGGCGCGGGCCGGAGTCGAACACGCGCGCGCCGTCGGCGGCGTAGACTTCGAGCCGCAGTTCGAGGACTTCGCCGGGGGCCGTGAAGCGCGCGCCCGACTCGGTCGGGGCGGCCGTGACGGCCGGCGCCGCGGCCGGCTGCTGCTGCGCCGGCTGCTGCGCGAAGACGAAGCCCTGGAAGAGCGAGAGTGTCAGGAGAGCCGAGAGTATGTGACGCCGTGTCTGCATGATGATAGCTCCTAAGTAATCCTTGAGAATGTCGGGACTTCTTTTTTGGTTATTCACACCCGTCGAATAACGCGGAAGCCCGGACGGAAAGGGATCACACGGCGGCGTTTAAAAGGAAAAGCCGCGGGCGGCACAGAGGCACGCCCGCGGCTTTTCTTCCCGTTTAAGGGTTTGTGGTCGCGCGCCTACTGGGGCGCGGCCGTGGGGTAGACGAGGGTCAAAGGGTCGGGCAGAGGGATGCGGCGTATCTGTCCCGTGCCGGCGAGCTTCGTCAGCGAGTACTCGGGGTGGTCGGGATTGCCCCTGGTGATGTCGTCGATGTTGCCGACGACGAGGATGACGAGCTTCGAGGGGTCGAGGTACTTCTGCGCGACGCGCTGCACGTCGTCGGCCGTGATGGCGGCGACGCGCTGGCGGTAGGTGTCCCAGTAGTCGGCCGGCCGCTTCGTGTACTCGTCCTGCGCGAAGGTGCCGGCGATCTGCGAGGCCGTCGAGAAGATGCGCGGGAAGGTTTCGATGGCGGCGTTCTTGGCCGTCTCCAACTCCTCGGCCGAGACCTTCGACGTTCGGATGCGGTTGATCTCGTCGAGGACGATTTGAATCGCCTGCGAGGTCGTGGCGCTCTTCGACTGGAAGGAGGCGCGGAAGGCGCCGGGGTAGTAGACGCCGAGCCCGTAATTGGAGCCGGCCGAGTAGGCCAGCCCCTCGTCGGAGCGGACGCGCGACATGATGCGCGAGGTGAAGCCGCCGCCGCCGAGGATGTCGTTCATGATCTCAAGCGCGTAGGAGTCGGGGTTGTCGCGCGTCGAGCCTGTGTGGCCGATGCTGACGCGGCCCTGGTTCACGTCCGCCTTGTGGATGGCGTAGACGCCGGCGACGGGCGCCTGCGTCGGCTTCGGCACGTCGGGCACGGCCTGCCTGTTGGCGGGCCAGCCCTTGAAGGCGTCTTCCAGCTTCTGGAGCATGGCCTTCGTGTCGAAGTCGCCGGAGACGGCGAGGATGAGGCCGCCCGGGTGGAAGTACTTCTGGTGGAAGTCGATGAGGTCCTGGCGCGTGATGCCCTCGATGGACGCCTTCGTCATGTCCTTCGCCGAGAAGTGTTCGGCGCCGTAGAGCAGGCGCGACCACTCGCGCGACTCGATGGAGGAGGTGTTGTCGTTGCGCCGCTCCATCTGCTGGACGAGCTGGCTCTTGGCGAGCCTGAGGCGGTCCTCCTGGAACGCGGGCGTGCGCAGCATGTCGAAGTAGAGCGCGAGCCCCTTGTCAACGTCCTTGGCGAGCAGGTTGAGCGAGGCGCCGCCCTGCGTCGGGCCGACGAAGCTCGAAATCTGCGCGGCGAGGAAGTCGACGGCCTCGTCGAACTGCTCGGCCGTCATCTTGGCCGTGCCGCCGGCGCGCATCTGCGGCCCGACGAGCGTGGCGAGTCCCTCCTTGCCGGCGGGTTCGAGGTACGAGCCGGTGCGGACGAGCGCCGAGATGTTGACGAGCGGCAGGTCGTGGTCTTCGACGGCGTAGACGACGACGCCGTTCGAGAGCACGTGCCGGTAGCGCTCGCGCTTCGGCGGCGTGTAGGTGAGCGTCGTGTATTTAAGCTCGCGCGGGTGCGCGGGGATTTGCTGCGCGGTCTGCGCGAAGGCGGCGCCCGGCGCGGCCATAAGCAGGACCAGCGCGAGCAGGCCCGGAAGGATTCTCTTAGTTCTCAGCACTTACTTGTTACCTCCTTCGAGCTGCTTGAGGCGGTCCTCCAGCATCTTCTTCACCAACTGCAAGCCCTTCTGCCTCTCGGGCGGGGCCGAGCCGGCGCGCTGCTCTATCTGGCCGAGGATGCCGCGCACCTGCTCGGCCTTCATCTGCGGCAGCATGGCGCGCAGTTGTGTAATCTGCGCCTTCTCCTGTTCGGAGAGGCCCGAGAGCGCGGGGTCCTCGGGGGCGTTCGACTGCTTCGTGCGGTAGACGGCGACCGTGCGATTTTCCGGCGAGAAGTACTTGTTGGCGACGCGCCGGATGTCTTCGGGCGTGACGGCCTGGATGCGCGCGGGGTCGGTGTTGATGGTGGCCCAGCCGCGGTTCGCGTCGCGCAGGAGCAGTTGGACCATGAGGCCGAAGTTCGATTGCAGGCCGCGGAACTGGTTGGCGGCCGACTGGTTCTTAATCTTCTGTAGCTCCTCGGCGGGGACGGGCTCTTTCTGTATGCGCTCTATCTCTTTGTAGAGCGCCTGCTCAACGTCTTCGGGCGCCTTGCCAGGCTTGGCGACGCCGCGCAGCTCGAAGTAGCCCTCGTACTTGTTGCCGCTCTGCGAGCCGGAGGCGGAGTTTGCGACCTCCTGCGCGACGACGAGCGCCTTGTAGAGCCGCCCCGTCCGGCCGCTCAGGAGACTCCCCAGGACGGAGAGCGCCACGTCGTCCGGGTGGCCGTCGGCGACGGTGTGGTAACGGACGCGGACCTGCGGGACGGTCTCGGCGTAGGCGACCATGCGCTTCTCGGCGAGCTGCGGCATCTCGCGCGTGCGGACGGGCTCGGGCTCGCGGGGGCCGCGCGGGAGGCGGCCGAAATACTTCCGGGCAAGCTCGGTGGCGCGGGCCGGCTCGAAGTCTCCGACGAGGGCGGCCGAGAGGTTGTTGGGCGCGTAGTTGACGGCGAAGTATTCGAGCGCCTCTTCGCGCGTGATGCCTTCGAGGTCCGAGGGCCAGCCGACGACGGGCCAGCCGTAGGGCGAGGACATCCAGAACATCGACTCGAACTGCTCGTCGAATTTGCCCGTAGGCGTCGAGTCTGTGCGCAGTCGCCGCTCCTCGTGGACCACGTCGCGCTCGGAGTAGAACTCGCGGAAGACGGGGTTGCGCAGGCGGTCCGACTCCATCCAGAACCAAAGCTCAAGCTTGTTGGCCGGGACGTTGATGAAGTAGACGGTGAAGTCGTTGGAGGTGCCGGCGTTCATGCCCGACGCGCCGGCCGTCGTGTAGATGCGGTCGAACTCGTCCTTGACCATCAACTCCTTCTCGCGCTTCGTCAACTCGTCGAAGCGCGCGAGCAGTTGGCGGTGCTTGTCGGAGCGGAACTGCGGGTCTTTCGGGTCCGCGACTTCGCCGAGGCGGGCGCGGCGTATGAGTTCCTTCTCCTCGGCGCGGATTTGCGCGCGCACGTCGTCCATCTCTTTCAGGACTTTCAGGTTCTCGTCGATGTTCTTGGTGCCGACGGCGTGCGTGCCCTTGAACATCATGTGCTCGAAGAGGTGCGAGAGGCCGGTGATGCCGGGCCGCTCGTTGACCGAGCCGACGCGTGCTATCCAGCCGGCGGCGATGTTCGGGTCGCCCTTGCGCGGCACCATCAGCACGCGCAGGCCGTTCTCCAGAACGACCTCCTGCACGGGCACGTTCTGCGCGGCCGCCGCGGCGGCGCACAAAAAGAGCGCGAGGAGGGCGCAGGTCAATCTTTTCATGCTGCTTACCTCGAATCCTTTTAAGGGACTGGAATTTTTGGGTTGTACGTTCGGGGTCTTTTCAAGGGAGACGGCCGAAGTCCTGTTACTACGTTCCCGACGGTGCCAAAGTTTTACACCGCCGCCCGGCCGAGCGCAAACGGGCGAGGGCCGTAGGGCCTGTTTCGGGCGGCGGCGCCTGTTAGTTCCACTAATTCCCGCGGCCGAAGCCCTTCAAGGCGTCGGCGCCTGTGTGTTAGCGGCGCCGCCGACTGCGGTTTCCGGGTTGTTGCCGGCGCCTGTCTGCGAGCGCGGGGCGCGTTGTGTGTGGCGCGCGCTCTCCCACTCGGCGAGCACGGTGGGCTGGGCGCCGAACTTGTTGCGGATGACGGAGTCGAGGCGGCGGACGGCTTCTATGCCGCGGTTCATCGCCTCGTCGATGGCGACGACGGCCGCCTTGTGTGCGCCTTTCGAGGCGTTCTGGTCGCGGATGGCTTCTTCCATCTGGCCGATTGAGGCGTTGAGGTCTTCGATAAAGTTGGCGGGCATTTCGTGGCGGATGAACTCGGCCTTGAGCGCGGGCGCCTCCTGCGCGAAGGCGCGGGCCGTGTTAATGAGGGCCTGGTCGGTGCCGCCGCGGGGGATGCGGAACTTGTCCTCCATGCCGGGCGTCGTGAAGGCCATCGAGCGGGCGGTGCGGCGGATGGCCTCCAGTTTTTGGCGCAGGGACTCGCGGGCGGCGGCCTTGCCGACCGTGTTCTGGCGCTGCGAGCCGCCCGCGACTGTCTCGGCGGCGGCGTGGCCTTCGAGTTCTTCTATCGCCTGACCGACGGCGTCGAAAAGCTCGCGCCCGAGGCCGCCGGCCGCGAAGCTGTCTGTGTGCGTCGTGGCAAAGCCGCGCACGCGCTTGAACATTTCCAGAGTGCGGATTTCCTGTTCGTTCATGGTGAGAGCCCTCCTTTGCGGTGAAGGTTCGTGGTGAGGGGCGCTCGCGCGCTCCGTGGACGCCCGTGGCTCGTCCCCGTCGGAAGATTTGATTTAACTGTCGCCGAAGGTTCTTTGAAGTGAGGCTGAAAGGGCTTCTAACGCTGCGAGGCTCTTCTCAAACGCCGCGGGCGCGGATTTTACCACCGCCGACGAAACTTTCCGCCCCGCAAAAATAACTTTTCACGCCGCAAAAACGACTTTCCGCCCTGCAAAAATGACTTTCGACCCCGCGGAAATAACTTTTCACCCTGCAAAAATAGCTTTCGCCGCCGCAAAAATCACTTTTGCATCTGCAAATCTAATATTCCGCGCCGCCGAAATAACTTTCACTCATGCAAAAACGACTTTTCACGCCACCTTCAAAACATTCACATGCGGATAAGCGAGAATCCTAGTGTCCGACGTGAGCAGCGGACAGTTGTAAACCCTCGCTGTCGCTACGATGATTTGGTCTGCCGGGTCACGATGAAAAGCTCCCGGCAATCGCGCTGATTCGACGGCAATTTCGGGCGTTAACTCTAACAATTTTATACCGGGATAAGCTAAAGCCTGTTTCAGCCAGTCCCCGACCGGATAAGAAGGCGTAAGGCGTTTGTATTCCACCAACTTAGCTACTTCCCAGCACGAAATCGCACTAACTCCCAGCCCCTGGGATTCGTGCTGTTGCAACCACTGATTCTGATGACTGGTTAAGCGCGAACTGTCGTGTACCCACCAAACCCAGATGTGCGTGTCGAGGACTATCATCGCAGGGCGTCCCATTCATCTTCGGCGACCGGCTCGGCAGGCGCGTCATACTGCACGGGCTGGCCGCGTAGCGGATAGGGATTCGCGCCGCTCGATTTCTGGGGGCGTTCTAAGATAATGACTTCGACCTCGGCGCCTGCCTGGAAGGGAAGGCCCTCTAACGTCAGAGTGCCGTCTTGCTTAATAGTCGTCTCTGTTCTGTGTGCGTTCATATTGAGACCTCCGACTAGACGGGAGCATTATAAATCACCCCTCCGTTCGGGGCTCGGGAAAGCTACACGGCTTTTCACGCTGCCCGGGCGAAATTTTATTCTGGAAATTGGCGGCGTGCAGTGATATTGTGCGCGGCACCCACCCGGAGCGGCGGCGAGCCACCCCTCACCGCTTCTTCCTTTTCGAGATTACGTCTCAGACAAGCCCAGAGTGCGAGACTGTACTGACAGGCCCGACGGTGGTTAAGCCGTCGCGGATATTGTCAGTAACGGCGGGGGAATACTAATATTGCTTCGAGAAGAATTGTATTGGACGAAGGTTTCTAAACATGGCTAAAAAGACATCAAGTAAACGAGCTTCTAAGAGTGCGACTACTGGAAGATTTGTCAAGAGTCCGGCCAAAGCCGGTAGCGTCAAATATCGTCAAGTTGATAAGGCGGTAAAAACAGTCGCTAGTCGTAGAAATGGCACGGCGGATTCTCGTTCCGCGCATTCCTCTAAAACGAGAGCATAGAGCGAGGAATGCAACCCTCAAAGTATAATGAAAACGTATTCATCAATTGTCCGTTTGACGACAGCTACAAATCACTATTCGACGCCATCGTCTTCGCCGTCTTTGATTGTGGTTTTGTTGCTCGTTGCGCATTAGAAGAAGATGATGGAAGTCAAATCAGAGTTCAGAAAATCTTTGACATCATCTCTCGATGCCGTTTAAGTATTCACGACCTGTCCCGCGTTGAAATTGATAGAAGCACCAAACTTCCTAGATTCAATATGCCGCTTGAACTCGGGGCGTTTCTAGGGGCTAAGCATTTTGGGGGAGGAACGCAGAAGAAGAAGGCCTGCTTAATCCTCGACAGCGAGAAGTACCGCTACCAGAGATTCATATCCGATATTGCCGGTCAAGACGTAAAAGCGCATGAGAATAATCCTAAGATAGTTATCAGGGTTGTGCGCGATTGGCTTAGAACCTATTCTCAAGTTTCCATTCCCAGCGGAAGTGTTATCTGGTCTCGCTACCAGTTGTTTGGTAGCGATTTGCCATTACTGTGTAAAGAGTTGAGACTCAATCTTAAAGAACTAATCTTTAACGATTATGTGCTCCTCGTATCAAGGTGGCTGAAAATCAATACATAGATGTTCTACAAAACACGCTGCCTGACAACGGCATGAACAGCGCCGTCCTCACCTATAAAAGCTTCCCGCCTCATGTGAGCCCTGCTCCCATCTTCTGACGTGTAGCCCCCTTCCTTCTTAAGAGTGCTTTGGTTTGGCGGGCAGCTTTTCGGGAAGGTCAAGGCCGTCGTCAATCAGCAAGTCTACACAGACGCCAGCCGCGCGTGCGTAACTGAGCAGGACGGCCAACGGCGGCTCGCTCTTGCCAAGTTCGTACTCAGAAATCCTCTTGTAATCAAGCGCGTCCTCGAACCCTAGACGCCTGAGCATTTCACTCTGCGACAGCCCGAGGGCCGTCCTCACCTGTAAAAGCTTCTCGGCAAGGCGCTCCTGCCTCATGCGCGGCCGCTTCCCCATCTTCTGACGTGCAATACCTTTCCTTCTTAGGAGTGCTTCGGTTTGGCGGGTAGCTTGTCGGGCAGGTCTTGCTCGTCGTCAACCAGCACGTCTAAACAGACTCCCGCGAGACGCGCGTACATTAACAACACGGGCAGCGGCGGCTCTCGCTCGCCTCTTTCGTAACCAGAGACGTGCGCCGGGTGAATCTTCGACTGGCCGAGGCGGTTGACCATCTCTGCCTGCGAAATTCCTAAAGCCTCGCGGACGCGCAAGAGCTTCGGGGCGAGACGTTGCGGGCGCGGGCGGCTGCTACGTCCCATCAGACGCGCCTCCCTTCACCGAAGGCACATCTTCCCACTTTACTTGCGCGCCTATTTAGGCGTATAGTGTAATTGCGTGATTGATTCGCCGTGAGTAGGAACCTTCCTTGCTCAACGGCGATGCTCATCACTCGGTCTTTGAGGCTGAGGGTGAGCTACGCATCCGGCCGTTGCCTTATTTTCAAAGACTGGAACGAAAGTGAGGATAGCACAGTGGGCGTTTTGATTTCTGCTTAAGCGCCGGCACGTCCCGAAGGGGGGACTTGTGCCGCGGCCCCCGCGATTCGCGCGGGGGTTTGAGGGGCTGGCGCGTCGGCGGGTGGGCCGGCGCGCGGCCCCTCCTTCATTTTCGACCGTCCCGGGGCGCCCTTCGGCGCCGTCCGCTAGTAGTTGGTGAGGATGCGTTCGGGCTCGAAGCCCATCTCGCGGAGGCGGTCGCGGGTCTGCTCTATCATCTCGCGCGAGCCGCACACCAATGCGACCGGGTCGGAGAGGGTCGGCAGCACGTTGTCGAGGAGCGACTGGACGTAGCCGGTCTGCCCGGCCCACTCGTAGCCGTCGGGGCGCGAGACGACCTGCCGCAGCTCGACGCCGGCGGCCTTCCACGTCTCGACCTCGTCGCCGTAGCAGAAGTGTTCGGGCGTGCGCGCGCCGTAGAGGACGACTATCTGGCCGTAGCGGTCGGCGCGCCGCAGGACCGTGCGCAGGGCCGAGCGCAGGGGCGCCACGCCCGTCCCCATCGCGACGAAGACGAGGTCGCGCCCCTCCTGCGCCGCGAGGTCGAAGCCGCGGCCGGTGACTTCCCTTAGCTCGACGCGGTCGCCCGGCCGCAGCGCGTAGAGCGCCTGCCCGACGGGGTCGTTCGAGAGCTTCACGAGAAACTCAAGCTCGTCGTCCTCGGGCGCGCTGGCGATGGCGAAGTAGCCGCTACCGGCCTCGCCCGCCGCGAGCACCGCCACCTGCCCCGGCGTGTATTCGAGGTCGTGGCAGTCCTCGGCGCCCTCGGGCAGCACGTCGAAGGCGCGGATGTCTTTGGCTTCCTCGTGCACGCGCCTGACGACGAGCGTGCGCGTCCCCGTCTCTCCCATAAAGATTGCCCTGACCGGTTTGATGTTTGGACAGCGGCGAGTGTAACCCACCGGCCCGGCGCGCCGCAAAAGCGCCCGCGCGGTTACGGGCGGCGCGGCTTTTGTGCTAAAAGAGGTTCTTCGTCCCTTTATTGCGACATGAAGCGTTCTCCGCTGCTCGTCATCTTCATCACGGTCTTCATCGACCTCGTCGGCTTCGGCATCGTCATCCCGGTCCTGCCGTTCTACGTCGAGGGGACGCGCTTCGACGCGAGCCCGCGCGTCGTCGGGCTCCTGTTCGCCTCCTACTCGGTGATGCAGCTCGTCTTCTCGCCCGTGCTCGGGCGCCTCTCCGACCGCTACGGCCGCCGCCCCGTCCTCTTCTTCTCGCTTTTGGGGACGAGCCTCGGCTTCTTCATCCTCGGCTTCGCGACCACGCTCTGGATGCTCTTCGCCGGGCGCATCATCGACGGCATCACGGGCGGCAACATCTCGACCGCTCAGGCCTACGTCGCCGACATCACGACCGAGGAGAACCGCGCGAAGGGCATGGGGATGATAGGCGCGGCCTTCGGGCTCGGCTTCATCTTCGGGCCGGCCATCGGCGGCGTGCTGAGCAAGTGGGATTTGCAGTTGGGGCCGCTGCACGTCCCCGGCCCCGGAGTGCCGTTCGTCTTCGCGGGGCTGCTCGCGCTCGCCAACGCGACGCTGCTCTACTTCGTACTGCCCGAGACCGTCGGGCCGGGCCACCCCGCGCGCGCACGCGCGGCCGGCGGGCGCTGGTCGCTGTTGGCGGGCGCGCTCCGACAGCCGCGCCTGAGGGTGGTGCTGGCCGTCTACTTCCTTTTCGTCACGGCCTTCTCCATCATGACGGCGTCGTTCGGCCTCTTCGCGCTCTACCGCTTCGGCTACGACGCGCACGACACGGGATGGATATTCGCCTTCGTCGGCGTGATGGGCGCGCTCGTGCAGGGCGGGCTCATCGGCAGGCTGGTGAAGAGGTTCGGCGAGACGCCGCTGGTGATGCTGGGGGCTTTGCTGTTCGCGGCGAGCCTTCTGGCGATGCCTTTGACGGGGCCGGAGACGGGCGTCGCGGCTTTACTGGCGATGGGCGCGGCCTTCGCCGTCGGCAACGGGCTGGCGACGCCTTCCCTGACGAGCCTCGCGTCGAAGAGCGCGGGCGCGGGCGAGCAGGGCTCCGTGCTCGGCATCACGCAGTCGGTGGCGAGCCTGGCGCGCACCGTCGGCCCATCGGTCTCGGCCGCGCTCATCTACAGCGCCGCCGCCACGCTCGGCCGCGACCAGAGGCCGCACCACATGAGCGACGCCTCCGTCCGCCTCACCTTCTGGACGGCCGCCGCCTTCATGCTCCTGGCCTTCTTCCTGGCCGCCTACTTCTCGCGCGCCTACGCCGCCGACTACAAGGAGGCGGGCGAAGAGGCCGCGCCGGCTACTGAAGAAGCCACCGGCTACTGACTCTCTACCAGATTGAGGGGATGGAAGCCTCGTCCAACTCCACGGCGCGGCCGTCGGGGAGGATGTGCAGGAGGCGCGCGCCGCGCGCGCGGAGGGGCGGCCCGAGCAGCCCGACGCGGTGGCAGTTGGCGCGCGGCCGCGCGTGCGTGGTGAGCGGGTTCGACTCGGAGCACATGATGGCGACGCGCGCGTCCGCGGCCAACTCCATGATGCGGTCGAGCCCGCGCGCAAGCTCCGCGGGCGGCGCGACGACCTTCCCGCCGCACTCGGGCAGCCACTCGTAGCCTATCCCGCTGTCCTTCAGATTCTCGGCCAGCACGCGCCCGTTGAACTGCGGCCAGCGCGAGCGCGCGGCGCTCCGCACGTCGCACAGAAGCTCCACGCGGTGCTCGCGCAGCAGCGAGAGGAAGTCGGCCCACGCGTGCCGGCCGTGGCCGATTGTGTAGATGGTGACGGGGTCGTGACTCATCACTACTGCCTGCCGGCCAACTCCCTCTTGATGTCTTCGGCCGTGAGCCCGACGAGGCGTCCGCCCGTGAAAAGCTCTTCGCGCGACACGTCCGCGTGCGCGAAGGGCGGCGGGGCGAAGGCGTCCATCTCTTCGTCCGTGTCGAAGTCGGTCTCGGCGAGGATGAGGCCGCGTAAGTTTCCGAGGAAAACGTCGACGGAGTAGGCGCGGCCGTCGTGCTCGTACGGGTAGCGGTTCTTGCGCAGCTCGTCGGCCTCGAAGACCGACAACACCTCGTACTCGTACTCGTTGAGGTAGATGCTGGTGATGAGGGCGCGCGAGAAGTCGGGGGGCCGAGGGGCGTGCTTCTGCGTGAGCTTGAGCGTCCACTCGTTGGTCGGCACCCAGCGGCGCTTGCGCAGCCGCAGGCGCGTGCCCGTGATGTAGTTGTCCGTAATCTGCGCGTGCTCGTGCTTCAGCTCAAGGCCGGGCGGCAACTCCCTCAGCAGGTAGCGCCGCTCGCGCTCGACGCGCGTGTACTTCGGCGAATAGTCCGCGGCCAGACGCCCCGTCCCGATGCCCTTCATGCGCCGACCAGCTCCCCCTCGGGCTCTCGCAAAAACTCGCCCGGCTCGACGATGTGGCCCGCGACGGCCGACGCCGCGACGACGTAAGGGCTCGCAAGGTAAACCTTGCCGGGGCCGCTCCTGCCGGGGAAGTTGCGGTTCTGCGCGCTGACCGTCACCTGCTCGGCCGAGCGCGACGCGCCGGGGCCCGCGTTGATGCAGGCGCCGCACGAGGGGTCTATCATCTCGGCGCCCGCGCGCTCGAACAGCTCGATGTAGCCGCGCGAGCGCGCGTACTCCTTTATCTTCTGCGAGCCGAACTGGAGGTAGAGGTGGACGCCGGGCGCGACGCGCCGGCCCTGCTCGACGGCGCGCCTCAAGACCGCCGC
>Ga0268242_1000095_pt1 | contig 14744 bp, 9 predicted proteins | sample BulsoiFelSFmetaG_FD_200253 | JGI IMG/M metagenome (GOLD analysis project Ga0268242, IMG submission 200253) | Bulk soil microbial communities from Mexico - San Felipe (SF) metaG (v2) (version 2) | ecosystem: Environmental > Terrestrial > Soil > Agricultural land | place: Mexico: San Luis Potosi... | reverse complement strand
GTTGCCGGCGACGACCTCGGGCGAGCCGTCGCCGTCGATGTCGCCGATGGCGGGCGCGTTGACCCGCGCAGCCTTCGTCGCGCTCGGCCAGCCGGGCAGGTCCGCGCCGTCGTGCTGGAAGGCGTAGACCTTTCCGTCGGCCGAGCCCATGACGATTTCGATGTCGCCGTCGCGGTCGAGGTCGCCGAGGACGGGCTGCGAGGGCGAGAGCAGGTTCGAGGCCAGCGTCGGGTTGACGAGCCGCGGCCAGCCGGCGCGGACCGTGCCGTTCGAGTTGAAGACGAAGAGCTTGGTCGGGCCTGTGTCGCCCGCGCCGACGATCTCCTTCTGGCCGTCGCCGTCGAGGTCCGCGATGGCCGGCGGCAGCAGGAAGGCGCCGGGATGGACGGGGAAGCCGGGCAGGTAGTTGCCCTGCGCGCTGAGCGCTACGAGCCGGCCGTCGACGGCGGCCACAATCTCCTTCTGGCCGTCGCCGTTGATGTCGTCGACGGCGAGGCTTGTGAAGACGCCGCCGACGTTCTTCGGCCAGCCGGGCAGCGTCGTGCCGTCGGCGCGGAAGACGAAAATCTGATGACTGTTGTTCGAGGCCACGACTTCGGGCGAGCCGTCGCCGTCGAGGTCCGCGACCGCCGGGCCGCTCTGCGTGCGCGCGCCCGTGTTCTGCGGGTCGATGGAGACGGGCCAGCCGGGCAGCTCGGCGCCGGTGTGCGTGTAGGCGTGAACGTGCTTGTTGTAGGCAACGACAAGCTCCTTGCCGCCTTCGCCGTTGAGGTCGGCGGCGATGAGCTGGTCGGTGATGGCGTAGGCGGCGGCGCCGCTGGTCAGCAGGCCGACGTTGACGGGCCAGCCCTCGCGCAGCAGCGGGTCGACGGCGACCTGCACGCTCTCCTGCACGAGCGCGCCGCTCGTCAGGTGGACGTTGAGGAAGACGCGGTAGTGGTCGGCGGCGACGCCCGTCGTGTCCCACGTCCCGAGCACGTCTTCGCGCACGGGCTGGAGCCCGCCGTTCGTCAGCGTGACGGCCGCGTTCGTGAGCGTCACGCCGTTCGAGGCCCTGACGGTGAGGGTGTAGCGCGAGAAGTTCGAGGGGGCCGCCGAGCCGCGGATGGTCAGCGCCCGGCCGCCGCGGACGACCGAGAGCCGCGTCGCCGAAGGCTCCGAGAGGTAGACGTTATCGACGACGACCGTGAGCCGGTCTTCGTAGCTCTGCCCAGAAGCGTTCTGCGCGACGAGCCGAAGGGTTTGCGTCCCGTCCGGCACGCTCGCCAAGTCCCACGCGGCGAGCACGCCTTCCGTCACCTGCTGCGAAGAGTTGGCGACGGCGGTCCAACTGGTCGGCGACGTGCCGGCGCCGTATTCGAGGCGCCAGCTAGCGAGGCCCGGCCCGGCGGCCGTGCCCGTAACGCTGACCTGCGTGAGCCCCGTGAGCGTCCCCGTCGGCTGCGTCAGTTGGGCGACGAGCGGGGCCGCCTCCGTGAGCGCGCGCGCGACGTTCAGGCGGCCGTAGCCGGCCTGCGCGTCGAAGCCTGCCGAGAGCGCGTCGTCGCTCGAACGGCGGAGGGCCTGCCGCACCTGCTCGGGCGAAAACTCCGGGTGCAGCGAGCGCACGAGCGCCGCCGCGCCCGCGACGTGCGGCGAGGCCATCGACGTGCCGGCCTGCCGCAGGTACTTCGCGCCGACGACGAGCTGGCCCGAGCCGTTCACGGCCGCGCTCGAAGTGGAGCTGAGCAGGGAGAGCACCGAGCGGTCGGGGCGGACGACGAGGCCGGTCGGGTCGGCGTCGCCGCCGCCGGGCGCGGCCACGTCGACCTTCGCGCCGAAGTTTGAGAAGGAAGCCTTGAGGTCTTCGTGCGTGAAGGCCGAGACGGCTATCACGTCGCGGATGCACGCGGGGTAGAAGCCCTTGGCCTGCGTGCCCACGTCCTGATTGCTGTTGCCGGCGGCGGCGACGACGACCGCGCCCCGCACGTCGTGCGCGTGCGCGACGGCCTCGACGAGCGTCTGCGGGGTGTCGGCGCTCACGCTTGAGCCCCAACTGTTGTTGATGACGGCGGCGCCGTTGTCGGCGGCGTAGACGATGGCGCGGCTGAGGTCTTCGGTCGAGCCGTTGCCGTTGGCGTCCAGCGCCTTGAGCGCCATGACGCGCGCCAGCGGCGCGACGCCCGCCACGCCGAGACCGTTGTTGGCGACGGCCGCGATGGTGCCGCCGACGTGCGTGCCGTGGCCCTGGTTGTCGGCCGGGTCGTTGTCGTCCGGGGTGCCGTCGAGCGTGACGAAGTCCCAGCCGCGCCAGTCGTCTACGTGGCCGTTGGCGTCGTCGTCGAGGCCGTTCATACGCCTGTCGTTGCCCGAGGCGTCGGGGCCCGTCTCGCCGGGGTTCTGCCAGACGTTGGCCGCGAGGTCCTCGTGGTTGTAGTCGAGCCCCGTGTCGACCACCGCGACGACGACGCCCGCGCCCTGCGACGCGTCCCACGCGGCCTCGGCGCCTATCTTTTGCAGGCCCCAGAGGTCGCCGAAGCCCTGGCCCCACGCGCCTGCGGTCGCGTAGTAAGGGTCGTTCGGCGCCGCCTGAATCTTCATAATCATGTTCGGCTCTGCGAACTCGACTTCGGGTAGGCGCCGCAACTCCGCGACGAGCGACAGCGTCTCTTCGTCGCCGGCGTTCGACTCCGCTTTAAGCTTGACGACGCGCGCCAGTTTCGCGGACTTCGCGCCCGCGAAGAGCCTGCCCGCGCGCCTGACGCCGAAGCGCTCGAAGATTTTCGTCAAGCCCTGCGAGCGCGACATGGCGACGTGGCCCGCGTGCGGCCTGCCTTTCGAGACGGCCTCGTCGGCGTCCGCTCCGTCCCTGAACATGACGAGCACTTCGCCGGGCACGAACTCGCCCTCATCGGGCTGGGCCGCGCGCTCGACGAAACGGCCGCCGTCCTTCTTTTGGTGAGCCGATTCGACGGCCCGCTCCGTCTGCGCGGGGGATTGTTTGGCGGCGCGGCCGGCCGGCGCCAGCGCCCACGCCGCGGCCGTTAAAGACACGATGAGACACACCAGGGGGAATCTTTTCATGGTCGATGCTCCTGCGAAGGGGTTGAATCGAAGGCGGGACCGTGCTGAAGGCAGGGGACTGCCGTCGGGGGGTTAAACTCTACCGCTTCAGACGTGCCGTTTCGAGAGGTTGAAGTTCAGGCCGGGAAGCGGGAAGCCGCCGGCTCTACGTCACCGCGTGCCTGTGTGGAAGGTGACGGACTCAAGTTAACAACCTTCGGACGGATTGGCAAGATTTCCGCCGCGCGCGCGGAGAGCTTCAGGCCGCCGCGCCCCACTCGTAGCCACGCGCGATGTTCTCGCGCCTGCGCGCGAACCACTCGGCCTGACGCGCCGACAGCTTCTCGAAGCCCCACTTCCGCGCGTAGACGAGAAACATGTAGACCAAACGCCAGCGGCAGAAGGTCTTGATGTCGGCGGGCGTCAAGTCCGTTGGGGTGTGTTCGGCGTAGCCTTCGAGCAGGCAGGTCAGGAGGCGCAGGGCTTCGGGCCGCCAGCCGTGCGGGTAGATGGTGACGGCGAGGTCGTAAGCGAACCAGTGATAAGAGCAGTCGTCGAAGTCGAAGACGTTGAGCTGCGCGCCTGCGCAACGAAAGTTCGTCTCGCCGAAGTCGCCGTGTGTCAGGCCGTAGGTCTCCGAAAACTTCGGCAGCGACTCCAGACGCTCGCGCAACGTCTCGTATTCGCGCCGGACGACCTTCTCTCCGGCGGGCAGAAAACCGTCCACGCCTGCGAGCAGCACGTCTTCGTCCCATGCGAAGCGGCGCACGCCCGCGGGCGGAACGTAGCCTTTCGAGAGGGCGTGAATTTGCCCGAGCGTCCGGCCGCGGAGTCTGAAATGCTCCTCGGCGGCTTCGCCGGGGACGTACACGAAGCGCTCGCCCCTCGCCTCTTCAAAGGCCGAAGCGAACAGAAGCCCTCGCGGGCCGCGCACCTCTTCGACGAGCCGTCCGCCCGCAGAGGCGATTGGAAGCACGACGCTCGCCCCGCCCCTCCGCAGGTGCGCGACGAAATCCAACTCGGCCCCCACCTCACCCCTCGTCCGCTCGCCTTCAGACACGAGCCGCAGGTAGCGCGTCCGCCCCGCTTCCTCGAATCGGTAGACCCTGTTGGCCCCTTCGCCCACGAGCCGCGCGGAACCCTCGACGCCCCCCCAAAGCCTCAAGGCAGTCTCAACCACCTCCGCATGCTCGTCACTCTCCACCCGATGATGATACCGGGCGAAAGGCCGAGGGGGAATTAAAGCGAGCCGTCCGATAACGCCGGCATCAAAGTCTTTGCCCGACAGAACGACGGCGAGCCCGAGATGCATAAGCCCTCGTCGTTCAGTTCACTCGCCTCTTAGAGCGACCATCGGGCTCACACGAGTTGCCCGGCGCGCCGGAACGTAGCAGGCCAGCAAGGCGACCACCGCCAGCAGCGTCGCGATTGCGGCGAACGTCGCCGGGTCGGTGGCGCTCACGCCGTAGAGCAGGCTCTTAATCGTCTGCGTCAACGCGACCGACGCGACGAGGCCGAGCGCGACGCCGACCAGCACCAGCTTCATTCCCTGCCCGACCACCAGTTTCAGCACGTCGCTCACCTTCGCGCCGAGCGCCATCCGGACGCCGATTTCGCGCGTCCGCTGTGCGACCGCGTACGACATCATCCCGTAGATTCCGACGCCTGCGAGCACGAGCGCGACGGCGGCGAAGACGGCGAGCAGCAGCATAGAGAAACGCCGGGGGGCGACCGACTGCGCCACTATCTGTTCCATCGTGCGCACGTTGAAGACCGCCTGGTCTTTATTCAAGGCCGCCACCTGCCCGCGCACCGCCGGCGCAAGGCTCGACGCATCGACCTCCGTGCGCACGAGCAGGTTGATGCGACGGACCTGCGTCGGCAGCCGCTCCGGGGGAATCTGTCGGAAGTTGAGGTAGAACTGCGCACGGGCCGGCGCTTGCCCGTCCAGACTCTCGTGTTCGACGTGACGGACGACGCCGACTATCTCCAGGCTCGGCGCGTCGGGCAGGGCCTGCGCCATCCGCTTGCCCACGGGGTCTTCGTCGGGGAAGTGCTGCCGGGCGAGCACCTCGTCAATAATCACGACCGGCTGCGTGTCGGGCGTGTCCTGCGCGTTGAAGACGCGGCCCCTTAACAACTCAATGCCCAGCGTCCGGAAGTAATCGGGACTCACGGTGTAGCGAATGCCGGCCGGCTCCTTGCCGGGCTCCGGGCGCGGCCGGCCTTCGACGACGAAAGGCGGCTGGTTCGCCACTCCGAGTGGAAGCCCGTTCGACACGGCGACCGACCTGACGCCGGGCAGGCCCCTGACTTCCCCTTGCAACTGCTCGAAGAAGTTCGACACCTGCCGACCGTCGGCGTTGTTGACGGAGAGCTGCATCGTGAGCAGGTTCCGCGCGTCGAAGCCCGGGTCGACCTGTAGCACCCGCCGGAAGCTTTGAATGAGCAAACCGGCCCCCGCCAGCAGCGCCAGCGTCAGCGCGATTTCGCAGACCACCAACACGGCGCGCAGCCGTTGGCGGCGCCCGGACGAACCCCTCTCACCTTCCTTCAACCCTTCCGTCAGGTTCGGCCGTGAAGCCTGTAAGGCCGGGGCCAGACCGAAGAGCAGACCGGTCAGGAGCGAGACGGCGAGCGTGAAGACCAGCACCGGCGCATCTACCCGTGCTTCGTCCAAACGCGGGATGCCGTCGGGCACCTGGGAAATGATTAGACTCGTCCCCCAGAACGCGAGCAGTACGCCCAGCGCGGCGCCCAGCGCGGCCAGCAGGACGCTCTCGGTCAGCAGTTGCCGGACGATGCGCACGCGGCCGGCGCCGAGCGCCACGCGCACCGCCATCTCCTTGCGCCTCGCGGACGAGCGGACGAGCAGGAGGTTGGCGACGTTGGCGCAGGCGATTAATAAGACCAGGCCGACCGCGCCCAGCAATATCAACAGCGGCTGGCGCACGTCGCCGACAAAGCTCTCGTGCAGCGGCGTCAGGACCACGCGCCGCCCGGTGTTGCTCTCCGGATACTGCTGTTCCAGATGCGCGGCGACCAGGCTCAACTCCGTTTCCGCCTGCTGCTGTGACACGCCCGGTTTCAAACGCGCGACGACGCCGACTCCCGGGTCTTTGCCGCGCAGTCTGAAGCGTTCCGCCTGGAGGCCGATGGGGACTGTAACGTCGGCCTCCGGCCCGTACTGGAAATCCGCCGGCGTCACGCCGACGACGGTGTAGCTCTGGTTGTTGAGCGTGAGCTGCTTCCCGATGACTCCTGCGTCAGCGCCGAACCTGCGCTGCCAGAATCCGTGACTCAGAATCACCGCCGGCGTCGCGCCCGGACGGTCCTCTTCCGCCAGAAAGTCGCGCCCCGGGAACGGCTTGATTCCCAGTGTGGAGAAGAACCCGGCGGAGACTACCCGCCCCTGCAAGCGTTCCGGCTCGCCCGCGCCGGTGAAGTTGAAACTCTCGTTCGGGCGCACCGCCGCCATCGATTCAAAGAGCGTGTTCTGCGCGCGCCAGTCGGCGAAGTTGGGATATGACACCCCGCCGGCCGCACCCCCGGAGACACTCTCCTCAAGGATCAACAGGCGCTCAGGGCTCTCATACGGGAAAGGGCGCAGGAGTACCGCGTTGACCACACTGAAAATCGCCGTGTTCGCCCCGATGCCCAACGCCAGCGTGATGACCGCTATCAGCGTGAAGCCGGGGGTTCTAGTCAGCGTCCGCGCGCCGTAGCGCAGGTCTTGCCATAGCGTCTCCAACCAGCCGCCTCCTCTCACTTCGTAGCCCATCTCTTTGATACGCGAGAGGCGCCCGAACCGCCTCTCGGCCTCCCGCCGCGCCTCCCCGGGCGACATGCCTCTGCGGACATACTCCTCGGTGCGCATGTCGATGTGGAACCGCACCTCCTCATCGATCTCGCGGTGTACGGCGTCGCCGTCACGCAGGGCCCGAAGCCTATCGAGAAAGACTTTCCGCCACGCCATCTCCCGTCCCCCTTCTCAGGTGGCTTGCAGCACTTTGGCGACGGCAGCCGTCAGGTGTTCCCACTGCGACTCCTCGACCGCGAGCTGCTTGCGGCCGGAGCGCGTCAGCTTGTAGAACCGCGCCCTCCGATTGTTCTCCGAAGTGCCCCACTCGCTCTCGATCCAGCCTTTCTGCTCGATGCGGTAGAGGGCCGGGTAGAGCGTCCCCTCCTCAACCGTGAGCATGTCTTCGGCCAATTGCTGGATGCGCTGCCCGACGCCGTAGCCGTGCATCGCGCCTAAAGAGAGCGCCTTCAGCACGAGCAGGTCGAGCGTGCCCTGCGGCAAATCAGGCTTCTGTTTCGTCAAGAGACGTTTCCCCCCTTCGCTTCTAGGGAAGTATAGTCGCACGTCTCCCCTAGAAGAGCAAGGGTAAACGCGGTGCCTTAAGATACGTTCCGTATGACAGGACGACCCGGCGGCCCGATGTAGAGGCTCCTTTTAGTTTGGGCGAAACTTGGGAATGAACCGGCCTTATCGGACTCCTGGGTTGGTGGGTTGGACAGCGAGCGAGCGTGGGTGTCAAGATTCATATTCGTCTCGATAGACGCCGTTCATCCTTGAGCGAGGAGCGCGGGAAAGTTTCTCATGACGGATTCGGAAGTCGCCGATTACACGGAAGGGCGCTACTTCACGCGCCTCGCAGCCGCTTACGTGCGCGGCAAGCTGGGGCGCTCTGAGGCGCGTCTCTCGCCCGAGGAGTTCATCGCGGAAGGTCTCGCGGCGGGCCTCCGGCTGCACAAGTTCAAACGCAACGCGGAGCTGCCGCGAGTCCGCAAGGTGCTGGGGATACTGCGCGGGCTCGCGCCTTCGAGTCTGGTTGATTTGGGGAGCGGGCGCGGCACCTTCCTCTGGCCGCTGCTCGACGCGTTCCCGGAGCTACAGGTGACGGCCGTGGACATCGACCCCTTGCGCGTCGCGGACATCGACGCCGTGCGCGAGGGCGGGCTCTCGAACCTGCGCGCGGTCAGGATGGACGCCGCCGCATTGGAGTTGGAAGACGGGCACGCGGACGCGGTGACGGCGCTTGAAGTACTCGAACACCTCGACTCGCCGTCGGAGGCCGCGGCCGAGGCGGTTCGCGTGGCGCGCGGCTACGTGGTGGCGTCGGTGCCGTCGAAGGAGGACGACAACCCGGAACACATACAACTCTTCGACCGTCGAAGCTTCGAGCGCCTGTTTCTCGAAGCCGGCGCGCGCGGCGTGAAGATAGACTTCGTGCTCAATCACATGATCGCGGTGGCGAAGGTCTGAGGGCTCATGCACAGGCTCTACAAATACCCGAGGACGCCGCACCTGACGGGCTCGCGCTTGCAGCCGGGCGACGAGGAACTGCCCGTCATTCCGCTCCGAGAGCTTGCGGGCCGGCGCGTGGTGGTCGAAGAGAAATTGGACGGCGCGAACTCGGCCGTCAGCTTCGGCGACGACGGGCGGCTCCTGCTACAGAGCCGCGGCCACTTCCTCGACGGCGGCCCGCGCGAGAAGCACTTCGCGCTGCTGAAGGCTTGGGCAGGCTCGATTCAGAGTGCCTTGTGGGACGCGCTCGGCGCGCGCTTCGTCATGTACGGCGAGTGGCTCTACGCGAAGCATACGATCTTTTACGACCGGCTGCCGCACTACTTCTTCGAGTTCGACATCTTCGACAAAGAGCGCGAAGAGTTTCTATCGACGGGGCTGCGGGGGGAGCTTTTGAAGGGGCTGCCGGTCGTCTCCGCGCCCGTGCTTTACGAGGGGGCCGTGCGCTCTTCGCGGCAGCTCGAAGGGCTCATCGGGCCGTCGGCCTTTCAATCCGAACGCTGGCGCGAGGCGCTCTCGGAGGCTTGCGAGTCGAGGGGGCTGGACGCCGGGCGTGCGCTGCGCGAGACTGACGCGGCGGGCCTGGCCGAAGGGCTCTACATCAAAGTCGAAGAGGGCGGGCGCGTGGCCGAGCGTTTCAAGATGGTGCGCGCGAGCTTCCTACAGGCCGTCGACGATTCGGGCGAACACTGGCTGAACCGCCCCGTCATCCCGAACCGCCTGCGCGAAGGCGTCGACCTCTTCGCGACCGTACCATGAGCGAGCTTTTCCACTTCTGCCCCGAGCCGCCCGACTACCGCGTCGATTGGGAGTCAATCGAAGGCGCGTTCCCCGCCGTGAGACAGTTGGAGGGGTGCCAACAGGACGGCGTCCACCACGCAGAGGGCGACGTGCTCACGCACACGCGGATGGTCATGGAGGCTCTCGTTTCCGTCCCTCAGTGGCGCGCCCTGCCGCGTCGGGAGCGTGAGATAGTCTTCACGGCCGCGCTGCTGCACGACATCGCCAAGCCGGCCTGCACGCGCGTCGAGGACGGGCGCATTACGAGCCGCGGCCACTCGAAGCGCGGAGCCATCGCGGCGCGCTCGATGCTCTGGAGCATGGGGCTGCCGATTGAGGCGCGCGAGCAGGTCGCCGCCCTCATCCGCTTCCACCAGATTCCCTTCTTCCTCATCGACAAGCCGGACGCACGACGCACGCTCTACGAGGTCAGCCAGTCGGCGCGCTGCGACCTTTTGGCGCTCGTCGCAGAGGCGGACGCGCGCGGGCGCGTCTGCGCCGACGCGCAAAAGCTGCTCGACAACATCTCGCTCTTCGTGCAGTACGCCGAGGAGCAGGACTGCCTGCGCGGGCCGCGGCAGTTCCCGAACGACCACAGCCGCTTCCTGTACTTCCGCAAGGAGGGGCGCGACCCGGACTACGCTGCCTTCGACGACACGGTCTGCGAAGTGGTCCTCATGTCGGGGCTGCCCGGCGCCGGCAAAGATTTTTGGGTCGCGGAGAATCTGACGGAGTGGCCCGTCGTCTCGCTCGACGGGCTGCGGCGCGAGATGGGCGTCGCGCCGACGGCCAACCAGGGGCCGGTCGTGTCGAGGGCGAGGGAGGCTGCGCGCGAGCACTTAAGGAGGCGGCGCCCCTTCGTCTGGAACGCCACCAACATCAGCCGGCAGATACGCGAGCTTTCCGTCAACCTCTTCGCCGCCTACAACGCGCGCGTGCGCATCGTCTACGTCGAAGCGCCCGAAGCGCGGCTCTACGAGCAGAACCGCGAGCGCGCGGACGCCGTGCCGGCCGAGGTCATACGCAAGCTCACCGCGCGCTGGGAGGTGCCCGACCTGACGGAGGCACACCGCGTCGAATGGGTCGCAGGCTCCGAGGCCGCCGCGCAGCTCCTAACCTTCTGAAGTTATCTGGGAAGTAATTCGTCCGGCGTGGGCGGCTCGAACACGCTCCACCAGGAGTCGAGCTGCGCCTCTGTGACGGGGAAGGCGTAAGGGGGCAACTGCGCGTTGCGCGCCGCGAGCCGTTTGGAGAGGACGCGGCGCGGCACGTCGAGGAAGTGCAGCTCGCTGCGCGCGCCGAGCGCGGCGGCACGCGCGCGGAAGTCGTCGCGCTCGGCGCGCGTCCAGAAGCCGAAGTCGAGCACGACGTTCGTCCCGAGCGTCAGCGCGCGCTCGGCCACGGACCACTGCAAAGCCTCCACGGGGTCGCGGCACCAGTCGAGCGTCGGCGGCGTCAACTGCGACCCGAAGAGACGCACTATCCACTCGTCGGGGCTCAGCCGCAGCGCGTCCGACTCGCGCTCAATCCGCCCCGCCAGCGTCGTCTTGCCCGAGCCCGGCAGTCCGCACATCAAATGTAGCGTCGCCATCGAAACCCCCGCCGCCGCGCCTGAGCTTTCGGCCTCACGGCGCCGAAGCTAAAGGCCGACACACTATCCCATTTCACGACGGGCGCACAAAGGCTTACCGGCGGGCGCACGAAGGGACGCGGCGGGCGCTTCGCGGCGGCGGTCAAGTGACCGTCTTCATGTAGTCGTCCATCGCCCTCTGCGACGCCTTCTCGGCGCGCTGGATGGCCTTCTCGGCGTTCGCCAAGCGCCTCTGGGCCTGCGCGGTCTGCTGGGGCGTGAGCGACTGCCTGAAGGGGCCGCCGCCGCCGCCTCCCTGGGAGTTGACGATGGCCTTCTGCTGGTCGCGCAGGGTTTCCATCTGTTTCTTCCGGCTCTCGGCGGTGTTGAACCTCTTCATCGCGGCGTCCGCGCGCTCCTTCTTCGACGGGCCGAACATGAACTCGGCCTCGGCCTCGCGCTGGAGGCGGGCGCGCGTCTGCGGGTTCTGGCCGGGCCTGTGTCCGCGCTGAAGCTGTCGGCGGTGGTACTCGCCGACCTGCGCGGGGCTCATGCCGCGCGGCTGCGACTGCGGGCGCGGCGGGATGCGTAGCTGAAGCGCGGCCGTGCGGAGCGCGGGCAGCGGCGCCATGCCGCCGCGGATGAAGGAGTAGGCGACGGCGACGAGGTACGTGAGTTGGACGCCGCGCGCGTCCCAGGTCTGCCGCGCGAGTCCGAAGAGGTACTGCTTTACTTCGGGCGGCATGGCGCTCCAAGCCTGCCGTAGAGAGTCGAAGTCCATGGCCTCGCCGTCGAGCGACTGCGCGAGCGTCTCATCCCCCGCGCGCTCGAAAGTGGCGGCGCCGCCGAGCGCGCACGCGCCGAGCTTGCGGCCGGCGAGCGTCCGCGCCGTCTGCCGCGCGAGGCTTTCGACGGCGGCGCGCGGCGTGACGGGCGAGCCCTGCGCGGCGCGGCGTGCAAGCTCGTCCGCCGTCCGGCGCACGACCGAAGGGAGCGCGCGGACGTAGGGGCGCGTCGCGTTGCTGGCGCCGAGGGCGCGCGCGACTCCGGCGAGGCCGCCCGCGAGGGCAGGCGCGGCGCGCATAATCTGAGGCGCGATGCGCGGGCGCAGCGCCGCGGCCACGGGCGCCATCGACGCGGCGAAGGCTTCCAGCTCGGCCTCGCTCGCGGCCGCGGCCGCAGCCCGCCCGAGGCGTTCGAGAGCCGCCGCAGGGCTCTCCGTCTGCGGCGCCTCCCACTCCGTCTCGAACTCCGTCTCGAACTCCGTCTCCCACTCGGACTCGAACTCCTTCTGCCCTCCGCCCGTCACTTTCACGGGCGGCATCTGGACGCCGGGGTTGTAGTTGTGCGGCACGACGCCGACGTTGACGGGGACGCCGACGAAGCCGCCGCCGGGCGGCGGCAGAGGGGGCGGAGGGTTCCGCGGCTCGGGCGCGACGGCCTGCTTCGGCCGCTCCTGCTTGCGGCGCCCGCGGGTCACCTTTTCGACGGCGCCGACGAGGGACTTGATGTCCTTCGCGACGTTTTGAAACTTCTTCGCGGCCACGTCCGCGGCGAGCTGGCCGCCGGCCGCGACGACGGGCAGGATGACGCCGAGCGCCGTCCCGAGCAGCGAGTTCTTCTTCGGCTTGGCGGCCGACATCTGCTCGCCGTCAGACTCGAAGTAAGACTCGAAGAAGGACTGGCCGAAGCCCCCTTCGAGGGCGGCGCGCGCGCCCGTGAGGGCGAGTTCCTGCGCCGCTGCGAACGACTCGCCCTCGCCCTCGCACTCCCGTGCGCCGGTGTCGTATTCGTATGCGTAGAGGCTCATCACGGACGCTCCTTAAGATGGCGCGGCGCGCGACGCTCAGGCGCTCTGCCGGCCGTTGCCGGCGACCGCGGCGCGCTTGCTCCAGGGCAGGACCCGGCGGTCGGCCGACGCGCGCTCGGCGACGCCGATGACCTGCGCGCTCGTCAGCCACTCCTCGGCGTACTCGGCCACGTCCTGCAACAGCGACTCGAAGTTCGAGCGCGCCGTCTGGAGGATGTAGGGCTGCGCGAGCCAGCGGATGATCTCGCGGCCCGAGACGGCCATCCGCTGCCGTGGGGAGGTCGAGAGGTTCTCGTTGAAGTAGCGCGTCAGGACTTCCTCGACCACGTCCCAGGCGTTGTCGGCGCCGAAGAGGCGGCGGATGTCCTCGGCCCCGAGGATGCGGAAAGCCTCGTCCAGGAGTTGCATCACCTCGACGCGCAGCACGTTCAGGTGGCCGTAGGAGCTGAACTTCAGGTTGTTGCGCAGGTCGAGCCCGGAGCGGCGCACGGCGGCCATCGAGCCGAAGCTCGGGTCGTAGGCGCTCTCGCGAATCACGTCCGAGATGCGCTTGTCGCGCCAGTAGGCGACCACCTCGTTGACGAAGCCTGTGAACAGCGGGTGAAACTCCGTGTTCGGGCGCGAGCCGGGCGGGGGCGGCGCGGCGCAGTAGCCGAGGCCGCGGCAGTAGGCGGCGAGCCGGTCGCGCTGCGTGAAGCGCAAGACCTGCCGGCGGTCGAACTGGTAGAGCGCGTAGGCGCCCGGCCCCGACGAGAGGCGCACGGCGCCGGCCTCGAACAGCTCCTTCAGCTTGCGGACGGCGCGGAAGACGCCGATCTTCTCGTGCTGGTAGATGTAGTAGAGGTCGGCCATGGCGACGACGCGCTCGGCCGTCACCGTCTCGTCGTAGGGCTTGACGCCGACGGGCACGCGCGTCTTGCCGAACTCGGTGGCGGCCCCCGGGCCGATGCCGACCAGCTCGGCCAGCCCGCTGTCGGGAGGCCGCGCCCCGGCCGGCTCGCGTTCGAGCACGGCGGCCAGCATGTCGTCTATCTGCTTGTTGATGATGTCGGCGTAGCGCGGGTTCTCGCTGATGCGCGCCCCGAGCTGGTCGGTGACGGTCTGCCGCAGGCCCGCGACCCGGTCCATCAAGTCCTGATACTCTTTTTCGGTTGGCATGTGCGCCTCCTCGCTTCACTCGTTCTCTTTGAAGGGACTTTTCACGCCCTCACGCCGCGCGCCCCCGGTCAAGGCTTCTTCACGGAGGGCCGCTCCACCCTGAGCGCCTGTTTGACGGAGCCGCAGACCTTGCCGGTCTTCACGTCGATGAGGTTCAGCGTCAGCACCTCGCCGTCTTTGACATCGGGGCCGATGTAGAAGCGCGAGTTGAGGGTGTTCTCATTAGTCCACGTCGCCAACTGCTGGACGAAGATGCCCGGGTGGCCGAAGCTGAACAACATTTCGCGCCCCTCCTTGGCCGCCTCGTCGAACCCGTCGCCGTCAATCTCCACGCTGTTGATAGCGTCGCCCGTTACCGCGAACGGGCGTTTCTTATCGTCGACCGGCGCGGCGTTAACCCTCGCCACCGTCTTCGCGAGGATGTTGGGCGCGGGCGGCTGGTTCAGGCTCGGGTTGGGGTTCGGATTGGGATTCGGGTTCGGGTTGGGCGCCGGGCCGCCGCCCGCGGGGCCGGCCTCGATCTCGAAGAGGGCGGCGCCGTAGCCGATGCTGCCGTCGGTGTTGAGGACGACGACGCTCCAGTCGCCGGGCGCGGCGGCGGGCGGCGCGAGGTCGAAGTTGGCGTCAATCTGCGTCTCGCTGACGAGGGTCACGTCCGTGCCCTCGATGTCGGCCGCAGGGTCTAAGGGGTTGACGTTGACCTGCTCGCGGGTGCGGCGCGTGAGGAAGACGCGGGCGCCGTCCTCGAAGTCCTCGCCGTCGATGGCGAGGCGCGGCGTCTCGCCGAGGGGCGCGCGCTCGGGCTCGACTTCGACGATGCGCGGGCGCGTGCGGCGGATGGGGCGCACCAACTCAAGCACGTTGCCGAGGTGCGCGGCGAGGCCCAGCCAAGCCGCCACGACGCGCTGCGTGTAGAGCCCGGGCGGCAGGTTGATTTCGGCCCGCAGCTTGGCCTTGGCCTGCGCCGCGGCCGGGTCGGCGGGCGTCTCGGGGTTGATGACGCCGGCGACTTCGACGACGAGCCGGCGCAGCTCCGAGACGACGGGCGCGAAGGCGTGAATGATGCCGTCCTT
>Ga0268242_1000089_pt1 | contig 14990 bp, 6 predicted proteins | sample BulsoiFelSFmetaG_FD_200253 | JGI IMG/M metagenome (GOLD analysis project Ga0268242, IMG submission 200253) | Bulk soil microbial communities from Mexico - San Felipe (SF) metaG (v2) (version 2) | ecosystem: Environmental > Terrestrial > Soil > Agricultural land | place: Mexico: San Luis Potosi... | reverse complement strand
CACGCCGCAGACGGCTCTGTCTATCACAAGGTCAGCACGAAAGAGTTCGGACCAGCCCTCATGCCGGAAGATGAGAAGACGACGCGTTACTTCGCGCCCTGGAGCAGCGCGGCCACAGCAGACTTCGTTGCCATGATGGCGATGACGGCGCGCGTCTTTCAACCCTTCGACAAAGAGTATGCACGGACGTGTCTCGAAGCGGCGCGCAAGAGTTACGCTTTCCTGCGCGCTCACCTTGAGAACAAGCGAGCAGACCTCAAAGATTTTCGCACGGGCGCGTATCAAACTGCGGACGCGGATGATCGCCTCTGGGCTGCCGCAGAGATGTGGGAGACAACGGGCGACCGAGATGCTCTCAAAGATTTTGAAAGCCGCGCCCACGCCTTCAAATTCAGCGCGAACTGGGGCTGGGGTAACGTCGAAAACTTAGGACTGCTTACTTATCTTTTTTCAAAAAGAGATGGGCGAGACAAAGAACTTGTCGAGCAGGTGCGAGATGATTTGATTGCGACGGCTGATAGCATTGTGAGTCTCGGAGACGCTCACGGCTACAATCGTCCGCTCGGCACGCGTTACTACTGGGGCTGCAACGGCGGCGTCGCCAACACGACCATCTTGCTTCAAGCTGCTAACCGTATCGCGCCTAAGCTCGCTTACGTCGAGACGACGCTCGACGCCATCTCTCATCTCTTCGGTCGCAACTACTACGGACGCTCGTTCGTCACAGGTCTTGGCGCGAACCCGCCCGAGCATCCGCACGACCGTCGCTCGATGGGACGAGATGGCGCACCCGCTTGGCCCGGCTATCTGGTGGGCGGCGCACAGCAGAAGGCGACCGATTGGCGAGACGATTCGGCCATCTATCAAGTCAACGAGATTGCCATCAACTGGAACGCGCCGCTCATCTACGCGCTCGCGGGATTCGTTGAATGAGATAATTGTAGGGGTGGGGCTTGTCCCTGCCCGTGCTTTCATAAAGTAAGACGGGCAGGGACAAGTCCTGCCCCTACAGTTTTATTCACCGCATAACTCGAATTGTCTTACTCAGCTTGATGTCTGCGGAAGAGCTTCCGATCATGAGCCGCACATTATCATTCTCAACCATGAACCTATGCTCAAGAGTATTCCAGTAGGCGAGTTGCTTGCCTTTGAGTTCGAGTGTAACCGTTTTCGTCTCGCCCGGCTGCAACGCGATGCGCTTGAATCCTCGCAACTCTTTGAGCGGTCTTTCGACTTTGGAGTCCAAGTGCTTGATGTACATTTCGATGACCTCGTCGCCCGCGCGCTGGCCTGTGTTCTTCACGTTCATGCTGACAATGATTGACCCGTTCGAGTGAAGCGAGTTGGAACTTGTGCGCAGGTTCGAGTAAGCGAAAGTTGTATAGCTCAAGCCGTAGCCGAAGGGATAGAGCGGCTCATCTTTGAAATACATGTAAGTCCTGCCGTGACGAATGTCGTAATCCATCATGGGCGGCAACTGCTCTAAAGATTTCGGCCACGTCTGCGTCAGGCGTCCAGCCGGATTGTAGTCGCCGAAGAGAACATCTGCGAGCGCGTTTCCCTCTTCTTCGCTGTTATTCGCCAGGTGAACGATTGCGGGCACATGCTCCTCAGTCCAGTTGATCGCATAAGGGAAACTCGCGCGAAGGACGACGATAGTTTTCGGATTAGCCTCGAAGACCTGCTTGATTAACTCCTCCTGCTCAAGCGTAATCGAGCGACGGTCAACAGCCTCTTTGCCATTGCTCGCCACAGGGCATTGATTCCAGCCTGCATCGCAGGTCGGGTGATTGCCGACGACGACAATCGCCGCATCCGACGAACGCGCGAGCCGTACGGCTTCGCCGTTCTCATTGCCCTTTGCATACTTCACTTCAACATTCGCGCCGACCTTGTTTCTGATTCCCGCGAGCGGCGTCACCGTGTAAGGCGGCGTTCCGCTATACCAATCGAGCAAGACCTCGTCGGCGTATGGTCCAATGACCGCGACTGATTTCAGAGCTTGACGGTCGAGCGGCAGTTGATTGTTCGCGTTCTTCAACAAAACTATTGACTTCTCAGTCACCAGCCGCGCCAGCGATTTATTCTTCTCTGTCAGCCAGGGGTCGCCAGCATCTTTGATGCTCGTGTATGGAACGAGCGCGGTCGGGTCCATGAGGCCAAGTTTGAGCATGACCCTGAAAGTGTTTCGCAAGACCTTGTCTATGTCCGATTCGGTGAGCAAGTTTTCTTTCAATGCTTCATGAACAGGAGCGCGGTAGTCGTCCAGGAATTGCCCGATGCCTGCTTTGATAATGGCCGCCGAAGCGTGCGCGTAATCCGCGAAGCGTTTGTGGCCGTTGACCAGAAGCTTCATCCCGCCGCCGTCCGTGCAGATGATGCCGTCTTCGCCCCACTCGCCCACAGCGACCGTCTTCAAAATGGGATTGATGTGCATCGGCGTTCCGTTGACGGCGTTATATGAAGCCATGAAGGCGCGCCCCCCGCCCTCTTCGATGCCCATGCGAAAAGGGACTGAATAGTATTCGCGCAACAGTCTCTCGTCGAAGTTTGATGAAGTGTGGTCGCGCCCAACCTCGTTGCTGTTCGCCAGGAAATGTTTGAGGAGCGAAGCCGCCTGCCAGTATTTCGGATTATCTCCCTGCAAGCCTTTGACGAAAGCCGTCACCATCGTCCCGTTAAAATATGGGTCTTCGCCGTAGCACTCTTCCGTTCTCCCCCAACGCGGGTCACGACCCAGGTCTGCATTGGGCGAGCGGATAACCAGACCGCTCCGGCTCTTGCTGTACTTCTCTGTCTGAAAGATATAGCGCGCCTCATAGCCTTCGACCGCAGCGGCCTCGCGCAAAATCTCCGTGTCCCAGGTCTCGCCCAAACCATATCCTTGCGGAAAGGTTGTCGTCGGAACGGGCGCGTCTCTGCCCCACTTGGCTGGACCACCGACAGCAAGACCGTGTATGCCTTCCATGTGGCCTGCGCCTTTGACGCCGAGGCGCGGCACGCTCGGATTCGTCCCCAAACACTCGACCTTTTCATCAATCGTCATCAAGGAGAGGAGATTTGTGATTCTCTCTTCGGCAGGCAGGTCTGGATTTTGAAAAGGATACTTGTATTGGCCGTCCACGCCCGCGCCCGTGATGAAAGATGAGCAAGGAAGTGGCGGCGCGATGAAGGCTAAGAAGATTGTGACTGCCAAACTTGCTGTGAGCTTAAAACCCATTCTCAACTCGCCAACCTTTCTTCTTACACTTTTTAACCGCAGCGTTGAGCGTCCGGTAAAACCTCAAAGGAGGATTACGTTTGTAGGGGCAGGGACAAGCCCTGCCCCTACAATTTTTTCAAGGCGCTTACTTCCAGACCAACACATCGGCAGGCTTGAGCGTCTGGCTGCCGAACAAAATTTCAGCGCCCTTCGGCACATTGATATTAGCCGGACTTGAAGAGTAGTTGACTGCAACCCAGAAGCCATCGCGCCAGTCAACATAGACGCCCGGCGGATAATTTTCCGTCGTCAGCCCTGCGCGTTTGTAAACTTCGTGTAGCACTTCCTTTTCTAACTGCCCGTCTTTCGTCTGCACGCCGATGTATGTGACGCTTCCCTTGCCCAAACGGTGATAAGTGACCGCGCTCTGCCCGGCGTAGAATTGGTTTGAATACTCGGCCATGCTCTCCGTCCCTGTGGCGGGCTTCAACACGTCTGCCCAGACGTTCCATTTGTATCTATTATTGCCCATGCGGACTTCGCCGTTGCCATCATCTAGGAGCAAGTCGAAGAAAGAGACTTCTCCACCAATGAGCGGGTAGATGGGTTCGGCCCAGCGCGCTTCCCAGAGCTGTCCGTTCCGACGCTTCTGTCCAGTGCGCGCGGTCAAGATGAGATGCCCGCCTTGCTCGACATAACGCGTCCACTTCTTCACCAACTCTTCGTCAATTAATTGATATGCAGGAGCAATCACAACTTTGTATTTCGTGAAGTCTTCGCTTTCAGGGATCACATCGAGCGGCGCGGCAAAAGATTTTGCAATCTCAAGGTAGCGGAACATGTGACCCCAGGTGTCCCAGAGCGCAGTCTGTTTTTGATAATCTATGTTCCAGAGGTTCTCGTGATTCCAGAGAATCGCCGTCCTGCGCGCCAGGTAATCAACAGGCGGCTTCGCGTCTGGATTGTACTTCTCTCGCAACTCGCGCATCTCTCGTGCGACCTGCGAATACTGCAACCCGCCAGGACTTGGCGTGACGCCATCCGTGCGGACGATGCCGTAATGATAAAGCTCGCTTCCGTAAAGCGGCTGGCGGTAGCGATAGTTGCATGCGAAAGAAAGGCCGCCCGCGAAGGCGTGCCACAGCCACATGCGAATCACACCGGGAGCGGGTTGCGGATTGATGCGCGCCCAGTTGACCTGGCCTGGCTGCAACTCCATCACGCCCGTCACGCCCTTGATGTTTTTGTAGAAAGCATTGGCCCACGCTATCCCGTCTTGCCATCCCAAACGAAAGCCGTCTTCGCCCAAGCCTTTGCCTCCGCCGACCGGATACATCGTGTAAGAGATGAAATCGAGCGCGTCCGAACGGCGCGGGTCTGAGCCTCCAATGGTCGAGATGTAGTTGGTCGTAATCCACTGTGTGGACGCGGTGTAGCGGCGCAAGGTGGCGGCCTGCCAGTTAAGAAACCTGGCAGTCTGGTCCGCAGTGAAGCGATTGAAGTCGAGCATGGCGTGCGGGCTGACGCCGTAGAGCATCGTCGGATTCGGAGCGATGATCTGATCGAAGCTGTTGTACTTCAAGCTCCAGAAGGCCGCGCCCCACTCTTTATTCAAAACGTCAATCGTCTTGTAACGCGCCTTGAGCCATTCACGAAACGCCTGTTGAGCGGAAGGGCTGTAGTCGGGCGGCGAGTTCGGCTCGTTATCAAGCTGCCAGCCCCAGACCGCAGGGTTGTGCCCGTAACGCTTTGCCATCTCGGTGATGACGCGCTCGGTCAATCGCAGATAGTCTTTATCGGCGAGCGCGTTGTTACCGCGAGAGCCATGCTCGCGACGACGACCGTCCGCGCCCACTAGATAAGCTTCAGGATATTTCTGATACATCCAGGCGGGCGGCGTCGGCGTCGGCGTGCAGAGGATGATTTTCAGATGATGACGCGCGGCCAACTCGACTGCTTTGTCCAGCCACTCGAAATCAAACTTGCCCTCCTCAGGCTCCATGTTCTCCCAGGCGAACTCCGCCATGTGGACGAACTCGAAACCAAGCTTCTCCATGTTGGCGAAGTCTCGGTCCCACTCCTCACGCGGCCAATGTTCCGGGTAGTAATAGACGCCGATGCGCATCAAGTCCTTCGCCGGAAAGAAGCGCGCGGGCGAGTCAGCAGCTATTGAGTTAGGCGCGAATGAATTTGAGAAAACGCTGAATAGCAGTAAGAGCGAAAGTCGCTTCAGGAGAGTTTGCTTCTTCACGTTTGGCCTCATGTCTGACTTTTACGCGATGGCAGTTTTGTGGTCTGGCGTGACTAAGAATTCACCACAGAGGACACAGAGGATTGAAGGAAATATAGTCTAAGGTTTAAATCGCAGATTTGAAATTTCAAATCTGAAATCTGTTATCTCAAATTCTTTTCTATCCCTCTCTCTGTGTCCTCTGTGCCCTCTGTGGTTAAAATGGATTTTTAGTCTCAATTCACATGTAAGTAAGAGCCAGCTCACTGCTGTGTCGCTGCGCGAACAATCCGCCATTTGACTTTGCCGCGAAGCGGGTCATTCCTCAGCACAAAATCGTTCTGTCGCGCATCAAGGTTGAGCGTCTGTAGATTCTCGTTAGGCAGAGCGAAGAGACCTGAGACGGGCGCGTTGTCTGTCGCAAAGACTCGCAGCTCGACATCGTTCCAGTTCATCTCAGACGTGCTCTGCGCCACAGCGATGTGCGGGATGACGGAATGGTCCTTGACTAAGAGGACGACCGGAATCTGACCGGCCTTGATCTCGTGCCATTCAGAGCCGCGATAGACTTTTCCCGTTTGATAATCAATCCACGCGCCCGGCGGCAAATAGACTTTTCGTGTGTCACTCGATTCCATCAAAGGCGCGACGAGCAGGGAAGAGCCGAACATGTACTCGTCGTCAATCGTCCATGAGGTCGGGTCGTCCGCGTACTCGAAGAAGAGCGTGCGCAGCATCGGGTAGCCGTGCGCCGAAGAGTCCTTCGCCTGACTGATGATGTACGGCATCAACGAATACTTCAGCCCCAGAGCGCGCCGAAAATCTTCCGTCAAAGCTTCGTCATATTCCCAAGGCTCGCGTGGCGGCGCTCCGTGCGCGCGCGTGTGCGAGGTCAGCACACCCCAGGCCAGCCAACGCCTGTAAAGATCGCGAGGCGCGCGGTCCACGAACCCGCCGACATCGTGACTCCAATAGGTGAAGCCCGAGAGACCGAAAGACAATCCGCCGCGCAGCTCAGCGGCCATCGCCGAGTTTGTATTCTCAGCATCGCCGCCCCAGTGCAAAGGATAACGCTGGCTTCCAGCCCACGCGCTCCTGGCCCAGATGATGTTGTCTCCCGTTGTCTCGCGCGTGATGTCGGCAACCGCTTTGTTGTAGCGAAGAGGATAAAGATTGTGCTCGTAAAGTCCGGTGCGCCCCGAAGCGTAAAGACCATTGAGGGGCGCGCCTTCGCCGAAATCAACCTTGATCGCGCCGACACCCATCTTCAAAAGATTCGCCAGTTTTCCCTGATACCACTTCACAGCATCGGGGTTGCTCATGTCCAACACGGCGTCTTCAAAGGGAAGCTGTCCGCCTTCGTTCTTGACCTCGTAACCTTTCGAGACTATCTCCTGATAAAGCTCGTTCTTCGGCGTGAAGTATGTGTACTGCCAGAGGCTGATGTGAAAACCTTGCTTCTTTAAATCCGCAATCATTTTTGCGGGGTCGTGAAAGCGCGTCGTCGAGAATTGATAGTTGCTGCGCCAATCGGTCTCGAACCATCCGGTGTCGAGGTGAATCACGTCCGTCGGAATCCTATATTGTCTGAGCTTCGCGGCCACGTCGCGCACTTCGTCTTCAGCTTTGTAAGTGATGCGGCTCATCCAGAAGCCGAAGGACCAGAGCGGCGGCACTGGACTGCGACCCGTAAGCGCCGTGTACTCAGAGAGAACTTCTTTCGGGTCGCCCAGAAAGACGAAGATGTCCAGGCTATCATCGCCCGTGTAGATGACGTTGTGCTGGTCGTAGGTCTTTCCGAAGTCGAAAGTGACGGGCGTGGAGGTGTGCACGAACATGCCGTAACCGTTGCTGCTCAGAAAGAACGGAATGGGCTTGTACATGAACTCGTTCTGCACGCCCATGCCGTCGCGCGTCCAGGCATTGATCTTCTGCCCACGCTTATTGAGCCGTGTGAAGGATTCGCCGCAGCCGAAAATCTTTTCGTCATGCGCCAGTTCAAAGGTCGCGGCTGTGCGATGTGCCAAATCAATTCCGCGACGGATGAAGGAGAAAGGAATCGGCGTGAAATATGTATGTGGGTCGCCTATGTTCTGCGTGCGCGTTAAGAGATGACCAAGGTTATCATAGAACTCTATGTGCCAGGGGTCTTTGATGAGTCGCACCTGACCGTAGGCGCTCGTGTAGGTGATGGCCTTATCTGTCTGCTCGACCTTCCAGGATTTATCCACAGGCGGATTTCCGACGAGCATCAACGAAGGCACGTCGCGCAAAGGGGCGCTTCGCGTATTGAAGCGGAGGCGAATGGTGCGCGGGCTGACGAAGGTAATGGAGAAAGGAAGCTGCGGGTCCTGGTCATATTCCGTTCCAGGAAATTCCGTCGCCCTGCCTCTCGCCAAAGTGACATCAATCTTGTTGAAGGAGAGTGTCGTCGAGCGCAAGTACCTGTCCCATTGAAGAGAGCCTTGTCCTGTTGAGGGATTGAAGTCCGTGACCTTGCTTCCGATGAAATAGACCTGCTCAAACTTCTGGAAGTCCTGGCTCACGTCCACAGGATCGTTGAGGACTTGCGGCTGTTGCGCGAACGTCGAATAAGCGAATGCAAAAATGCTTATTAGAGAAAGCAGCCAATTACGGCGCGAGTGACCTACACGCCCAACTCTTAAAGAAGCGAAACCTCTATTCTCTCGTTCAGGCATTTTCAGATACTCTCCATTCTCCAAACAGCTTGTGATTTACATTGCGCCGGTCAATTCAAGTCTGCCGCGCCGAGGGCAACGAACGCGAACGTGCCTTCAACTTCTTTCCGAGCGACCACAGAAGTTTGTTGTAGTCGCGGGCAAAAGCTCCGCTCGCATATCATCGCCAACGCTCTCGCGTTAAGAGTCCCAAGGGACATCTGCTTCTTGAATGAATCTTTGACTGAAGGAGCTTTTTACGTGCGCGCGCATTCTCTTTCATTCCCGCACACTTTTTCAAGCTTTATTTGTTGAGAGGGGAGTTAAGGCGTCGGAGCATCGGACAACAATTGTAGGGGCAGGGACAAGTCCTCTGCCCGCGCCTCCTTAATGCAAAGCGGGCAGAGACAAGCCCTGCCCCTACAGTTATTATCATGCCAATGGTTTTATGGCGCGTTATTCATCCATTAATTCTGTAATCAAAGAGATAACGCCCGATTTGAATCGTCGCTTTGCCATTGACGGGCGGGTTGATGAGGAGCGAGCGCACTGCTGCGCTCTTGCGATTGACGTGCGCGTCCTCTGCTCCGACCATCTCGCCTGTTGCCGCTCTATAAAAAGTTATTCTGATAGTGTCATTGTCCACACGACGGTAGCCGAAGACATACTCGCCCGGCTCTAGGACCATGTCGCCGATTTTGAGTGTGACCTCAGTGATGAAAAAATGCGAGTACTTGCCTTCCGCCGAATAGCCTGCGGTAATCATGACGACGCCCGCGATGAATTGGCCGTGTCCATCTGTGACGCCAGAGGCTGTGCGAAATTCAGTTTCGATATTCTCTTTAATCACTGGCGCGCGCGCCGGAATGATTTGCTTCAACTCCGTCTCGTTGGCCGCTCGCCAACGCGCACGCTGCGTCGTGGCAGTCACTCCGGCCAACAAAAAGATGAGCAGCAGAAATGAGAAGGTCTTCACGAAGATCATGGCTCGCGCTTGCAGGTCTCCTGCCTTGAGAAATTTTGAGTTGAAGAATGCCGTGTTGAATATCATCACACAAGTTACATAGAATGCTCCAGCCAACGGCGACGAATCAAGCAGGGCAAGACGCTCATTCCATAAATCCGAGAGACCCGTGTTCCACAAAAATCTTATTCCCAAAACTATCGCTTGCCTCGTCGCGGCTTTGCTTCTCTCTATCTGTTTCTGGAAAGGCCCGGCGATTGCGCTCGACAAGCAAAGAGAACTGACCGAGTTCAGCCGCGAGACATGGCTGACCGAAAACGGTCTCCCGCAAAATACTGTTCACGACATAGCCCAGACTCTGGACGGATATATCTGGATCGCAACCGAAGAGGGCCTGGCTCGCTTCGACGGACTAAACTTCACCGTCTTCGACAAACAGAACACTCCGCAACTCAAAGAGAGCGAGATACACGCTCTCTTTGCAGACAAACAAGGCGGCCTGTGGGTCTCGACGACCAACTCCTTGCTCCGCTTCACAAACGGAGAGTTTCTCTCTTTCACAACACGCGAAGGTTTGCCGAGCGACGATGTGCAAACAATTTATGAAGACCGCGAGGGCAATGTTTGGATCGGGACAACAGCCGGACTCGCTCGGTTCAAAGATGGCTCTTTCTCAACACTGATGACCAAAGACGGCCTCGTCAGCAATGACGTGAAGGCTCTCTTTGAAGACGTGGACGGCGCTCTCTGGGTGGGCACGTCCGATGGGTTGAGCCGTTTGAAAGATGGAAAGTTTACGAGCTACACAGCGCCAGATGGACTTGCGAGCAACAGCGTCGCGGCGATTGCTCAAGACAGAGAAGGGCGCGTCTGGGTCGGGACGTTTCACGGTCTGTCGAGTTTGAGCGATGGAAAATTTTCTACTTACGCGGTCAAGGATGGATTGCCAAACGAGAGAATCACAGCCTTGCGTGTAGACCAGGAAGGAAGCCTCTGGGTTGGCACGGCTGGGGGCTTAAGCCGCTTCGATGATGGCAGGTTCTCTACATTCAAATCTCAGGACGAACTCTCGCGCAGCGTTATCCTGGCAATCTTTGAGGACAGAGAAGGAAGCCTCTGGGTCGGCACGGAATCCAATGGCTTGCATTTTCTGAAGGACAGAAAATTTACAACCTACACGAGCGCGGACGGTCTCTCTAACGATCTGGTCAAATCCGTTTATGAAGACCGCAGGGGCAACATCTGGGTTGGAACTTACGGCGGCGGTTTGAATCTACTGAAGGACGGTCATGTCACTCGCACCTATACGACCGAAGATGGATTGTCGAGCAACATCGTGCTCGCCCTCTTCGATGACGGGGACGGCAACCTCTGGGTCGGAACGCCCGACGGATTGAATCGTTTTAAGGATGGAAAATTCACGACCTATACATCCGCCGACGGGTTGGCCAACGATTTCATCAGGTCAATCTATGCGGACACGCACGGCAATCTATGGGTCGGCACACGCGGTGGATTGACGCGCATGAAAGATGGAGTCTTCACAATCTACACGACCGCAGACGGACTTCCAGACGATTTCGTCGGGACGATTTACGAAGACTCGGAAGGCAGCTTGTGGATCGGAACTTTGCGCGGCTTGAGCAGATTCAAAGATGAAAAGTTGACGACCCTTTCGACCAAAGACGGGCTATCGAGCGATGTCGTCATCTCGCTTCACGAAGACCAATCAGGAAGCCTCTGGATAGGAACCAACGGCGGCGGGCTGAATCGTTTGAAGGACGGAAAGCTGACGGCTTACACCACGCGCGATGGTCTTCTCGATGATGTGGTTTACAGCATCATGGAGGACGGGCAAGACAATCTCTGGCTCAGTTCAAACAAAGGCATCTATCGAATCAATAAGCAACAATTCAACGACTTCGCTGATAAGAAAATTAATTCCCTTAGTCCAATCATCTATGGAACTGCCGACGGCATGACGACGCGCGAGTGCAGCGGCGGCGGGCATCCTTCCGGTTGGAAGAGCGCGGATGGGCGTCTCTGGTTCTCGACCATCAAGGGCGTGGCGATGATTGACCCCGCGAAGATGAAGACAAACACCGCGCCCCCGGGCGTCCGTATCGAACAGGTGCGAGTTGACGATGAGCTGGTCGCGCCTTTTCAAAGGATTGAATTGTCACCCGGCAAGACGCGCTTCGACTTTTATTACACGGGCTTGAGCTTCATCGCGCCTGAGAAGGTCAGGTTCAAGTACAAACTCGAAGGCTTCGACAAGGATTGGATTGACGGCGGGACACGGCGCGCTGCCTACTACACTAACTTGCCGCCGGGCGAGTACCGTTTCCGCGTCATGGCCGCGAACAATGATGGCGTCTGGAACGAGGCGGGCACATCGTTCGACTTCTATTTGAAGCCGCATTTCTATCAGACCTACTTGTTCTACGCCCTCTCTGCTCTCCTGCTCGCTCTCGTCATCTGGCAACTCTATCGCTTTCGCGTGCGACAGGTGAAGCGGCAGTTTGCGGCTGTCCTGGATGAGCGCAATCGCATCGCGCGCGAGATTCACGACAACCTGGCGCAAGACATCCTCGGCATCTCGGTCCAGCTCGAACTCGTTTCGCGCACGATGCCGCAGGAAGCCGAAAGCACGAAAGCTCATCTGGACCGCGCACGCATCCTCGTTCGCAACAGCATTGCGGAAGCGCGCCGTTACGTCTGGGACTTGCGCTCGCAGGCGCTTGAAAACAACGATCTGCCTGCGGCTCTAACCGAGACGGCGCGAAGACTGACGGCAGAAACTAGCTTGCAAGCTCAGGTCCAGGTCAGCGGGACGTTTCGCCCGCTGCCGCCATTGGTCGAGAGCAATCTTTTGCGCATCGGGCAGGAAGCCATCAACAATGCTGTCAAGCACGCGCGCGCCGAGCGGATTCTCGTCAATCTAAAGTTTGACAACAAGCATGTGCAGTTGAGCGTCCGCGACAACGGGCGCGGCTTCGATGCAGAGAGGCAGACGACGAACGGGCACTTCGGTCTCGTCGGCATGCGCGAGCGCGCAGAACAGATTGGCGGCACGCTCCTCATACACAGCCGCGAGGACGAAGGCACGGAAGTTACGGTTGACGTTCCTGTCGGCGGGTAACGGAATAAGCCACAGAGGCACAGAGACACAGAGAAAAGATGAGAGCAGAAAATTTCAGAGAGCAGATTTGAGATTTCAAATCTCTTATCTCTAATTATTCTCCTCTGTGTCTCTGTGCCTCTGTGGCTGTTTCAAACTTTGTCAGGTATTCTGACCACTTGGAGAGTTGGAATGAGCGACCGAATCCGCATCATGGTGATTGACGATCAGGCCGTCGTGCGGCAGGGCTTCGTCGCGTTGATTAATACTGTCGCGGACATGTGGGTCGTCGCTGAAGGGACTAACGGGCATGAGGCGGTTGAACTCTTTCGCCAACACCGGCCCGATGTCACTTTGATGGATTTGCGCATGCCTGTGATGAGCGGCGTCGAGGCGATCACGCGCATCCGGCAGGAATTTCCGCAGGCGCGCATCATCGTCCTGACAACCTTTGACGGCGACGAAGACATCTATCGCTCGTTGCAAGCGGGCGCGCAAGGCTATCTTCTGAAAGACATGTTCTTTGAAGAGCTGGAGAGCGCCATCCGTAAAGTTCACAGCGGGGCCAGACAGCTTCCGACCGTCGTCGCCGAAAGATTGGCCGAGCGCATGAGCGGCTCGGATTTAACTGGACGCGAAATGGAAGTTCTCGAAGAGATTGTGCGCGGCCACAGCAACAAAGAGATTGCCGCCGCGTTGAAGATTAGCGAGGCGACCGTCAAGAGCCATATCAATAATATCCTGAGCAAGCTCAATGTGACGGACAGAACGCAGGCCGCGACGACAGCCTTGCAGCGCGGGATTGTTCATCTGAGGTAGCTCAAGAGGAACACTCATCCATCTCCAACTAAAGTTGGAGATGATGAGCCAACTTCTGCCTCATGACACGGACATTTAATTCATGTTAGCTTGCGCACTGTAAGTCATCAAACTACCGGTCTCGGGTGCGGTGATTCAAAGGTCTTGTAATTCCCTCCTTAACTTTGTTGCAGACCTAGACCGAACACCCTTTGATTCACCAGAGATTTTTCTCAGCCCGGGACCGGGCACACCACTTAATCGGGGGCAAGGGTTAAAAACCAAAGTAGCATTAAGCAGCCCACGGCTCATCCAGAGAGTTCGCGTGGTGTTTGATTGTTAGCCAGGCATTCTTTATTTCGAAGGGGGAACTCGAATTGAAGTCGCTTTTAAGATTCGTCTTGAGCATCGCGCTCGTGTGCGCGTTAACTCCTTGCCTTGACGCTCAACAATCCGCAACGGCCACGCTCAGCGGCAGGATTATTGACCCGAATGGGGCAGTAGTTGCAGGGGCGCAGATAAGTGCCACGCAGAAGGCTACGGGCACGAAGCGTGAGACAACAACCGATAGCGAAGGGCTATATGTCTTTACGAACTTACCTGTTGGTGAATACGAGGTCAGGGCAGAAGCAAAAGGCTTTAAGATTGCTGTTTATGAAAAGATATTGCTTCAAGTTGGAGAGGGCATCAGAGCAGACTTTAGGCTGGAAGTTAGTAGCGTAACAGAAACCGTTTGCGTTGATTGCGGTGTTGATCTTCGTCCATTAGTTAATACAGACACTACAACTGTCGAAGATGTGGTTACGCTACGTGAAATCGAAAGTATGCCGCTTAATGGCCGCAATTTTCTAGAGCTTGCGCTGCTCGTGCCCGGCAATTCTCCCGCGCCTAACTTTGACCCGACAAAGACCAACACGGTCGTCATCTCGTCAGCCGGTCAACTCGGGCGCGGCGGCAACGTGACGGTTGACGGCGCGGACATCAACGACGATGTCGTCGGCGGAGCGATCCAAAATATTTCGCAGGACGCCGTGCAGGAGTTTCAGATTGCGACCAACCGCTTCTCCGCCGAACTAGGCCGCTCAGGCTCTTCCGTCATCAATATCATCACTAAGGCTGGCACAAATGAGTTTCACGGCTTAGGCTCCTTCTATTTCCGCGACCGCAAACTACAGGGCTTGCCCGCAACCTTCGACCGCACGCTCGGACAGGAGCCGCCCTTTGACCGCGAGCAATATTCATTCGCCCTCGGCGGCCCGATTAAGAAGAACAAGGCGTGGTTCTTCGCATCATTCGAATATCGCAATCAGGATGGCGCGACGTTAGTCGGCACAAGGAATCTGGCGACGCGCTCCATCAACAGAAGCTTCGCGCCCGCTCCGCTCAACGATCTTCTCGTCACTGATCGCCTCGATTGGCAACCGACCGATGTTGACCATTTGAGCTTGCGTTATTCATTGCAGCGTGAGGATGACGTATCGCCGAGCACGCTTGACCGCGCCATCGGGTCCGCTTCACAGAGACAGTCGAGCACGAATCGCGCCCAATCGCTTCTTACAAACTACACGCGCGTGCTTTCGCCACGCGACGTGAACAATTTTAATTTCAGCATCAACTCGTTTCATAACGATATTGAACCCGTCACGCCCGGTCCACAGCTTACTTTCCCGAGCATTCAGGACGGCGCGTCTTTCCGCGTGCCGCAGGGGACGAAGCAGTTTCGACTCCAATTCAGCGACACCTTGACGATGGTCAGAGGCCATCACACATTGAACTTCGGCGGCGAGGCTCAGCGCGTCGGCTCTGACCTGGACCTCCGAGTTTTCCAGCAAGGTCGCATCGAGTTGATAGAAGACTTCCCTGATTTCGACCGTAATGGCGACGGGCGCGTTGACGATAACGACCTGCTCTTCGCGGTCACTCTGCGCAGCGCAGTGCCGACTCGTCCTCTCGTTCTTCCGAACGCGAACAACAACTATTTCGCCTTCTTCGCTCAG
>Ga0268242_1000086_pt1 | contig 15142 bp, 12 predicted proteins | sample BulsoiFelSFmetaG_FD_200253 | JGI IMG/M metagenome (GOLD analysis project Ga0268242, IMG submission 200253) | Bulk soil microbial communities from Mexico - San Felipe (SF) metaG (v2) (version 2) | ecosystem: Environmental > Terrestrial > Soil > Agricultural land | place: Mexico: San Luis Potosi... | reverse complement strand
GCTCAAGCCCACGAGGGCCGCCCCGCCGCCCAGCAACACCTGCCGGCGCGTGGCCCGCAGGCCGCCGCCTCGAATTGACAACCCCACGTTTTCGCTTCCCTCACTCATCTCTCTTTGCCTCCCTTCGTACGTCATTCTTCGACCCTCGGGGCCTCCGGCGCGCGCGCCGCTTCGACGCGCCCGCGCCCTCTCGCCCCGGCCCCGGCCAGCGACGCGAGGCCGTTGATGTTGTCGGCGACCGACAGCAGCAACGACTCCAGCGCGCGCTCCTGTGCCGGCGTCAACTCACCCAGACGGCGGCGGCGCAGCGCCATCTCTTCGAGCGCGATGCGGCGCATCCCTTCGCCTGTCAGGACGGTCGCCGCCGCGCCGCGGCCCGCGGTCTCCATACACCCACCTCGCTTGCACCCAGGCCCGCCTCGCCGGCCCCTTTCCGAGCGGCGCTTCCGGCCGGGACGTTTCAACGCCGCGGCCGGTAGCGTCACGCCGGCAGATTTAATTTCGGCCGCGTGCTAGACGCCGAACCTTTGCAGGTACTCGGTCGAGACGAGGAACGCCTTGACCATCTCGGCCGCGACGAAGTTGCCCTCGAACTGTTCGAGCTTGCTCAGCCAGAAGGAGTAGCCGCTGAAGTCCGAGTTGGGCGCGTCGTTCGGGTTGCGCCGCAGGTAGCCGAAGTACTGCATCAGCACGAAGGCGCGGTTCTTCTCGCGGCGCGTGAACTCGGCGTTCTCCGCCACACGGCGCAGCGAGCGCGCCCGCGCGCCGAGGTCCGCGCTCGTCGCCGCCCCGCCGAACTCGCCCACCGCGGCCTGCCGCTCCTCCGCCGTCAGCGACCCGCCCGTGTTGGCGTTGAGGGCGTCCACGTACTGCTCGGGCGTGAGCGTCGTCGGGTAGGCTTCCGAGAAGCGCGCCCGCCGCACGAAGGCGTCGAAGTACGCGGCCTTGTTCTGTTCGAGGCGGGCGAGCGCGCCGGGCTGCCCGACGATGACGCCGCTGCTTAGCTCCTGCTTGTCGGGTAGGAACTCGCCCAGGCGTAGAGGCACGGGCGCCCCGGGCATGTTGCCGAACGCGGCCTTATACGTTTTGTAGGCCAGATAGCCGGTCTCCTGAAACTCTATCGACAGGAAGAAGGCCGCAGAGACGTTGATGCGCCGCACCTCCCGGCACTGCTGGTCAACGCCGCACGACTCGATGACGTTCGTCCAGTGGGCGAGGCCCTCGGCGTCGGGCTCGCGGCCGAGGAAGTCTCGGTAGTGCTGCGTGACGAAGTCCTCCGAGTCCCTGATGTTGATGGAGATCGCCACCGTCGGCAGCGACTTCAGGTATTCGACGACGTGGCCCTTCTCCTGCGCCGTCAGGTTCAGCCTGCGATGGTTGTCGTAGTGGTTGACCACGTCGAGCAGCGTCGGGAAGCGGCCGTCGTGGTAGAAGCCGCCCTTCTGGTGCGTCCAGAGGCCGTTGAGGGGCGCCGTGCGGTAGCGCTCGTCGGGCGAGCGCTTGGCCTGGAAGTCGTCGATGCCAATCTCCTCGGCCGTGTGCATGTTCCAGCCCGACTCGGTGAAGAGCGGCGGCGTGTGGCAGGTGGCGCACTGCGCCTTGCCGTTGAAGAGGTCGCGCCCCCTGCGCGCCGACTCCTCGTTGAAGCTCCCGGCCGGCGGGACCGGCGCGTCGAGCGAGAGTTGGTAGGCCTGGAGCGCGGGGAGTTTCGGCGTGATGAGGTCAACTTCGTTGCGGATGTGTGCGAAACCGTTCTTGGCGGCGATGGGGAACTTGACGGGGTCGTTCAACCGCTCGTCGTCGAAATTCCCGATGCCGTGCATCTCCAGATTAGCCACGAACGCGTTCCACTGCGTCAGGCTCCCCCAACCGGTCCACGTGTGCAGGTTGATGCCGGAGAGTCCGAAGGCCGGCGGGATGAGCGTCGCCCCGGACTTGCCGTCGGGCCGAAACGCCTTACCGTCCAGAAAGACTTCGGCGTCGAACTTGCCCGGCCCCCAGCTCTGTAGGACCGTGTTCAGCGTCGCGCGGTCAACGCCGAGCAGGTCTTGCACGACCGTCAAATCCGGCGAGAGGGAGACGATGGCCCCGACGTTCAAGTCGCGGTTGGCCCACCCGTCGAGCCTTCGGCCGATGCCGGGTGCGAAGGCGTCGTCCACCGTCGAGTGGCAGAGGGCGCAACTGATGCCCACCGACTTCATACTGCCGTCGTCGTTGAACACGCCCTTGACGCCGAGGACGGCGTTGAGCTTGAGCAGCGCCAGCGTCGTCGCGGGGTCGTCGAGGTCGACTTTCCCCTCCTGAATTTGCTGCACGAGCGAGGCGGGCAGCGCCTCCATGTCGACCTTCAGGCCCACGGCCAGCGCCGTCTTCGGGCTCACGCCCGCCCCGACGCCGCCGAACTTCGAGCCCTGTATCGCCTGATGCAGCTTGAGTTTATCGCCCCAGAAAGCCTCGTCGCCGAACGTGTCGAAGCGGAAAATCTGCTTCCCGTCCTCGACCAAAGCCTGCGCGGCGGCGGCCTCGACCTGAGCGGCGTCCTGCATCGACGCCTTAAAACTCGCCTCGCGGAGCTGTTCGCTGCCGCCCCGGTGCGCGTCACCCCGCCCCGAGAGTGTAAAAAGCACGGCCCCGACCGTCATCAACACCAGCGTCAGCTTGACCCTCCTGAGGGCGCGAGTCCTCGCGCCCCCCGCGCGCAACGGCCGCGCGCCGACATCGATATTCGTCGGGAGTTTCACCCCCGTCGCCGACGTATCTTGTTCTTCCGTCTCGACTTTTCCTCTGCTCGGCATGGCCCTTCTCCTGTGGTGGGCAATTTTATTTCCGGCTCATGGTTCATTAAAATACGCCTCTTCCACAATATGTCAAGATGTTTTTTGACTTATTGGGCTTTAAACGGAAGGCAGACGAAAATCCCAAATAATTACGGGTTATGAAGGGAGGAATGGCGGCAGTTGAACCTGCTTGACAGGCTCCTGTTGCGAAATCGGAAGAAATAATTTCGCGCCCGTGTATTTATCCGCGCGCTGCCCGGTCTGTGCGTAGGCTGCCCCGGACCCCCGAAGGTTCTACAAGGGAAAAGCGCATAACTTTAAGAGGAGAAGATAAGTTAGCCTTATGTTGAAAAAGACCTCGCTGATGGCCCTCGCCATGGCCGCGCTGTTCGCGTTCGCCGCCCCGATGACGGTGCGCGCCGACATCGAAGACCGGCTCTACGACTTCACGGATGAGTTCTACCGTCAGAACGGCGTTGACCCGACCAAGATTGTTGGCCGCCGACAGGCGGTCGCCCCGCTCGGCACCATCGACTACCCCCAGTTCCCCTACCAGCGCAACGTGCGCGCACTGCTGACGCTGCCGGCCTACAACCACAGCGGCAACCCCGTCTACTGGACGGTGATGGGCGAACTCTTCAACGACGGCTTCACCAAGGACGAGGCGGGCCAGCGTGCGCGCCAGACCGCCGACAACATGATCGAGTACGTCTTCCCGACGAAGGACGGCAACCCGGTCGGCCTCGGCAACCTCCGCCAGTCGGTGATGCTCGACATGCGCAACGGCTACTTCAGCAACAACCCTCTCGGGCTGTGGGTCCACGTCTGGGTCAGCTACACGGAGCGCGCCTTCAACACCTCCGAGGGCCGCAAGACGCTCGAAGACCTCCGCAAGCGCAACGGCACCGCGACTGACGGCACGCCCATCATCAAGACGCTGAGCGAACTCGACAACCTATTCAGCAAGGGCCTGGCCGCCAAGCGCCTGCGCAACCCGGACGGCTCGGAGGGCGCGGTCTACAGCATTTGCCCCGTCGTCAAAGACCCGACCGACGGCGGCATCGCCGCGGACCAGTTCCTCGCCTACATGCGCAAGCCGGACGGCACGCCGCTGGAGCCCTTCTTCGTGCGCAACTTCGACGCCCTGCGCTTCACCGGCGAGTGGGCCAAGTAGAGAAACACACCGCACCGTCGCGGACGAAACGAAAAGGGCGAGCCTCCCTGCGGGGCTCGCCCTTCTCACGTCTACGCGCGGCAACGCCTCCCCGCTCCCGAACCCCTCGATGGCCTCTGGCGCAGGCCGCCGGAGGCCACACCGCGGCGAAGCCCGCGTCGACTTCGTCCGGCACGCCCCCTCTGCCCCGCCCGAATTAAGTCCCGGACGTGCCGCCTGAACCTTCGCTCATTCGCGGCGCGGCAGACGCAGGGTGAAGCGCGTCTCTTCGGGCGAGGACGCCGCCTCCAGCGTGCCGCCGTGGGCGCGTGCGATTTCGGAGGCGATGTAGAGCCCGAGCCCGAGCCCTTTTTTGCCGGACACCTCACCCCCGCGCTCGAAGGGTTGGAACAGGCGTTCGAGCGTCTCGGGCGATATCGGCTGGCCCATGTTGGTCACCGAAAGCTCGAAGCCTGCGTCGTCGGACCTCGCGGAGACGCTGACGGGCGCGAAGGCGTCGCCGTGCGTCAGCGCGTTCGAGAGCAGGTTCGAGAGGACCTGCGCCACGCGCGCCCCGTCGCAGTAGACGGGCCGTCCGAGCGTCAGCTCGGCGCTCACACGGCGCCCGGGCCACGCGGCCTCCGCCTCAGCTATCACCTGCTCCAAGGTCGCCGCCAGCCCCGCGTCGAGCGTCCGCGAGAGGGCGAGCCCGCCGCCGAGGCGCCCGCGTGCGAAGTCGAGAATATTCTCGATGAGGCCGGACATGCGTGCGGCGCTGCGCTGGATGAGCGTGACGAGGCGGGAGGCGTCCTCGCCGAGCGGCCCCAGCGTCGGCAGCATCTCGGCGCCGCCGCGGATGACGGTCAGGGGGGTGCGGAGGTCGTGGCCGAGGACGGCGATGAACTGCTCGCGCAGCTCCGCCGTGTGCCGCTCGTCGAGCAGGGCGGCCTCGCTGAGCCTGAGCCGCTCCTGCGAGTCGAGGTGGAAGCCGATGAGGTCGGCGAACATCTCGAACATGCCGAGCGTCTCCGGCGTGTTGACGCGGGCGGGCGACGGGTCGAGGGCACAGAGCGTGCCGAAGAAGCGGCCGTCGGGGCGCCGTATGGGGACTGAGACGTAGCTCTGGAAGCCGTACATCTTGGGCGTCGGGTGGCGGCAGAACGCGTCGTCCTCGTCAGCGTGGTCGATGACGATGGGTTGGCCCCCCGCGCGTATCTCGTCGCAGATGGTCGTCTCGACCTTCAGCTCGCCGCCCGGGGCGAGGCCGAAGGCGATCTGGTCGCGCACGGCGCAGGCGACCCAGCGGTCCTCGGTCACGCGCGCGACGGCGGCGAAGCCCATGCCGGTCGTGCGGCAGATGACCTCAAGAATTTTGGGGATGGCCTCGATGTTGGCGATGGCGTCGAGGTCGTCGGCGAAAGAATCTGTCACGGCGCGAGGGTCCTCTCGGGTCAAGACGAAGTACGGCATACAGTAGACGCTCGCGCCAGGGGCGTCAACGCCTTCACATTCGCGCGCGCCTTCGCGCGGCGTCGTGTTGTCGGCCCCGCGTGTGAAGTACAATGGCCCTCACGCGAGAAGGCGCCACGGCCCCGGCAGGGGGCTGTCGGCGGAACGCCGTTAATTTTCTGCGAGTCGAGGAGTAGGGGTGAGAGGAAACAACGCCGCACGCTCATTCCTGGCGTGGTTACGCGAGTACGTCGGCGACCGCCGACTCACGCCGCGGAGAGGGCCGCGCTTTGCCGCGCGAGTCCCCGCCGCGGTTACTCTGCTGGAGGCGGGCGCGGGGCACGCTTCCGAAGCACTCCGGCTGCCGTCGGTCGCGGGTGAGACGCGCGACCTCGGGCCCTCCGGGCTGACGGTGCGCGTCGGCCGCGTCCGCCTCGGCGGGCGGTACCTGACCGACGCCGAACTGCACCTCGGCGTGAGGCTGGAGCTGCCTGCGGGCGAGGTGTCGCTGCTCGCGAAGGTGGTCAGGTTCGAGGACACGCCCGAGGAGGGGGGCGGCGCGAGTTACCTTCTGGGCTTGCGCATCCTGAAGGTGGCGGAAGCCGACTTCGCCCTGTACTCCGGGTATTTGCGGACGCTCGTGCCTCTGGAGAGGCGCAAGCGCGAGCGCGAAGTGGGGCGGCAGAGGGTGCTGGAGCTGGCGACGCCGGGGGCCGAAATAATCCCGCGCGACGAGTCGCTAACCTCTCAGGAAATCGCCCGCGCCTTCGAGAAGTTCCTCGGCAGGGGCGGCCCCGGCGCGGGTTCCTGAGCGCCCCCGCGCGCTGCGGCCGAAGAAATTCTTGACGGACCCTGCCGCGGGTGGCAGGATGGATGGCGGCTGATTTTTAATCACCCGTGACACTCACAGGCGCCGGCCGCCGCGGCAGGCCGGCGGGCAACGGGAAACTCACGAAACGCTCCCTTCCTTCTCAGTCGTGACAGACTTAATGACAGAACCGCCCTCCGAGCAACCCCAAAGAGAGCGCGAGTGCGTTCACCGCAGGGCGGGGGCGGCCGGTGACTTCTACTCGGGCGACAGGTTCGTCTCGGCGTTGCAGGGGATGCGCGGCGAGGCGGCGCTCGCGCTGGCGCGTAAGGTCGGCGCGTTCTTCTGGGCGGACGCGCCGCGCGTGAGCGTGTGGCTCTGCCGCGGCTGCGCGCGCGAGGCGTCGCTCGCGGCGAGGCCGGACGCCGTAGAAGCCGACGCCGCTTAACGCGCGCCGGGGCCGCTTCGCATCAGCCGCATGCCGCCCGGTCAGTCAAAGCCCGCGCCCGAAAGTGCGGCGGGGGCTCTCGCAGCGCCCGGCAGAGTCGGCCTCTCTGATTCACTCCCACGTCTTGAAACGCCGCCGCCGCCCTCGGGCATCAACCGCCGCTCACTCCTGCACGGCGGGTAACACGTATCTTTCGACGGCGTTGAACTCGGTGGGCCGGTCAGGGTCGCGCCGCTTCAACATCCCGGCCGCCCAGATGATGTCCGGCTCGCCCTCGAAACATACCCTATCGACGAAGTACGGGGCCGCGTCGAAACTCCGCTCGGCGCCGCCCCGGTCGAGGACCCGCAGCAAGCCCGCGTATCGTTCCCTCGTGAGCACTAAGTCCACCGTCCCGCCGGGCTCGATTGCGGGCGGCGAGGACTCCCGCCGCTGCTCCCCGCGCGAGAGGTCGACCCCGTAGGTGAGGACGTAGGCGACGAACCCCTGCGGCCGGGGGAATTGCAGCGCGACGGCGACGTAGGCGAGCGGCTTGCCGGAAACATTCTTCAGGGTGAAGGACAGCCCCCGCAGCCAGTCGTCGCCGCCCCGAATCTTCTGGCCCGGCCGAACGTCCTCGCCGTTCAGCTTAACGGCGACGATTTCGACCGGTATCTGAATTTTGTTGAAGTCGAAGGCCGGCCGCAACTCCCTGTCCCTTACTTGCTGCGCACAGGTCGGCCCGGACGCCGCCGCGAGTAACGAAAACAGGGCCGCGCCGAGGGCGAGACTTCTTCGGGTGCCTGCCATGTCCGTAATCCCTCCCGAATGAGATTCCAAGTCAAAGTGTCTTCACGTCTGCGGCCCGTTGTCGTTGCAAAATCTGACGCCCGGCATCGCCGGCCCGCGTCGGAAAAGTTGATTGGTCGCGTCTAAGCGCCGCCGCGTTCGATGCTTTCGAGAAGCGATTCCGACCACAGAGCCAGGTTGCCGCGTGACTGACGATTAATTTTGACGGCCGCGCGGTTGTACGTGCGGAGCAGTTCTCGAACGTCGCACATGCATTCGATGAGCTTGCGGCGGCCGTGAGCCTTTTCAATCACGGCCGCCATTTTCCAACCGACCGTGTACCAGGGGCCCTGCGTGCCGTAGAAGGTGCGCGCCTTCTGCTCCGCCTCGTCCGCGGTCAGGCGCTTATCTGAAACGTCGAGGAAGAAACGTTCGAGGCTCTTCAAGTCGTCGTTAAAATTCTTAACGTCCCTGTCCCACCTCGCGCGCTCCGCGGCGGGGCTGGCGGCGTGCGGATGAACGTCGGGGCCGCCGGCCGCCGCCAGCACTGCGAAACCTTCGCCGAACGCGTGGAGCCACTTCAAGGCCGTCTGCGCGTTCTCGGGCAGGCTTGCAACCTCGGCCGAGGTCTTCCGCGTCGGGCAGGCCGTCCCGTAGCCGATGTGGTGCATCTCGTGCGCGACGTGATTTTCAAACTCCCCCCTCGACTTCTGCGGGTCGAGGTAAAGGAAGATGGCCGGGTCGGTGCCGATGTCATAGACGAAGCTGTTATCACGCGGCTTTATCTCGGGGTAAATTTTCGCGCTGATGCGCGCGCCCTCCGGCAAGTAAGCGAGCGCGAGGCGGGCGGCGTTGTTTAAGTCTGCGCGCTTCCACCTTTGGAGCGTCTCGGCCAGAGCAGGCGCGCGGCCGAGCAGCTCTTCGGAGAGGACGAAGGTCTTAAAATCCTCGTCCCCGAACGGTCGCTTCATCCCCAACTCGCGGCGCTTGAGGCGCACGTAGCCTTCGCTCTGAAACAGTCGGCGCCAGTCGTCTTCGTCAATCCGCTGCCCGGCCCCCCTCTTCTGAAGAATCGAAAGCACGGCCTCCGGCTCATCCGTAATGAGACTCACGTTCACCTGCGGAGGCGACGGCCGGGCCGCATAAACAGGCGAGGCGACGGAAATGCAGAACGCCAGAATCACTGCGGCGGGATAAACAATTACGCGTGCCTTCATCCGATTCTCACTCCGCTTAAAACCCGAGCGCCGGTTGCAGAAACATCGCCCGTCAAAGCTTTCCGACAAAAAGGAGGCGTGAGAGGTGCGACGTTACTTCTTTGCGGCGACGTTGAGGGGCAAGCCTTGTTTGAAGCGCAGGCGAATATTCTTTACCTGCCGAAAATCTTCGAGCGGGTTGCCGTCGAGCACGAGGAAGCTTGCCTCAAAGCCATTTTTCAGACGGCCGATTCGGCGGCTCGGGAAGATAAGACGCGGCGTATCTTCGCACCAGATATTGAGCAGTTCGAGGTTGGTGAAAACTCCGAGCCCGGCGATATAAAGCAAGTATTCGACCGGCGTGCTCCCGTACGCGTCCGCGCCGAAAGCTATCCGCGCGCGGTGCTTTTTCAGAAGCCCGAGATTGTGCTTTGCGACTTCCTCAACTCTGCGCAGCGTGGCGGCGTCGTTAAAGCTCTGCGGCAAATTCGGAGTGGGTATGACCCAGACCTTGCGCCGGGCGGTCTCTTTCGCGTCCTTTTCGCTTAGCCGGTAGTCGTTCGGGTCTTCGTCCAGCGGGAAGTAATAGCCGGGCAGGTGGGCCATGATGTCCACGCCGCCGGAGAGGGCGACGCGGTAGTCGGCCGCGTTCTCGACGTGCGCGCTGACGCGCAGCCCCGCGGCGTGCGCCTTCTGCACGACGAGCGGCACGAGCCGCGGGTCCAAGCCGATGTGCCCGAGTTTGATGTTCGGTATCTTGCGGAGTCTTTCGTCGAACTCGTCGCTGTGCAGCAGGTAAAGCTTGATGAAGTCCGGCCTGCCTTCGAGGATTTTCGGCCACTTGCGCGAGAGGTCTTCCGCCGTGTCGAGGATGTAGTAAGCGTCGTTTTCGCGGCGGCGGCTGGCGGCGATTCTCTCCTTGTTGGCTTCGATGACTTCGGTGGTCGGAATCAGGCCGAGCGCCAGCGTCTCAAAAACTTCCAGGCCGTGGCCGAAAGTGCGAGTCAAACCCCCGTGCGAGTAGGCCACATCGACGCCGGCCGGCTTGTTCACTTTGTCAGCCACCTTCAGCGCGCCGCTCCGGCTATTTCCCTGAGCGGCGGCGTAGAAAACGCCTTCGCGCAGATACATCTCGGCCTGCTGGTTGACGTTGTAAGGCGCGTCGAAGTGATGGCAGTGCGCGTCGGCAAACGGCGGCACGACGTAGCCGTTCTTCAGGTCGATGACTTCGTCAACCGTTCGGGGCCTTTGGTCCGTCAGGACGCCGCCGGTGGAGTAGAAAGTCCGGCGGCGGAAAGCCCTCCCGTCAAACCATTGACCGTTGATAAATGCAAACGATTTGCCGGCCCGTTCATCAGCCGGGGCGGGCGACGAAACGGCGTTGACTGTAAGAGGGAAGAGACTAAGGAGTAAAGCCAGGAAGAGAGTCAGGGGTTTATTTGCTGCCGGGGTCATGACGATAGACGCGACGATGTTTGCCGAGCCCACTCCCTCCCGCGAAGAATAGAAGTGCTGGCATTAAAACACCGCGCCGGCCCGCTTCATGACAAAAAACTACGGCCCCGTCGGCCGAGTCGCGTCAGGCGCGGAAACGTGTCGTCGGCTCAGCGGTAGAGCAGGTAAGGCTTGCGGCTCTCGCGGAACTCCGCGGCCTCCCGGTCCCACTCCTCCAGAAGTTGTTGGAGACGGCCGCCCTCGACGGCGAGCCTCACCTTGTCCGACCCCGTGAGGCGGTCAATGGTCTTCGTCCACGCGAAGTCGCCGGGGTGACGCCTGCGGATTTCGTCGATGAGCAGGAGCGACGTGCGGACCGGCCGGTAAGCCTGCCGGTCGGTGACGGCGAAGCGAATCGCCGGGATGGTCTGCCCCTTGTGCTTGGCGGCCGTCGGCGCCACCGACATCGTGATGGCCTCGAACCGGACGCCCGGCAGCCGCCTCTCGTTCATCACCCGTGCGACCTCCGGCGCGTCGAGCCAGGGGGCGCCGACCTGCTCGAAGGGGCGGTCGGTGCCGCGGCCTTCGGTGAGGTTGGTGCCCTCGAAGTAGACGGAGCCGGGGTAGCTCGTCAACGCGGCCAGCGACCGGAGGTTGGGCGAGGGGTTCACCCACGGCAGCCCCGTCTGGTCGAACCACTGCGAGCGCCGCCAGTTCGCGACGCGCGCGACGATGAGGTCACAGCCGATGCCATGCTTCCGGTTGAAGAGCGTGGCGAGTTCGCCGACCGTCATCCCGTGGCGCGCGGGGATGGGGTACATCCCGACGAACGATTTAAACCTGGGGTCGAGCAGGGCGCCTTCGACTATCTCGCCGCCGATGGGGTTGGGGCGGTCGAGGACGACGAACGGGATGCCTTTCTTCTTCGCCGCCTGCATCGACAGCGCCATCGTGGAGACGTAGGTCCAAGTGCGGCCCCCGACCTCTTGCAGGTCGTAGACGAGCACGTCAACGTCCTTCAGCATCTCCGGCGTCGGGCCGCGGTCCTCGGACATGTAGAGCGAGTAGACGGGGACGCCCGTCTTCGGGTCCGTCTCGTCCGAGACCTTCTCGCCCGCCTCCGCCGTGCCCCTGATGCCGTGCTCGGGGGCCAGCAGGGCGACCAGCTTCAGATGGCGGTGCTTCGCAATCAGGTCGATGTCGGGGGTCGCGGACCCGTCGATTCCCGTGTGGTTGGTGATGAGGCCGACGCGCTTTCCGCGCAGCGCCCGCGGCACGTCGGCGAGAAAAGTCTCGATGCCGGGGCGGACCGCCGGCGCCGCGGGGGCCTGTGCCGCCGCCGTCGCGCACGCCATGAGCAGCAACAGGACAGGAGCAAGGGGCTTCATCATCATCACTTCACGCACGTCTCGACTTCCTTCTGCCAGAGTCCGACTCGGACGGGGGCGAGGCTACCAGGGTACGCAGATACAGTCCCTGCAATCGGGCAGCAGCCGGTAAAGGACGTGGCGTGAGAGTTCGTACGCCTCGCTCGTGCGCAGCAGGGGGTCGTCGCATTCGGCCCTCTCCCCCACGAGCCGCCTCACCTCCTGCTCGTAGCGGACGTACCAAAGCCTGTTCGCGCAGAAAGAACTCCCGCCGTCGTCCCTCACCGCCGCCAACTCCGACTGGAGCCGCGCCAGCCCCGGCTCCCGCCTGAGGAGCACCTCCCACAGGACGGCGGAGGTCAGGTGCGTCACCGCGTCGGGTGATAGCTCTGGCGGCTCCTGGACACGCTCGGCACCAACATCTGCGACTCTACCAGCCCCGCCTCCCCCTCCTGGGAGGCTCGGAACTTTTTTGGGGCGTCAACGCCCCCAGCGTCCGGAGCCCTCTCGTGCACAACGTCGAAGTTGTAGACTTCGACATCGCGCTGGCTGAGGGCTTCGACCTGGTCCGCGAAGGCTTGGAACGCCTCGGAGTGAGACGCGTAAGAAGCGTAAGGCCCGCTCAACTGGAGGAAGCGCCAGCCCTCGGCCTGGAGCCGCCCGGCGACGCGCTCACTCCTGCGGTAACGCCCGCCCACGTCGAAAAGGTGTTCGATGGCGACGCACGCCGAGACGAGAAGCCCGGCCAGGACGGTGAGGACGCGGACGGCCGTCGCCCAGCCGTCCGGCAACGCGGCGCCGACGCTCAAGGCTGTCAGCACGGGCAGGGCGGTGGCGCCGACGACCATCGTCAGGCGTAAAGTGTAGTAGCCCTTCAGGGACCAGTTGTAGCTCGCCTCGGCCCGCGCCGCCTGTTCGAGCCACCTTGTGCGCAGGTAGTTCTTTTGCAAGCCCGACAGGGCCAGCTCCTTGGCCTCGATGACGGGGGCCAACTCTTCCTTGAGCCGGGCGCGGCTCGAAAACGTCGAAATCATTCGGGGCACCTCTTGTTGGGGCATAAGGGCGAGCAGTTCACGCGCCCTCGCACCTGTCTTTCTACCTCACGGCCCCCGAAAAAGCTAGGGAAGCGAACGGCCCGCCGGCCCCGGAACAATTATCTTGCTTTTAGATGACCGTCGTATAAAATCCCCGCATCGCCGTCGGCCGGCTGACACACGAGCCGCGGGCAGTCATCCGCGGAGCAGCCCGAAAATCTTTTACACAGGACGTTCAAGCACGCGCTGAGTCGGGCGGCGGTGTACCGCCCGTCCGCCTTTTGCGTAAGGCGTGGCGCACGCCGGCCCTGAGCCCCGAAGCCCGCCGCCGCCTTTTTTGGCGCGAGGCCCCGACCAGACCTTTTCGCAAACGGGCCGCGCCCCGCGCGCCCATTCACACACGCAGACCAGGAGGTTCCATGAAGACCAAGGTGCTTTCCCTCGCCGGGCGCTCGGCCGCGGCGCTCTCCGCCCTCGCGCTCGCGCTCCTGCTCGCGGCTTCGGCCTCCGCGCAGACCGGCACGGCCACCGTGCGCGGCACCGTCCTCGACCAGCAGGGCAACGCCGTGGCGGGCGCGAGCGTGACGCTCTCGAACGAGGCGAAGAAGTTCTCGCGCGCGCAGGTGACGAACGAGGAGGGCGCTTACTCTTTCGTCGCCGTCCCGCCCGACACCTACCGCGTCGAGGCCGAGGCGCGCGGCTTCAAGAGGAGCGTCACGACGGACGTGCGCGCGCTCGTCAACACCTCGACGGACGTGAACATCGGCCTCGAAGTCGGCGACATCAGCGAGCAGGTCTCGGTCGGGGCCGGGGCCGAGGCCCCGCTCAACAGGACGGACGCGACCATCGGCAACACCTTCGCCGAGCGGCAGATTCTACAGCTCCCGCTCGAAGCCCGGAACGTCGCCGGCCTACTCAGCCTCCAGCCCGGCGTCACCTTCATCGGCAACGTGGACCAGCGGGGCGAGACCAGCGACTTCCGCAACGGCGCGGTCAACGGCGGCAAGAGCGACCAGTCGAACGTCACGCTCGACGGCGTCGACGTGAACGACCAGCAGAACCAGTTCGCCTTCAACAGCGTGCTGCGCGTGACGCCCGACTCCGTGCAGGAGTTCCGCGTCACGACGACGAACCCGAACGCCGAGCAGGGCCGCTCGTCGGGCGCGCAGATTTCGCTCGTCACCAAGTCGGGCAACAACGACTTCCACGGCTCGCTCTACGAGTTCCACCGCAACACGGTGACGGCAGCCAACACCTTCTTCAACAACGCCGCGGGCGTCTACGGCCCGAACGACCCGGCCGTGCTCGGCGGCGCCGCGCGCGCCGGCGACCCGCGCGTCCCGCGCCCCAAGCTCCTGCGCAACGTCTTCGGCGGGAGGCTCGCCGGCCCGGTCGTCGAAGACCGCCTCTTCTTCTTCTACAACTACGAGGGGCGGCGCGACGCCCGCGAGGAGTCGGCGCTGCGCACGGTGCCGACGGCTTCGCTCCGACAGGGCATCTACCGCTACAACACGGCCGGCGGCGGCTTCGGCCAGATACTCCCGGGCCAGCAGGTCTCGGCGACGCTGCGCAACGACCCGAACCCGGCCGTCCTCGCCGTCTTCCAGCAGTACCCTCTGCCGAACACCTTCGAGGCGGGCGACGGCCGCAACACGGCCGGCTTCCGCTTCAACGCGCCCGTCTCCCTCGGGTGGAACACGCACACCGCGCGCTTCGACTTCAACCTGACGCGCGACGGCCGCCACACGCTCAACTGGCGCGGCATCCTTCAGGACGACCGCGAGACCTCCTCGCCGCAGTTCCCGGGCCAGCCCTCCAACAGCACCACGCTCAACAACAACAAGGGCTTCGCCGTCAATTACCTCGCCCTGCTCGCCCCGACCCTGACGAGCACCTTCCGCTACGGCTTCACGCGCCTCGACATCGAGAACACGGGCGGCGCCCCCGACGCGCCCATCCTGACCTTCACGGGCCTTTCGAGCCTCGTCTCCACGTCGCGCAGCTCCGTCCGCACCTCGCCCGTCCACAACATCATCGAGGACGTGTCCTGGGTGCGCGGCGACCACAACCTCCAGTTCGGCGGCAACATCCGCTACATCACCAACAGCAGCCTCAACCTCGCAAACTCGTTCTCGACCGCTCAGACGCGCCGCTCGCGCCTGACCTCGACGACGCCGCTGCGCGTCACCAACTCGTCCGGCACATTCCTCGCGGCCGACCGCTCGACCGAGGAGGCGCTCGTCTCCCTGCTCGGCCTCGTCACCTACGGCAACGCCATCTACAACTACGACCGCACGGGCAAGGCGCTCGCGCCGGGCGAGCCGCTGCGCCGCGACTTCGGCGCCAGCGAGTACGAGGTCTACGGGCAGGACTCCTGGCGCATCCGGCCGAACCTGACCGTCACGTTCGGGCTGCGCTACTCGCTCTACTCGCCGCCCTACGAGAAGAACGGCAACCAGGTCGCGCCCTCCATCCGCCTCGGCGAATGGTTCGAGCAGCGGCGCGCGCTGATGGAGGCGGGCCGGCCCGCCAAGGAAGCCCCGCGCATCACCTTCGACCTCGCCGGCCCCGTCAACGGCCGCCGCGGCTTCTACGACTGGGACCGCAACAACTTCGCCCCGCGCGTCGCCTTCGCCTACTCGCCGGCCTTCCGCTCCGGCTGGCTCTCGAAGCTGACGGGCGGCGAGGACTCGACCGTCATCCGCGGC
>Ga0268242_1000084_pt1 | contig 15192 bp, 7 predicted proteins | sample BulsoiFelSFmetaG_FD_200253 | JGI IMG/M metagenome (GOLD analysis project Ga0268242, IMG submission 200253) | Bulk soil microbial communities from Mexico - San Felipe (SF) metaG (v2) (version 2) | ecosystem: Environmental > Terrestrial > Soil > Agricultural land | place: Mexico: San Luis Potosi... | reverse complement strand
CGCCGATCGCCCGTGCCTGATCGGCTCGGTCAAGACGAACATCGGCCATCTGGAGGCAGGCGCCGGCATCGCGGGCGTCATCAAGACCGCCCTGGCCCTCTGGCACCGCGAGATTCCGCCGAGCCTGCACTTCGAGACGCCCAACCCGCGCATCGACTTCGACGGCAGCCCCTTCTACGTCAACTCGACGCTGACCGAGTGGCGCGAGGGGCCGACGCCCCGGCGCGCAGGCGTCAGCAGCTTCGGCATCGGCGGCACGAACGCGCACGCCGTACTCGAAGAGGCGCCCGAAGCCGAGCCCTCGGGCGAAGGCAGGCCGTACAACCTCCTGGTCCTCTCGGCGAAGACGCCGCGCGCGCTCGACGCCGCGACACGCAACCTCGCCAGTCACCTGAGGGCCAACGGCGAACTCAACCTTTCGGACGTGGCCTTCACGCTACAGGCCGGCCGCAAGCTCTTCGAGCACCGGCGCGCCGTCGTCTGCCGCGACCTCGAAGAGGCCGCCGGGCTGCTTGAGCGCACGGGCTCGCCGCGCGTCCTGACCGCCTCGCGCGAGAGCCAGAACCGCCCCGTCGTCTTCATGTTCACGGGGCAGGGCTCGCAGTACCCCGGGATGGGCGCCGGGCTCTACCGGCACGAGCCGACGTTCCGCGCCGAGGTGGACCGCTGCGCGGAGCTGCTGAGGCCGTCGCTCGGGCTCGACCTGCGGGAAGTCATCTTCCCGGCCGGCGGCCCTTCGGAGGAGGCGGCGCGGGCGCTCCGGCAGACTTCGCTGACGCAGCCGGCGCTCTTCGTCGTCGAGTACGCGCTGGCCCGCCTGCTGATGGAGTGGGGACTGAAGCCGGCGGCCATGATAGGCCACAGCATCGGCGAGTACGTCGCCGCCTGCCTCGCGGGCGTCTTCACGCTCGAAGACGCGCTGGGGCTCGTGGCCGAGCGCGGGCGGCTGATGCAGGCGATGCCCGAGGGCTCGATGCTGAGCGTCAGGCTCGGCGAGGAAGAGGTCGCGCCGCTGCTGCGGCCGGGCCTCGACCTGGCGGCCGTCAACGCGCCGACGCAGTGCGTCGTGGCCGGCCCGTCCGAAGCGATAGACGAGCTTGAGGGCGAGCTTTCAAAGCGCGGCCACGAGCCCGTCAGGCTGCAAACCTCTCACGCCTTCCACTCCGGGATGATGGAGCCCGTGCTGGCGCCCTTCGCCGAGCGCGTGCGGGCCGCAAAGCCCAAGGCGCCGCGCCTGCCCTTCGTCTCGAACGTCACGGGCGACTGGATTACGGCCGCCGAGGCGACGGACCCGAACTACTGGGCGCGGCACCTCGCCGGCACCGTGCGCTTTGCCGACGGCCTGCGGGCGCTGCGCGAGTCGGACGCCGTGCTGCTCGAAGTCGGCCCCGGTCAGACGCTCTGCGCGCTGGCGCGGCAGCAGTCGCAGGCGCCGGCCGACCAGACGGCGCTCGCCACCATCCGGCCGGCGCGCGAGTCGCGCGACGACGCCGAGTTCCTGCTGACGACGCTCGGGCGGCTCTGGCTCGCGGGCGTCAAGGTGGACTGGGCCGGGTTCTACGCCGCCGAGACGCGCAGGCGCGTGCCGCTGCCGACCTACCCCTTCGAGCGCGAGCGTTACTGGATAGAGCCGCGCGCGGCGCAGCCCGGCGCGGCCGCGCCCCGCCGCCCGCGCGGCAAGTCGCCGCAGGTGGCCGACTGGTTCTACACCCCGCTCTGGAAACAGACGCCGCCGACGGCCGTCCCCGCCGCGGGCGAACAGGAGGCGGCGCCTTCGCGCTGGCTCGTCTTCGCGGACGAGCGCGGGCTCGGCTCCTCCCTCGTCGAGATGCTGAAGGCGCGCGGCGAAGAGGTCTTCTGCGTGCGCGCCGGCGACCGATACGCGCGGCTCGGTGGCGACGACTTCGTCGTCAACCCGCTCGGGCGCGAAGACTACGAGGCGCTGCTGAAGGACCTGGGCGCGGCCGGCGGCGCCCCGACGCGAATCGTCCACCTCTGGAACGTCGCGCCCGCGTGCGAACGCGCCGCCGGCGCCGACTCGTTCGACGCCGCTCAGGGCGTCGGCCTCTACAGCCTGCTCTTCATCGCGCAGGCCCTCGCCGCGCGGGGCCAGGGCGACGCGGTCGAGCTGGGCGTCGTGACGAGCGGCGTGCAGGACTTGAGCGGCGCGGGGCCCGCCGCGCCCGAGAGGGCGACGCTGCTCGCCGCCTGCAAGGTCATCCCGCAGGAGTACCCGAACGTTACCTGCCGCAGCATCGACGTTGAGCCGCCCGCGGCCGGCCCCGCGCAGACGGCGAGGCTCGCCGCGCAGTTGGTCGGCGAGATGGAGTCGCGGTCGCAGGACCTCGTCGTCGCCTACAGGGGCGCCGCGCGCTGGGCGCAAATCTTCGAGCCCGTGAGGCTGGAAGCGGGCGCGGCCGGCGGCGGCCTGCTGAGGGAAGGCGGCGTCTACCTCATCGCGGAGGGCGCGGGCCGCGTGAGCCTCCTGCTGGCGGAACACCTCGCGCGCGCCGCGCGGGCGAAGATTGTGCTGCTGAGCCGCGCGGCCTTCCCCGAGCGCGAGACCTGGGAGTCGCTGCTCTCCGACGGCGGCGAGGGCGACGGGACGGGCGCGAGGATAAGAAGGCTGCTTGAGCTTGAAAGGCTGGGCGCGGAAGTGTCGGTCGTCCGCGCGGACCTGGCCGACCGCGCGCAGTTGGCCGACGCCCTGCGGGGCGTGCGCGAGCGTTTCGGGCGTCTCGACGGGGTCATCTACGCGGCGGCCATCGACGCCGACGAGCCGAGGCTCGGCGTGCAGGAGACGACCCGCGAAGAGTGCGGGCGGCGCCTCAGCGCAAGCGTCGGCGGCCTCTACGGGCTGGCCGAGCTGCTGCGCGGCGAGGGGCTGGACTTCTGCCTGCTCATGTCTTCGCTGTCGGCGGTGCTCGGCGGGCTCGGGCTGCTGTCGGCCGCCGCCGAGGGCGCCTTCATAAACGCCTTCGCCGCGGCCGAGAGCGGGGCCGGCGGGACGCCCTGGGTCAGTCTCAACTGGGACGCGTGGCTCTTCCCCGAAGACCGCGCCGGGGGCGGCGCGGCGGAAGTGCCCGGCCTCGCGGAGCTAGGCATCAGCCCGGCTGAGGGCCTTGAGGCGTTCGGGCGCGTGTTGGCGCACTCGCCCTTCAGCCCCGTCGTCGTCTCGACCGGCGACCTTTCGGAACGGCTCGCGCAGTGGGTCAACCTTGAGTCGGTGCGCGGCGGGGGCGGCGCGCAGGACGGCGACGCGCTCTCGTTCCACCCTCGGCCGGAGCTGGCCGACCCCTACGTCGCGCCGCGCGACGAGACCGAGCGCGCGGTCGTCCAAATCTGGCAGACCCTCCTCGGCATCGAGCCGATAGGCGTCCACGACAACCTCTTCGACCTCGGCGGCGACTCGCTGCTCGCCGTCCAGATAGCCTCGCGCGTGCGAGAGACGCTGCACGTCGAGGTCGCCATGCGGAGCGTCTTCGAGAGCCCGACGGTCGCCGGGCTGGTCGAGGGCATCGAGCAGTCGCGGCGCGCGGCCGTCGCCGACGACGACCGGCTGGCGGAGGTCGTCGGCCTCGTCGAGCAGTTGTCGGAAGAGGAGCTGCTGGCGCTGCTCGCGGAACACGAAGGCAAGACCTCCGGGGTCTAGCACGTCTTAAAAAGGCCCTAACGAAACCCGAGTTGAAAATGAGTTCAAGCATCAACCAGCACAAAGGCTCGCTGCCGGAGCGCATCACGAACCTCTCGCCCGAGAAGCGCGACCTGCTCCAACGCCTGCTCCAGAAGAAGGGGATGGGGGCGTCGCCCGCCTCGTCCATCCCGCGCCGCGGGCACGCCGCCGCGCCGCCCCTCTCCTTCGCGCAGCAGCGGCTCTGGGTCCTGCACCAGTTGGACCCCGCCAACGCGTCTTACAACATGCCCGAGGCGGTCCGGCTCTCCGGCCCGCTCCAGCCGCGGACGCTTGAGCTTAGTCTCAACGAAGTGATTCGCCGCCACGAAGTCCTGCGCACGACCTTCCGCACGACGGAAGACGGCCCCGTGCAGGTCATCGCGCCCGAGCTGGCCCTCGAACTCCCCGCCCTCGACCTGAGCGGGCTGCCCGAGGCCGAGCGCGAGGCCGAGACGCGCCGCCTGATAGCCGAAGAAGCGGCCCGCCCGTTCGACCTCGCGGTCGGGCCCGTGCTGCGCGCCGCGCTGCTGCGGCTCTCCCCGCAGGAGCACGTGCTGCTCTTCACGACGCACCACATCGCATCGGACGTGTGGTCGATGGGCGTGCTCGTCAAAGAGGTGCTGGCGCTCTACAACGCCTTCTCGAAGGGCGAACAATCGCCGCTCGCGGAGCTGCCCATACAGTACGCCGACTTCGCCGTTTGGCAGCGCCGCTGGCTACAGGGGGCGGAGCTTGAGAGGCAGCTCGGCTACTGGAAGCGGCAGTTGGCGGGCGCGCCCACCGTGCTCGAACTGCCCGCGGACAGGACACGGCCCGCGGTGCAAAGCTCGCGCGGCGCGTCGCTCTCCTTTCAGCTTCCGCGCACGCTCTCGGCCGCGCTGCTGCAACTGGCGCGGCAGGAGAACTGCACGCCCTTCATGCTCCTGCTGGCGGCCTTCAACACCCTTCTTTATCGCTACACGGGGCAGACGGACCTGCTCGTCGGCACGCCGATGGCCGGCCGCAACCGCGCCGAGACCGAAGGGCTCATCGGCTTCTTCGTCAACACGCTCGTGCTGCGCACGGACCTCTCCGGCGAGCCCTCTTTCAGGCAACTCCTCGGGCGCGTGCGCGAGGCGTCGCTCGGCGCGGCGGCCCATCAGGATTTGCCCTTCGAGAAGCTGGTCGAGGAGTTGCAGCCGGAAAGAGACTTGAGCCGCTCGCCGCTCTTCCAGGTCATGTTCGTCCTCCAGAACGTACGGCTGGAAGCGCCCGCGCGGAGCGAGCTGCAACTGAGCCCGGTCGGCGAGGCGCCCGAGATTGCGAAGTTCGACCTGACGCTCTTCATGTCGGAGACGGCGGGCGAGCTGGGCGGCTCTTTCGAGTACAACACGGACCTCTTCGAGGCGGCCACCGTCGAGAGGATGGCCGGGCACTTCGGGGAACTGCTCGGCGCGATTGCCGCCGACCCCGACCGCCGCGTCTCGACGCTGCCGGTGCTCACCGAGGCCGAGCGCGAGGCGCTGCTCGGGAGGTTCAACGAGACGGCGACCGAGTACGCGAAGGGGGCCTGCGCGCACGAGCTTTTCGAGCGTCAGGCGCGCGAGACGCCCGACGCCGTGGCCGTCTCCTTCCGCGAAGAGCGCCTGACCTACGCGGAGCTGAACGGGCGCGCGAACCAACTGGCGCGGCGCCTGCGTGAGTTGGGCGTCGGGCCGGACGTGCTGGTCGGCGTCCTCTTCGAGCGTTCGACGGAGATGCCGGTCGCGCTGCTCGGCGTCCTGAAGGCGGGCGGCGCCTACCTGCCGCTCGACCCCTCGCAGCCGCACGAGCGCCTTGCCGTCGTGCTGAAGGACGCGGGCGTGCGACTGCTGCTGACAGAGGAGCGGATGAGGGAGACGCTGTCCGGCCAGCCCGTCGAACTCTTCTGCCTCGACGCGGAGCGCGGGCGGCCCGACGGCCTCGACGCGCAAGACCTCGCCCCAGCTTCGGGGCCTGACAACCTCGCCTACGTCATCTACACGTCGGGCTCGACCGGCGTGCCGAAGGGCGCGATGATTCCGCACCGCGGGCTCGTCAACTACCTGAGCTGGTGCGTGGGGGCCTACGCGGTCTCCGCGGGGCAGGGCGCGCCGGTCCACTCGCCCATCGGCTTCGACCTGACGGTGACGAGCCTCTTCGCCCCGCTGCTCGCGGGCCGCGAGACGCGGCTGCTGCCAGAGGACGAAGGGGTCGAGGGCCTGGGCCGCGCGCTGCGCGAGGGGCGCGACTTCAGCCTCGTCAAAATCACGCCCGCGCACCTCGAAGTGCTCCGCCACCTGCTGCCGGCCGAGACAGCCGCGGGCCGCACCAACTCCTTCATCATCGGCGGCGAGGCGCTGCTCGGCGAGCACATAAGCTTCTGGCAGCAACACGCCCCCGCGACGAGGCTCGTCAACGAGTACGGGCCGACCGAGACGGTCGTCGGCTGCTGCGTCTACGAAGTCCCGCCGGGCGCGACGTTCGAGGGCGACGTGCCCATCGGCCGCCCCATCGCCAACACGCGGCTCTACATCCTCGACCGCAACATGCAGCCAGTCCCGGCGCTCGTCCCCGGCGAGTTGTACATCGGCGGCGACGGACTCGCGCGCGGCTACCTCGGCCGCCCCGGCGCGACGGCCGAGAAGTTCGTCCCCGACCCGTTCGCCGCCGAGCCCGGCTCGCGCCTCTACCGCACGGGCGACCTCTGCCGCTTCCTCGCCGACGGCGAGATACAGTACCTCGGCCGCATCGACCATCAGGTCAAGATCCGCGGCTTCCGCATCGAGCTGGGCGAGGTGGAGTCGGCGCTCGGCCGGCACCCGTCCGTGAGCGAGGCCGTGGTCGCCGTGCGCGAGGACGCGCCGGGCGACAAGCGCCTCGTCGCCTACGTGGTCGCCGCCGAAGGGCGCCAGCCGACGCTCGGCGAGCTGCGGCGCGACCTGAAGGACAGTCTCCCCGGCTACATGATGCCCTCGGCGCTCGTCGTGCTCGACCGGCTGCCGCTGACGCCGAACGGCAAGGTCGACCAGAGGGCGCTGCCCGCACCCGTCGGCACGCGCTCGACCTCTGCGGCCTCCTACATCGCGCCGCGCAACCTGACCGAGCTGAGCCTCGTCGACATCTGGGAAGAGGTGCTGAACTGCCGGCCCGTCGGCGTGACGGACGACTTCTTCGACCTCGGCGGCCACTCGGTCTTGGCGCTGCGCGTGATGGCGCAGGTCCAGAAGCAATTCGGACTCGACCTCCCGCTCTCGACCTTCTTCGAGGGCGGCACGGTCGAGCACCTCGCCTCCCTCATCCGCCTTCGGACGCCGACTAAGCAGACGCACCTCGTCCGCTTGCAGGCCGGCGGCGAGGGGCGCCCCATCTTCTTCATGCACCCCATCGGCGGGGGCGTCGTCTGCTACGCCTACCTCGCGCGCCACCTCGCCGCCGAGATGCCGGTCTACGCGCTGGGCGCCTTCGAGGTGGACGACCCGCACGAGCGCCTTGAGACGATGGCCGCCGCCTACATCGAGGAGATGCGCGGCGCGCAGCCCCGCGGCCCTTACATGCTGGGCGGCTGGTCGTTCGGCGCCTTCGTGGCGCTGGAGGTCGCGCGACAGCTCAGGGCGCAGGGCGAGGAAGTCGCGCTGCTGGCCGTCCTCGACAGCGAGGCGCCGGGCCTGCACGACGAGTGGGACAGGGGCGAGCCCGTGGACGAAGACGACCCGATGGTGCTGGTGCGCCAGTTGGAGATTTTCGCCCAGCGCAGCGAGCCGCTGCCGGTGGACGAAGAGTACCTGCGGCGGCTCGGCCGCGACGAGCAACTGCTCCACATCATGGACGTGGCGAAAGAGGCCCACGTCATGCCGCAGGAGTTGACGCTCGCGCAGGTCAAGCGGTCGCTGCACAACTTCAAGACCAGGGTCCGCGCCGGGCGCGAATACGACCCGCAACCCTACGAGGGGAAGGTGACGCTCTTCAGGTGTACGAACGTCATCCCCCTGTTCCAGGCGTACCTCGCGGCGGACCCCACCTGGGGGTGGGGCCGCCTTTCAACCGAGCCGGTCGAGATTCATCACGTCCCCGGCTCGCACGAGACAATGGTGGTGGAACCGGACGTGCAGGCGTTGGCCCACAAGCTCAAGCTCTGCATCGCAAACCTGTAGACGGAGTGACTCATGAAAATCATCCACTTTCTGATGCAGCATTCGAGGCGTTTCCTCGTGCTTGCCGTCGTGGCCGGTGTCATCAGCGGCGCCGCCAACACGGGCCTGCTAGCCATCATCAACGCCACCCTCAACAGCCAGGGCGCGACCGGTAAGCTGGCCCTCTACTTCGTCGGCCTCTGCCTGCTGGTGCCGCTCTCGCGCATCGCGGCCGAGTTGCTGCTCGCCCACCTCGGGCAGGGCGCCCTCTTCGAGCTGCGCATGACGCTCAGCCGCCAGATACTCGGCGTGCCGCTCCGCCGGCTCGAAGAGCTGGGGCCGCACCGCCTGCTGACGGCCCTGACCGAAGACATCCCGACCATCACCAACATCGTCACCGTCATCCCGCTGCTGTGCATCAACATCGCGGTGGCCGTGAGCTGTCTGGCCTACATGGGGTGGCTCTCGTGGCCGATGCTGCTGGCCGTGCTGCTCGTCATGGTGCTCGGCATCGTCAGCTACCAGCTCCCCATCGCCAAGTCGTTCCACCACATGCGGCTCGCGCGCCGCGAGGGCGACAACCTCTTCAACCACTTCCGCGCGCTGACCGAGGGCATCAAGGAGCTGAAGATTCACGGCGACCGCCGCCGGGCCTTCCTCTCCGACGTGCTGCGGACGACGGCCACGCAGTTCCGCCGCCACAACATCGCCGGCCAGACCATCTACACGGTCGCGGCGAGCTGGGGCCAACTGCTCGTCTTCGTCGTCATCGGCCTGCTGCTCTTCGCCCTCTCCGGCATGATTGACGTCAGCGCCGCCGTGCTGACCGGCTTCACGCTCGCGCTCCTCTACCTGATGACGCCCCTGCAGATGATCATGAACATGCTGCCGAACGTGGGGCGCGCCGGCGTCTCGCTCAGGAACGTCGAGGAGCTGGGCCTGACGCTGACGCCGAGCGCCACCGAGGAGGACTCGCCGCTCCTGCTCGACGCGGGCCGGCCGTTCGCCGAGCTGGAACTGCGCGGCGTGACGCACTCCTACAAGCGCGAGGGTGAGGACAGCCTCTTCGTGCTCGGCCCCATCGACCTCACGGTCCGCGCCGGCGAGCTGGTCTTCCTGACGGGCGGCAACGGCAGCGGCAAGACCTCGCTCAGCAAGTTGATACTCGGCCTCTACAAGCCCGAGGGCGGCGAGCTGCGGCTGAACGGCGAGGCGGTGACCGACGACATGCTGGACTACTACCGCCAGCACTTCTCGGCCGTCTTCGCAGACTTCTTCCTGTTCGACACCTTCCTCGGCCTGAACCCCGACGAGCTTGACGCGCGCGCGCGCCAGTACCTCGCGCAGCTCCAGCTCGACCACAAGGTGACGGTCAAGGACAAGGCGCTCTCGACCACCGAGCTGTCCCAAGGGCAGCGCAAGCGCCTCGCGCTGCTGACCGCTTACCTCGAAGACCGCCCCATCTACCTCTTCGACGAGTGGGCCGCCGACCAGGACCCGCACTTCAAGGAGATTTTCTACTACCAGCTTTTGCCGGACCTCAAGGCCCGCGGCAAGACGGTCATCGCCATCACGCACGACGACAAGTACTACCACGTCGGCGACCGCGTCATTAAGCTCGACGACGGCAAGATCGTCTACGACAAGTCGCTCGACCCCGTTGAGGGCATGCCCGTCGATGTCGCCCTGCCGGAAGAGGTCGCCGTGCCCGTCCAGTAGCCGCGGCGCTCGCGGCCGGCGCGCCCGCGAAGTGCGCGCCGGCCCCGCGCCCGCCCCGACCCTAAACCCACAGACAGCGAGCCCCGCGCGGGCGAGCGAGATAAGTAAGGAGCCTGAAGATGAGCCGAGACGAGAGCGAAGACAACACGACGTATAAGGTGGTGGTGAACCACGAGGAGCAGTACTCCATCTGGCCGGCGGACCGCGAGAACGCGCTCGGCTGGCAGGACGCCGGCAAGGCGGGGACGAAGGCGGAGTGCCTGGCCTACATCGAGGAGGTGTGGACCGACATGCGCCCCTTAAGCCTTCGCAAGAAGATGGCGGCTGGCGCGGCCTAACCCGCGAGGGCGGGAACGAAAGAGAGGCAGACGAGATGCAGTTCACCCCGGGTGCTTTACTCCTTTTGGGCGTCCTCGTGGCCGGCCTCGCCGACACGAACGCGCCCCGGCCCGAAGGCGGCGACGCCAGACTCATCCCCCCGTTCATGTTCGGCGCGCTGGCGCGCATCGGGGGGGAGAAGCGGCGCCCGCGCGTCGAGGACACCGTCACGCGCAGCTTCCGGACGGGCGAGGGCGGCCGACTGACGCTCGCCGCGGCAATCGGCGACGTGGAGGTCGTGGCGGCCGAGACCGACGCCGTCCGGCTCGACATCCTGCGCAGCGTGGACGCCGGCGGCAGGGAGGAGGCCGCGAGGCTCCTGGGCAACCTGCTCGTAGAGGCCACGCAGCAGGACCGCGACGTGACTGTGAGCGTCCGCTTCCGCCGCGAGACGCCGGACGACGAGCGGCGGCGCGTCAACCTCCGCTTCCAAATCACGGTCCCGCGCAGCTACAACCTCGACGTGCGCACCGTGGGCTCCTTCAACGCCGGAGACTTGCAGGGGAGCGTGAGCGTCGAGACGGCGGGCGGCGACGTTTCGCTGGGCCGAGTGCAGGGCGGCGTGGCGGCGTCGAGCGCGGGCGGTCGCGTCCGCGTCGCGGGCGTCGGCGGCCCCTTGAAGCTTGAGACCGGCGGCGGGCCGGTCACAGTCGAGAACGCCGCCGCGTCCCTCGAAGCTGACACGGGCGGCGGCCCCTTCCGGGCCGCGCTCAACGGCCAGCCGCAGGCCGCTTCGAGCGTCCGCACCTCGGGCGGGAGGATAGAGCTGAGCATCGGCGAGGGCGTCGGCGTCGAACTCGACGCGGCGGCCTCGGGCGGTCGCGTCGCCTCCGAGTACGACGAGGCTGCCGGGCCGAAGTCGAAGCGCGACGCCCTGCGCGCGGCCATCAACGGCGGCGGCCCCGCCCTGGTCCTCCGCTCCGACGGCGGCAGCATCAGTCTCAGGAAAGGCGCGGCCGACTCCAAGGCCCGGCGCCCTTAAAGCCACCGCGCGGCGGCCGTCTCCACTGCCGCCGCGACAACCCCGCCTCGGCCGCAAGGCCGCGGCCCCACCGCAATAAACACACGCCGCGGGCTCTCTTCTTCTTCAGCCGCCCCCGGACCTTCTGCCGCACGTCAAGGTGCGGGAACTTCTTCAAAACACTGGAGTGCCGTCCGCGGGCGCGCCCCGCGCTCGCGGAGGCCGTCTCGCTTCGACCCCGCCGCACGCCCGTCCCCGACGGGCGGCGGGGGCCGCAGCAAGCGATGTCAGCGTCGCCCCTTTGCGCCTCAAGACACGCAGCGGGCTGCACGTCGCCCCGAAACCACCGCGGGAATCAAACCCCACCCAACGTTGGAGAGTGAAATCATGCATATCTGGAAAGGGATGGAAGCCGTCAATGAAGGTGTTCTATCGGCCATCGGCAACACGCCACTGGTGAGACTGTCGAGGGTCTTCAAAGACCTCCCCTTCAACCTCTACGCCAAGCTTGAGATGCTCAACCCCGGAGGGAGCATCAAGGACCGCACCGCCGTCAGCATCCTCGAACAGGGCATGCGGACCGGCCGCGTCAACCAGGACACCGTCATCATCGAGTCAAGCTCCGGCAACATGGGCGTCGGCCTCGCGCAGGCCTGCTCCTTCTACGGCCTGAAGTTCATCTGCGTCGTCGACGCCAAGACGACGGCCCAGAACCGCCGCCTCCTGCGGGCCTACGGCGCGGATGTCGTCTCCATCGACGTGCCCGACCCCGAGACCGGCGAGTTCCTGAAGGCCCGCATCGACCACGTCCAGTTCCTCCTCGACACCGTGGACAACAGCTTCTGGCCCAACCAGTACACGAGCGCCTTCAACCCGCTGGCGCACCACCGGACGATGGGCGAGATTCTGGAAGTGCTCGGCGGCCGGCTCGACTACCTGTTCTGCGCGACGAGCACCTGCGGCACGCTGCGCGGCTGCGCCGAGTACGTCAGGAAGCACAAGCTGTCCACCAAGATCGTCGCGGTCGACGCCGTCGGCAGCGTCATCTTCGGCGGGCAGAAGTCGAAGCGCCTGATACCGGGCCACGGCGCCGCCATCACGCCGCCGCTCTTCTGCGCCGACCTGGCCGACGACGTGGTCCACGTCACCGACATCGACTGCGTGGTCGGCTGCCGCCGCCTCGCGCGCCGCGAGGCCATCCTCGCCGGGGGCTCGTCGGGCGCCGTCCTGACGGCCGTCGATAAGATGCGCCACAAGATTCCGGCCGGCTCCAACTGCGCCATCATCATCCCGGACCGCGGCGAGCGCTACCTCGACACCGTCTACGCCAACCAGTGGGTCGAGGAGCACTTCGGCGACATCTCCAACTACTGGGCCGAGGAGGTCGAGGAGGAGTGCGTCGCCGCCTGAGCGGTGGCGCCTCAGGGCCGCGCCGGAGCCCCCGCCTTCCTTCCGCCTCCGAGATAAAAGGTGCATATGCAGACTGTCAATAACGCCTACCAGCGAAGGCCGGCCGCGCCGGCGCCCGGCCCCGCGCAGAGCCCCTGGCTCGTCAGCCGGGGGCCGAGCCCTCGGGCGCGGCTGCGCCTCTTCTGCTTCCCCTACGCGGGCGGCGGGGCCGCGACTTACAACGCGTGGCACGCGGGGCTGCCGGCCGAGATAGAGGTCGTCGCCGTGCAGCCGCCGGGCCGCGCGGGGCGCTCGCGCGAAAGGCCCTTCGACCGCCTCGGGCCGCTGGTCGAGGCGCTGGCCGCGGCCGTCCTTCCGCACCTCGACCGCCCCTACGCCTTCTTCGGCCACAGCATGGGCGCGCTCATCGCCTTCGAGCTGACGCGCCACCTGCGCAGGGCGCACGGCACGCAGCCCGCGCGCCTCTTCGTCTCCGGGCGCCGCGCGCCGCACCTGCCGCGCACGAAAAAGCCCATGCACGACCTGCCCGAGCAGGAGTTCATGAGCGAGCTGCGGGGCCTGAACGGGACGCCCGAGGAGGTCCTCGCGCACCCGGAGCTGATGGAGATGATGCTGCCGCTGCTGCGCGCCGACTTCGCCGTCGTCGAGACTTACGAGTTCGCGCCGGAGGCGCCGCTCGAATGCCCCGTCCGGGCCTACGGCGGGCTGCGCGACCGCGAGGTCAGCCGCGAGCAGCTCGAAGGCTGGCGCGAGCACACCTCGGCCGACTTCGGCGTGCGGATGCTGCCCGGCGACCACTTCTACTTACAGGCCGAGGGGGCGCTGCTGACGCGCTCGCTCGCGGGTGAACTGCACGCGCTCCTTTAGACGGCCGCCGGCCCGCTCCTTCCCGGCCGCGGCCCAACATTAAACCTCCACACAAGGGAGACTTGAAGAGTTATGAGCACCTCCGTCCAACCTCTGATTCGCCTCGACGCCGTGACGAAAGTCTTCTCCACCGACGAGGTGGAGACGCACGCCCTCTCCGGCGTGACGCTTGAGATTCACAAGGGCGAGTACGTCTCGATATCCGGCCCCTCGGGCTGCGGCAAGTCGACGCTGCTCTCCATCCTCGGCATGCTCGACTCGCCCGCCGAGGGCGACTACTTCTTCGGCGGCCGGCCCGTGACGAACCTCACGCGGTCCGAGCGCTCGTCGATACGCAACCGCGAGATAGGCTTCATCTTCCAGAGCTTCAACCTCATCGGCGACCTGACGGTGTCCGAGAACGTCGAGCTGCCGCTGGCCTACCGCGGGATGAAGCCGGCCGAGCGCAAGGAGCGCGCGCACGAGGCGCTGCGCAAGGTGGACATCGCACACCGCGCCAACCACCACCCCTCGCAGCTCTCGGGCGGCCAGCAGCAGCGCGCGGCCGTCGCGCGCGCCATCGCCGGCGACCCGGCCATCCTGCTGGCCGACGAGCCGACCGGCAACCTCGACTCGCAGAACGGCGACAGCGTCATGGAGCTGCTGTCGGGGCTGCACAAGGGCGGCGCGACCATCTGCATCGTCACGCACGACCCGCGCTTCGCGCGCCAGGCCGACCGCACCTTCCACCTGCTCGACGGCCGCATGGTGGACGCCCGGCACGCCGAGCCCTGCGCGCTGGCGCTGTAAGGGTCGGACGCAAGCGGCCGGCCGAAGGGCCGGAGTCAACGTGAGACAGGAGCTTTAGATCGTGAGCGACTATACGGAGATCATCGCGGAACTCTCGCCGGAGAAGCGGGAGCTGCTGGAAATGTTGATGCTGGAAGAGGCGGGCGAGCCCGAATCGTTCCCGCTCTCGTTCGCGCAGCAGCGCCTCTGGTTCATCGACCGGCTTGAGCCGAACGGCCACCTCTACAACGTCTGCACGAACGTGCGGCTGCGCGGGCGGCTCGACGTTCAGGCGCTCGGCCGCAGCTTCGCCGAGATAGTGAGGCGCCACGAGGCCCTGCGCACGACCTTCCGGCTGGAGGGCCGCGAGCCCGTGCAGGTCATCTCCGAGTCGGCCGCGGTCACGCCGGACCTCCTCGACCTCTCGGCGCTGCCCGAGGACGGGAGGGAGCGTGAGGTCCGCCGACTGCTCGCCGAAGAGTCGCGGCGGCCGTTCGACCTGTCGCAAGGGCCGCTGCTGCGCGTCAAGCTCCTCAGGCTCTCGGCGGAGGAGCACGTCCTGCTGCTCGCCATGCACCACATCGTCTCGGACGGCTGGTCGATAGGCGTGCTGGTGCGCGAGATGGCCGCGCTCTACGGCGCCTACACGTCGGGCGGCGAGTCGCCTCTCGAAGAGCTGCCCGTCCAGTACGCGGACTACGTGCTCTGGCAGCGCGAGACGATGCGCGGCGAGACGCTCGAAGGCCACCTGAGCTACTGGCGCGAGCAGTTGGCGGGCGCGCCCGCCGTGCTTGAGCTGCCGACGGACAGGCCGCGCCCGGCCGTCAACTCCCACAGGGGCGCCCGGCGGCCCTTCGCGCTGCCGGCGGAGCTGAGCGCCGCCGTCAAGGAGTTCGCCGAGCGCGAAGGCGCGACGCTCTACATGGTGCTGCTGGCGGCGTTCCAGACGCTCCTCCACCGCTACGCGGGGCAGGAGGAGATTGTCGTCGGCTCGCCCATCGCGGGCCGCAACCGCGCCGAGACCGAAGCCCTCATAGGCTTCTTCGTCAACACGCTCGTGCTGCGCACGGACTTCTACGGCGACCCGACCTTCCGCGAACTGCTCGGGCGCGTGCGCGAGACGGCGCTCGGCGCCTACGCGCATCAGGACGTGCCGTTCGAGAAGCTGGTCGAGGAGTTGCAGCCCGAGCGCAGCCTGAGCCACACGCCGCTGTTCCAGGTGGTCTTCGTGCTCCAGAACGCGCCGCTCGGGAGCCTCGAACTGCCCGGCCTGAAGCTGACGCCTG
>Ga0268242_1000083_pt1 | contig 15223 bp, 8 predicted proteins | sample BulsoiFelSFmetaG_FD_200253 | JGI IMG/M metagenome (GOLD analysis project Ga0268242, IMG submission 200253) | Bulk soil microbial communities from Mexico - San Felipe (SF) metaG (v2) (version 2) | ecosystem: Environmental > Terrestrial > Soil > Agricultural land | place: Mexico: San Luis Potosi... | reverse complement strand
AGTTCACCGATTTGGGCCGGTCGTCGTAATCCACAAAAAGAGAATTCATCCAAAAAATCGAAAGGCGCATCTCCATTTTTCTGTATTCCGACGAGATGGCTTTGCTGAAACCGCGCTTTTATTAGGGGCTGACGGCGCGAAAAGGCAGGAATATAGTTTGCCTGACCAAAGTCGTGCTCTCCGATGACATGTTCCAGATGTTCCGGCGCGCTCTGAAGAGTGATCGAGACCTTAGCAAGTTAGTCTTCAGTGTAATCAGTCGCCAGTAAAGTAATCCTGAATTGTGCAAGCTGAAGCAGTCTCCTTTGAACGTCAGACTGCGCACTTTTATTTATCAGCGGAATTTATCCTTGTGATAAAATCTTTTAGTTTCTATTATCGGGCTGGAAGAGCCTAAAATGCATCTGAATTAGAAAAAGCTGTCCAGTTCCTTAAGTTATTACCACTGAAAATTTATCCTGGGGCGTCAGTCGCAAATTGTCGTGCGCGGTCTTTCATATCTTGAAAGACTGTCGGGCGCAATTATATTTCCCTCTTCAGGTATGGAGAAACGTTTCACAGCTCGTCTGTTGACATTCACCCTCGCGGTGATCTTTGCGGCATCGTCCAACATGAATCTCTCGCTCGCTCAGCAACCCTCCGCGCCTCTTTATGATCTCCTCATCACAAACGGGCGCATCGTTGACGGGACGGGCAATCCCTGGTTTCGTGCCGATGTCGCCGTGCGTGACGGACGCATCGCGCGCATCGGACACATCAATCCTGCGGAAGCGCGCCAGGTGATAGACGCTCGCGGCGCAATCGTTGCGCCCGGCTTCATAGACGTTCACACGCACGTCGAATCAATCTATCGCCAGCCCGATGCGGAGAACTTCGTGCGCATGGGTGTGACCTCGCTCGTCACAGGCAACTGCGGTTATTCGGAAACCGACATCGGAAAATTTCTCGGACGGGTTAAAGAGCAACCGCTGGCCGTCAATCTGGCGACTCTCGTCGCGCACGGCTCCGTCAGAAGCAAGGTGATGGGATTGGTGGACCGCGCGCCGACGCCCGAAGAGTTGCGGAAGATGGAAGACGTGGTCGAGCAGGCGATGAAGGACGGCGCGGTCGGACTCTCGACCGGACTCATCTATGTTCCGGGCGTGTATGCGAAGACGGACGAGATCGTCGCGCTCGCGCGAGTCGTCGCGCGCTACAATGGCCTTTACGCCACGCACATGCGCAACGAAGGCACGGAGGTCATTGACGCCATCCGCGAGAGCATCAATATTGGCGAGCAGGCCGGGCTTCCGGTTGAAATCTCTCACTTCAAAATCTCTGCGCGCAAGCTCTGGGGCAAATCTGATGTGACGCTCGGCCTTATTCGTGATGCTCGCAAGCGCGGGTTGACCGTGACGGTGGACCGGTATGCCTACACAGCCTCTTCAACTTCGCTCGACGTGCGCCTTCCCGACTGGGTTCTCGAAGGAGGACGCGATGCAGGCAAGAAGCGTCTTGCCGATAAAGAGGCGAGAGAACGCGTTGTCCGCGAGATGAAAGAGAGCTTGAAGAAGAGCGGCTTCAAGGATTACGACTATGCTGTCGTGGCGAGCTATGAGCCGAATCCTTCATTCAACGGCAAGTCCATTAAAGAGATTGCGAAGCTTGCGCGCGGGAAAGACGATCTCGACAATCAGATTGCGCAAATCCTTGAGATGTACGAGCGCGGCGGCGCGGGCATGGTCTATCACGGGATGAGCGAAGATGATGTCAAAGAGATCATGCGCGAGCCTTTCACGATGATTGCCTCCGACTCTGGCGTGCGCAAGTTTGGCAAGGGCATGCCGCACCCTCGCGGCTATGGCAACAACTCGCGTGTGCTCGGCCATTACGTGCGTGAATTGCGATTGATTTCGCTCGAAGACGCCGTGCGCAAGATGACGAGTCTTCCGGCGCAGACCTTTAACTTGCGTGATCGCGGCCTGCTGCGCGAAGGCTTCGCCGCCGACATAGTCATCTTCGATGACGCGACTGTTGGCGACCGGGCGACCTACGAACAGCCGCATCAATATGCGTCCGGCATCAATTATGTCTTCGTCAACGGCGAGGCTGTTCTCGCAAACGGCGAGATGACAAAGGCGCGTCCCGGCCAGGCTTTGAAGGGACCGGGCGCGTCAACGCTCGCTTTAAATCATTAAAACTTGCTGTGCGCGACAGCATCGTGTATAAATTTCGCGCAATCGTCCAAGAGCAGGCATTTCGGTCGGTAATGACTGCTCCTAATAATCGCTTCCGGCTCGTCTCCAAAATCTATGTGCTCGCTCAATCACGTCATTTCCCCTTGAGCAGCCGCGCATATTCTGAAGACGCATCCGGCTTTCCATCTAGTTATCTGAGTAAAGAGGAATCACGCCATGACACACCATCTGAAGAATGGGCTTTTGAGCCTGCTTCTCATCGCCGCCTTTTGTTTGACAGGCAGCGTTTACGGACAGGAGATTACCGGTAGCCTTGCTGGCACGGTCAAGGATACCAACGGCGCGGCGGTCGCCAACGCGACGGTGACAATTACCAACAGTGACACGAAGCTGGTCGCTCGCACGGTCACTACTAACGACAACGGCGAATACTCCGTGCCGCTGCTGCCCGTCGCTTTTTACGACATCACTGTGGAAGCTGCAAGCTTTAAGAAATCCTTTAACAGCCGAGTTAAAGTGAATGTGAATGAGCGTCACACGGCGGACATCACCCTGGAGGCAGGCAGCATCTCGGAAACGGTGAGCGTGACAGCAGAGCCTCTACAGGTGAACACACAATCCCCGGCAGCCGTCAACATCATCAACGGCGACCAGGTGCGCCAGCTCTCTTTGAATAACCGCAACTGGGCGCAACTGATCACGCTCTCGCCCGGAGTATCGGCAAACATTGCTGACCAGATTTACGTTGGCTCAACCAATCCGCAAGGCCAGTCGAACGCCTTGCAGATCGCAGTCAATGGTGTGCGGTCAAGTTCCAACACCTACTCCGTAGATGGCGCGGACACTACGGACAGAGGAGCTAATCTGACGGTGCAAACTTACCCCTCGGTGGATGCGATTGCTGAGTTCAGCGTTCTCCGCAGCCTCTATCCAGCCGAGTCAGGAAGGAGCGCTGGCGGTCAGGTTAACGTTGTGACAAAAAGCGGAGGCAAGGATTTTCACGGAGACCTCTACGAGTTCTGGCGTAATGATAAACTGAACGCCAACACCTTTACATCAAACAGAACTGCCCCTCTCGGTCTTGATTCAAATGGAAAAGCGAAGCGCGCGCCTTTCAGGTATAACAACTTCGGAGGCACGTTCGGGGGGCCGGTAATAATTCCGACCTTTGGTGAAGGCGGGCCTGGCACCAGGAAGGTCAAAGATACGTTCTTCTTTTTCTCCGAAGAGTTGAGAAGAGTGATCGTCTATCCGAGTTTCAGCACGACGGTTCCAACCGCGGGGCAACGGCAGGGAATCTTTTCGCAGCCGGTTTGTATTGGTCCGGTCGCCAATCCGTGCGGGACGATTCTTCCGGCGGGGACACCGCTTCCGCAAAATCTGTATAGCCCTCTGGCGCAGGCTTATGTTCAGGACATTTACAACAAGCTGCCGCTGCCCGCCGATGCTGCTGGCAATCTGTTCTACCCCGCGCGAGGCATCTTTGATTTCAGACAAGAGCTAATCCGGGTGGACCATAAATTCAGCGACAGTCTCTCGGCGTACTATCGGTTTGAAAACGATTCGATCCCGACCGTTGATCCAATCGGCCTGTTCGGACAAGGCGGCGGACAGCCCTTTGTTTCGGTGACGCAATCAAACTCTCCGGGGCGCACGCACGTCGGACGTGCGACATGGGTGATGTCGCCGACTACAGTATTGGAGTTCGGCGGCTCATACTCTTTCGGCGATGTTCCCAGTCGTGTGATCGGGCTTCTCGCCAATGAAAATTCACCTGATATTGTCACGCACCTGCCGCAATTCACATTCCCAGTGACCAGAGGCCGTGTGCCGACGATTACAGGAAATGGCTTTACGGCTCTCCAAACGTTTGGGCCATACAGCGACTTCTCGTACAACAAGTCCTTGTTTACGACGCTCTCGAAAGTGTTTGGCTCACACACGACCAAGTATGGTTTCAACTTCGCCAGAATCAGAAAGCATGAGAACTCCCTCGGCGGGTTCAACGAAGTTCGATACAGCGCCGTGTCTTCAACGCCGACCCGGCCCAGTGGGACCAGCACGACCAATCAGCTTTGGGCCAATTTCCTGCTGGGCAATTTTCAGGTCTATACCCAAAACCAGTTTGACCTGACTGCCGACCTGAGCGCCAGCAGCGTTGAGGCGTTCGCTCAGGATGAATGGCGCTTCAGGCCCAACATCACGCTTTACTACGGCGTGCGTTTCTCCCGTTTCGGTCAGCCCTGGGATCGTAATGGTCGTATGACCAGTTTCAATCCGGCAGCTTACAGTCCCAGTCAGGCTTTCCAAGTTCTGGCAAACGGCCTGCGCGTAGCTGGCACCGGAAACCCGCTCAATGGAATCATGATCAACGATCAGGTGTCAGTGGCGGGTTCGGCTGTTTCACCCTGGGGCAAGTCCGTTGCGCCAACGCGCAACAACTTCGCGCCGCGCGTCGGAATCGCCTGGGATCCATTTAAGAAAGGAACGACTTCGGTCAGAGCTGGATACGGCATGTACTTTGATCAATTGTCGTTCAGTTTCGCGGAGACTGATCTTGTCGCGCGAAACCCTCCATTCCAGCAACAAATAGTCATTAACCCGGCGACGCTCGACAATCCGCTTGCCGGAACCACATCCGTCAACCTTTCGGTCCCGGACGTTTCCGGCATAGACCAGAATTTTAAGACTCCTTATGTCCAAAGCTGGTCGCTTGATATACAGCACCAATTCGGCACCAAGACGCTCGTGACGGCTGGCTACTTCGGCTCAAGGGGCACGCATTTATCGGGTCTGGTTGACGAGAATCTTTTGCCGCCGGGGTTTGCGCTAACGCAGACTTGTCGAACCAACAACACCAACCCGGCAACGTTTGGCCCCTGCCAATCCCCGGGCCAGGTCTTTACCAGTTCGACGCAAGAGTTGATTCTCAACCAGATTCGACCGTTCAGAGGCTACGGCGCGGTCCGCATGCTGGAGACGAGATTCAATTCGAACTATCACAGCCTTCAGGTGACTGCGCAGCGAAGGTTTACCCAGAGCAGCCAGATTAATCTGGCTTACACCTGGTCCAAGAACCTGACCGATAGCCAGAACGAATTCTCGACTTCGCCGCAGAATTCTTACGACATTCGCGACGAATACGCGCGCGCCAATCTCGACAGGCGTCACGTCTTAAGCATTAACTACATTTACGAAATCCCGTTCTTCCGAGGCCAATCAGATTTCAAAGAGAAGGTGCTCGGCGGCTGGCAGATTTCAGGCATCACCTATTACTTTACCGGCCTTGGTTTCTCTCCCGCCACTTCTTCTAACGACCCGGCGGGACTTGGGCTTCTCGGCTCATCGCCTTCCGGCGCGAGACCGGACATGATTTGCGATCCCAATGCAGGCGCACCGCACACCTTCGAGAAGTGGTTCAATACCGCTTGCTTTGCCAATCCACCGGCAGGTGTTAATCGCGTCGGCAACTCATCGCGCAACGTCATTGAGGGACCGCCGACGACGCGCTTTGATGCTACTCTGTCCAAGAACATTCACTTCAGTGAATCGAAATCACTTCAGTTCCGGTGGGAAGTCTTCAATATCTTTAACCATACGAACTTCACCACCTTGAGCCTGAACGTCACTTCTTCGAACTACGGTTTCGTGACCGCCACACGCGATCCGCGCACGATGCAGTTAGGGATGAAGTTCATCTTCTAAACGCAGGCTTGAATCGGACAGACACATCAGCCCGTGAACTTGTTTTCAAGTCACGGGCTGATGCGCTTTTTGAGCCTGGCGGTTAGAATCAAGGCGATGAAAACAGAAGCTCTCCTACTTAAAAACGTTCGCTTGATTAGCCCGCAGACAATCATTGAAGATGCGAGCGTTTTAATTGAAAACGAGCGAATCACTCGTATCAACTTCAACAACGACACTCCGCAAGAACTCTCGAACGCTTACGATCTCCGACAGACAACGCTCTATCCCGGCTTTATAGATTTACACATTCATGGCGCAGTTGGAATAGACGCGAACGCAGCCGATGCTGATGGCTTGCACAAAGTCGCGCGCTTTCTGGCGAAGAACGGTGTGACTTCGTGGCTGCCGACGCTCGTGCCCGACTCGGAAGAGAATTACCAGAGAGCAATCGAGGCGATTGACGCGCTTGTGAGGACGCAAACGGAGCGCGCTCCGGCAGCGCACGCCCTCGGCGTCCATTACGAAGGGCCATACGTCAGCGAGAAGCAATGCGGCGCGCTGCACACCGAGTTCTTCAAGACTTTTACTGACAGCGAAGACTTGAAATCGTTGCCCCGCTTGCAATCCGGTGCGATTCATCTGACGACGCTCGCGCCGGAGATAGCAGGCGGCGTTGAGCTGATTGAAGAGTTAGTCAAACAAGGTTGGATTGTCTCCATCGGCCACACGCGCGCGACCGCCGAGATTTTGGATAGAGCGCTCAGAGCGGGCGCGCGTCACATGACGCACTTTATGAACGCGATGTCGCCGCTGCATCAGAGAGCACCTGGCCCAATTGGTTGGGGACTGCTCAACAAAGAAGTAGGCGTGGACATCATCGCCGACGGCGTTCACCTGGACCCGCTCGTGCTCAAACTCATCTTGCGCTGTAAGTCTGCCGAGCGAGTCTCATTGATTAGCGACGCCGTTGCCGCGACAGGCTTGGGCGATGGTGAGTACGACATCTGGGGCGAGACGATCATGGTCGAACATGGTCGCACGCGTAACGCGCGCGGCAGCATCGCAGGCTCTGTCAGCACCATGCTCGATGCCGTAAGGATGATGCTCTCCCTAGACGTTCCTGCCGAAGACGTGGCGCGCATGGCGTCAACGAATCCTGCGCGCCTGCTCGGCCTAGACACTGACTACGGCTCGATTGAAGAAGGGAAGCGCGCAGACCTTGTTGCTCTCGATGACGAAGGAAGGGTGCGCTTGACGCTTATCGGTGGCAAGGTCGCTTTTGAAGACAATCCTGGTTGAGAATAAGAAACAATGGATAGCTTGCAGCCCTTTCATTGTTGCTTCTGATTTCTGACTTCTTCTTCCTGCTTTTCATAAAATCCTGCGCGAGCATAAGACGCATCCAGGAGTTCTATCGGGTGGCAGACGCGAAGAGCATCCATTCCATGCAGTTGCGCGCCCGCTCCGATCTGCATGTGGCAGCCAGGATTGCCGGTCACGAGAATCTGCGCGCCAGTCTCTTTGATATGAGCGAGCTTTTCATCGAGCACACGCGAAGATAATTCAGGCTCCAGGAGATTATAAACGCCCGCGCCGCCACAGCAGACTTCGCTCCCTGCGAGCGGCACGAAGTTCAATTCGGGGATGGCGCGCAATATCTCAAGCGGAGCTTCACCCGCCTTCTGCCCGTAGAGCAGGTGACACGAAGCATCATAGGTCGTCACGCTCTCATCAATCGTCGCTCCTTCACGTATCCCCGTTGCTGCAAGCTGCTGGCTCACATCGCGCACGCGCGAGCTGAACTCGCGTGCGCGCTCGTGATACTCCGCATCGTCTGCCAGCAGATGAGTGTAAGAGACGAGCATCGCGCCACAGCCGCCCGCGTTGGTAACGATGTTCGGTTGAGCTTCTGTGTCGAAAGCATCAATGTTGTGCCGTGCCAGAAGGCGTGCGCCTTCGAGGTCGCCAGCATGAGCATGCAGCGCGCCGCAGCAGACCTGACCCGAGGGCGTGCCCACAGCGCATCCATTTGCCTCAAGCACCCGCGCCGCCGCCGCGTTGACACGCGCAAAGAGTCCTTCGGTGACGCATCCTTTGAAGAGCAACACGCTCGCTTTTTGTGAAGGTGAACTCTGCGCCCAGCTTTTTTCACCAACGCTTGCCTTGCGAGCGAGCGAGCTATCCAGCAGGGCGCAGGCGAACTCGAAGCGTGCGGAGATGAGACGAGCAAGCCGCGTTCTTATCATGAGCTTTGGAAGGCGCAGGTTTCGCATCAATCGCGCCAACCCAAATGCGAGACGAAGACGCGCGGGATGAAGCCACACGTGACGCAGCACGAAGCGTAAAGCCCGCGAAGTCCACCCTCTTTGCGCACTTTGAGCTTGCGATAAATCGAAGCGTGCCGCTTCCAGCAGTTGACCGTACTCGACTCCTGCGGGACACGCCTGCTCGCAAGCGCGACAACCCAGACAGCGATTGATGTGAGAGCGAAAAGCATTCGATTCAGCATCGAGCCTGCCCTCTTCGACGGCTCGCATCAGGTAGATGCGACCGCGCGGGCTATCGTTCTCGTTGCCCGTCTGCACATAGGTCGGGCACGCTTCCAGACAGAGGCCGCAGTGAACGCAAGCCAGAAGCTTCTCCTCTTCATTCGATAATGCCGCCGACAACATAAAAGAAGTTTTGAACTTTGAGTTTTGAATTTTGAATTGAAGACAAGAGGCAAGCGGCTTTTAATTCAAAATTCAAAACTCAAAGTTCATAATTTTTTCAGTATCCCACCGGAACGCCTTCGCTCCGTCTTGAATCAGATGCGCCGAGTCGCATGCCCGTCCCTTCTTCGATCATGATGGCTTGCACGTCGCCCATGTAGCCGCGCTTTGTGTAGCCTTTGTATTCCGGTCGCAGCTCAAGTTTATGGCCACGAGCATTGAGCGCGTTGACGGTGTCTGCGGATAGCCCATAAGGCTCGAAGCGAACCTCGTCGGGCATCCATTGTTGATGAATGCGCGGCGCGTCAACTGCTTCCTGTATGTTCATGTCATAGTCTATGACGTTCGAGATGACTTGCAACACGGCTGTAATGATTCGGGGGCCGCCGGGCGAGCCGACCGTGAACCAGAGCGAGCCATCTTTCCTGAGAACAAATGTCGGCGTCATGGCCGAAAGCGGACGCTTGCGCGGCTCGATTCCATTGCGCGCCCCTTGAATCAAACCGTAGAGATTGGGCACGCCGACCTTTGAAGTGAAGTCGTCCATCTCGTCGTTGAGCAACATACCCGTTCCCTTGGCAACAACGCCCGAACCATATTCGTCGTTCAGCGTGTAGGTGTTGGAAACCGCATTGCCGTCACGATCCACGATTGTAAAGTGGGTCGTGTCCGAAGATTCTTCGGCTGTAGGCAAGCCTGGTCGTATGTCCTTGCTCTTCGACGCATGTTTCAAATCAATGGTCGAGCGGATGCGCGCAGCGTAGCTTTTATCAATCAACTCCGCGATGGGAACTTTGACGAAATCCGTGTCGCCCATGTATTCGGCGCGGTCTGCGAAGGCGCGGCGCATCACCTCTATTAAGATGTGCAGACTGTCCGAAGAGGACCAGCCCATCGAATGTAGATCGTAACCTTCGAGCATGTTCAGCATCTCGATGAGCACAGCCCCGCCCGACGACGGCGGCGGCATGGTGATAATCGGAAACCCGCGATACGTTCCGCGCAAAGGCGCACGCTCTTTCGGTATGTAGCCGCGAAGGTCCTGGAGAGTAATCAGACCATTATGGCTTTTCATGTCTGCGGCGATGAGGCGAGCCGTCTCGCCTTCGTAAAACTCGCGCGGGCCACGACGTTGCAGGCGCGCGAGCGTCGCCGCCAGTTCGGGTTGGCGAAAAGTGGCACCTTCTGTCAAAAAATTTCCATCGTTGAGAAAGATTCGACGCGAGTCTTCATACTGGGCGAGCTTTTTCTCTCGCTGTAGAGAGTCCGCGAAGACCTTGCTGACTGTAAAGCCATTTGAAGCGAGACGGCGCGCGGGTTCGATCAATTGCGCCCAGCTCAGTTTGTGCGAGCCGTATTTTTGTAAAGCCATCTCAAGACCCGCGACTGTTCCGGGCACGCCCGCCGCGCGATAGCCGACAGTTGACGAGCCTTCACCCCGAATGATTTTTCCCTGCGCGTCCAAATACATGTCGCGTGACGCCGCAGCCGGAGCCATCTCACGATAATCAATCACGGTGCTTCTGCCGTCCTTGAAGCGAATCAACATGAAACCGCCGCCGCCCAGGTTGCCCGCCACAGGATGGACCACCGCGAGAGCGAACGCGACAGCAACCGCAGCGTCAATGGCGTTGCCGCCGCGTTTGAGAACGTCAGCGCCGACTTGGGATGCGAGTTGCTGTGTCGAGGCCACCATCGTGTGCGGCGCGCGCACAGGCTCGCGCGAAATATAGAGAGGTTGATGCGCCGCGACTGCTGCACAAGTCGCCAGGGGGAGAGATGCATAGATGAATGACAGTAGTGTGAAGAAGATAAAGAAAGAACGTTTCGCGTCCATCGGTCTAAACTTTTTCATCTTGTGAATCATTGCTCCGAATAATTTTGATTAAGAGTCAAAGAGGAAGCGCCCAGGGCTGAGCATCGCCGCCGGGTCAAGCTGCTGCTTGACGCGCAGCATCAGTTTGGCTGCTGCGCCCGCATCGCCAAAAAAATCCATTTTGTCTTTCATTGACTGTGGCGCGCTTTCAATCATAAGCGAGCCGCTGAGCGCCCTCGCTCGCTCTCGCAAACTTTTAAGAGAGGCGACCGACGAAGATGTTTCACCAGTTGCTGGGCCAATCACTCGCAGCTTTCCGTTTCCGACGCTCGCGTGCCAGAGCGATTCTTGTGGAAAAGCAGTTCCGCCCTCTGTCATCGCTTGCTTGAGAAATGTTTGAAACTCGGTCGGCAGCACGCTCGCGCGCCAGATGAGTCCTCTGTTTTCAGCTTGTATGGGAAGCGCGGCCAATCTGCGCCAACATTCTGCGTCATCATCCGAAGCATAAGTTGTGATCTCGGCGTCCGCCTCTCGAATCAGGTTGATCGTCTGGTCTCTCTGAAAGACTACGGCCTCGTGCGTTCCTCTGTAACGAACAAGCAGCGTTGGCAGATGCTTTTTATCTGAGACAGCAAGCTGCGCTGCAACGCCGGGCGAGAGCAATTCGATGGCGACGGGAAGAAGACGCGCCTCAAGCAGAGCACGCGCGGAGCTGAGCAATGAATCGAGCGAGCCGCAAGCCGCAACTGTTGTGTTGTACGCGGGCACTGGCTTGAGCTTGAAAATCAGTTCGAGAATCAGACCGAGCGTGCCATAGCTTCCCGTGAACAATTTGCAGAGGTCGTAGCCCGCGACGTTCTTGACCACGCGCCCGCCCGCTTTAACCACCCGTCCATCGGCGAGCGCAACGCTCATTCCGATCACAAAGGCGCGCGGGTTGCCATAAGCGAAGCTCTGCGCGCCGCCCGTGCCCGTTGCCACGACGCCGCCAATCGTCGCTCGTCCATCGTCGGGCGGGTCAACAGGCAACCATTGCCCGGCGCGACCGAGTTCGGCATTGAGAGCGGCGAGCGTCACGCCCGCTTGCGCCCTCGTTATCAAATCCGCAGGCTCATGCTCGATGATGCGATTCATTCTGCGCGTACTGAGAATCAAGTCAGCACGCTTGAGCGGGTTGCCAGCATCAAGCCATGTCTCTCCGCCAGCAGGCACAACCTTCCATCCTTCGCTAGTCGCCAGACGCAGAATCTCGCGCGCTTCCTCAACTGACGCCGGGGCGACCGTGAGTGAAGCAGGGGCAGAAGATATTGATGAAAGCTCAGAGAGAGAAACATTTGCTTCGCCCACTATCTGCGCTGATTGACGCAGCTTTTCTTCCGCGCTGGATGATGAGGTCGCAACCTGTGTGGCCGTAAGAGGTAATGCAGGAGCGAGACGAGAAGCAGACAAAGAAGAAACGTTGTCGTCGTTAAGTTCGCTCGATTCTGCCAACTGCCTGCTGCCAACTGCCGACTTGCCTTCACTGCATGTGCGCGGCGTCGGAATTATCTTGCCCGGATTGCAGAGTCCTGTCGGGTCAAAGGCAGCGCGCACGCGGAGCATTGTGTCCATGTCATCTTCTGAAAAAATGAGCGGCAGGTATTCGCTCTTATCAAGCCCGACGCCATGCTCGCCCGTGATTGAGCCTCCGGCGCGGACGCATGTTTCCATCAACTCGCGCCCGGCCTCTTTGACACGCAGGACCTCTTCTGGGTGGCGCGCGTCGAAGCAGAGAAACGGGTGAAGATTGCCATCGCCCGCGTGAAAGACATTGGCGACGCGCAAGCCGTACTTTGCGCCGATGCGATAAGTCTGGGCCAGGACTTCAGGGAGGCGCGAGCGTGGCACAACAGCGTCCTGCAACATTGTATCCGGCGAGATGCGACCCATCGCGCCGAAGGCTCCTTTACGCGCGGCCCAGAGACGCTTGCGCTCATGCTCATCGCTCGCAGAGCGCACGTCACGCGCATCGTGCTCGCGGCAAATCTTTTCCGCGCGCCCGGCTTCCGTCTCAAGCCCCGCCTCGATTCCGTCAAGCTCGATGAGCAGAGCGGCCTCAGCATCAACGGGAATCCCTGCGGCAAAGACGCTCGCCTCGATAGCTCGAATGATTGCGCCATCCATCATCTCAAGCGCAGCCGGGACCAATCCTGCGGCGATGATGGCAGAAACAGCGCGGCTCGCATCGTCAACATCCATGAAGACGGCGAGCAAGGTTCTGACGGCTGTTGGAAGCGGCACGAGTTTGAGCGTCGCTTCCGTGGCAATACCGAACGTTCCTTCCGAGCCGACGAAGACGCCGAGCAGGTCATAACCAATTGTATCCGCCCCAATGTTTCCCAGATCAACAATCTCGCCTCCGGCGAGGACGACGCGAGCAGAGAGCACATGGTCAACCGTCATCCCGTATTTCAGACAATGGATGCCGCCGCTATTCTCTGCGAGGTTGCCGCCGATGGTGCAAGTCACCTGACTCGAAGGGTCCGGGACGTAATGAAGACCAAGAGGCGCGACTGCGCGCGAGAGCTTCGCATTGACCATCCCTGTTTCGACTACTGCGAGACAGTTCTCAGCATCAACCTTGAGAAGCCGTCGCATGCGTGCTAATTCAACGATGACGCCGCGACTGAGCGCGAGTGCGCCGCCCGATAAACCTGTGCCCGCGCCGCGCGGAGAGAAGGGAACGCCTTCGCGCGCGATGATGCGCAAGACTTCCGAGACCTTTTCAGTCGAATCCGGGAAGACCACAGCGCGCGGGCGATACTTGTGCTGCGGCAGCCCATCGCATTCGTAAACGAGCAACTCGTCAGGCTCAGATAACACGGCATCGCGCCCGACGATTGTGCGCAAGTTTTCGATTAAGGCATCCACGTTTAGCTGGAAATGGAAAGAATTATTCTTCTATCGCACTTTGAAAGTCAATGATACACTACAGGCCCAACCTCAGAGTAATAAACATTACCTATCTTTATCGTCCTATGCTTGGAAGAAGGAGCGGCGCTGTATAGTGGAGTTCAACGTTATCGAAGGTCTCAGGACGCTGAAGTTCGATCTTGTCTTCACACTTGCCTTAGGCGCATTGTTCCTCTTCAGCGGTTACGTTCTGCAACGCCGCATCAAGTTTCTCGCGCGCTCAAGCATTCCCGCTCCGGCCATCGGCGGACTGCTCTTCGCAGCAATCATTCTCCTCCTGCACACGCGCGGCACACTCGACATCACGATTGATACTACCTTGCGAGCGCCGCTGCAAACCGTTTTCTTCACGACCATTGGGCTGAGCGCAACCCTTGCTCTGCTGCGCGCGGGTGGCTGGCGCATGGGCTTCTTCTGGCTAATCGCTTCGATAACGGCGGTCGTGCAGAATCTCGTCGGCATTGGCATGGCGCGCACAATGAATGCGCCTGCGCCGCTCGGCATCATTTGCGGCGCGCTCACATTAACGGGTGGTCCGGCGACGGGCCTGGCGCGCACGAGCGATTTCGAGCAGCTCGGAATCAATGGCGCGGGCGCGCTCATCATAGCCTCCGCAACATTCGGCATCTTCATGGCAAGCCTCGTCGGAAACCCAATTGCGACCGCGCTCATCCGCCGCTTTCGACTCAAAGCAAAACCGGAAGAGAACGTGAAGAAGAAGGATGCGGAAGAGTTCTGGGCCGTTGGACCTGTCGGAGAGCGCGAGACTCAAGCAGAGACCGCGCCTCTGGAAAAGAGCGCGGACAAAACGAGTCAACCTTTGACCGGTGTCATCCTGCTCAAGAACCTGATGCTTATCCTCGTCATCATGGGCTTGGGCGCGCTCATCGGAATTGGGATGACGCGGCTCGGCGATGCATTACCGCAGGGGAGCGTCTTCGGCGCGATCGTCAAGTTGCCGGGTTACATCGGAGCGATGATTGTCGCCGCCGTCTGGCGCAACCTCGATGACCGTTACGGCGGTTTGAAACTAAACACACGCGCCATTGAGGCAATCGGCACAATCGCGCTCGCACTCTTTCTGGTCATCGCGCTGATGGATTTGAAGCTCTGGCAACTGGCAGGATTGGCCGTCCCCATGCTCGTCATCCTCGCCATGCAGGTTATCCTGATGATAGCCTATGCGGTCTTCGTCACATTCGCTTTGATGGGGCGCGACTACGAGGCCGCCGTGACGGCGAGTGGGCACATAGGTTTCGGACTCGGCATCACGCCGAATGCTGTCGCCAACATGGAAGCGCTAACCGAACGTTACGCTCCTGCCCCTCGCAGTTTCCTCATCGTGCCCGTCGTCGGCGGCTTCTTCATAGATTTCTCGAATGCTCTTATCATCAACTTGTTCATCAACCTAATTAGGTGAAAAGGATTACGACAATGATTCACAAAGCTCTCATGCTCATTATGGCTTCTCTCTTTCTGACTACGATTGCTTCCGCGCAAAATCAAAAGGGAAGCATGGCTTCAGTCAATGCACAGCCCGATGCCCGTCTCCAATCGCTGGTCAACGAAGCCGCGCAAGCTGCGCTCTCGAAATTCAAGGACAAAAATTTTCAAGAGAGCAATCTGGCCATCACCTTGATTAATCTCACAGACCCGCAGCACCCGACGCGCGCCAGCTTTCGCGGCACAGAAGGAATCTATCCGGCGAGTGTAGTCAAGCTCTTCTATCTCGTCATGGCGCATCATCTTCTCGAAGAAGAGAAGATCAAAGAGACTGACGAATTGCGTCGCGCGATGAAGGACATGATCGTTGATTCGTCGAACGATGCGACGGGCTATGTGCTGGATGTCATCACGGGCACGTCGAGCGGACCAGAGCT
>Ga0268242_1000079_pt1 | contig 15584 bp, 13 predicted proteins | sample BulsoiFelSFmetaG_FD_200253 | JGI IMG/M metagenome (GOLD analysis project Ga0268242, IMG submission 200253) | Bulk soil microbial communities from Mexico - San Felipe (SF) metaG (v2) (version 2) | ecosystem: Environmental > Terrestrial > Soil > Agricultural land | place: Mexico: San Luis Potosi... | reverse complement strand
TACAATTTATATTGGCTCTTTTGGTGGCAGATGCAAACTTTCACTCTTATCAAAGCGAATGAATCGCTTTCGCAGAAAACTTCTCCCCGCAAATTCTATAGCCGGAGAACAAGCTTATGAAAAAGTTTCTCATCCTCTTCGCGCTCATCTTCGCCATTGCGCCCATGACGCTTCGCGCACAGGGCAATCACGAATACGAGCCGCTCGAAGAGAAGACAATCAACTACAAAGATTGGACGTTCAACGATCTCAAAGAGAACAAGCCCGTCAACCTGCGCTCGTTCGTACAGGGCAAGAAGCTTGTGCTCGTCGTCTATTTCGCTCCCTGGTGTCCGAACTGGCGCAACGAAGCGCCGGGAGCCGCCGCGCTTTACGAAAAGTACAAGGACAAAGGTCTGGCAGTCATAGGCGTCAGCGAGTACGGCACACGCGCAGATTCTCTGGCCTTCTTTGGCACGGATGGCCCGCCCTACATGGTCGTCTCCGAATCGGAATCGCGTGATGATAAAGAGAAGACCACGCACTTTACGTATCGCAAAGCTTCCGGCGACCTGCGCCGCTGGGGGTCGCCCTACAATGTTTTTCTTGAGCCAGCGAAGCTCAACAAATCGGGCGATGTGTTGACCGAGAAAGCCTGGGTCGTCAACGGCGAGTTGATCGAAGCGGATGTCGAAAAATTTGTACGCGAGCACTTGGGTCTGGACAAGCCAGCCGCGACCAAGACCTCCGATTTCAAGCTTGTGACGGACAGAGACAAACTGATGCAAGCGACCAAAGCATCAGACCCGACGCAATGCAGCCCCGCGCCAAGCCCCGCGAGCACGAGCAGCAAGAAGCAGTAGAGATAATTAGTCTTCAATCGCTGAATCGTAAATCGTGATGAGAGGAAGCAGCATTCTTTCTCATCACGATTTACAGCTCTTTTTGCTAAGATGTCGCGTTTCGCAATCATACTGAAAGCTATTCTTACCGGGTCACATGAAACTTCGCGTCCTTTATCACGGCCACTGCTTCGACGGCGTGGCTTCGGCGGCGGTCTTCACACGCTTTTACAAATCACGCATCAACCCGGAGGCAGAAGTCGAATACACGAGCCTGCTGCATCGTCCGGGCGCGCTCTTTGACGACGAGATGTTCGACGGCGACGAGAATGCCATCGTTGATTTCAAATACTCGACCTCTGATCGTTTGACCTGGTGGTTCGACCATCACCAGTCAGCGTTTCTCACTGCGGAAGACGAAGCACACTTTCGCCAAGACCAATCGGGCAAGAAATTTCTGGACGCAACGCGCAAGTCATGTACGGAATTAATCGCGGATGTCGCGCGCTCGCGCTTCGGTTTTGAAGACGCGGAACTAGACCCGCTCGTTCACTGGGCGCACATCATTGACGGCGCGCTCTATGATTCACCAGCACAGTGTGTGGAATTGGCCGCGCCAGCCTTGCAGTTGATGCAGGTCATCGAGAGCGTTCCAGATGACGAGTTCGTCGAGCGAATTGTCCGCGACCTGGTAACGCGCTCGCTCGATGAAGTTGCTACGAGCGGCATGGTGCAGGAACGTTTTCGTCCTATTTTAGAGAAGCACCGCGAGACGCTTGAGATTATTCGTCGCAAGGCCGTTTACGCGAACGGCGTCGTCCAGTTCGATCTGGTTGACGAAGGATTGGAAGGCTTCAACAAATTCATCCCTTACTATCTTTATCCGCAGACGACCTATTCGGTCGCGCTGACGCGCGGGCCGTACCGCACGAAAATCTCTGTCGGCTCGAACCCCTGGGCTCCCAGACCCCGCACACACAACATCGCCTCGATCTGCGAACGCTACGGCGGCGGCGGCCACGCTGTCGTCGGCGCAGTCTCGTTCGCGCCCGATGAAGTCGAGAAAGGCCGCGCGGCTATGAGAGAGATTGTTGAGGAGTTGTCTTTTGATTAAGCCATGAGAAAGTGAACTCGGCGTAAAGTCGAGAAGTTTTAATCCACGAAATAACACGAAGCCACACGAAAGAAAAACTCTCCTCGTGTGGCTTCGTGTTATTTCGTGGATGATTAACGTGCCATTAACTCTTCAATCTCTTCCACATGCTTCGGCGCTTTGCTCGACAGGATGTGGTTGCCGTCCTCTGTCACGAGCACGTCGTCTTCGATTCTGACGCCAATGCCAAGATACTTTTCGGGAATCTCTTTGGTGTTCGCCGCGATGTAGATGCCTGGTTCGACCGTCATCACCATGCCGGGTTCAAGCTGGCGCGATTCGTCCTTGATGTGATAGCGGCCCACGTCGTGAACGTCCAGCCCGAGGAAATGCCCGATGGTATGCATGTAGAACTGTTTGTACTTCTCTTCCTTGATGAGCGTTTCGACATCGCCTTTAAGGAGTCCGAGACGCACCATGCCTTCGGTCAGGACTTCGGTTGCGCGCTTATTAATATCCTGCGGGCGAGAGCCGGGGCGCACCATCTCTATGCAGGTGAGCTGGGCCTCCAAAACCAGGTCGTAGATTTCGCGCTGCCCTTCCGTAAAGCGACCGTTGACGGGGAAGGTGCGCGTGATGTCTGCCGCATAGCCTTTGTATTCCGCGCCTGCGTCAATCAAAAGGAGGTCGCCGTCTTTAAGCTCCGCGTCGTTGTTGATGTAGTGAAGGACGGTCGCGTTTGCGCCGCTGCCGACGATTGAGGTGTAGGCCGGAGCGTTCGCGCCGCTCTTGCGGAAGTGGTATTCGATGAGCGCTTCGACTTCATACTCTTTCATGCCGGGTCGCGCCTGAAGCATCGCCTCGCGGTGTGCTTCCGCCGAGATGTCTGCGGCGCGTTGCATGTGCTCGATCTCTTCCGCGCTCTTGAAGAGACGCATCTCGTGCAGGATTGCGCCAGTGTCAATGACGGCTTCGGGCGCGCGCATGCCGCGTCGGCCCAGAGCGCGCAAGCGTCTAATCTGTGCGACGACGGTTTCATCCAAATCAGGATTGCCGTTGCCGATGCGGTAATAAAGATTGGTCGCGCCGTTGAGAATCTCGCCGAGTTTTTCGTCGAACTCGCTGATGGGGTAAGCTTCGTCCGCTCCAAACTCACTCTTCGCGCCTTCGACTCCTGCGCGTCGTCCGTCCCAAATCTCCCTTTCAGGATCGCGCGGGCGAACGAAGAGCGTGTACTTCTGCTCTTTTGACGGAGCGACGACCGCGATGGCTTCAGGCTCGTCGAAGCCCGTCAGGTAATAGAAATCTGAGTCCTGACGATAGCGATAATTTGTGTCGTTCGAGCGTGTGGCTTCGCGCGCGCTCGCCACAATGGCAACGGAATCGGGATTCATGCGCTTGATGAACTCTGCGAGTTGTGGTCTTTGCATTGGATGGGTTCTCCTCTGTTTAAGGGCGTTTCGAGATGCAATGATTTTGAAAGAGCATTGTAACCGAGAGGCGGTATGACTTGGAAATGTGCTTGCGGCTTGATGGAAATTTATTCGCGCAAAGAAATTGTGAGAGAGACGCACGGAAACTGCCACTTTCAAACAGTAGTCTGAAGCGTAAAGTAATCATCATCAGACAGAAACCAGGGAGGTGTTAGCATGGCAGAGAAACTGAACGGGTTACGAGTCGCAATTCTCGTCGCGGATGGATTCGAGCAGGTGGAGATGACTGAGCCGCGAAAGGCTCTCGACGAAGCGGGTGCGCAGACGAGCATCGTCTCGCCAGCAGAAGGCGAGGTTCAAGGTTGGAACCATCACGACAAGGCAGATAAGTTTCCGGTTGATGTCCCGCTGGCGGAAGCTAATGCAAAGGATTTCGACGCGCTCCTCTTGCCCGGAGGCGTAATCAATCCTGACCAACTCCGCATGAAACCGGAAGCAGTCAATTTCGTCAAAGAGTTTTTCGAGGCGGGCAAGCCTGTGGCGGCCATCTGTCACGGCCCCTGGACTCTTGTCGAAGCTGACGTTGTGCGCGGGCGCACAGTCACATCTTGGCCTTCGATTAAAACTGATTTGAAGAACGCAGGGGCTGAGTGGGTTGACGAGAAAGTTATTGTGGACAATGGCCTTGTGACAAGCCGCAAGCCGGACGACATCCCTGCCTTCAACCAGAAGATGATCGAGGAGTTCGGTGAAGGACAACATCAGAAACAGCAGGCGGCGGCAAGTTAAGCAACGGAAAGCATGCAGCGATGTTGTCCCTAAGGGACAACAGGATATTAGCCGGTGGCAAGCCGCAAGGCGCAGCCACCGGATGGAGAGCGTAAAAATAATCGCGTCCCGAAGGGACGCCGGACATTTGTTGGATTTATTCCGCAAAATATCCGGCGTCCCTTCGGGACGCGATTGATGTAATTCGTCGTGGATTCCGGTGGTTGCACCACCGGCTAATTTCCATCATCCCTTCGGGATGTCTTTATTGACACGTCACGCATTCTGTCTTAAATCATATTGTCCGGTTCTGCTCTAACACCAAACGGTACTCGAATCTTTCGTCAACGGAGACAATTATGAAGAGAGGCTTGCATCGCCAACTCGTCAATTTCAGCCTGTCACTCATTCTGTTCACAAGCGCCACGCCAATCAATCGAGCAGCGATGCCTGATTCAGCTACGAAAAACGCGCAGCAAGGAGCGCAAACTATGCCCTGGATGAAAGAATCAATGCAAAAGATTGAAAGTGAGTTGATCGCGAAATACGGCGAAGGGCAGCGCGCGCGCATTGAGCGTGGGGTCAGGCAGGTCGCCAGCTTCTGGCGTGCTGAAGACGGTGATGCAAGCATCTTTGAAGATTTCGTGCGGACGAACTTCGCTGGCGATCAGGCGACACTCGACACCTTGTTCGAACGCTTCGAGCATAACCTTGAGATGATTGACGGCCACATGCAGGAGATCGGGCGCGAGTTTCGCCAGCAGTCGGATTTAGATTTGGGTCCGATCATGCCCTTTGATGATGTCTTTGCTGGTTACGATCCGTCGGCTCATGTGACCGATGATTTCTTTCAGAACAAGCTGGCCTTCACAGTCCTGTTGAATTTTCCGCTGACAACTTTGCAAGAGCGTCTCAATGAAGGCGAGAAATGGTCGCGCCGTCAGTGGGCCGAAGTTCGCCTCGCGCAGAGATTCTCCAAACGCATTCCGGCTGACGTGAACTTGAGCATAGCTCAGGCTTCAGCCGAATCAGGCCGCTACATCGCCGAATACAACATCTGGATGCATCACCTCGTTGATGAGAAAGGCAATCGTCTCTTCGCGCCCGGCTTGCGGCTGCTCTCGCATTGGAATCTGCGCGACGAGATCAAGGCTGACTATAGCGACGCGCAGAATGGTCTTGCCAAGCAGCGCACTATTCAACAGGTAATGGAGCGCATCGTCACGCAGACGATTCCAGCGATTGTTGTTAATAATCCGAATGTTGACTGGAACCCTTTCACGAATGATGTGAAGCGCGCAGCCGTTACGGACAACACTAACGCGCTGACCGGAGGCATGACGAATCTCTCGCCGATTACAAACGCGCCCGAGCCGAACACGCGTTACGCCAAACTGCTCCTGGATTTTCAGGCTTCGAGAAAAGCAGACCCATATTCGCCGACCGCGCCGACCTTGATCGCGCGCCGCTTCGACGAGGACCGAGAGATACCCGAAGAGCGCGTCAAACAGATGTTCGAGCAACTGCTCTCTTCGCCGCTCGTCCCGCAGGTTGCCAAGTTGATTGAGTCGCGCCTTCAACGCCCGCTTGAACCCTTCGACATCTGGTACAACGGCTTTCGCCCGCGCGGCGCGTACACGGAAGCCCAGCTCGACGCGATTGTTCAGAAGAAATATCCGACCGCCGAAGCTTACAAAAAAGATATTCCGAATCTGCTCGTGCAACTAGGCTTCACAAAAGAGCGCGCCGAGTATTTAGCCAACAACATCATCGTTGACCCGGCGCGCGGCTCAGGCCATGCGATGGGCGCGAGCATGCGCGAAGCCAAGGCTCATCTGCGAACGCGCGTTGAAAAAGGCGGGATGAACTACAAGGGCTTCAACATCGCCGTTCACGAGATGGGGCACAACGTCGAACAGACCTTCTCGCTCAACCAGATTGACTACTACACGCTGCAAGGCGTGCCGAACACAGCGTTCACAGAAGCGCTCGCTTTCGTCTTTCAGGGCCACGACCTGGAGCTTCTTGGACTCGCAAAGCGCGATGCGAAGACGCGCGCTCTTAAAACTCTGGACGACTTCTGGGGCGCATACGAGATCGCCGGAGTCGCGCTCGTTGACATGGCCGTCTGGCACTGGATGTACGATCACCCCGCAGCGACGCCTGCCGAATTGAAGGACGCGACGATTCAGATTTCCAAAGACATCTGGAACAAGTATTACGCGCCCGTTTTCAAAAAGCGCGATGTCGTCCTTTTAGGCATCTACTCGCACATGATTGATTCATTTCTTTATCTTCCAGACTACCCCATCGGCCACATGATCGCCTTCCAGATAGAGGAGCAGATGGACAAGGCCGGAAACCTCGGCGCGGAGTTCGAACGCATGGCCAAAGAGGGCAGCGTCATCCCGGACCTCTGGATGAAGAAGGCCACAGGCGCACCCGTTGGACCGGAGGCTTTGTTGACAGCGACCGGCAGGGCGCTCAAGGAGATCACTCCATAATGTGAATATAGCAAAAGCTAATCATCGTTCTGTTTTCAGCATCTATGTATTTACAATCTCATCTGAAAGGATTTCTATCATGTCACGTAAGCGAATCACAGCATCGGAAAATCCAGCCACTTTGCTACTACCACAAGAGTTATTAGATAAGCTCGGCGTAAATGACGGGGATGAGATTGATGTGTCGGTTGTGGATCGCACGTTGGTTTTACGTTCATTGGAGGAAGCTGAACGCGCGAAAAAGATCGAGGCTGCGACTAAATCAGTTTTCGACCGTCGCAAGAGTGCCTATGAAGAATTAGCCAAAGGGGTCGAATAAGAGTGTGTCCTTTCTGTTTCCCAGAAAACAAGAGGTTCTGGATATTCACGCCCAGTTGATAGAAGCGTTCGGCGGCTCGCATGGTTTACGGGACGAGGGCGCGCTGGAATCTTCGTTGGCTGCTGCTGAGAATCGTGAGTATTACGAGAATGCTGACCTCGGGACTTGCGCCGCCACCTACGCTTATCACCTCTCTCAAGCTCACGCCTTCGTTGACGGCAATAAACGTATAGCAGCGGCGGTCTCTGAAATCTTTCTTGAAATCAATGGCGCACGCCTGGATATGACTAACGAACAAATTGTCAGGACGTTTCTGGATATTGCTGCTGGCGTTTTGTCTCGTGATGAAGTCGAGCAGTTGTTTCACCAGTGCGTGGAAGATTTATGAAAAAACCAAAAGCCGTCAAAGAACTCAAAGTCGAACGCCCACCCCGCACGACCGTGTCCGAGAAGGAAGCCTTGAAGCGCATGAAAGAGTTTTTCAAACGGAAGGCGCGGTTCCTTGCCACCGCCCGAACGGGTAAAAGTCAAAGTGAACATTCCTAAGCGGCTGAAGGCTGAATGCTGATGACGACGGATTTCGACGCGGGCGTGTTGCTCTTTTCGGCGACGCTGCCGATAGGGACGAGGACGTTCGCTTCAGGGAAATAGGTTGCGGCGCAGCGTCGCGGGATGCTGTAAGGGACGACGACGAAGCTCTTGGCTGTGCGCTCTTCATCGTTGAAGTGGCTGGTGAGGTCAACGAGTTGTCCCTCTGTGAGTCCCAATTCGCGCACGTCTTCCGTGTTCAAGAAAACGACGCGACGACCGTTACGAATTCCGCGATAACGATCATCAAGTCCATAAATCGTCGTGTTGAATTGATCGTGGCTGCGGATGGTCATCATCATGAACTGTCCGGCCCCGAGGTCGTGAACGGGCAGCGGGTGAACTGTGAAGTGCGCTTTCCCCGTTGCAGTCTTGAAGCTGCCCTCGCGCGCTCCGTTCGGAAGATAAAAACCTCCAGGCTCGCGCACCCGCCCATTGTAATCTTCACAGCCTGGGACGACGCGCGCGATTGAGGAACGAATCAAGTCGTAATCTCCAGCGAGCTTGAGCCAATCAACGTTGCTTCGCTCTTTTAAAGTCGCTGCGGCAAGGCGCGCGACGATCATGGGTTCGCTCAACAAGTCAGGCGATGCAGGCTCCAGTGTCCCGCGCGATGATTGGACGACGCCCATAGAATTCTCGCAACTGACGAACTGTTCGCCCATCTCTTGCACATCTCTTTCCGTGCGACCGAGGCAGGGAAGTATTAAGCCTCGCTCGCCCGTGATGAGATGCGCGCGGTTGAGTTTCGTCGAGACGTGAGCGGTGAGGCGCATGCGTCCCAAGGCTTCGGCTGTGTATTCAGTGTCGGGCGTAGCTGAAAGAAAATTTCCGCCGAGCGCGAAGAAGACTTTGCACGCGCCTTCGTGCATGGCCTTGATTGATTCCACAGTGTCCAGACCGAACGCGCGCGGCGGCTCGAACTGAAACTCTTTCGAGAGGCTATTGAGAAAGCTTTCGGTGGGACGCTCCCAGATGCCCATCGTCCTATCGCCCTGCACATTCGAGTGGCCGCGCACGGGACAAGCGCCCGCTCCAGGCTTTCCTATCTGACCGCGAAGCAAGAGCAGATTCACTATCTCCTGAATGTTGGCGACAGCATTTCTATGCTGTGTCAGTCCCATCGCCCAGCAGACGATTGTTCGATTGGACGCGATAAAAATGTTCGCGGCTTCGCGCATCTGTTCGCGTGTGATGCCGCTCTGCTCGACTATCTCATCCCAACCGACAGCCCTTAACGAATTCACGAAATCGTCGAAGCCTTCTGTTTGAGCTTCGATGAACTGATGATCGAAGACGTGACCTGGGCGACGCTCCTCCTCTTCGAGCATCTCTTTCATGATGCCTTTGAGAAGCGCGACATCGCCGTTGATGCGGACCTGTAGAAAGAGGTCTGCAAGCTCAGTCCCCTGGCCGAGCATGCCGAGAATTTCCTGCGGATGCTTGAAGCGAATGGTTCCGACCTCAGGCAGCGGGTTGATGTGAACAATCTTCGCGCCACCTCTTTTCGCTTTTTGCAAAGAGGTCAACATGCGCGGGTGATTCGTGCCCGGATTCTGGCCGATGATGAAGATTGCTTCGGCCAGATCGAAATCTTCGAGCGTGACTGTGCCTTTGCCGATGCCGATTGTTTCAGTCAGAGCGGAGCCGGAGGACTCGTGGCACATGTTCGAGCAGTCCGGCAGATTGTTCGTGCCGAATTGACGCGCGAAGAGTTGATAGAGAAACGCCGCCTCGTTGCTCGTGCGCCCTGACGTGTAGAAGATCGCTTCGTTGGGTGATTGAAGAGCATTTAGTTCATCTGCAATCAACGCAAATGCATCGTCCCAACTGATGGGTTCGTAATGCGCGCTCTCACGTCGGAGCAGCATAGGCTCTGTGAGTCGCCCTTGCTTGCCGAGCCAGTAATCGGATTGTTTTGAAAGCTCTGGGACGCTCATTCTTCGAAGAAGGCGCGCGTGACCCTCTTTGTCGTGGCTTCTTCGGCGACGGCCTTCGCGCCGTTCTCGCAGAACTCGGCGTGCGGACGCTCGCCGTCAGGCTCAGGCCAGGCGCAGCCCGGACAATCGAAACCATTTTTCTGATTGACGGAAAGCAGAGTCTTGAGGCTGCGCCGCACGCCCATCTCGCGCAATGAATGTTTCATGGTCGAGACGATTGCGGGAACGCCGCCAGCGACCTTGCTTCTCTCTTTAATCTCAATGCCTTCGGTTTCGACAGGAGGAAGTGATTGCGGATTGGGACCAGCAGATTGCGGATTTGAAGGTAGGTTATTCTTCTGCCCGCCTTCGTTATGCCCTTCGACGTTGTAGTGTGTAGGCTGTGTCGCGCTGGCGTGCTCTTCGGTCGCTTTCTGTAATTGCTGCTTGCTCATTCCACGCCAATTCTACAGCATCTATTGATTATTATTGTAGGGACAAGCCCTGCCCTACAAGTTCAGTTGTAAACCAAATTAATTTGCAGGCGCGCGCAAGGTGAACTCTTGGCTTAAGCCGAGCACAAACGTTTCCCACTTCTCTTTGAAAGCATCCATGTCGCTCTCGCCCAAATCGTTTGCAAGGTCTTGTAGCCGGTCGGGTCGTCTTTGCGGTGCGCGTAGAACTCTTTGTAGAACTTTGCGAGCAGTCCCTTCTCTTGCAGGTAGTAGCAGAGATAGCGCGATTGGCCGTAGTTCGTTCCCTTGTCCTCGTTGTAAAAATCGTTTGCGTCCATCGCCAGCAGCGATTTGAACGACGGGACGGCGTGCGCACGGATGGCCTGTTGCAAGCCTGGAAGTCGCCAGTTGGTGAAGCCGTGTATGTGCCCGTCCTGTTCGCCGCTCTGCTCGTAGAGAGAGCCTAAGCCTTCGTTGAACCAGGGCGGGCAGTCCGGGAAATTCGCTTCGACGAACGGATGCACGATCTCATGGACGAGAGTTCCGCCGCCCGTCTCTATGTTCATGATGAGAGCTTTGTGTGCGCTTGAGTAATAACCGTAAGGCGTATCGGGCGTGTCGTTGAAAAATTCGCGCGCATGTTTTCTGTATGACGTTTCATCTTTGAAGAGCCAGATGTCCAGAATCTCCACAGGGTCTTTCTCGAAATATTCCTGTTTCAGTTTCTCGACAGCCCAGCGGACTGTCTCGGCTTGCGCACGGACTGCTGCGGGCGTGCCATCGCCGATGACGACGAAAGGCGATTGAACGATGATCGTAAACTCTTTTGCAGGCAGCTTTTTCTTGAGCTGCTCGACATGGCGCGTTAAATCCGTATCGGGCACTGGAGAGCTTGGCCCAGATTCTTTCGCGGGTGAAGGTGGCGCGTCTCCAGCTAATTGCTGTTGCGACGGCAATGACGGTTCATCGGTTCGATGCGTGACGAAGTAAACGGTCGCCATCAGGACGAGGACAGAGAGAGCCATCGGCGCGAAGAGCGCAAAGGTTCTGGAGTTCGACGTTTGTAATCTCCAACTCGTCATCGCGGAGGTTTGATGCCGCTGTGCACTTCTTAGGCTTGCTGCAAGGGCACTGGAAAACTCGCCGCCTTCATAGTCTTCATGCATCTGCCTTCAAGCAGCAGTTGCTCGAAGCCTTCGACGGGCAGCGGCCTGCAAAAAAGATAGCCTTGCATATCGTCGCAGCGCAGCAATCGCAGGAAGCGCAGTTGATCTTCATTCTCGACGCCTTCGGCTGTGACGCGCAGCTTCAAACTGTGCGCGAGTTGAATGATCGCCATCACAATCGCCGCGTCGTTCGGGTCTGTGCTCATTTCACGGACGAAGGATTGATCTATCTTGAGCGCGTCAATCGGAAGATTTTTGAGATAGGTCAAAGACGAATAACCCGCGCCGAAGTCGTCAATCGAAATCTTGATGCCCATCGCTTTCAATTCGCGCAAGGTATTGATGGCGCTCTCCGTGCTCTTCATGACGGAGCCTTCCGTCACTTCCAATTCAAGCGAGCTGGCATCGAGTCCAGTCTCTTTCAGATGATTGGCGATCATCCGTAACAGGTCTGGCTGTTGAAACTGTCGTGGGCTAAGGTTGACCGCAACACGTAGGTTCGAGAAGCCGAAGTCGTGCCAGGCTCTGGTCTGCGCGCAGGCGGTTCTTAAGACCCATTCGCCGATTGACGAAATCAATCCGGTGTCTTCCGCCAGAGGAATAAATTCCGAAGGAGAGACAAGGCCCATCTCCGGGTGCTGCCAGCGCACGAGAGCTTCCATCCCGACAATTTGGCCTGTATCAACGCTGACTTGCGGCTGGTAATAGACCTTGAACTCGTTGCGCTCAAGCGCCCAGCGGAGCTTGTTCTCAAGCGAGAGTCGCTGCAAAGCGCGCTCGTTCATGTCCGCCGTGTAGAACTGGAAATTGCTTCCGCCATGCTGCTTGGCGCGATAGAGCGCAGCACCGGCATTCTTCAAGAGGTTTTGTGCATCCACAGCATCGTGCGGATAGAGGCCGATGCCGATGCTCGCCGTGACGTAAAGCTCCTGGCCGTCCACTGTGAAAGGTGTATCCAGAATCCGCTGAAAGTTGTGCGCCGTCTCCGCAGCATCGTCTGCATCCTTGATGCGCGTCAGCAGAAAAGCGAACTCGTCGCTCGCAAAGCGCGCCATCGCATCGCCCTCGCGCATGGACGCAGACAATCGCTCCGAGACACTACGAAGCAGTTGATCACCAACCATGTGGCCCAGAGTGTCATTGAACTTTTTGAAGCGGTCTAAAGAGAGGAACATCACGGCCAGAGGTTGACCGGAAGATTCGCCGCGCGTTAAGGCTTCGGTTAGCCGCTCTTCGAACGAGACACGGTTAGGGAGTCCCGTCAACGTGTCATGATAGGCCAGGTAATGAATCTTCTCTTCGGCCTGTTTGCGATCCGAGATGTCCGCGACAATCGCCATCACGCCGCTGACCTCGCCGTCGGGGTCAAGCAGGCGCGTTGTCCAGACGTTGACATCAACGAGCGAGCCATTCTTTCTCCGTCGCACCGTCTCGTAATTCGCCGTCGTCTTTCCGCTCAGCGTGTCGGCGAAGCTCTTCTCGAACGACGCGCGCCTCTCTTCAGGGATGATAGGCACAGGCTTGTTGAGGACTTCGCTCGCCGTCCAGCCAAAGGTTTGCTCCGCCGCCGGGTTCCACATCAAGACATTCGCCTTCGCGTCAACCACAAAGATGGCGAGCGGTGAAGCTTCGATCAGCACGCGCAAAGTCTGGTTGGCTTTGTCCAGGTCAGCCGTGCGTTGTTTAACTACTTCTTCCAGAAAATTCTCGTAATAGCGTTTGGCGCGACGCAGTTCCTGATGTTCGAGCGCGCGCTTAACAGCAGCCTCGACGTGCTGCAAGTCGAAGGGTTTCGTGATGTAGTCGAATGCGCCCGCGCGCAAAGCTTCGATAGCGCTCTCGATGTTCTGCTCGCCGCTAATCATGATGACGACAGTGTCGGGCGAGAGCTTGAGCACTTGCGGCAACATTTCAAGCCCGGTGATCCCGCCCATCATGATGTCGCTCAAGACCAAATCGAAGCTTTTACGTCCGACCGCTTCCAGAGCTTCTTCGCCCGAGCAGACTTCAGAGCACTCGTAGCTGTCACTCAACAACTCGTGTAGAACTTCCCTGATCTGCTCGTCATCGTCGGCGATGAGAAGGCGCGCCTTTTTGTCTGGTGCTTCGGGCATAAAGTGCCTCGCTTTTCAGTTAGAGCTATCCGAACCTGATTTTTAAATGCTAATGCCGCCCTGGGTCGGGACTTTCACGGTCTTCACCGGATGAATGTTGTAACGCTTAATCATGCGCTCGATTGTCTTGCGGTCAACGTCTAGCAGACGCGCGGCAGCCTGTTTATTGCCGCCTGTGTGCGCCAGAACGCGCGCCACATAACGCTTCTCCATCTCTTCGAGCGTGATCCATTCTTCCGGTCCTGCGATTGCTGATTGTGCCGCCTCTTCAGTATCGCCTATGGAGGCTTCAGGACTTCGACGCACACGCTCGGGCAAGTCTTCGGGCCGCACGGCGTGATCGCAAAGGGCTGCGGCGCGCACGACAGCATTTTCAAGCTCGCGTATGTTGCCAGGCCAGGAGTATTGTTCGAGCAAGCGAATCGCCGCGCGCGTGAAGGTGATGGGCGCGTCTCCCTGCGGATGCATACGCTCGGCGAAACGTTTCGCCAACGGCTGTATATCTTCAACCCGCTCGCGCAGAGGCGGCAAGCTGATGGTCACTGCATTCAGCCTGTAGAGCAGGTCCTGACGAAAATTTCCTTTGCTCACCTCAACCTCGGCATCGCGGTTCGAAGCGGCGATGACTCTGACATCAACTCTCTGCGTCTGATTCGAGCCGACGCGCCGAATCTCTCCTTCTTGAAGCGCGCGCAGGAGCTTCACCTGAAAGGCCGGAGTCGTCTCCGTTATCTCATCGAGAAAGACTGTGCCGCCATCAGCTTCTTCCCACAGCCCGCGCCGGTCACGCTCTGCGCCTGTGAATGCTCCGCGCACATGACCGAAGAGTTCTGATTCGATCAACTCCGCAGGAATCGCCCCGCAGTTGACGGCGATGAAAGGTTTATGAGCACGACGGCTGCGGCGATGAATGGCGCGCGCGACGACCTCTTTGCCCGTGCCGCTCTCGCCAGTGATAAGAACGGGCAAGTCCGTCGGCGCGACTCTGCCGACGAGCTTCATCAGATTGACGAAGGCTGCGCTGCGCCCGACCAGATCAATGTCAGAGATGTAGCCCTGTGAAAGCTTCTCTTCCTTTTTGCCGCGCACAGTGGCCGCATGAGTGTTTCTTGAGATGACACGCTCGCGGACGGAATTGGCGAGCACCTGCACTTCTGTCGAGCCGAAGGGTTTCATCAAATAGTCGTAAGCTCCGAGGGCTGCGGCGTCGAGCGCGCCGACAGCAGAGCCGTGCCCGGTCATCAGGATGACCTGCGCGTCCGGCTTCTCTTCCGTAAAACGACGCAGGACTGCAAAGCCGTCTTCGCCGCCGAGCAGCACATCGCAGAAGACCAGAGACCAGGGACGTTCTTCCAACATCTCGTAAGCGTGTTCGGCTGTTTCGGCTTCGGCCACACTCCAGCCATCGTCGCGCAAAACCGTTGAAACAAACTGGCGCACTTGCGGGTCGTCATCAATGACGAGCGCCTGCAACTCTTTACCGGCTGTGAGAGTGTTTGGCTCTGTGCCAGGCGCGGTTGATGAGATTTTGAGGTCATTGGGGTCGAGCATCTTTCACCTAAGCCTTTTCTGATTCCTCGAATGGATCGTGAGAACTGCCATGCAACTCGGTACCGGCGCAGCTTGAGTCTATCCTCGAAACAAGAGTAGAACTTGCCCTCTGGAGAGAGCTTGTTCACCGAAGCCCCTCTCACATCATATCACTCAAACTGTGCGGCAAACAGCCCTATGTGGGGCGTATCGGGACAGCAAAAAGACACTAAAGCAAGGCGACTCATATCACTCAAGCCTATTTTTGTCCGTTTTGTCCGACACGCAGGGGAAGCTTGGCACATGCTATGCCAGAAAAGCGCAGGGTGGAAATCTCAGGGATTGAGAGCGGACTGAAGAGGATTCAGGTGGACGACAGATTACAAGGTGACGGGAATGTGGGAGCCTTCCCGTCATTCTTGATTCAAACCAGCTTCGATTTTAGCGGAAACTACATCCCTGCATAGGATGAGCGAAGCATAAACCAGAAGATAATCAGCAAAATTCCCAGGACGATTCCGGCGATGCCTAAAGGCACTTGAACGGTCGCCAGTTTGGCATGCACAGTCGCGCCGCCTCTGGCCGCCTCAGCATTTCCGCTCAATGCATATTTCGCAATGAGGCCATAGCCGAGCAACGCACCAAGAGCGATTGCGACGATGATACTCGCTAAGAAAACAAGTCCCCACCCCGTCATCAGGAAAGCACCGAAGTAGCCGGAAAGCAATGCGCTAATTAGCTCAAACAATCCCCAAAGTAACAGGATGATGCCGATGATGCCCTGAAAAGGCACCAGCTTGGCAAGAGCCTCTGCTGCATTAGGCTGTTTCTTGGCGATCATGGAGGGAATGGCGAGCGCTCCGGCGATAATGAG
>Ga0268242_1000075_pt1 | contig 15817 bp, 9 predicted proteins | sample BulsoiFelSFmetaG_FD_200253 | JGI IMG/M metagenome (GOLD analysis project Ga0268242, IMG submission 200253) | Bulk soil microbial communities from Mexico - San Felipe (SF) metaG (v2) (version 2) | ecosystem: Environmental > Terrestrial > Soil > Agricultural land | place: Mexico: San Luis Potosi... | reverse complement strand
AACGCTCCTGAGCGCGCATGACGCCAGCGTAATCCACGCCGCGCTCGAAACGATAAGAGGCTTCTGTCCTGAGGCCCAAGACCTTCGACGTGCGCCGGACCGATGCCGGATCAAAGTATGCGCTCTCAATCAACACGTCGCGCGTCTGGTCCGAAATCTCTGAATCTTGACCGCCCATCACGCCCGCGAGAGCGACCGCACGCGCGGCATCGGCAATCACCAGCATCTCCGCATCCAGCTCGCGCAGAGCGCCGTCGAGCGTTCTTAATTTTTCTCCACTCTGCGCCCGGCGAACGATGATGCGATTCTCCGCCAATTTCGACAGATCGAAAGCGTGAAGCGGCTGCCCCTGCTCGTGCAGCACATAGTTGGTGATGTCCGCGACGTTGTTGATCGCCCTCTGTCCGATGGCTTCGAGACGTTTGACCAACCAATCGGGCGAAGGCTTAATCGTCACGCCGCGCACAATGCGCGCTGCATAACGCGGGCACAAATCCGTGTCCTGAATCTCGACAGACGTAAAAGATTCCGCGCGACCTTCGAGGCGCGATGGCGAATCCTCTTTGAGCGCGACACGTCCTTCCCGCGTCGCCGCAGCGACCTCGCGCGCCACTCCCAGATGCGACAGGCAATCCGGGCGATTCGATGTCAGATCAATCTCCAGAACAGAATCGTCCCCGACTTCGTGAACGACCTCGACCGCCAAACCGATGCGCGTCAACAGCTCCGCCAACTCGCGCGGGCTGAGAGTTGTGCTCGTTAATTCTTTAAGCCAGTTGTAGCTGATATTCATAAGTGGTCAGTGGTCAGTGGCCGGTGGTCAGTGTGTTTTCAGCTTTTCAACTGACTACCGGCCACTGACCACTTTTAATTAAATTGCTCAAGAAAGCGCACGTCGTTCTCGAACAGCAAGCGTATGTCGTCGAGCTTATAAAGTAGCGCGGACATGCGGTCTATGCCGAAGCCGAAGGCGAAGCCTGAGAACTCCTCGGGGTCAATGCCGACGGCGCGAAGGACGTTCGGATGCACCATCCCTGAGCCGCCAAGCTCTATCCAGCCGGACTGCTTGCAGATGCGGCAGCCCGCGCCGTTGCACTTGAAGCAACTGTAGTCAACTTCCGCGCTCGGCTCCGTGAAAGGAAAATACGATGGACGAAAGCGCGTCCGCGTCTCTGGCCCAACGAGACGATGGACCATCTCGGTGAGCGTCCCCTTCAAGTGCGCCATCGTAATATTGCGGTCAACGCACAAGCCTTCGACTTGATAGAACATAGGGTTGTGCGTCGCATCCGGCGTGTCGCGGCGAAAGACGCGGCCTGGCGCAATCATCCTGAGGGGCGCGCTCCTGCGCTCCATCGCGTGAATCTGCACGGTCGAAGTCTGCGAGCGCAGAGCGAAGCCTTCGGTCGTGTAGAAGGTGTCGAGCGGATCGCGCGCCGGATGATTCTCAGGAATGTTGAGCGCGGTGAAGTTGTAAAAGTCCGTCTCGATCTCGCGGTCGTCTTCAATCGCATAGCCCAGAGAGACGAAGATGTCTTCGATCTTCTGGCGCAACAGAGTAATCGGATGCAGATGGCCGCGACGCGGACGACGACCCGGCAGCGTCACGTCAATGCGCTCGCGTTCGATTCGCCGAGCAGCAATTTCATGTTTGAGCCTTAATTCAAATTCCTCAATCAAGCGTAGAAAGTCGGCTTCGGTCTGCTGAACAAGCTGACCGAAGGCAGCGCGTTCTTCTGGAGCAACGCGCCCAATTATTTTCTTCACAGATGCCAGCGCACTTTTTTTGCCAGTTTGCTGTGAGCGAAACTCACTGAACTCGCGAGAGAGTGCCTCGACATCGCTCAGGCTCATATTCTCAATTGAGTCGCTTGCCGGTAACTTGTCTGATTCATAATCCCGCAAGCGCAAGCGATCAAAGCGTCCGAACTCATGCTCGAACGCTTTGCGTGCTTCTTCTACTAATTGTCTCGGGTCTTGCTGTTTATCGCCTTCCGGCATTACTTAAAACCCCTCGCTTCCCGTCACGCCGCAGCGCGTTGTTCATTCTCCAAAGCACTCTTGACTTGTCCGGCGAGAGCCGCAAATCCTTCGGGCTGGTTGGCCGCGAGGTCTGCGAGGACTTTGCGGTCCAGCTCAATGCCTGCGACCTTGAGACCATGCATGAACTGCGAATAGTTCAGGCCGCTCAAGCGTGCGGCTGCGCCGATGCGCACGATCCAGAGACTGCGAAAATCGCGCTTCTTCAACTTGCGACCCGTATAAGCGAAATTCAATCCGCGCTCGACAGATTCCTTCGCCGAGCGATAGAGCTTAGACTTTGTGCCGCGATAACCCTTGGCTAATTTCAGTATCTTCTTGCGCCTCTCAAGACGCTTATTTCCACGTTTTGCTCTTGGCATGATTAATTCTCCCAATCAACAGTTGACAGTTCGCAGTGGGCAGTGGGCAGTAAGAACTGTCTTTGTCTTCACTGCCTACTGCCTGCTGCCCACTGCCAACTAATCTTTTAGCTTCTTCCGTATGGCAGCATCGCCTCGACGCGCTTCTGATCGCCTTCGGAAACGATTGAGTCAATATCAAGTTGACGCTTACGTTTAGTTGTTTTCTTGGTCAGAATGTGGCGCGCATGGCTGTGGCCGCGCTTAATCTTTCCCGTCGCAGTCAAGCGAAACCGCTTGGCCGCGCCTTTGTGTGTTTTTAACTTAGGCATAATTGCTCTCCCTAAAGGGAATTTTGAATTATGAATTTTGAGTTTTGAATTAAAAGCCTTTCGCCTTCTTACAATTCAAAATTCAAAACTCAAAATTCATAATTACCCTGGTTCCTTTCTATCAAAATTAACTTATCGGCTGTCCGCCCTGACCCCCGGCTGGCGATGCCTGTTCTGTCTTCCCTCCGCCGCCGCCTTTGTGTCGCTTCGGCGCGAGGATGATGAACATCTGGTTGCCCTCCATGCGCGGGCGAGCTTCGACTTCGCCAACGTCCAAAAGGTCCTTCTCCAGTTTTTCCAGAATGCGCGCGCCCAACTCGCGGTGTGTCATCTCGCGCCCGCGAAACCAGATCGTGGCTTTCACCTTATCGCCACCCTCCAACCATTCGCGCGCGTGCTTCATGCGGTAGTCGTAGTCGTGCTCGTCCGTGCCCGGTCGAAACTTGACCTCTTTGACCGTGATGACGACCTGTTTTTTCTTCGCCTCGTTCGCCTTCTTCTTTGCTTCGTACTGAAATTTTCCGAAGTCAATGATGCGGCAGACGGGTGGCTCCGCGTTGGGCGCGACCTCGACTAAATCCAAACCTTTCTCGCGCGCACGGCGCACGGCGTCGCGTGTGTCCATGACGCCCAATTGCTCTCCGTCTTCGCCGATGACGCGAACCTCGGGGACGCGAATTCTCTCATTAATGCGCGCGGCGGGCTGCCGCCGGTTGTCCGGGCGCTGGCCGCGACCTCGAAAGCCTGTAGCTATTGCTGCACCTCCAAAGTTAGTTGGCAGTTCGCAGTAGGCAGTTGGCAGTAAAACTGTCTTTGTCTTCACTGCCAACTGCCCACTGCCTACTGCCTACTGATTAGTAATCGCACGTGTCCGTACAAGCTCACGCGCCTTCTCCTTGAACTCTGCGAGCGTCATCGTTCCGATGTCGCCTTTGGTTCTTTCACGCACGGCGACCTTGCCTTCTTCCATCTCGCGGTCGCCGAGAACGAGCATGAAAGGAATTTTTTGCAACTGTGCATCGCGAATCTTCGCGCCGATCTTCTCGCTGCGCAGATTCGTCTCGACGCGCAGACCCGCCTCGCGCAGTTCTTGAGCTACGCTCTCGGCATAATCGTTGACCCGATCCGTAATCGGCAGGACCACAGCCTGCACGGGCGCGAGCCACAATGGAAACGCTCCGGCGTAGTGCTCAATCAAGACGCCGAAGAAGCGCTCGATTGAGCCGAAAAGCGCGCGATGCACCATCACAGGGCGATGCGGGCGATTGTCTTCGCCAATGTACTCAAGCTCGAAACGCTCTGGCAGATTGAAATCCCACTGCACCGTTCCGAGTTGCCAGAGCCGCCCGATGGCGTCTTCGATCTTGAAGTCAATCTTTGGACCATAGAACGCGCCCTCGCCCTCGATGCGCTCGTATTCGACGCCGTGTTCTTCGAGAACTCCTGCGAGCTGGCTTTCAGCCTTCGCCCATTCCTCGTCTGTGCCGAGATAGTTCTTGTTCGTCTCATTGCCTTTGACAGACAACTCGAACTTGACTTTCTCGAACCCGAACGTCTTCAAAACGGCGACGACGAAATCAACGCAGTCGCTAATCTCCTTGCGCACCTGGTCCGGTGTGCAGAAGAGATGCGCGTCGTCAACTGTAAACCCGCGCACGCGCATCAACCCGTGCAGCGTGCCTGATAATTCCGCACGATAGACTGTGCCCATCTCCGCATAGCGTTGCGGCAGGTCGCGATAAGAACGCTGCTGCGATTTGTAGATGCCTATGTGGAACGGGCAGTTCATAGGCTTCAAGCGAAACTCCGTCTCTTCAAGTTTCGTCGGCGCGAACATCGAATCGCCGTAGTTCTGCTCGTGCCCGCTGATTTGCCAGAGTTCGCGGCGCGCGATGTGTGGCGTATAGACGAAGCTGTAGGCGCGCTTGTTCAACTCTTCGTAGAGATAATCCTCCATCATCTTGCGGATGATGCCGCCCTTCGGATGCCAGAAGATTAGCCCCGCGCCGTACTGTTCCTGAATCGAGAAGAGATCAAGCTCGCGCCCGAGCCGTCGGTGGTCGCGGCGTTCTGCTTCCTCGCGCCGCTTAATCCAGGCGTCCAACTCTTCCTGTGTGAAGAAGGCCGTCCCGTAGATGCGTTGCATCTGCGGGCGTTCGGCGTCGCCTTTCCAGTAAGCTCCGGCGAGGCTGAGCAGTTTGAACGCGCGCAGCTTGTTCGTGTTGGGCACGTGTGGTCCAAGACAGAAATCTATGAAAGGCGAGCCGTCTATGTAATAGACGCTCACGCGCTCGCCAGCCTTCTCGTCAATCAACTCGCACTTCAAAGGCTCGTCACGCTCTGAGAAAATCTTGAGAGCATCGGCTTTCTGAATTTCGTCGCGGCGATAAGCGAGGTTACGCTTGGCAATGTCGCGCATGCGCTTTTCGATGACGGGCAAGTCTTCTACCGTCAATGGGCGCGGCGCGATGACATCGTAGAAGAAGCCGTAGCGCGGGTCGTCGAGAAGCGCAGGCCCAATGCCGAGCTTCGTTCCGGGGAAAAGATCGAGCACGGCAGCCGCCAGGAGGTGTGCCGTCGAATGTCTCAGCACGTCCAGCCCTTCGAGCGTCTGCGGCAGCACAGGCTCGATCTTGACAGGCTCGCCGTTCTCCTGGCCGGTCAGCGTGTAGCCCAAGTCAACCTCGCGCCCGTTGACGCGGGCTGCCAGTGCCTGCTTCGCAGCATCGCGGTCCAGCTTCTTCAAAGCTTCCGCGACCGTGACGGGCGCAGCGAGTTGGGCGCTCGCACCTTCATTCAGTTGGACGTTAATTTCGCTCATCTTCTTTGGTCTCCGCTTTGGTCAAAAATTTTGCGGCCAGGAAAAGCTCGCAAAGCCAAGCCGCTGGCCTGAATGTGGCCGAACCGGCTTTTGGGCCTCTCGACTGAAAGCGTCAACCGAATTTTTGTGTGCGCCGATTGTGTAAAACGGCAACTACTAAATGATCGGATTCGATAGGAGCGCCTTCGCCGGGCCGCCATTGCTTTGTGGAGCAGGCTCAGCCTCTATTTAGTTTCAGAATCGAGTGTACGTTCGATTCATGCGAAGGTCTTCTGGAGCTTCCTATCAAAAATTTGAAAATCCGCGTGGCAAGGCTCAAACGAGAACCGCAACCACCAACTCACGTCAAAACGACGAGGCTGAATTGTAGCAAAGCAGTCTTGAAAAGCGCAACCGATTGAGAATCGTTTTAAGGTTCAAAAGGTTTACAGTTGAAGATTAAGATCAAAACGCTGGCCTGTCTTTGTCAGCAACACGTTGCCTTCATTGCTGATTGAATGTGAGGTTACTGCCGCCTCGTTTATTTCTTAGTGGACAGAGATTTAATTCAAGACTCAGGGGTAAAGTTGATTTGAGTTTGGAAGGGTGAGGCTCACGCTGCCTCACCCCTCTCTGGGCACGCTCCGATGGAGGAATGCGGGACATCGAAACGCGCTTTCAGGAAATCTTCTTGGACAGCAAATGCGTCGTAACCTTCATGTTCGTTTAGTCTGTCGCCTTTGCCAGGCGAATTAGCCTACTGTGCATTTTTCGCCTCTAATGGCGTTGAACATGAGCTGTTCTCGAAGGAGAACTCACGAGGCTCTCCACCCGGTATCCGTCTGAGAGTCAGCCCCGGCTCGATTTTTCCTACTTGACCCAGCCCAGGGTTTTCACAAGTCTCCGGCGAGATGTTATAGCACCCGCGAAGGGAAACAGACAGAAGGGGTGTCCTTGGATCAAAAGTTAGATTGACGGCCATAGCCAGCAGATGGCTGCTCATGGCTCTCACGGAAAGATCTCCGTGCAATGGTTCTCCTGAGTTTGGTGTGATCGTAAACGTCTTGCCTTCAAGTTTAATCGTCGCTGGCCCACTGAGGCCCTTCTCGGGAAAATTAATCGTCCCTTCGCATGTTCCAGTGACATTGATTGGCTCTCCGATTTTGTATCCGCCGTTCGTAGCTGCTGGAGGATTTCTCCTCCTTTGAGCGCCTTTGCCGCGCCGTTGAGCTTGAACGTTGTAGGATAGAGGAATGACCAATATCACGGTGATAATCGCCATAACGCTCCATCGGAGCGTCGTGAATCTTACGCAACTATAGTCCCATCGTTTACTCAATGCTGCTCCTCCTGTCTGGCTATTTCATAGCTGTTGATTACGGCGATTTTTGAGAGTGATAATTCTCATCTCTGTTAAAGCTGGATATGCTCTGCCCGTATCAATTTCTTGGAGTGAGGCTCATCCATGAGCCTCACTCCAAGAAATTTGCGTTCTATCTCTTACCTCTGCGACGCATCCTCCGGTGAGGCTTACGCCCTGCTTTTGGATGACGAGTGACAGTCACCTTGTTGGGACATTCAGAGCATGGCATGCTAGTCTCATTGTATGCCGATATCGGTTCTGGAAGACCCAACGGACAGACATACAACTCGACCCTTAGATGTTGGTAGCAATCAGGCATAACCTTTACCTTGACACGCTGCTCTGTGTTAATCTTGCGCCTCTTGTACAGATAATCCATAGCGCGATCAGCTCGCCGCTGCCCTTCACCTTCACATGTTCCCCAAATGAAGTAGTAACCGGTTGCGCTCGGATCGTCTTGCAACGCGCTAGCGAAATTATCGAGACGCGCTTTCTCATCATCGAACTTGAGGTCATTATATTCATCAAACTTCTTACAAGCGTAAGTGGGGCATTTGACCTTACAGGTATACGACTTCGTTACCGGATCACATCCCTCTACATAAACTGTCACGGTCGCCGTCACCTCGTACGCCGGGCAGTAATCCGTTACCGTGATCTTGTCAGTAGGTTTATCCTCCTGAATTTTACCAGCCGACACAGTCCACTCGTATCTCTGAATCAGACCAAGATCAATTCCAGAAACCGTCGCAGTAAATTTGACCTGATATTCCTGTTCCGGGTCTGCATCCGGCGTTGGCGGCGCGCAACTGACCTCAACTTCTGGCGTCAGCTTTTTAACGCGACATCGTTTGGGCGTCACTTTCTGGGACGCCGTTCTAACACAACTACCATTGCCGCAAAGATAGGTTGCTTCGACTGTAATCGTGTACTCCGTGTCTGGTAGCGCGTTGGAAAAGTCTAAGGCAACCGTCGAGTTTCCGCTTTGGGGAGTGAGGCTGACTTCCTCTCTGGCATTATCCTTACCTGCCCTTTTAACGGACCACTCCCATGTGAAGTCGAGCGCTTTCTCTTGCGGGGTCAATTGATATGCGTAAGGCGCGCGATTGCCCTTCTGTATAGTGAAATTAACTATATCTGCCGAGAGGCTGGCCTTCGTCGAAGGTGTGCAGTCACTATCTGCCACTTCGCATTTACCGGGGACGGCTGGAAGCCATATTGCAGATATTTCAGGCAATGAGACCTGGAAATCATATGACTCTGGAGGCTCTGGCGCGTTACGATGACCAATCCAGAACTGAGCAATAAACCCATTGGCATCATCACTCGGGATGAAGCCGCGCGGGAACGAGCCGGTGGTCGAAGCAACCGTCGTCGCTGGAATCACCGTCAGCGGCTGAGGCCCGATTGGATTAACGTTCGTAATTTGGTTGACAGTAGTATTGAAATCAGTTCCATTAAAGGCCGACTTATCCTGCTGATTGATGTGCATGCGATAAGCCAGGCCAAAGCCCAACCAGCGATGCGGATAAATCTTCACACCAGCCAGCGCCTCAACCGGACTGTTCTCAAACGCATTCGGTGTCCGCCCGCCGACATACTGCGTCGAGCGCAACTCCAAGATGGGCTGGAAGTACTTATTGATCGGAAAGTCGAACCCGACGCCTGCAATGAACTCATCCGGCCTGTCTAACAGAACGGCTTTCGTCCCGCCGAATGTTCCCTTCGGATTGCTGTTGAGAATGTAGCCCAGATTGGCCGAGACATTGACCGAACGGCTCAAGCGCCCATCAACCGCCAGCACTAAACCGAAGTCGCCGATGTCGCCGCCAGGCCCTGAGCCTCTCTGCATCTGGTTGAAGCCCGAGAAGTCGTCAGCCTTGTCCGGATACCAGCGATAGAACGGGATCAAGGCCACGCCGAGCGGATTCTTCGTGCTCGTCAATCGCCACTTGGCGCCAACGACGAAGTTGGTGAAGCTCGATTGACCATACAAGCGATTGACAAACGGCGCGTCAGGCAAATAAGTCGGAGCCACCGTATATGTCGCTGGCACGGTCGTCGCAAGCGTCAAAAGCGTCGGCGGCAACGTCGTCGTCGCCAACACGATGCCTGGCAGGATGCCGCCGACGGGCGAGCCGATGCCAGGGAAATTGTCCGCCGGACCAAAGTTCCCACTATTGGGCTGAACTACGGGAGCACCCAGCGTGAAGGTGCAACCCGGACAGCCAAAGTTGCCATTGGGTCCATTGCCTGCGCCCTGACCAAAGCCTCCGGCTGAACCGCCCGAGAACGGAAACTGCACGAACGGCTGGTTGAAGGCCGGACGAAAGACTGCCAGTCCGGCGATATTGACGCCCGTTGCGTTCGGAGCCAGAACAATAGCTGGCCCCGAGCCTAAGAATGGAAACTTCAACTGCGAATTGGGCAGATAAAAGCTCGAAAGATTCTGCGGACTGTTAACTTTGATTCCGCGATACCCATTAGTCTTGAAGAACAACTCCAGATGGTCTCCAAGTCCAACATTGAACGAAAGCGGCACGTCCGTTATGTCAACGTTGCCGGGATCACGGTCATAGTTGCTGTAAGCAATTGAGAAAGTGTACTCTCCGCGACGAATCGTCTGCCCGTCGTAGATAGTAAAGAGTCCTGTAGGCCCGCCTTCGGGGCCGCCTGTGCCTACGGCTGGAGACAGGTTGCGTGGATCAGTCTCCGGCCTTAACGTTTGAGCTGATACTGCGGCACACAATATCAACGTCGTGAGCGCAGCAACCAGCGCTCTTCTCGCGAGTCTCAAGCTTTTGGTATTAAGTCCGTCTTTTATGTGGGACATTTGACACTCCAATCTGCCAAGATGAGGAATTCATATTCGGCAGGCGATTACCGGCTGTTGAGTAATCACCTGACCAGAAACAGGGTTCGACGTTTATCGTTATTACCGACGCCAGCGCTCTTAAAGCACCAGAAGAATTCTGCCCATCCATTTGGATGGAAACGATAGCAACGAGACGGATACCTAAAAGTTAGGGGTTGACCGCAAGACGGCGCTTACGCTCTATCCTTAGAGGAGATATCCATCCTCCTACAGAAGATCGAATGAATATGAAAAGAAATTAAGGACAAATTAGCCAATGTGCGCTTCCATTCAGCGTTTTGAATCAACTGCCTGGAAAGGTTGCTAGTCTTACCTTAAGTCGAGCATTTCCGTATGAGCTAAGAGATCGGATTTATTTATAGAACTAGCTCCTGAGAAAGTAAGCTTTCCAACGTAGGTCAAGAGAAATTAGGAGCCGACTCTAAAAACTATGAAGCGGCGACAAAATACGATACTAATTACAATGTGTCAACAATAAAGATTCGCTTGCAAGACACATTGCCAAAGCGCCTTCTTTGCTGCTGGCATCCTTATCAAAATATTCCTTTCTCTCTCCCTGCTTCGCCTTCTGAAAGAATCGGGTTATGATGTGAGTTTGCCGCAGCACAGGAATCTCTCGCTATGCGGTGCGGCAAGCTTTCAGAACCATGATTGAAGAAGCCATAGAAGTGCGCGGCGCGCGCGTCAACAATCTCAAGAACATCTCTTTTTCCATTCCTGTGGGACGCCTGACGGTCGTCACTGGCGTCTCAGGCTCAGGCAAATCATCGCTCGCCTTCGACACCATCTATGCCGAAGGTCAACGCCGCTATGTCGAATCTCTTTCGGCCTACGCGCGGCAGTTTCTTGAGCGCATGGACAAGCCTGACGTGGACGAGGTGCGCGGCATCGCGCCCGCAATCGCCATCCGCCAGAAGAATTCCACGCGCAATCCGCGCTCGACCGTCGGCACACAGACGGAGGTTTACGACTACCTGCGCCTTTTATACGCGCGCGCAGGGATAACCTATTGCCGTGTCTGCGGGCGCGAGGTGCATCGTGACTCGCCCGAATCCGCCGCGCAGGAAGTTCTCGACACGCTCACGGAAGGAACACGCCTTTACGTTCTCTTCCCGGCGGAAGCGGGCCTGCGCGTCGAGACAAACGGCAACGGAAACGGCAAGAAGAAAGAGACTGCGCGCAAGCGAAAGGCTCAACCTCAGTCGGACACGCTCAGCCGTCAGATGGTCACGGCACACATCATGAGCCTGATGCAGCGCGGCTTCACAAGACTCTATGATGCTGGCGGGCGTCAGACGATAGACCTCAGCTCGCCGGACGATTACACGCGCGCGGACTTCGATAACATCTATGTCCTCGTTGATCGTCTCGTCGCACGCACGGATGTGCGCGAGCGTCTGGTTGATTCGCTTGAGACCTGCTTTCAGGAAGGTCACGGCGTCGCGGTCATCGAGACTGTCGAGGATGAGCCGAAGCGTCTGCGCTTCTCCGAACGTTTCGAGTGCAAGTATGACGGGACTGTTTATGCTCAGCCAGAGCCGCGACTCTTTAGCTTCAACAATCCTTTCGGCGCATGCCCGACGTGCCAGGGATTTGGCAATACCATCGGCCTTGACCTGGACCTGGTGATTCCGAATCCGATGCTCAGTTTAAGTCAGGGCGCGATTGAGCCTTGGACGAAACCTCAGTTTGAGTGGGCCAGGACAGAATTGAAACGCTTCTGCAAGCAGGAGCGGATTCCGATGGACGTGCCCTACATGGAATTGTCCGGCAACGACCAACAGTCAATCGTCGAGGGCAAAAGTCACTGGGGCGGCGTGCGCGGTTTCTTCGATTGGCTTGAGACGAAGAAATACAAGCTGCACATACGCGTCTTCCTCTCGAAATATCGCGGCTACACGCTCTGCCCGGATTGCGGCGGAGGACGGCTCAGGCAGGAAGCGCGTGACGTGCGCGTCGGAGGCAAAACGTTGCCGGAAGTCTGCGCGCTCTCGATTAAAGATTCCGCGACCTTTTTTGATGAGCTTCAATTATCAACCGAGCAAGCGGCAATCTCCGAGCGTGTCTTGTTTGAAGTTCGTCGTCGCCTGCGCTTTCTGGTTGATGTCGGTCTTGATTACTTAACGCTCGACCGGCTCGCTTCAACACTCTCAGGCGGCGAAGCACAGCGCATACAACTCGCCACCAACTTAGGCTCGTCGCTCGTCGGCGCGCTCTACGTTCTGGATGAGCCTTCAATCGGTCTTCATCCACGCGACAGCGAACGTTTGATTCGATTGCTTCATAACCTGCGCGACATAGGCAACACAGTGCTCGTCGTCGAGCACGACCCCGAGATGATGCGCGCCGCAGATCACATCTTGGACATTGGCCCTGCGGCTGGCGAACTCGGCGGGCAGGTGATTTACGAGGGCGACTTCGATCACTTGCTTTCCGACAAAGCTTCGCTCACGGCGCGTTACCTGCGCGGCGAGGCCGAGATCAAAGCTCCGAAGCAGAGACGCGCTCCGCAAAAACGCCGTTTGAGTTTGCATAATGCGTCCGAGCACAACTTGAAGAACATCAGCCTCGACATCCCGCTCGACATGCTCGTCTGCGTCACGGGCGTCTCAGGCTCTGGCAAGTCAACCTTGATTCACGATTGCATCTACGCTGGTCTGAAGAAGCAGCGCGGAGATTGGCAGGGGCACGTCGGCGCGTTTCAGAAACTGGATGGCGGGCAGTTCGTTGATGACGTGATCCTCGTTGACCAATCGCCCATCGGTCGCACGCCGCGCTCGAACCCGGTCACTTACATCAAGGTCTACGACGCAATCCGCGAAGCCTTCGCTTCGACCAGAGAAGCGCAGGCGCACGGCTTCGACCCGTCGTTTTTCTCCTTCAACGTCCCCGGAGGTCGCTGCGAAGTCTGTCAGGGCGACGGCACGGTCACGGTCGAGATGCAATTTCTGGCCGATGTCGAATTGATCTGCGAAGAGTGCAAGGGGACGCGCTTCAAGCCGCAAATCTTGGACGTGCGTTATCGCGGGAAGAACATCAACGATGTGCTCAACATGACCGTGCGCGAAGCGATGACCTTCTTCCGCGACGTGACGAAGATTACGAACAAGCTGCGCGTGCTCGATGATGTCGGCTTAGGCTACCTGCGACTCGGCCAATCGGCGACGACGCTTTCTGGTGGCGAAGCCCAGCGCGTCAAACTCGCAGCGCATCTGGCGAAACGCACGGGCGCAAAAACGCTTTACATCTTCGACGAGCCGACCACCGGCTTGCACTTTGACGACATCAACAAACTGCTCGCAGCCTTCCGCGCGTTGACTGATGCGGGCGGCTCTCTTCTCGTCATCGAGCACAACCTGGATGTCGTCAAGACCGCAGACTACATCATAGACCTTGGACCAGAGGGCGGAGAGCGCGGCGGCCACATCGTCGCCACAGGCACGCCCGAAGAGATCATGAAAGTCAAAGAATCTCACACGGGAAGATTTTTGCGCGAACACCTCTCGCGCGCGAACGGCCATCACCATTAGACGAACCCCTCAGTCAACAGAGACCTCGCCTGCTGCTCGCGCCTTCACGCACTCCTGACGGCAAGATAACGTCTGCCGCTCCTCAATAGGATCAGATCGTCAATCGTCAATCGTGATAAGAAAGACAAGCTCTTTCTATTTTCGATTCACGATTCACGATTCACGACTTTAGCTTCACGCGATAGAGCATGAACTTGCCGACGCGCTCGCCCGCGTCACGCTCGTACCAGCGGTCAAGGTTCGAGAAGTCCAGCGCGCCGTCTGCGTCCATGACGATGTAGGAGAGAGGAAAGCGCGCGGCGCGCTCGCGGTTGAAATTTGCGATGTACTCGGCATAGCGATTGGCTTCTGCCGTGATCTCTTCGTGCGTCAGAGGTGTCGAGTTGACGGTCAGGCGGTCGTGGTGTCTCCCCCAACCGAAGAGCGCGATAATGACGACGTAGTTCCCGTTCTCCAATTCATTGGAGAGCCACTCGGCGTCAAGCCCTGAGTAGTAAACCTGCTGGTAGAAACGTTCCTTGTTCTCTTCCCAGGTCGCGCCCGAGAAGACATGCAGATGCCTGGCCCAGAGCAAGCCTTGCGGCGCAAGCGTCGGCAAATCGTCGCCCTCAATCAAATCGGGCGCGAAGACTGCGCCTTCGCTTGCGCCCGCAGCTTCCCTCTCTTGCGAAAGTTTTTTCAACAGACGCCCCACCGGCACGGCATCATCACGAATCAAGTTTTGATCATCTACAACGTGCGTCGTCACGTCCGCTTCGACAACGCCCCAGCCGAAAGTGATGAGCGCGACGAAGATTAAGAGCCTGCTGGTCTGCTTGCGTTTCTCCGCGAGGGCGGTCGTGCGCCAGAGAAGCGCGGCGGTGAGAACGACTGCGAAGGCCGCGACGTAGTTGACTATGAAGACTTCGTAATGAATCGGCTGCAACGAACGGCCTGTGATGACTTGCTGATTGAAGACGACCGTTGGCGTGCACGCGAAGGCTGCTGCAAAGAGCGTCCTTCTCTCTCTCCACTGAAGACGCCCGCGCTGCACGGCGTAAATGAGAATCGCCAGAACAGCCATGCCAATCAGCATCGGCGGACGAAAGAGGTCTGGCCTGCGGGTGTAGGTCAAAAGCTGCACACTATCCATCGTCGTCGCGCGGTTCGAGAGCAGAATCGTGTAAGGCAGAAGAGCGGCGACGGCCAATGCTGCGGTGACGCCTAAGGATTTGAAGTCGCGTCTCCAACCTTCTGGTTTTGTTATCAACAGTAGAAGCGCGAAGCAGCCGAGCCAGGCGAGAGCCGTCGTCCAGAGATAGAAGTAGGAATAGACGAGCACGCCGAAGGAAACGCCTGCGCCGACGGCATAAGCATAAAACGCTCGCCTCTTCTCGTTGCTGATTGAGCGCCAGACGAGCGCGCAGAAGATGAAGAAGAGAGGGAACGGGAGCGCGGGCAGGTAACGACGCAGGAAAGGAAGATAAGGGTAAGCCCAGCCTCTACCCAGGAGTTGTATGATTGCCCCTTGCGCGCACGCGAGCGTTCCCAGACAGAGCACCATCAGCGCGCCTGTCGCCGCTATTCGATCATCACCTGTGAGCATGCCCAGGAGCCAGAAGAGCGCGAGCGCGGTTGCGAGGGCGGCGAGTGCGCCCATCCACATCATCACTTGTGAAGCGTCCAGTCCAAATGTGCGCGCGACCAATGCAACACTGTAAGGCGGGATGAACTGTATCGAGAAGAGAGATTCCGGCTGCTGATTGTTCGCCGTGTCGTCGCGCCTTGTGTACGGGTCGTTGCGGCGCGGGCGGCCTTCGATCAAAGCCTCCAGGTAGGCTGCATAGGCGACTTCGTCCACATCGTTGTAAGCATATGCGCCGTTCCAATCTCTCCCGCGCAAGACCCATAAATTTATCTGCGGGTAGAGGGCAAGCAGCAGCATCCCTGCGCCCACGAGCGCACCCAAGCGCCAACGTAGCTTTCTCTCTTGAATCTGCAAGCTGTATCCTCTGGGGCGATAAAGGGAGGTCGAGCGGAGCGCGCCGACCGAAAAAGAGCGCGCCAATCCTAACTATTTCGCATTCCACTTGTAAACCACGCGCTTTCGGCTTACAAATTCGGAGGCTCTTAAAGAATTGCATTTGCCACAGAGGCGCAGAGACACGGAGAGAGAAATAATATTAGAACAGAAAATTGCAGATAACAGATTTGAGATTTCAAATTTCATATCTCAAATTATTTTTCTCTGTGCCTCTGTGGCTGGATTTTGATATAAGGTCTTCGCGAAAGGAATTTTATTTGTTATGAGTCTCAAAGAAAGAATCGTCTCAGACATGACCGCCGCGATGAAAGCGAAGGATGCAAGCCGTCTTTCAACGCTGCGGATGGTCAAAGCTTCCTTCATGAACCGCGAGATAGATAAGGGCGGCGAGTTAACAGACGAAGAGTTGACGAAGGCCATGCAATCGCTCGTCAAGCAGAGGCGCGATTCCATAGAGCAGTATGAGAAGGCAGGGCGTCAGGAGTTGGCAGACAAAGAGCGCGCCGAAATCGA